>OHAT01003343.1_pt1 | contig 10688 bp, 9 predicted proteins | sample 1577141 | NCBI WGS metagenome assembly OHAT01 (sample SAMEA3541578, study PRJEB24748) | human gut metagenome | biome: human gut; feature: human-associated habitat; material: faeces | place: China | collected 2012
ATGATAGTAATGATCGACACCAATGATAGTGAATTCCTTAGCAGGATTGAGGACAAGAGCCTTCTCTCCAAGGTCATGCCAGGCGCAGCAGCTGCAGCTATGATCAATGCAGGGGACATCATCGGTATTTCCGGATTTACGCCATGCGGCTATCCGAAAATTACAATGCATGAACTCGCAGAACGCATGAAACAGACCCCGTTCCAGGTAGATATCTGGACAGGCGCTTCCACCGGTTCCCAGATCGATACCGAACTGGTTGCTGTAAACGGCGTCAGAGTTCGTATGCCTTACCAGACAAACGCTAACCTGAGGAAAGCCATCAACAATGGCCAGGTAAGCTACTATGACCTGCATCTGTCTCATGTAGCACAGCAGGTTCGTGCTGGCTTCTTCACCAACGTTAAAGGCGAACGCGTAACCGGCCCGGACTTCGCAGTCGTTGAAGCATGCAAGATCGGACCGAACGGCGAAATCTACCCGACAACCGCTATCGGCAACTCTCCGGTATACGTAGACACCGCTAAGAAAGTCATTGTCGAAGTTAACACCACTCAGCCACTCGGCCTCGTAGGCATGGCTGATATTTACATGCGTAAGAACCCGCCGCACTGCGAACCGATTCCGATTCTCCACGCTGGCGACCGTATCGGCACACCGTACATCAAATGCGATCCGTCCAAGATCGTAGCTATCGTTCCATGCGATATGCCAGACGTAACCCGTGCACTGGCTCCGCTCGATGACGACGCTGAAGCAATGGGCAACAACCTTGTAGAATTCCTGGCCAACGAAGTTAAACATGGCAGACTTCCGGAAAACCTGCTCCCGCTGCAGTCTGGCGTAGGCAACGTTGCTAACGCAGTTATCCATGGCCTCGTTGAATCCCAGTTCAAGAACCTGTCCGTATACACCGAAGTTATCCAGGACGGCATGTTCGAGCTGATCGACAAAGACAAGATCGACATGATTTCCGGTACTTCCCTGTCTCCATCTCCGGAAGGCCTGAAACGTTTCTACGACAACATCGAAAAATACAACAAGAAGATCGTTCTGCGTCCGCAGGAAATCTCCAACAACGGTGAAGTTGTTCGTCGTATCGGCGTTATCGGCATGAACACGGCTCTTGAAATGGATATTTACGGCCACGTAAACTCCACCCATATAACAGGCACCAAGCTGATGAACGGTATCGGCGGTTCCGGCGACTTCGCTCGTAACGCATTCCTGTCCTGCTTCTTCTGCCACAGCTCCGCTAAGGGCGGCAAGATCTCCGCAGTTGTTCCGATGTGCTCCCATGTTGACCACACCGAACACGATACCCATGTATTCATCTCTGAACAGGGTGTCGCAGATGTTCGCGGCCTGAGCCCGAAGGAAAGAGCAAAGGTTATCATCAACAACGTTGCTCATCCGTCCTACAGAGATCAGCTCATGGACTACTATGAAAGAGCAGTTGCCGCATGCGGCCACAGCCAGACCCCGCACATTCTTCCGGAAGCTTTCAAATTCCATGAAAGCCTGGCAGAAACCGGCGATATGCACTTCAAGAAATAATTTAGTGCTGTATTAAAATTTTTAATGCTTTACAAATAAACTCAGTACTGTATAATAATCTATGATGATGACTGCCCATTGACAGTGTCATACACATGGGTTTCGCAAGTGTCCTGAAACCGCTGCAAGAAGACTTGAAAAAGCGCTGCAGCGGGGAAGGCGTTGCGGGCCCTGGACCGGAAAGAAGTTCCCTTAGAAAACAGTGAGAAGAGCATAAAGACGCCGCCGCTGATAAATGATGGGAAGTTTTTTCCCAGAAGTTACTTACTTACTTTTTTAGGAGGAAGATGAACTCATGTCTAACGAATCCCTGAAAGCTAAACTTGATGCCTACAATGCAGAATATGCAAAACAGACGGCAAAACATCCGGAAAGAGTTGGTCTTAAACACAAGAACCTGTACACACCTCTCGATCTCGAAGGTTTTGATTATGAAAGAGACCTCGGTTTCCCGGGCGAATATCCATACACCCGTGGCGTACAGCCGACCATGTATCGTGGCCGTCTCTGGACCATGCGTATGTATGCAGGCTTCGCAACCGCTGAAGAATCCAACAAACGTTATCGTTACCTGATTGCTAACGGCGGATCTGGTCTGTCCGTAGCATTCGACCTTCCAACCCAGATCGGTTATGACTCCGATGATAAGATGGCTGAAGGCGAAATTGGTAAAGTAGGCGTTGCTATTGATACCCTGAAAGATATGGAAATCCTGTTCGATCAGATCGACCTGGGCAAAGTTTCCACATCCATGACCATCAACGCACCGGCATCCGTTCTGCTCGCTATGTACATTGCAGTTGCTGAAAAACAGGGCGTTCCTGCTTCCGCACTCCGCGGCACCATTCAGAACGATATTCTGAAGGAATACTCCGCTCGCGGCACCTACATTTTCCCGGTTAAACCATCCATGCGTTTAATCACCAACATTTTCGAATACTGCTCCAAGAACGTTCCGAAGTGGAACACCATCTCCATTTCCGGTTACCACATCCGTGAAGCTGGTTCCACCGCTGCTCAGGAAATCGCATTCACCATCGCTGATGGTATCGCTTACATCGAAGCAGCTCTGAAAGCGGGCATGCACATCGATGAATTCGCTCCACGTCTGTCCTTCTTCTGGAATGCACACAACAACGTACTCGAAGAAGTCGCTAAATTCCGCGCTTCCCGTCGTCTGTGGGCTACAATTCTGAAAGAAAGATTCCACGCTGAAAACGAAAAATCCATGAAACTGCGTTTCCACACCCAGACCGCAGGCTCCATGCTGACAGCTCAGCAGCCAAACAACAACATCGTTCGTGTTGCTCTGCAGACAGCAGCAGCTGTTATGGGCGGAACCCAGTCCCTGCACACCAACTCCCGCGATGAAGCTCTGGCTCTGCCAACCACTGAATCCGTAACCATCGCTCTGCGTACACAGCAGATCGTTGCTTATGAATCCGGCCTGGCTGACGTAGTTGATCCGCTCGGCGGCTCCTACTATGTTGAAGCTATGACCAACGCTATCGAAGCTGAAGCTAAAGAATACATCAGAAAGATCGATGAAATGGGCGGCGCTGTAGAAGCTATTGATAAAGGCTATATCCAGAAGGAAATTCAGGACTCCGCTTATGCTTGGCAGATGGCTGTTGAATCCGGCGAAAAGACAATCGTTGGCGTCAACAAGTTCACAATGGAAGAACCACCGGTTGAAGGCCTGCTGAAGGTTGACTCCTCCGCTGGTGAATTCCAGAAGAACAAACTGGCTAAAGTTAAAGCAGAACGTGATAACGCTAAGGTTCAGGAAGAACTGAAGAAGCTGGAAGTTGCAGCTGCTGATGAAGAAGTAAACCTGATGCCAGTTATTCTCGACTGCGTACGTGCTTATTGCTCCCTCGGCGAAATCTGCGGAGTACTCCGTAAGGTATTCGGCGAATACAAACCGCACAACACACTTTAATTCGATAATCGGAAATAGTTCTGGAGGTAATTAACAATGGCAGATAAACGTATCAGAGTACTCGTAGCTAAACCGGGTCTTGATGGACATGATCGCGGCGCAAAGGTTATTGCCCGTGCACTCCGTGATGCAGGCATGGAAGTTATTTACACAGGTCTTCGCCAGACCGTTGAACAGATCGTTGAAGCAGCTGACGCAGAAGACGTTGATGTAGTAGCACTGTCCCTGCTGTCCGGCGCTCACAACACACTGTTCCCGGAAGTTGTCAAAGCTCTTGAAGCTAAAGGCATGGGCGATGTACTCGTAATCGGCGGCGGCGTAATTCCGGCTGCTGATATCCCAGGTCTGGAAAAAGCAGGCGTAAAGGCTATCTTCACACCTGGCACACCAACCAAAGAAGTTATTGACTTCATCCAGGCAAATGTAAAATAATTAGCTTTTAGACTACCACTTGGCGGTTTATTAGTGTAATTTAGCTGTTAAAGGGCTGGGTGCACTCTCAGCCCTTTACAACTATTTATTTCTCTTGATTTACTCCTCGAAAAGGCGGTGTATCCATGGAATTTTCTATGAAGGATTTTTGGAATGGAAATAGACGCGCCTTAGCGAGAGCAATTACCATCGTTGAAGACGAACGTGATGGTTATGAAGATATCATGAAAGATATCTATCACCATACCGGTCGTGCTCAGGTCATCGGTATCACTGGTGCGCCTGGTGCGGGTAAGAGCACACTGTCTGATGCCCTCATAAAGCAGTTTCGCAAACAGGGTAAAACAGTAGGCATCGTCGCTGTCGATCCTACCAGTCCGTTCTCCGGCGGCGCCATTCTTGGTGACCGTATTCGTATGAACGACCTGACGTTGGATAAGGGTGTTTATATCCGTAGTATGGGTACACGCGGCAGTCTCGGGGGTTTGTCCCGCAAGACCGCAGATGCGGTTAAACTGATGGATGCTTTCGGTCTCGATGTAATTTTCATCGAAACAGTAGGCGTAGGACAGTCCGAAGTCGATATCGTTAAGAATGCGGATACCACACTTGTTGTGCTCGTACCCGGACTTGGCGACGATATTCAGGCAATCAAGGCTGGTATCCTTGAAATCGGTGACGTATTTGTCATCAATAAATGTGATCGCGACGGCGCAGATCGTTTGAATGTTGAGATCGAAATGATGCTCGATCTGGGCGAAGCTCAGAACTGGCGTCCGCCGATCGAAAGAACGATCGCGAATAAAGACCAGGGTGTAGAAGATGTAGTAACAGCTCTGGGTGATCATAGAAAGTATCTCGAAGAATCCGGCTTGCTGGAAGAACGCAGACGCGAACGCGCACGCAGCGAGATGCTCGAAATGATTCACGACCGCATTTCCCGTCATATTGAAGAAAACCTCTCCAAGACGGGTGAATTCAATGGCTACGTGGAAGACGTATTTGAAAGGAAAACTGATCCATTCACTGTCGTCGATTCCATCGTGGGCAAAATATTCAAATAATTTATAAAGGAGGAGTTATTATGGCATTCAAAGTTTTGTGTGTCGATCATGTAGGCGTAGCTGTTAAAGACCTGGCTCTTATTAAACAGCAGATGAAAGACATTCTGGGACTGGATCCATCCCTGCCGGATGAAACCGTTGAAGATCAGCATGTAACAACAAGCTTCTTCAAACCATCCCCGCAGACCGAAGCTTGCGAACTCGAATTCTTGGGTTCCACAACTCCGGATGGCCCGATCGCTCGTTTCATTGAAAAATCCAACGGCGGCAAGAACGGCTTCCAGCATGTTGCTCTTCGTGTTGACGACATCGAAGCATGCCTCGCAGATCTGCAGGCTAAAGAAGTTCCGCTCATCGACAAGAAATGGCGTGTCGGTGCAGGCGGCTGTCATATCGCATTCTTGCATCCAAAGGCTACCGGCCTTCTGCTTGAACTGACAGAACGCCCTGGCGGCCCGTCCTTCAATAAATAAGTTGAATGATGGCAAATGATTCGCCCATTCTGGGCGGATCATCCCCCTTGCGGGGGACCCTAATATTTTTGGAGGTGTAAGAATGGCAACTGTTGAAGAAAGAATTGAACTTCTCCATAAGAACCTCGCTCATGTTGAGGCTATGGGTGGCGAAAAACGTATTGAAAAACAGCATGCAAAAGGCAAACTGACTGCTCGTGAAAGACTCGCTCTTCTGTTTGATGAAGGCACTTTCGTTGAAGTCAATGCCCTCGTAAAATCCCGCTGCCACAACTTCGGCCAGGAAAAGAAAGATCTCCCGGGCGAAGGCGTTGTAACAGGTTACGGCACTGTTGATGGAAGATTGGTATTTGCATTCGCTCAGGACTTCACCGTTGAAGGCGGCTCCCTTGGTGAAATGCACGCTGCAAAGATCGTTCACGTAAATGAACTGGCTCTCAAAGTCGGTGCACCTTGCGTAGGCCTGAACGATTCCGGCGGAGCTCGTATTCAGGAAGCTGTCGATGCCCTCTCCGGCTACGGCAAGATTTTCTGGTGCAACACCATCGCTTCCGGCGTAATCCCGCAGATTTCTGCAATCATGGGACCGTCCGCAGGCGGCGCTGTTTACTCCCCGGCTCTGACCGACTTCATTTACATGGTTAAGAAAACATCCCAGATGTTCCTGACCGGCCCGGCTGTCGTTGAATCCGTCACCGGCGAAAAGATCACCGCTGAAGCTCTCGGCGGCGCTATGACCCATAACCGTACATCCGGCGTAGCTCAGTTCGCAGCTGAAAACGACGAAGACTGCATTAAACAGATTCGTTACCTGCTCAGCTTCCTCCCGAGCAACAACATGGAAGACGCTCCGATCGTAGAAACCGGAGACGATCCGACCAGAACTGATCCAGCTCTGGACACCATTATGCCGGAAAGCTCCAATGCACCGTACAATATGTATGATGTACTGAAATCCATTGTTGATAATGGCGAATACTACGATGTAGCTAAGGAATTCGCAAAGAACATCATCACCTGCTTCGCTCGTATGGACGGACAGACTGTTGGTATCATTGCTAACCAGCCAGCATTCATGGCAGGCTGCCTTGACTACAACGCATCCGATAAAGCAGCTCGCTTCATTCGTTTCTGCGACTGCTTCAACATTCCGGTTCTGAACGTTGTCGACGTTCCTGGCTTCCTGCCTGGCAAACAGCAGGAATATGCTGGCGTAATTCGTCACGGCGCTAAGATGCTGTTCGCATACTGCGAAGCTACAGTTCCGAAGATCACCATGATTCTGCGTAAAGCTTACGGCGGCTCCTACATCGCTATGTGCTCCCGTGAACAGGGCGCTGACCAGGTATTCGCTTGGCCAACCGCTGAAATCGCAGTTATGGGACCTGCAGGCGCAGCTAACATCATCTTCAAGAAAGACCCGAACAAAGAAGAACGCACAAAGGAATATGTCGAGGAATTCGCTACTCCTTACAAAGCTGCAGAACGTGGCTATGTAGATGCAGTAATCGATCCAAGAAATACCCGCCCGACAATCATCAATGCACTGAAGATGCTTGCTTCCAAGCACGAAGTACATCCGGCAAAGAAACACGGAAACATTCCGCTCTAATATTTGCCGCTTAAATCTCTATATTGAAAGGATGGGTACAGATGGATAACAGTACAGTTATGTATATCGCGGTTTTTGCTGCTATCGTTGCAGTAATTGCCCTGATCATGATCTGGCAGGTACGTTCATCTCTCAATCAGTCCGCAGCACCGGCACCAGCTCCTAAAAAGGCAGCAGCTCCAGCAGCAAGAGCAGCAGCTCCTGCAGCAGCTAACAATGGTGCAGTCGTAGCAGCTATCGCTGCTGCTATCGTTGCTATGGGTGGCGGCGAAATCGTCTCCATCCGCCCGGCAGCTAGACCTGGCTGGACTTCCGCAGCTCGCATTGCGGGCGTTTCCGGCAACCAGCAGTTCTAATTGAAAGTTGAAAGTACAATCATTTAGGAGGAAAGACAATGAGAAAATTTACTGTAACAGTTAACGGCCAGGATTACGATGTAGTAGTTAAAGACGGCGGCGCTGCAGCAGCAGCTCCGGCTCCGGCAGCAGCTCCAGCTCCGGCAGCAGCTCCAGCTCCGGCAGCAGCTCCAGCTCCAGCTCCAGCTCCGGCTCCGGCAGCAGCTCCTGCAGGTGCAGGCGAAGCAGTTGAAGCTCCAATGCCTGGTAAAGTCATCCGCATCAACAAACATGTTGGTGACGCAGTAGCAGCAGGCGACGAAGTCCTCGTACTCGAAGCTATGAAGATGGGCAACCCGATCATGGCTCCATGCGATGGCAAGATCACCTCCATGCAGGCTCAGGAAGGCCAGTCCGTACAGGGCGGCGATCCGCTGTTCACTGTTGGCTAATATTAGCTTAATGAACATCGCTTAATCTAAAAGGGCAGTGCTTCGGCACTGCTCTTTTTTTGCGCGCAATTGCGGATTATAGGCTTATAGGACATTTCGTGTTGGTTTTATAGCCGATGAGGCCCGTGTTTACCTGGTTTCATTGACATTTTAATTTGGTTTTTCACGTTTTTGGGGAATGGCATTTTGATGCCAGCCCCTCTTTTGTGACTCATCCCCCTTTTATGAATCGACTGCCATTACCGCGTACTAATGGAGAGGATAAATACTTGATCAGTGCAAGGAGTACTCATCACTTCCGTACCCATTCATTCCGTATCACGGACATCAGGAACGGCAGATTCATGAAAGGCAAATTGGTACTTTATATTTTAGTAGAGATTTGATATAGTTGACCAAGAGAGCATGTAGATTGCATTCCTTTCCTGGTTTTGTGGTGATTCTAAGAATGGAGCATCTTATGCTCTTTTTCTATGTCTCTTATTCGGTTTTCAAGGGGGATTTGGCATTGAAGATGTGGAAAAGCATGGGCAGGAACATCGCAGCAGGATTCGGAGATGATGCAAGTATTCAATCCTTTGGACAAGTATCATGGGAAGTATGTCAGTATATTCCATATTCGGCTCATGATCGTTTTCATGGAATGAATCATTGATATGTGATTTTGCCTTGAAATTAATGCTTTTAAGGGAAGACAAATGGGGAACGAGGCTTCCATCTGTTTTATCCTGACTGCATGTCCTGACAGGCTTTAAATGCAGCCGAGAGCGAATATTTCTTTCAATGACTCCTGGTTCTTATATAAAGGAACAAAAGAAATGAGAAACTGATTTGCCTGTCAGGCTGTTAGAACTTGCCATCAAGGTTTTTTGCCCTTTGACAGCTGATCCGTTGGAATTACCTGAAAAGTGTTTTAGTGCTGCATGTGCTGCGGGCAGAAGGAGATCTGATCCTTATATAGAAGATATCGCACGAAGCAGCTTTAATTTCCCATATATGCTTCCCGGAATATCTTACTCAATATCGTACACACGAATATATGCATTTTGCGCGAAACAGATTGTTTGATAGAATCAGAGAAATACCGGGATATCGGGAATCTTGTATAGATAAGAAGCACGCAGTGTATATAGAATAGGCATATATGGCACTTTTAGGTGATTTTGAGAATCTGTCACATTGACACCTACAATATATAGTGATATGATATTTACAGTTAAATACGGATAAGACAGGTGCCCGTCAGGGCTTAATAGGGAAGACCGGTGAAATGCCGGCACGGTCCCGCCACTGTAATGCGGAGCGACTCCAGTAATGTCACTGAGGAGATTGGGAAGACAGGAGAAGCGAGGAAGCAGAGTCAGGAGAACTGCCTGTTTTTAATCACCGCAAAAACCTACGAGCGATAGGATGGTGTGAGAATGTCTTTTTGGCGTCCACTCTATCCGTGTCGGTAGAGTGGATTTTTTGGTGAATGAGGAGGATTCAGGGTCATTCATGCAAGACTGGAGGATGGCGCCAGGGAACGTCATTCTCCGCCTGCGGCTGGAGCGCCAAGGGAAAGGCGCTTCAGCAGTAAGGGCAGGTTAGCAAGTTGTAAACGGCGCTTATGCACCTTTACATAGATAGGGTTACCTCCACAGGGGTCCCGACATGGTTCTTCTTCCGGGTGATGGAGTAAAGATGGAGTAAAAGGGAAATACGATCATCACCCTCACTTTTTACAGATCCTTCCGCAAGGAAGTTCTCATATATCGGAGTTCATTAATATGCAGCTTGAGGGAAAGAGCTGCATCTCCTAATTCAGGTAATAACGCTGCAAGGTGTTATTATACAGGTTTCTCATTTTTTGGGGCTGGTGCCCATCCCCTTTTGAAGCGGCTCTACCGCTTCTTTTTTTTGCAAAAATTCTGGAGATCTTGATGATTCAGCATAGCCTTTTCCTTTGAATTTGACGTAAAAATTACTTTTTTCACATTGACTATTTCGAAATCAATCAATATAATAAAGATAAAGGCATTTCAATGTTTTAATATAAAGGAGGAAACATAATGAGCGTTTATGATTTTACATGCACCACCATGCAGGGCAAGGAAGTTTCTCTCTCTCAGTATAAAGGCAAGGTTATTCTGATCGTCAATACAGCAAGCAAGTGCGGATTCACACCGCAGTTTGCAGGCCTTGAGAAACTGTATAAGGAATACAAGGACAAGGGCCTGGAAATCCTCGGCTTCCCGAGCAACCAGTTCAATGAACAGGATCCGGGAACCAATGAAGAAATCCAGGAATTCTGCAAGGTCAACTATGGCGTTACCTTCCAGATGTTCAAGAAGGGCGACGTACGCGGTGACAACCCGCAGCCTCTCTTCGCTTACCTGACCAAGGAAAAAGGCTTCAAGGGCTTCAACATGGATCATCCGATTGCACCGAAACTCGTTCCGATGCTGAAGGAAAAACATCCGGAAATTCTTGAAGGCGACGGAATCAAATGGAACTTCACCAAATTCCTGATCGACCGCGAAGGCAATGTCGTAGAACGTTTCGAACCGACCACCACACCGGAAGAAATCGCTCCGGCTATTGAAAAACTTCTGTAATACATGAATGAAAGAGAGCTGCCGCTGAGGCGGCTCTTTTTTATTGTCCGGTTTGCAAGAATCATTCGGTAAAGTCTCCGGAATGTAGTATAATGAAAGTGATTATACGGCAGAATCGTGGGCCGAGTTTTCAAAGTTGTGGATCGATGGCAAGTATAAAGACTATCCTGACAGCAGCAAGCTCCCCATGGTAGCGATCCTGAAAGTATCTTTCTACAACAATA
>OHAT01003345.1_pt1 | contig 10685 bp, 9 predicted proteins | sample 1577141 | NCBI WGS metagenome assembly OHAT01 (sample SAMEA3541578, study PRJEB24748) | human gut metagenome | biome: human gut; feature: human-associated habitat; material: faeces | place: China | collected 2012
TTTGATATTGAAAATATCTCAACGCCCTGTGCGGATTTTCCGTGAAAATCCGCACCGCGAAATTATCGCAAGGCGAATTTACTTCGCCGTTAAGCGATACTTTCAGGCGCAACATGCTCTAACTGCTACATGGTACTGGAAAACAGTTCCTAGAGCAGTTTGCGCTGTTCCATATCCATGCGCATGACCCACTGGGTGATCGGCCCCACGCCCCGTGATGTGGAGCTGTGAAACCAGTGGATTTCGGACTTGCCCTGTTCCAGCACGGCCCAGTTGGTGAACTCCACCCCCAGAATCAGAGCGGGCGAGGGAGCCTCGGTCGTGCGGGTGTTGATCACCTCGCAGGTGCACCAGAAAGTAATAAGCTTCTCGCCCTTTTTGTCCATGGCATAAATGACGAGACAGAGTAGCTGTGAACCTTTGTCCAGGTCAACAGGCCGGGTTTCCGGGTCTTCCATCTGAAAACGCAGGGCCATGCCCGTTGCGGAGATGTTTTCCACCTGCACGGGCTCGTTGTTCATGCCCAGCTTGTAGTGAATGACCGGACGGCCGATTTCCGCCGTGGTGCGGGGAATGGGCTTGCCCGGATCAATGGCCCAGACGCCGATGACCCGCACCGCGTCCTTCTGCGGTTTGATGCGGATGAAATTGCGTTTTTGCCCCACTTCCAGATCCCGGGGCGCGGTGAGGAAAACGCGGGATTTTTCGCGCGAGGCTTCCACTCTTTGGATGGCGGCGCGGAATTTATAGAAGGCCGGGCCTTCCGGCAGGCTGACGCGAAAATAGACGTCCACCTGGGTGTCCGTCCATTCCTTGGAGACGTAAGCCAGCACTTCCATGTGCAGGGTTTCGGGGGTCAGCTTGACCAGGGTGCCGGACAGGCCGTTTTTTCCGGCTTCGCTGTCCAGCATTTTCAGATCGAAAATTTCGTTCTGTTCCTGAGCGGTCTCGAGCATCCGGTGAACCACGTTTCTGCGGCGTTCCTCCTGTCTGATCTTTTGCAATCTGGTGCGCAGGCAGACGAGAAGGATGCAGAGCGCCACAAAGAGGACGCCGAAAATCAGGATGTATTCTTCTGTGCTCATTATCAGGCCACCGGAATGGATTCCAGGAACACGTTGCGCGTGAGCCTGCGCTCGGCTCGCGGTCGGAATTACGAAAAAACGTCGCCACTGCGCTCTTGACGCCGGACAGGACGCAAGAGACCCAGTTTGTGCAGATGTATTTCCAGGCAGGCCACCGCCGCCGGGGTCACCCCGGAAATACGGCCCGCCTGTCCCAAATTCAGGGGGCGCACGCGGCTGAGTTTTTCTTCCACTTCACGGGACAGTCCGGCCACTCTGGCATAATCCAAATCCGAGGGCAAGGCCGTGGTTTCCAATCGGGCCGCACGCGCGATCAGCGCGCGCTGGCGTTCCAGGTATCCGGCGTATTTGATATCCGTCTGCACGCCGCCGTACACGGCCTTTCCGCAGCGTTCCAACTCGGCGGCCAGCTCGGCGCCCAACCCGGCCAGCGGGCCCGGCGACGCCGCAAGCACGGTTGCCAGCCGCTCCAAGTCCATGTCCGGACGACGCAGCACGTCTTCCAGGCTGCGGCCCGGCGGCAGGGCGGCGTCGCTGTTGGCATCCTGCTTATCGGAAGGAATACGCATATTCTCAAGGTGTTTTTTGAGTCGCTCCGCATTTTCCCTTTTTTCACAGAAGGCCCGCCAGTGGGCGTCGTCCACCAGGCCCAGACCGCGTCCCAGCGGGGTCAGGCGGGCGTCGGCATTGTCCTCGCGCAGCAGCAGGCGGTGCTCGGCGCGGGAAGTGAACATGCGGTAGGGCTCCTGGGTGCCCAGAGTCACCAGATCATCCACCAGCACGGCCATGTAGGCAGCGTCCCGGCCCGGCGCGAAGGGCGGCAGTTCTTTTTCGGCGCGGGCGATGTTCAGGGCGGCCCAGAGGCCCTGGGCCGCGGCCTCTTCATAGCCGGAGGTGCCGTTGATCTGCCCGGCCAGCCAGAGCCCCGGCACGCTCTTGCTTTCCAGCGTGGGGCGCAGCTGCACGGGGTTCACGTAATCGTATTCGATGGCGTAGCCCGGGCGGGCCATGACCGCGCCCTCCAGGCCGGGGATGCTGCGCAGCATGGCCATCTGCACGTCCAGGGGCAGGCTGGTGGAAATGCCGTTGGCATAGACCTCCGCGCTGTCCAGGCCTTCGGGTTCCAGAAAAATCTGATGCCGTTCCCGCTGGGGAAAGCGGGCCACCTTGTCCTCGATGGACGGGCAGTAACGCGCGCCCACGCCCTGGATCACGCCGGTGAACAGGGGCGAGCGGTCGAAGCCGCTGCGGATGATCTCGTGGGTGCGGCTGTTGGTCCAGGTGATATGGCAGGAAACCTGGGGCAGGACCGGGCCGGGACCGTGAAAGCTGAATGCCGGAGGCGGCGTGTCGCCGCGCTGTTCCTCCAGGCGGGAAAAGTCGATGGAGGAGCGCAAAAGTCGCGGGGTGGTGCCGGTTTTCAGGCGGCCCAGTTCCAGGCCCAAAGCGCGCAGGCTGCCGGAAAGGCCCAGGGCCGGGGCGTCGCCCAGGCGGCCGCCCGGCAGGTTGGTCAGGCCGATGTGGATGCGCCCGTCCAGAAATGTGCCGGTGGTCAGCAGCACATGCCGGGCCGTGAATTCCAGACCCTGAGCCGTGCGCACGCCCGTGACGCGGCCCGCGTCCGTGACGATGTCCGTGACCGTGTCCTGCCAGAGGCGCAGGCCGGGCGTGGCATAGAGTGTTTTTTTCAGGACGCGCTGATAGGCGTCGCGGTCCATCTGGGCGCGCGTGGCGCGCACGGCCGGGCCCTTGCTCATGTTCAGGGTGCGGAACTGGATGCCCGCCGCGTCGGCCCAGAGGCCCATCATGCCGCCCAAGGCGTCGATCTCGCGCACCATGTGGCCCTTGGCCAGACCGCCGATGGCCGGATTGCAGGAAAGATAGCCCAGGCGGTCCAGATTGCCGCTGATCAGCAACACGTTGAAACCCAGCCGGGCCAGGGCCACGGCGGCTTCGGAGCCGGCGTGGCCGCCGCCGGCGATGATGCAGTCAAAACCGGCGTCAGGCATGGGCATCCCGCCGCATGAGAATATGGGCGAAAACCTGGGCGTCCTTGCAGGCCGCGCTGATGGAGGCGCGCTCGTCCGGCTGGTGGCAGGTGTTCTGGATGCAGGCCCAGACGGCGGCGGGCAGGCCCTTGCGGCGCAGCAGCGCGGCCACAGTGGCCCCGCCGATGCCCACGGGCCGGGGCTGGACGCCGTAAACCCGCGCCACGGCCTGTTCCAGGGCCAGGACCACCGGACTGTCCGCCGGAGCGGCCGAGGCTGCCTGGGCGTGCTCCACATCCACGCTGATCTCCACCCCGTGCCGTTGGGCCACGCGGGCCGCGATTTCGCGCGCCTTGGCCAGCACGGCTTCCCGGGAAACCTCGGGCAAAAGGCGACAATCCACGTAAAAGACGTCGCTGCCGGGCAGGATGTTCACGCTGGGCACGTTGGCGTCGTGCTTACTGGGCACAAAGGTCGAGCGGGACGGCTTGAACAGCGGATCTTCCTGGGGGAATGTCTCGTACAGGCCCTGATGACAGGCCAGAACCATGTCCGCCCCGGCCAGAAAGGCGTTGCGGCCTTTGTGCGGGGTGGAGGCGTGGCACTGCGCGCCGGTGGTCCGCACCTTGAGCCAGAGCTGACTTTTTTCCGCCACTTCAATGAGATCGCCGCGCGGCGACCCCGCGTCGGGCACGATATAGAGATCGTCGGGCCGGAACAGTTCCGGGGCCTGCTCCAGCACGTGGGCCAGACCGTAATCGCTGCCGGACTCCTCGTCGGCCATGAAGACCAAACCCAGGCCCAGGGCGGGCGTCAGGTTCTGCCGCCGCAACTCTTCGGCCAGCAGCAGCATGCTGACAATGGCCTGCTGATTGTCCTCCACGCCGCGCCCGTAGAGCCAGTCGCCTTCGCGCCGGACCCGCCAGGGGTCGGAGGTCCAGGCGGCGGGATCGCCCGGCGGCACTACATCGGTATGGCCGAAAAGCCAGAGCGTGCGGCTTGTCGTGCCGGACAGGCGGGCTATCAAATTGGGGCGCAGGCCGTCCGGCACGCGATTGTCCGGCGCGTCCATTCGGCGCAGATCGCGCACGCCGCAGGCCGTGAGCCAGTCCGTGATCCGGCGCACCTTGTCCAGCTCGCCCCGGCCGCCGTTGTCCGGCCCCAGAGCCTTGCAGGCCGTGAGCGCGCTCTGCAGCTCCACAACGCGCTCGCCCCGTTCCGCCAGACCGGCCAGCAGTCTGTCCAGATTTTGATTCATCTCTGTTTCCGCCCTAGAACAGATTACCTTTGAAATGCTCTAACTTGAAAATCAGAAAAGAGGCCGCTTGCGCAGCCTCTTCAAAAAATTTCAGCCCGACAGGGCGATATTTGAGATTTTTTTGTCGCTGGCAAGGAAACCGAACTTTGTCCGACAGGAGTGTACTCTTTCGGTACATGACAGGAGGACAAAGCGAAGGTTGACGCCGCCAGCGGCAAAAAAAGCCAATATCGCCTAGCGGCCCTTGGCGGCGCGTTTCGACGCCTTCAACGGGTTCACCTTCGCCGCCGCAGCCGTCTGGGCCTTGACGTGGGTGGCGAAATTACAGCGACCGCCGACCCATTTGCTGGCCGGGTTGGGATAGCTGGAGCAGAACTGCTCGCCGTCGAATTCGCGCACGCGATCACAGCCGGAGCACTGCTCCACCACGGGGGAAAGGACAAAACCCTTGACCACCACGCCTTCAGCGGTCTTGGTGGCATTTTCCAGAGGACTCATAGCAAAACCTCCATGCGCCGGAGCGCCCCAAATTTCATAATGTCCCACCGGCAGTATGCAGAGGGCTGCCGTCCGGGATGGAGAAGTATAGGCTAAAGCGGGCCGCTGTCAAGAGGGGAGGCCGGGGCTTTTATGAGGGTGTCTTTGGCGGCGACAGCGGTACCGGTGAATTTCTATACCTTATATCCTAGGTCATGCAAGTCCGGCGGCGCGCAGCACAAAGGCGCGCAGGTCGCGCATTTCCCGGCAAAGGGCGTCATAGTCGAAACGGCTGAAGCGCCCGTCCTGATAAAGAATCTCGCCCCCCACCATGGTCAGGCGGGTTTCCAGGCCCGTGGCCGCGTAGATTGTCTGCGAGACCACATTGTACAGGGGCTGGAGATTGGGCGAGGCCAGATCCAGAGCCACGCAGTCCGCGGCCTTGCCCGGCGCGAGCGAACCCAGGCGGGCGTCGTGCAGGGCCGCGGCCCCGCCCAGAGTGGCCATGTCCAGCACCCGCGTCGCGGGCAGCAGGGTGGGATCATGCCCGGCCAGCTTATGGAGCAGGGCGGCCCGTCCCATTTCCGTAAACATGTTCAGTTGATTGTTGCTGGCCGGGCCGTCGGTGCCCAGGCCCACGGCCAGGCCCCGTTCGAGCATGGCCGGTACCGGAGCCACGCCCGAGGCCAGCTTCATGTTGGAGGAGGGATTGTGCGCCACCACGGCCTTGTACTCGGCCAGGATGTCCAGCTCTTCTTCTGTCGCATCCACCACGTGGGCCAGGGTGCAGGGCAAATCCAGCAGGCCCAGGTCGCGGCAGAGGGCCACGGGCCGCTTGCCGTGGTTCTTGAGGCAGAGTTCCGTTTCCTCGCGGGTTTCGGAAAGATGGATGTGCAGGGGCAGGCTCAGCTCGGCGGCCAGATCGCGGCATGCCGTAAGGATGTCCGGCGTGGTCGTGTAGACGCTGTGCGGATTGACGGCCACGCTCAGCCGCGCGTCGCCCGCGCAGCATTGGGCCAGGGCGCGGGTGGCCTCCAGGGCGGCTTCCGGAGCGGGGCAGGCCGCCGAGGGAAAAGCGAAAACCGCCTCGCCGCCCACGCAACGCAGACCGGCCGTGCGCGCGGCCTCAAACACGGCTTCCTCAAAGAGATACATGTCCATGCAGGCCGTGGTGCCGGTACGCAGCATTTCCGCATAGCCCAGCAGGCTGCCCAGGCGCACGATTTCCGGGGTGAGCTTGGCCTCCACCGGGAAAATGCGCTGTTGCAGCCAGTCCATGAGCGGCATGTCGTCGGCCAGGCCGCGCAGAAAGGTCATGGCCGCGTGGGTGTGGGCATTGACGAGGCCGGGCAGAACGAGCATCCTGCCCAGATCAAGCTCGCGCTCGGCCTGCCAGGCGGCGCTCAGCGCGTCGCGCGGCCCCACGGCGGCCACCAGCCCGTCGGCGATGGCCAGGGAAGCGTTTTCAAGGATGCGGCGTTGTGGGTCCTGGGTGACGAGGATTCCGGCGTGGAGGAGCGTGTGGCAGTGCTGCATGAGAAGTCCCGAGTCTGAGGTCGTCGTGGCCATGGCTATGTTGAAATTCCCTAGGTAACGCCTGCGGGGCGGGGAGGCAAGCCCCTGAAAGGAGAGGCCGTGCATTGTCTGTTGCTGCACGGAATCGGCGGCAGCCCATTTGAAACGGCGCCCCTGGCCGAGGCCCTGGCGGCAGCGGGCTTTGAGGCCCATGCCCCGGCCCTGCCGGGCCACGGCGGTACGGAGGAGGCATATCTCGCCTCTTCCTTTGCCCTGTGGCGCGACTTTGCCCATGCGGAGTACGCCCGCCTGAGCGAGGGCGGGCCCGTGCTGCTGGCGGGATATTCCCTGGGCGGCATTCTGGCTCTGGATGTGGCCCAGGCGGCGGCGCGCGGCGAGCTGCCGCCCCCGGCGGGCCTTCTGGCGCTGGCCACGCCGCTGTTTTTCCATAAATATTTTCCTTTTTTCGCTGTGGACTGGCGCTTTTTCGCGTTGCCCCTCTGGGCACGGTTGCAACCCGTGCTGCGCGTCCCGGAACGCGACCCGGCCTCCCGCGCCGTGGCCCCCTGGCAGGGGCACGAGCAAATCTGCTGCCTGCGCCATTTCGCCGAGGTGGAGCGGGCCCTGCCCGCCATCCGGCGCGGACTGCCCCTGATCCGCGCGCCGCTTTGCATTGTGCAGCTGCGCAACGATACGAGTTGCCGCCCGTACAATGCTTTTTATCTGGCGCGGCATTGTGGCTCACTGAGCACGCATCTGCACCTTCTGCGCGTGCGCAGCCCGCACGGCGGGCATTTGCCCATGACCCATCGGGAAAGCCGTCAGCGGGTAGCCGAGCTGGCCGTGGCCTTCGCCCGGGAAGTCGCCGGGGCCACAAAGGCTTGCACATTCGCGCCGTAGAGGCTATAACGATGCGCTGTTATTTCGCCAACCCGGCCCCGGCGTCCGCGCGGGGGCCTCATCCACACCTTAATGGAGGTGCGCTTTGTTTGAATCCGTAGCTTTTGCCATGGGCACGCCCCAGGCCGGAGGAGCCCCGGCCAGCGGCACGGACATGCTGATGCAGTTCCTGCCGCTGATCCTGATGTTCGTCATTTTCTGGTTCCTGCTGATCCGTCCCCAGCAGAAGCGGGCCAAGGCCCACAAGCTGATGCTGTCCGAACTGAAGCGCGGCGACCACGTGCTGACCTCCAGCGGGCTCATCGGCCGCATCCTTGAGATCGACGACGAGCAGGTGCTGCTGGAATCCGGGGATGCCAAGCTGCGCATTTCCCGCGCGGCCATCGGCGGCCTGCTGCCCGCCAAGGGCGGCAAGGAAGCCAAGCCTGAAGAAAAGAAATAAGTCAGCGCCGGGCGTTGTTACGCTCCGTGCGAGTCACTGTTCCGTTGGCCGCGCAAGCCGTATTCTGTGGCGGCGCGGCCTCTTTGTCCGTCCGGCGGGAGAATGCGCCCGCCGCGCGGGTTGACGGGGCAGGTGTTCCGTCCGCGCCGCGCGCGGGCAAGTCCTTTGTTGTGGAAGGTGTACGATGGGTCTGCGCTGGCGCTTGTCCATTGCGATAGTGGTGTTTCTGGCATGCCTTGTTTACGCGCTGCCGAGCCTGCCCGGCCTTGGGCCGGCGTTGGAGCGCTTTTTGCCGTCCAGCAAGATCAATCTCGGTCTTGACCTGAAGGGCGGCATCCACCTGACGCTGGGCGTCGATGTGGCCAAGGCCGTAAGCAATTCCCTGGCCCTGGCCGGGCAGGACCTGCGCCGTCTGGCCCAGGATGAAAAGGTCGTGGTGCTGCGGCCCCGCGTGGTGGGCGGCACGGCCCTGGAATTTGTGCTGCCGCGCGCCGAAAATGAAGACAAGCTGAAGGAAATCCTCAGCCGTCACTTCCCGCAGCTGGATGTGGGCACGCCGCGCAAGGGCGAATCCGGTCAGTTGCGCTACGTGGCCCATTTTACGGCGGCGGAAGTGACGCGTCTGGAAAACATGGCTCTGGACCAGGCCCTGCGCACCATCCGTAACCGCATCGATCAGTTCGGCGTGGCCGAGCCGGACATCCGCAAGCAGGCCGGAAACCGCATTCAGGTGCAGTTGCCCGGCATTTCCGACCCGCGCCGCGCGGTGCAGATCATCGGCCAGACGGCCCATCTGGAATTTCACCTGGTGCGCGACGACGTGGACCCCGGCAAGGCCGTGCTGCCCACGGGCGTTGTTTCCCTGCCCCTGCTGGAAAACACGCCGGGCGGCCAGAAAAAGGAAGGCCAGATCGCCGTGGAAAAGGACGCCATGCTCACCGGCGAGGATGTGGCCGACGCCCGGCCCGCCTTTGATCAGATGAACAAGGCGTATGTGACGCTGAATTTCAATGCGCGCGGCGCGCGCATCTTCGAGCGGGCCACCTCTGAAAACGTGGGGCGCCGCATGGCCATCGTGCTGGACGGCAAGGTTTATTCCGCGCCGGTCATCCGCGAGCGCATCGGCGGCGGCCGGGCCAGCATTTCCGGCAACTTCACCACCGCCGAGGCCCAGGACCTGGCCATTGTGCTGCGCGCCGGTTCGTTGCCCGCGCCGGTTTCCGTGCTGGAAGAACGTAGCGTGGGCCCCTCCCTGGGGCAGGAGTCCATCGACAGCGGCGTGCGCGCGGCCCTGGTGGGCGCGGCCGCCGTGGTGCTGTTCATGGCTGTCTACTATGGCCTCAGCGGGCTCATTGCCGACGGCATGCTCTGTTTCACCATGCTGATGGTCATGGCGGGCATGGCGGCTTTCGGGGCCACCCTGACCCTGCCGGGCATCGCGGGCATCGTGCTGACCATCGGCATGGCCGTGGACGCCAACGTGCTGATCTACGAGCGAATACGCGAGGAACTGCGCCTGGGGCTGTCGCCGCTGGCGGCGGTCAAGGCGGGTTTTGACCGTGCCGCCATTTCCATCACGGACTCCAACCTGACCACCATCATTGCCACGGTGATTCTGTATCAGTTCGGCACCGGCCCCATCCGGGGTTTCGCGGTGACGCTTTCCCTGGGCATCATCGCCTCCATGTTCACGGCCATCTTTGTGTCGCGGGCCATTTTCGAGGAATGGGCGCGTCACTGCGGGCCCAAGGGCATCAGCATCTAGAGCGGATTACCTTTGAAACTCTGCACGTTTCAAAGGGGCATTCCGGCAAAAACGCGGTTTTTACTGTCGCCTGAAGCGGCACGAGCGTTGGAGAGACCATCATGGGCTTTGCATTCATCAAGCATGACACACATATAGATTTCATCGGCTGGCGGCATTGGGCCTACGGCATCTCCATCGTGCTGCTGCTGGCCGGTCTGGCTTCGGCGCTCTGGGGCAACGGGCTCAAGATGGGCATCGACTTCGCGGGCGGCGTTATCGTCCAGGTGCAATTCGACAAGCCCGTCAACGACGAAGCCCTTAAAAAGAGTCTGGACATTCCCGCTCTGCCGGGCATCACCACCCAGCGCTTCGGCGAGGGCGGGCGGGACTATCTGCTGCGCTTTTCCAGCGCGGAAAACGCCGACGCCTCGGCTTTGCGCACCAATGTGGTCAACGCTCTGGCTTCGGCCTTTCCGGACAACGCGGCCCAGATCCTGCGCCTGGAAGTGGTGGGCCCCAAGGTGGGCGACGACCTGACCAACAAGGCCCTGAGCGCCCTGTACTACGCCGTGCTGCTCATCGCCGTGTATATCTCGGGCCGTTTCGAGCAGCGCTGGATGGCCGGCGCCATCATGGCCGCGGCTCTCTGGGGCGGCATGTACGTGCTGAGTTTCACCGGCCTGGGCATGGGCTGGCTGGTGCTGTTCGCCCTGGCCATCACCATGGTGGTCTGCTTCTTCCTCAAGCTCAACTTCGCCCTGGGCGCGGTGGTGGGCCTGCTGCACGACGTCTTTATCACGGCGGGCCTGCTCTCCATTATGGACGTGGAGATCGACCTCAATGTCATGGCGGCCCTGCTGACCCTGGTGGGCTATTCGCTCAACGACACCATCATCGTCTACGACCGTCTGCGTGAAAATCTGCGCGCCGCGCCCAAAATAGATCTGGCCTCACTGATCAACAGGAGCATCAACCAGACTCTTTCGCGCACCATTCTGACCAGCGGCACCACCTTTGTGGCGACCTTGTCCCTCTTCCTGCTGGGCGGCGGCGTGATCCACGACTTCGCGCTGACCATGCTGATCGGCGTGTTTATCGGCACGGCCTCGTCCATTTATGTGTCCTCAGCCATTCTGCTGGGTCTGGGCGATACGGATTTTTACGTCCGGGCCCAGGAAAAGGAAAAGTACGAGCGGCCCGGGGAGCACGGCGTGGTGTAGCCACAGCCTCCAAGCCCTGTTATGTCTTGTCGGCAGCCCGCCGCGCCCGGAGT
>OHAT01003346.1_pt1 | contig 10684 bp, 5 predicted proteins | sample 1577141 | NCBI WGS metagenome assembly OHAT01 (sample SAMEA3541578, study PRJEB24748) | human gut metagenome | biome: human gut; feature: human-associated habitat; material: faeces | place: China | collected 2012
GCCGCTGGCGGGCGGCACGGATCGCCGGGCTGCGGCAGGTGCCCTGTCTGCTGGCGCGGGTGGACGAGGAGGACGCGGCGCTGCTGGCGCTGATCGAGAATCTCCAGCGGCGGGATCTGGACTATATGGAGGAGGCGGAGGCCATCGCCCGGCTGCTGCGGCGCTACGGCCTGAGCCAGCAGCAGGCGGCGGAAAAGCTGGGGCGCAGCCAGTCGGCGGTGGCCAACAAGCTGCGGCTGCTGCGGCTGGAGGAGCCGGTGGTGGACGCGCTGCACCGCTATGGCCTGACGGAGCGCCACGCCCGTGCGCTGCTGCGGCTGTGCGACGGGGAGCAGCGGCTCCGCGCCGTGGAGCACATCGGTAAAACGGGCATGAACGTGGCGGCGGCGGAGGCGTACATAGACCGGCTGGCGGCGGAGAACCAGACCACGCCGCCCCACCGGCGCAGCGCGTATATCATCAAGGATGTGCGCCTGTTCCTCAACAGCGTGGAGCGGGGCATCCGGCTGATGCAGGGCGCGGGCGTGGGGGCGCAGGTAGCGCGGCAGGACACCGACAGTGAGATATGCCTGACCGTGCGCATCCCCAAGACCCGCCGTCCCGCTGCCGGGTAAGCGCTCGTAACGGATTTGTAACCCATTCCTCCGGAAACCGTGGTACAATACAGGGACTACGATGCAAAGGAGGGGGGACAGCATGAGCGAAGAAACCAATGTGTCCTCTGTTACAACGGAAGCGCCCGCCGCGCCGGAAAAGACCGGCAGACGGCTGGCAGAGCCGGAAAAACCGGAAAAAAAGCCCCTGTCCGGCGGGAAAAAGGCCGGGCTGATCGTGGGTATCATCGCGGCGGTGCTGGTGCTGGCCTATGCGGGCTGCTGCGTGGCCGCCGGCGTACTGTACTCCCATGTGGCCTTTCCCGGCACCTCCGTTCTGGGTATGGACGTCTCCCGCATGTCCACCCAGCAGGTGGAGAAGCTGTGGAAGGAGCAGGGGGACGCCCTGCTGGACGGCACGACCTTCAGCCTGACCCGTGACGGGCAGGAGATCGGCAGCGTGTCCCTGTCCCAGCTGGGCGTGACCGTCCTGCCCCTTTACGTCTCTCAGGCCGCCGGGTGCGATGTACAGGCGCGCGGCTGGGGCGGCCAGGTGACGTCGTTCCTGCGGGGCGGCTGGCGGTTCATCGAAAGCTGGTGCAAGGGCGTGGATGTAACACCCCAGCTGGACATGGATGAGCCCACCCTCACCGCCCAATGTGACAGTATAGCCGACACCGTGGGCTGCACCTTGGTGGACGGCGGCTACCGTCTGGCGGAGGGCGAGGGGCTGTACATCACCAAGCCGCAGGATGGCGAGAAGCTGGACGCGGCGGCGCTGCGCACCGAACTGATCAAGCGGCTTGGCCACCGCGATCTGTCCGCGGCGGCGCGGCAGGTGGAGTGCGTTTTCGCGCCCCATACCGCCAAGCCGCTGGACGTGCAGCAGCTCCATGACGACATAGCCGGCACCATGGCCGCCGCCACCTATGACCGCGCCACCGGCAAGCCCACCCAGTCCCGCATCGGCGTGCAGTTCGACGTGGAGACGGTGCAGAAGCAGCTGGACGCCGCCGCGCCCGGCACGGAATTCCTGGCGGACGCGCAGGTGCAGTTCCCGCCCGCCTCCACCGAGGAGCTGGAGACGGCCATGTTCCGGGATGTGATCGGCACCTGCACCACCACCTGCGCCGGACCCTGGGGACGGCGGCAGAACATCAAGCTGGCCTCCGCCGCCATCGACGGACGCATCTACAACCCCGGCGAGGAGTTCTGGTACAACGCCACCGTGGGACAGCGGACGGAAGCCCGGGGCTTCCAGCCCGCCGCGGCCTATTCCGGCGGCAAGACCGTCACCTCCATCGGCGGCGGTATATGTCAGGTGTCCTCCACGCTGTACTACGCCGCGCTGATGGCTGACCTGAAGATCGTCCTGCGGTACGCCCACATGTTCGACCCCGGCTATATGCCTGTCACCGGCTGCGACGCCACGGTCAGCTGGGGCGGCCCCGACTTCGCCTTCCGCAACAGCACGGACTATCCCATCAAGATCACCACCAGCTATAACGACGAGACGAACCAGCTGACCATCACCCTGCTGGGCACCAAGACCAACGACAATTATGTGGAGATGACCAACCAGTTCCTGTCCTACTCCGAGCGGAAAACGGTCTATCAGGAGTCCGAGCGCATCGCTCCCGGCACCACGGAGGTGGAGCAGTACGGGCACAACGGCTACGCCGTGCAGACCTATCGCAACGTCTACGCCGGGGACGGCACGCTGCTGCGCAGCACCAAGGAGGCGTACAGCGACTACGACCGCGCGGACAAGATCATCCTCGTGGCACCCGGCGAGCTGCCGCAGTAAGTGCATATACGCAAAAAAAGAAGCACCCGCGGGTGCTTCTTTTTTGCGTATATGCGGTTTCTTACTCCCGGCGGAGGGCTTCGATGGGGTTCAGCTTCGAGGCCTTCACCGCGGGCACAAGGCCGAACACCACGCCGATGACCATGGAAAAGGCCACGGCGATGATGCAGGCCGGCACGCTGATGGCCACCGGCGTGCCCATGATGTGGGACATCATCTCCGCAAGGCCGATGCCCGTGGCTACGCCCAGAATACCGCCCATGCTGGTCAGCACCGCCGCCTCCGTCAGGAACTGCCAGCGGATGCGGCTCTGCTGGGCGCCGATGGCGATCTTCAGGCCGATCTCCCGGGTGCGCTCCGTTACGGACACCAGCATGATGTTCATCACGCCGATGCCGCCCACCACCAGAGAGATGGCGGCGATCCAGATCAGCTGCTTGTTGGTGGATTCCGACAGGCTCTGCAGGTCGCTGGCCTGCTGGAGAAGATCCTTGGACTCATACTTGTACTTGGTGGTGCGGATGACGTTCTCGTTCAGGTATTTAGCCACGTTGTCACCGGCGGCAGTCATGTCGTTGGTGCTGGTGGCGCGGACGGCGGCGTACTGCGGCTCGTCGTACCGATAGGGCACAGACCAGCACACGTCCGGGATGAAGATGGTGCCCGCCGTGCTGCCGGCGTACATCTGGTAGTCCTGGAAGCTGTTGATCACGGGGCCGGAGCTGGAACGGGAGGACACCACGCCCACCACGGTGAACGGCTCGCCCTGTATCTCGATGGTGCCGCCGATGGGGTTCTCGCCCTGGAACAGGGACTGCGCCGACTTGGTGTCGATCAGCGCCACGCAGCGCCGCTGGGTAAAGTCCGCGTCCGTAAAGGCGCGGCCGTAGTTCACGGCGTAATCCACGGCGGTGAGATAGTGGTCGTCCACGCCGTACAGGGAGCCGCTGAAGGCGCTGTTGCCCACGTACACGTTGTCGCACCACTCGCGCACGTGGTACATGCTCACCAGCGACACGCCGTCCAGCTTCTCCATCTCATCCCGCATGTCGCCGGTGACGGGGTCGATGCCCTCCGGCAGGGCGGAGTAGTTCAGGTCGAAGTAGTTCTGGCTGTCCGTGGCGCTGATGGTGACGCGCACCACGTTGTTGCCCGCGCCGATGAGGTTCTGCTTGATCTGCTCGTTGGTGCCCTGAATGGTGGACACGATGGTGATGATGGCTGCAATGCCGATGATGATGCCCAGCATGGTCAGAAACGACCGCAGCTTGTGGCTCCAAACGCCCTGGAGGGCGAGATTAATATTTTCCAACATGATATCCCGCCTCCTTTACAGACCGTCGTTGTACAGCTCATCGGGGGCGGCCTCCACCGTTCGGGCGCCCTCCACCACGTCGCGCCCGTAGGGGAACGCCACGTAATCCTCCGTGGTCAGGCCGCCGCGTATCTGGGTATAGCTGCCCCACAGGTCGCGGCCGGTCTGCACCCAGCGCTGCTCCAGACGGCCGTCCTCGCCCCGCGCCATGACGTAGCTCTTGCCGTTGTCGGTGCGGATGAACCAGCTTTGCAGATACAGGCTGTTGCCCTGCTCCTGCGTGCCGGCCTTCTGGTACTGGATATCCACATAGTCGTTGGCCTGCAGGCTGGCATCCTCCTCCACGAACGCCTTGAAGGGGTAGTAGGACACGTTTCTGTTGCCGTCGCCCCAGCTGTTGCCGCTGGTGGTGGGGTAATCGTCGATGGATACGATGGTGCCCTCGCAGGCTGCGCCGGTCATCCAGCTGCTGATGGACACGGTGTCGCCCACCTTTACGCTGCCCAGCTCCATCTCGCTGAGGGTGCCGGTAACGTAGTACCCGCCGCCGCCGGACAGCTCGATGACCGCCTCGCTGTTGTTATAGGCTTCGTCGGCATTCCGGACGGCCTTCACGGTGCCGTCGAACTCCGCATACACGTTGCCGTCGCCCAGCTCCTTGATCTTCTTATCCAGCGACAGCTTTGCCAGCCGCTGGTTGACCTCTTTTTCCTTGACCTCCTGCGCCTTGTCCACGATGGCCTTGGCCAGATCCTTCTGCTCCATGGAGTTTTCCAGATACATGTTGGCCAGATTGATCTTCTGCTGGAGCTTCTTGATGGCCGCGTCATCGTACTTGCGCTCGGTGTCCTCGAACTCCGGCAGATCGCTGCGGACGGAGAAGGAGACGCTCCGGCTCTCCGGCACGGCGGGAACGGCGGTGTCGTCACCGGCGGTATACGTCTCGGTAATGACCAGACCCACCGTGTTGTCCACATAGCCGCCCACCTTGTCCTCGTAGCGCTGCACCAGCACCACATAGGTGTCCACGGAGGGGTGATCCTTGTCGGCGCGGAGGGTGATCAGATTCGTCAGGATCTCCGTCACCTTTCTGTCGTTGAGCCGGGAGGTGGACAGCCAGCTGTAATACAGGACGTTCACCGTCTGGTCGCTGCCGTCCGCGCCCTTGACGGTCATGGTCTTATTGTAGTCCATCTTCCCCTCCGTCACCGGCGCGTCGCCGTCGTAGGGGTGGGCGGGGTCTTCGTCGTATTTCTTCTTCAGGGCGTCCAGCTCAGTGTTCAGCTTATCCAGCTCCTGCTTCAGCGTCTCCTTGTTCTTGGCCTTTTTCAGGTACTCCAGCTCGTTCTTGGCGGTGGTCAGATTCTCGTCCTGCCGGTCGTAGTCGATCTTCGCCTGCTCCACGGCGGCCTGGGTCAGCGTGGAGTCGTAGCTGATGAGCTTGTCGCCCTTGCGCACCGTGTCGCCCTCGGCCACCCAGACTTTGTTGACGGTCTGGCTGGAGGAGAGGAACACCTTCTGTATCTTGTCCGTTGTCACCATGCCGCTGGTGCTGGAGGTGTCGCCCCAGTAGTCGGTCATGCAGAAATCGTTGACGGAGTACACCTTCACGTCGCTGCGCTGGGCGTTCCGGGCGATGGTCAGTCCGCCCCACACCGCGCCGCACACGCCCACCGCGCAGGCGGCGATGATGATGGCCTTTTTCAGCTTTTTGCTCATGCGGGGCTTTTCGCCGCCGGTGCGCTTTTCACCGATATGCAGCTTTTCCCGCAGGTTCAGCTTCTCACTCATAGTCGTCACCTCCCGACAGCACGCCGTCCCGAATGGTCATCAGCTTGGCGGCGTGCTTGGCGATGGAACGGTCGTGGGTGATCATGATGATGGTGGAGCCGCTTTCGTGCAGCTGCCGGAACAGCTCCATCACCGCCGCGCCGCTGGCGCTGTCCAGCGCACCGGTGGGCTCATCCGCCAGCAGCAGCTTGGGCTTGCCCACGATGGCGCGGGCGATGGCCACGCGCTGGCACTGTCCGCCGGACAGCTGGTCGGGGCGGTGATCCACCCGGTCGGACAGACCCACCGTCTCCAGCGCGGCGCGGGCACGCTCCAGCCGCTCCGCCTTCTTCACCCCGCCGTACAGCAGGGGCAGCGCCACGTTCTCCAGCGCCGTCAGCTTGGGCAGCAGGTTGAAGCTCTGGAACACGAAGCCCAGCTCCTTGTTCCGCACCTCCGCCAGCTGCTTGTTGTTGCAGGTGGTCACGTCCCGTCCGCCCAGCAGATAGCTGCCGCTGGTGGGCACGTCCAGACACCCGATCAGGTTCATCAGCGTGGTCTTGCCGCTGCCGGAGGGCCCCATGATGGCCAGATACTCGCCCTCCTCCACGTCAAGGTTCACGTTTTTCAGGATATGTGCAACGCCCTTGCCCATGGGGTAGTCCTTGCATATATCGCGCATTTCCAGGATCATGGTCAGCCCTCCCTCGGCGGTGTGATCACCGGCGCGGTGGCCTCCGCCGTGCCGTCGGGCAGCACGGTCACGGTGCTGTTGGTGACAGAGCCGCCGTCATCAGTTACCACGCCGTCCTCGGCGGGCATATCGCCGCCGTCCATGCCGTCCATGCCGTCCATGGGCACGTTTTCGTCGATTTTTTCACCGCCGCCCTCGGGGTATACCCCGCCGCCGTTCATGCCGGGATCAAAGGTGGCGTCGTCATAGGTGATGCACGCCATGCCCGCCTTCAGGCTGTCGTCCGGGAAGGCGATGTAGTCCTCCGCCGTCAGGCCGTCCAGCACGGGATAGGTATCCGTCTCCCCGTTGTACTCGCCCAGCTTCAGGCTGCGCTTTTCCAGCTTATCCTTGCTGCTCTTTGCCCAGACCCACGGGCTGCCGTCGGCATCGTTGATGAAATAGCTGGGCAGGTTGATGGCGTTGGCGTCCGTCTCGTCCTCCTGACCGTAGTCCGGCTCGATGTACACATGCTGCCCCATCAGCAGGCCGTCGCCCTTACCCTCCAGCTTCACATAGAAGGGATATTTGCTGGACATGGCGGTGTCGCTGTCGCCGTAGTCGCTGCGGGTCTGCTGGGCGTTGTTCCAGTCGATGGAGTCGATGCTGCCCTTCCACGTCTGGTCGCTGACGCGGGAGCGGATCACCACCGCCGTGCCCTGCGTCAGCACGGAGGCGTTGTTCTCGTTGACGTAGCCCTTGACACGGAAGCCGCCCGTCTCCACCACCGTCATGAACGGCAGGGCGTTGCCGTTGTTGTCGTTGCCGCCGTCGGCGTTGATGGACTGCACCTCGCCGTTCACCGGGGAGGTGACGGCGGCGCTCTTGGTGCTGGTCTTCAGCTTTTCGATGTCCTTCTTCTTGGTGGCGATGTTGCCCTGGGTGGTCAGCACGTTGGCCTTGGCTGTCCGCAGGTCGAGAGAGTACTGCCGCTTGGTGGCGTCGTCATACGTCTCGTCCATCAGCTTCTGGATGCGCTCTACCTCGGCCTTCTGATCCTCCAGCGTGGCATTCAGCTGCTCCAGCTCCAGCTGCGCCATCTCCAGATTGTTCCGGGCTTCGCTGAGGTCATAAGTAAACAGCACGTCGCCCTCCTTCACCGCGTCGCCCACCTTTACCCGGATGTCGGACACGGCCATGGAGTCGTTCTTCTTGATCTTCGTCTCGCCCAGGGGACTGACGATGCCGGCGAACCGATCCGCCAGACCCACGGAGCCAAGGCCGCAGATCATGGACACGGACTGGACGGAGGCTTCGCCCTCCACCTTGCCGCAGCCGGCCATGCAGGTCATCAGCATGACCAGCGCCAGCACAAATGCCGCTTTTTTCATGATGTAGTCTCCTTTTCCTCTCCCACGGAGCCGTGGGGAAATTTTCCTACCCTTATAGACGGAAGGGGAGGGGGGATGGTTCCGCTTTCGCTTTCGTCTCATCATACCATGACCGGCGGCGGTCATTCGTGAACAAATTGTGAACGAACGATTAAGAGCTGTATAAGGTTTAGCGACAATCCGGCGCTAAAACCGTGGGGGAATATTGACACGGCACGGCGCTTTGACCTATTATTAGTATAAACGATTCCCCACCGCCGGAGGTTTTTTGCCTATGAATAAGAAACGTATCCGCCAGATGGATCTGGCGCTGCGGCGGCGTCTGGCCGACCGCCCTGCCGCCGACTGCTTCGCCGGTCACGACGAGCTGCTCCGCCGCATCGAGACGGAGGGCTATATGCAGCGCTTCGCGCCGCTGTTTACCGGGGCGCGGCTGCGCTGCGCCGATGTGCTGGCGCTGTGCCGGGAGGAGCTGGACGCCCTGTGCGGCGGCGCGCCGCAGGAGGGCTGGCTGGGCTATGCCTACGACTACGCCCGGCGGCTTTTGTACCCGGAAAAGACCGGCGCGGAGCCTTACGCCGCCGGCGCGGTGTTCCTGCTGTCGGTGCTGCAGGTGCTGTTCGCCGCCGAGGGGGAGCTGCTGCCCCACGACCCGGCGTGGACGTTCGATTTCCTCACGGAGCAAGAGCTGGCCGACAGCGCCTGCGCCCCGTCCTATATGAAATTCCTGCGCCAGTGGAAGCGGGAGTACGTCTATGAGCTGATGCGGCTGGGGCTGGAGGTCACGCCCTACCGCACGCTGGAGCATATCGCCGGCGTCCATCACATCGCCGTCACCGCCGCCCGTGCCCTGCACCGGGGCGGCACGCCGGTGGATGTGGCGCTGGTGTCCGGCGCCGCCGCAGGACACGATATCGGCAAGTTCGGCTGCCGCCCCGGTGAGCGGGTGCCGTATCTGCACTATTACTACACAGACCTGTGGTTCCGCCGCCGGAGGATGACCGACATCGGCCACATCGCCGCCAACCACTCCGTATGGGATCTGGAGCCGGACTATCTGTCCGCCGAGGCGCTGCTGCTGATCTACGCCGACTTCCGGGTCAAGCAGCTGCGGGGCGAGGATGGCCGGGAGATCACCCGCATCTCCACGCTGGCGGAGGCTTTTCAGGTGATTCTTGCCAAGCTGGACGACGTGGACGGCGAGAAGAAAAAGCGCTATACACGGGTGTACGCCCGGCTGGAGGACTTCGAGCAGTATATGATCAGCCGGGGCGTGGACGTGACCATGTCCGGCGGCGACACCGCCCCCCTGCCGGAGAAGCACACCTCCCTCATGACCGATGACGAGGCGCTCCGCGCCCTGACGCTGCGCTGCGTGGGGCACAACATCACCCTCATGCACCGGCTCACCGACCAGCGCAGCTTCGCCCGGCTGCTGGAGGAAGCCCGCGGCGAGACGGACTGGCGCCGTCTGCGGGCGTATCTGGCGGTGTTCGAGTCCTATTCCCTCTATCTGCACATCCCCCAGAAGGTGCAGACCCTGACGTTCCTCTATGAGCTGCTGATGCACCGGGAGGGCGACATCCGCCGCCAGGCGGCGGCGCTGCTGGGCGAGCTGATCGCCGGCTTCCACGCCGGGTATGCCAAGGAGCGCCCCCAGAACAGCCGCCCCGATCCCCGCGCCACCACCGATCTGGAGCAGTGGAAGCTCTATCTGGATAAGATCCTCTACCCCGACCACAAGCTTATGCCCCAGCACCGCCGCTGGATCGGCTACACGCTGAAATTCGCCGTCGGCTCCCTGCTGAGCCACTGCCCCGGCCGGGAGGAGCGCTTCCTCGCTCCGGTGTTTGCCTATTACCGCCGGCCGGAGGCGCTGGACGACTACACTGCCTTCCAGCTGCTGGACACCGCCGCCGCCCTGCCGGACGAGGCGTATTCCCTCACCCGCGCCCGGGAGATGACGGACTTTGCCGCCGCCCTGTCCCGCCGGGAGGATCTGACCGTCCGCATGGCCGCCGTGCTGCTGCTGGATCGCCTGTACCGCCTGTACCCCGACGGGGGACGGGCGCTGGCAGCGGTGGAGGCCGTCTCCTGTGACGACAGCGGCACCCTACGCTATCTCCGCCAGGACGTGCTGGCGGAGGGCGAGCCGCTGCTGCTGCCGGAGGAGGTGGTGTCCGAGATATTCCTGGACAATCTCAAGACCGCCACGCCGTGGATCACCAAGCAGGCCAACCTGCGGCTACTGACGGACTTTGCCCGCAGCGGACAAAGCCCCGCCCTGCACATCGCCACCCATCTGTCCAACCTCATCAAGGTCAGTGACCGCGTCACCGTCCGCCACAGCGCCGGCAATGCGCTGCTGGCGCTGGCGCCCCGCCTGACGGCGGATCAGCGCAACGAGGTGGCGGTGGAGCTGTGCCGCGGTCTGGAGCTGGGGCAGCAGGAGTTCACCAAATATATCCCCGTGTATCTGGGGCGCTTCGCCCTGTGGCTGCCGCCGGCGGAGCTGGACGAGGTGCTGGCGGACCTCCATGTGAACCTCAGCTCCTCCGACAGTCGTGTCACCGCCTCCGTGCTGGACACCGTGGGCGTCATCTATGAGGAATACGACGCCTACCGCTCCCGCTTCCCGGAGACGGACGAGGCCTACCGCCACCGCCGGGAGCGGCTGCTGGGGCTTCTGATGCGGGGGCTCAGCGGCATCGACGGCGCCACCCGTCAGGAGGCGCTGTACGTGCTGGGACGGCGGGTGTTCGGCTCCGGCGAGCTGGGACGCCACGAAAAGCGCCGCGCCTTCATGCTCACCGAGCGCAAGCTGCTGTCGGCGCAGAACGAGTTCCCCGGCGAGGGGCTGACCTTCTACTACCGTGCCGCCATGCTGGGCAAGCTGTACCGCTTCCTCACGGAGGAGCGGCTGTTCCACCGGGGCTTCGACTTCGGCGAACCCCGCCCGGTGGCCTTTTTCCCCGGCACCTTCGACCCCTTCACCCTGTCCCACAAGGGCATCGTCAAGGCCATCCGCGACCTGGGCTACGAGGTGCTGCTGGCCATCGACGAGTTCTCCTGGTCGAAAAAGACCCAGCCCTACCGCCTGCGGCGGCGCATCGCCGCCATGTCCGTGGCCGACGT
>OHAT01003347.1_pt1 | contig 10677 bp, 7 predicted proteins | sample 1577141 | NCBI WGS metagenome assembly OHAT01 (sample SAMEA3541578, study PRJEB24748) | human gut metagenome | biome: human gut; feature: human-associated habitat; material: faeces | place: China | collected 2012
AGCTCATTTCAATGTCCACCTGGGTGAACTCGGGCTGGCGGTCGGCGCGCAGATCTTCGTCGCGGAAACACTTGACGATCTGGAAATAACGGTCGAAGCCGCTGACCATCAGAAGCTGCTTGAAGGTCTGGGGTGACTGGGGCAGGGCATAGAACTGGCCCGGATTCATGCGCGAGGGAACGACGAAGTCGCGTGCGCCCTCGGGGGTCGACTTTATGAGCACCGGGGTCTCGACCTCGAGGAAGCCTTTCGAGTCGAGATAGCGCCTGATCTCGAAGGCCATGCGGTGGCGCAGCTCGAGATTGCGGCGGACGGCGCCGCGGCGCAGGTCGAGATAGCGGTATTTCATGCGCAGGTCATCGCCGCCGTCAGTGTCGTCTTCGATGGTGAAAGGGGGGACGTCGCTGACATTCAGAACCTTAAGGCTGTCGGCGATGATCTCGATGTCGCCGGTGGGAATTTTGGGATTTTTCGACGAGCGTTCGGCTACTGTTCCAGTGACCTGAACGACAAACTCGCGCCCGAGGCGGTCGGCTTCGTCGTGGAGAGCGGCGTCTTTCTCGTTGTTGAAGACAACCTGTGTTATTCCGTAGCGGTCGCGGAGGTCTATGAAGGTCATTCCTCCCATCTTTCGGGAGCGCTGGACCCAACCGGCGAGGGTCACGCGGTTTCCGGCGTCGCTCAGACGCAGTTCGCCGCATGTGTTAGTTCGATACATAGCGATATATGACGATGAAAAATGGTTTGTTATTCTAACCCGCAAAGATAGCAATTTTCGGCGAGTTGTGCAATAACCGTTTCGCAGGCTGCCGCTGAGCGTGTCAAATTCGAAATATAAATGGGGCTATCGCGGCTTTTTTATGTGTCTGATGTGAAAAAAATCGCACTTTTGTTATATCTTTGTCTCGAGAGAATATGTCATAACCATGGATAAGAAAAAACTGAAGTCCGCAGTCGGCTGGGCTGTTGCAATCGTCGGATACTACGTCTGGTTCCAGGCGTTTTATAATGCCGTGAGGTTCAACGAAGTGCTTCCCTATACCGACCTGTTTGACATGGCAGCCGGAGTCGCCCACAACTTTCTTCCGGTGCTTGCGGTTTTTCTGTTGAATCTTTTTATTGTCTTCAGTCTTGTCAGAATAAAGGATCTTCGAATCAAGATCTGTGCCGACGTGCTTCTTTCGATATTTTCAGCGTGTATGGTCAACTGGCTTTATCTGCTGATTATAGGTGCTTTCAGGGAAACCGGTGTTGACTGGGCAGGTTCTATACTGAACGATGTCATCATTCTTATGGGCGTCGAAATGGTCTATTATTTCAACAGGCTGTCAAAAGCACGTCAGGAGGCGGAGAAAGCGCGTCTTAACGCCATACAATACAAATATGACGCGCTTAAGTCGCAAATAAATCCGCACTTTCTTTTCAACTCGCTGAATCTGCTCTATTCGTTGGTGTCGATAGATTCGGTACGTTCGAAGCAGTTCATACGCGAGCTGTCGCGCATGTACCGCTATATCATGTCACAGCAGAATCGCGACAGTGTCAGCACAACCGAGGAATTCGACTTTCTTGCGTCGTATGTCTCGGTGCTCGAAATGCGCTATAATAATAAATTCTCGGTCATATTGAACGGACGTCCCGATCCCGACAAGTATCTGATTCCCTTTACAATGCAGCTGCTGATAGAGAATGTGACCAAGCACAACGCCATAACAGGCAAAACTCCGATGTCGGTAACGATCGACATAACCGATGAAGAGATTACGATTTCCAACCCTTTGCGTCCGAAAGAGTCGGAATCGGTGAGCCATATAGGGCTGCGGTATCTTTCGCAGCTCTATGACGCCCGTGGCAGAAAATTCAGAGTCGAAAAGACCGATACAAGCTTCACAGCCCATGTCCCATACCTATAATAATTAATAAACCAGACCCCGGCAATGAAATATGCAATAATTGAAAATGAAGAATTCGCGCGCATAAATCTCAGGGAGGTGATTGAGAGCGTGCGTCCCGGCTACAAATGTGTCTTCACGGCCGAGACAGTTGAAGAATGTATCGGATATTTCAGTGCCGACCCCGATATACAGCTGGTTTTTATGGACATCGAGCTTGACGACGGCAACTGCTTCGAGATATTCCGCCGGACAGAAATCAAGACTCCGATAATATTCACTACGGCCTATGACGAATACGCCATTCAGGCTTTCAAGGTAAACAGCATTGACTATCTTCTCAAGCCGGTATCGGAAGAGGATGTCGAGAGGGCCCTCCGGAAATTTGAGTCCATCCAGTCCCATTCCCCGCGCGACTACCGCAATATGGCCGCAGAGATCACAAGCAGGCGGCGCCATAGAATTCTGATCAGTGACAGCGGAGGATATTCGTTTGTATCGACCGACGATATTGCATGGTTTGAGGCGGAAGACAAGTATATCTCAATAGTGCTTCTCTCGGGGAAGCGTCTGCTGACAGATTTCGCGTCGCTCTCAGATGTTATGGAAGCACTTGACCCCGACCGCTTTTTTCAGATATCGCGCAAAGTGGTTGCATCGATAGAATCGATCGGGAAAATATCAAAATATTTTAAAGGTAGACTACAGGTCAATCTCGAAGTCTCGAACGAAAGGCGCACAGAGACTGTCAGCGCGGCGCGGCGCGCTGAATTTCTCGGATGGCTGGGTCATACGGCCAGAAAGTAGGACGCCGGGCTGCGATTATCAAATTTATTCCCGCGAAGGGCGGTTTCTTCCGCCGGAAATCCCGATTCTTCAGTTTTCTGTTGATTTGAGCTACGGGTGATGCTAACTTGCCGTTGTAATTCTTACTACAATGGCAGACAGAATTTCAAAATACATTATCCTTGAAGACGCATATTATACGGCTCTCGATATCAGAGAAACAGTGAAGCGGCTTCGTTCCGGCTACCGTCTCATCGGCATTACCGATGAGACGTCAGAGGCTGTCAGGATGATCTACAGAGAGGATGCCGATATGATGATTGCCGACACATCGGCAAGCGACGGCGATTCTATCGGCCGCCTTCAGAAAGAGTCGGTCAGCATACCGATAATATTCATTTCCGAATATTCTGAAGACGCGGAAAGAGTCCGCAATCTCAACATGGTGGATTTCATTCTGAAGCCTGTGACACCTTCCGACCTTGAGCGTGCGTTCTCGCGTCTCGATTCCCTGAACAACAATCTTTGAAAACCATAACCCAAACTCTATGAAAAAAGCATTATCCATTACAATGGCCTGCGCCGCTCTGTTCAGCGGATATGCCGCAGCTGATCCGGTTTCATTCGAAGGACTCAACTACGAGATTGACAAGTCTCTCAAAACAGCCGCTGTTGTTGCCGGCGTGTATGCCGGAGACATCTCCATCCCTGAAACCATAACGGTAGAGGGTGTGGCCTATGATGTTAAAACAATCGAAAAAGATGCTTTCAAACAGCAGTCTATTACATCGGTAGTCATTCCCAACTCTGTGGATTCAATCAAAACAATGGCATTCTCGAGCTGCCGGTCGCTGATTTCAGTCACAATGGGCAAAGGCGTGAAATATTGTGGAAACGGTGCTTTTGCAGCAAGCACCAAAATCGCGTCGCTCAATATATCAGACCTTTCGGCATGGTGCGGCATAGAATTCTATGACTACAACGCCAATCCGATTCAATTTGCCAAATCAATCACTCTCAACGGCGAGAATATCACCGATCTCGTGATTCCCGACGATGTGGAGTCTATCGGTGACTTCGCTTTCTATAACTGCAATTCCCTGCAATCGATAACACTCGGAAAAGGGGTGAAAAAAGTCGGACAGTCGGCGTTCTATTACTGTTACAATGTTCCTTCGCTCGATGTCCCCGGCAATGTCGCGGAAATCGGCACCGGCGCATTCTCAAGTATGCGCGGGATCAAAGAGATGACGCTTGGCAACGGAATCGAAATTATCGACACCGACGCGTTCAAAGGATGTCAGGCCCTGACATCAGTCAGCTTTCCCGCTTCGCTGAAAAAAATCGGAACTACGGCATTTGCCTCTTGCGGCGCTCTGGCCGAAGTAAATTTTGCCGCTGCCGTCGATTCAATCGCTAAAGACGCTTTCTCACTCAGCAACAAGATCGCCAAAGTCAATATTCCGAGCCTTGACGAATGGTGTAAGATCAACTTCGCGACAACAAAATCAAATCCCGTCTCTGTCAGCAAATCTCTGTTTGTCAACGGCCAGGAGCTAACATCGATAGCAGTTCCAGAAGGTCTCGACAAGATTAAGGATTATACATTCTTCGGTCTGGCAAATGCAACAGACGTTGTATTCCCGGACGGACTCAAAGAAATCGGCAATGCTTCTTTCCAGCTTTGTCAGTCTGTCGAAGAACTGAAGATTCCTGAAAGTGTGACAAAAATAGGTGATGCGGCGTTCCAGAGCTGCTCGGCCCTGACTTCGGTAAATATTCCCGAGGGTATCGACTCAATCAGCAGTAACCTCTTCAATATGTGTGCGAAACTCCCGTCGGTCAAATTACCGGCCAAAACGGTAACAATAGGTGATTTTGCTTTTTCAGGATGCAGCGAACTTGCCGAAATTGAAATTCCTGACGGCGTGACCTATGTCGGCAACTATGCTTTCCAGAACTGTGTCCTTCTCGAAAGGCTCGTTTTTCCGAAACTTGCCGAGGTGAAAGGCGGTGTCTGTCAGGGTTGCACCGGTCTGACATACATCGAGGTTCAGAATTCCGAGAAGAATATCGGTTACAATGCATTCTTCAACTGCCCGAAGCTTGAAGAGGTCTGGCTCAACACACCGTTTGTATCCTACAAGCAGTTCAGCGCGATGTCGACTCCGGTCTATTATGTTCCCTACGGAAGTGTCGACACATGGAAGGCCGAATGCTCCAACAACACATTTAAGGAGAACGGCTTCATCGAAACCGATCCTAAAGGCTATGCCACATATTATATCTATGCCGACTATGTCATGCCGCAGAATCTCGAAGGATGCGCTATTGCCGGCGTCTGGACTCGCGGCGACGGTGTCAACAAACTCGTCAGAGGCGATGTTTTCAAATCAGGTGAAACCGTTCCCTATGATACTCCGTTGCTCATCACAGGAGAAGCCAATGATTACAGGATGTTCGAAGTCGTACGCGAACACGGCGACCGTTTCAGCGGTGTTAATTTGCTGCGTGGCTCGAACGGCGGCGACATAATCATGAAGGACGACAACAAGGCCTACTATATGCTCGGATACGACGAATATGGCCAGACCTACGGCTTCATGCCCGTACTTGACAACAATGCCTTTGAAGTTCCCGCCCACACTGCTTTCCTTGCAATTCCCGCCGAAGGCAGTTCTGAAACAGGCTATGAGATTCTCTTCAAGGGCGATGACCCCGACGACGACAAAAATTACGACGGAATCGAAGATGTCACCTCAGACAGTATCAACCGTGTTATGGACATCTATCGTCTTGACGGCACAAAAGTGAATGCCGCCTCAACCGACGCTCTTGCTCCGGGCTTCTATATAATCAACGGCAATAAGACCGTTATCCGGTAATGCCAACCAATCCAACCTGATAATCATGAGACCCCAATCAAAGCATATCCTTCTGACAGCAGCATTCTTGCTGCTGTCAGCAATCGGGATTCGAGCCGCAGTCACTGTCGACGGTATCAGCTATAATCTCAATTCGACCGACAAGACGGCAGCTGTCGCTCCGGCAACATACACCGGCGAAGTGACCGTCCCCCCGACAATAGTTTACAGCGGAACTGAATACACCGTGACGTCAGTGGCTGAGAAAGCTTTCGACAGCTCGTCGGTTAAAACCGTGAAACTCCCCGATACCGTGACTGCGATAGGAGAATCGGCTTTCGCCAACTGCCAGTCGCTCGAAAGCATTGACATAGGCAACAGTGTCGAGACAATCGGCCAGACCGCCTTCTTCTATTGTAAGTCGCTGAAAAGTTTCACAGTGCCTCCGACTCTGAGATCTATCGACGGAATGTCGTTCTATGAATGCAACGGACTGACCCGTGTCGACATATCCGACATCGGAGCATGGTGCAGAATCGAATTCAAAGACAATCAGGCCAATCCTCTGCTTAAAGCCAGATACCTTTATCTCAACGGCGAGCTTGTGACTGATGTCGTTGTTCCCGATGATGTCAAAGCTATCGGAGATTATGTGTTCAATAATTGTGCGACTCTTGAAACCATAAAACTTCCGCAGGGACTGGAGTCGATCGGAAACTTCAGCTTTCAGACCTGCGTGAAGCTCAAGGCAATCGACATTCCCAACAGTGTCACAACTGTAGGACGAAACGCATTTCTCAATTGTATGTCGCTCGAATCGGCCAAAATAAGCACGGGAATGACCGAGCTACCGCTCAATATGTTCAATACCTGTCTCAAACTGGCTGACATAGAAATTCCCGACAACATAACCGCCATAGGCGAAAATGTATTCTTCGCCTGCGACAAAATCGAGAATCTTGACTTTCTGCCGTCATCAATCGAGACGATAGGATCCTCAGCTTTCCGCAGCTGCTATGGCCTTAAGTCAGCCGTAATTCCCAAGAGAGTGACTTTCATCGAGCATAACACATTTACCGATTGCAAAGTGCTCGAGAAGGTCGTGCTACACGACAGAATCACAGGCATTGACATGCAGGGATTCTCCGAATGTGTCAGCCTTACCGACATCGAGCTCCCAGCTTCGCTGACTTATATCAATATGGGCGCCTTCATGGCATGCTCGTCGCTCACCTCTGTCAAGATTCCCTATGGCAACAGCATAGTCGCCTATAAGACTTTCTATGGATGCACATCGCTCAAAGAGGTAGATCTGCCGGTTTCGGTGGGCGTCATAGATCTTCTGGCCTTCGGAGGCTGTAAGTCGCTTGAGAAAATCAAGCTCCCGGCTATGCTCACCGAAATGGGCGATTCGGCTTTCGTCGATTGTTCCAAACTCGAATCGTTCAGTATTCCCGACAAAGTAAAAAACCTCAGAAACGGATTGCTGAAAAACTGTAAGTCTCTCAAGACTCTTCAGTTGCCGTCGCAGATCGAAGAAATCGGCAATGAGGCCTTTGCCGGATGCGAGAGCCTCACCAGACTTGAGTTTCCCGAAGGCATCGGCTGTCTGAGTAACGGAGTCGTCGCCGGCTGCACTTCGCTCGAAGAGGTGATTATTCCCGAATCGGTAGAATCGATCGGCAATAATGCTTTTATGAATTGCAGAGCGCTCAGGGAAATCATTCTGCCGGAACAGCTAACGGCTGCAGCTCCATCTCTTCGATCGTTATACCCGACAATGTGAAGGAATTGCCGAAGAACTCGCTCTCCAACTGCGCCTCACTGGAAAAATTACAACTGTCCGGGGCTCTTGAGAAAATGGGTTATCAGGCTGTCGCCAAAAATCCGATGCTCTCTGAGATTGTTGTCCCTCAGAATATGCAACTCATTGAATATAAGGCTTTCGACGGCTGCACAGGCCTGAAGAGTGTTCGCTTTCCGTCGGCCGGACTCACTGTCAGACCCAATGTATTCGATGCCTGCACCTCGCTGACCGATATATGGTTCAACATCGACAATCCCGTCGAGCTCAAATTCCCGGCAGGCGTGATCCCGACATTGCATGTGCCCTATGGCTATACCTCCGACTGGAGCAATGCCTATCCCGACAATGAGATCAAGGCTTGCGGAACGATAACATTCCCCTTCGGCGAGCGATACAGCACGTATTATACTTCGGGCGAATACACCATGCCTGACGGCCTCACAGGATGCATTGTCAGCGGAGTTGACGAGAACGGTTCCGAGCTGATTATAACCGACGCCTTTGCTCCGGGAGAGGTGGTTCCCCCGTGTTCAGCATTGCTGATCAAGGGCAGCGAAACCACAATGTTTGACGTTCAGGAATCAACCGGCCCGGAGGCTGACGACGCTGCCAATATGCTCCGCGGCACCGACGATACCCGTGTGTTCGAGACTATCCCCAACGAACGCTATTACAGGCTTTCTTTCAATGATGACGGCCAGTATGGCTTCTTCTATGGCACAAGCGGTGGAAAGGCCTTCGAAAACAAGGCACACGATGCTTATCTGGCTGTTCCCGTAAAACAGGCGTCGTTCTTCGGATACGTGCTCGGTGAGAAAGATTCGATAAACGGCATCGAGACGACGGCTGACTTCGCGGATCGCGAAATCTACACCATCGACGGTCGTCGTGTATATGTCGGCAACCCCGGTCAGCTTTCCCCCGGCTTATATATCATTGACAGGCGTAAAGTTGCCATAAGAAATTGATACGGCATCCGTTAACCGTAAATTCCGCATAAATGAAATCATAGGTTAAGAAATGTAAATTTCTCGGGAGGCAGAAGTCTGTGACAGATTTCTGCCTCATTTTGTTATTTCCTGTCGGTTATCGACGCATATCAGCCGGAGAAAAAAGCGGGGCGGCAACGCTCCCTGATGGGGAATGTTGCCGCCCTGGTGGGGTTGTTGCCGGCCTGAGGGTCACATGTCTTCGGTCGGGTCGAAGCTTTCGATGGCCGAGATGTCGAGCTCGTCGTCGTTATAGTCTGTCGAGCCGTAGAAATCCTCGTCCATGTCGTCGATGGGGGCGGCGGTTTTCTTGTCGGCTTTCTCGCTGAGGTCGGCGAACGATTTCAGGTCGGTGTGTTCTGCGGGAGGATTGCCTTCAGAACGCGACACTACCGGATCCATCAGATGGCTTCCGGGCTCGGTGGCCTTGAGCTCAATGAAAAACGAGCGGTCAGTCAGGTAGTCGAAGGTGAAAATCAGGCGCTGCCCTTCGTCTTCGATGAAATCGGTCAACGGCGTTTCGTCCATAAGGTAGAAGTCTTTGTCGGCGTCGGTATTCATGTCTTCGAGGGTTATTTCCTGCTCCTTTTCCCAGTTGTTGTCACAGATGAAGAAAGAAGACAGTTGGCTTTTGTCGTAACCCACGCTGTCGAGAATTGCGTTGCGCAGGATAAGAAAGCTGGCGTCGGCGTCGATTTTAATTTCACGCATGAAGTTGTCGACTTCATCGGATACGAGCCTGAAAGTGTAGATCATTGTTCGGTGTTTGCGTTAGAAGGTATGATAGGGAGAGAATATTCGCGTGCAGATTTATTTTCAGAGATATTGGGCGTAGTCGACGTTGCGCATGTCGCCGCTGCGGTTGAACTCGTTGTGGAATGCCAGGGCGGCTTCGAGACGGTGGGGTGTCTGGCCCGGACGTCCGATCTTGAGGTATTCGCGCAGCAGGTCGCGGTACATCGGGTGAGCGGCGTGTTCGATGATCTCGTGGGCGCGCTCTACGGGGTCTTTTCCGCGGAGGTCGGCGACACCCTGATCGGTGATGATGATGTCGACTGAATGTTCAGAATGGTCGACATGGCTGACCATGGGAACGATGTTCGAGATCTTGCCCTCTTTCGTTATCGAGGGGCACGAGAAGATCGAGATATAGCCGTTGCGGGTGAAGTCGCCCGAGCCGCCGATGCCGTTCATCATCTTGATTCCGGTGATGTGGGTCGAGTTGACGTTGCCAAAGATGTCGGCCTCGATGGCTGTGTTCATCGAGATGATGCCCAGACGGCGTGCGATTTCCGGAGAGTTGGAGATTTCGGCCGGACGGATGATGACTTTGTCGCGGAAGAAGTCGATGTTGTTGAAGAATTCTTCTTCGGTCTTGTTGCTCAGCGTCAGGGCGCAGGTCGAGCCGAAGCGGCATTTGCCCTGCTTCATCAGCTCGATGACTGAATCCTGAATAACTTCGGTATACATTTCGAAGGCCGGAATGATAGTGGAGTCGGCCAGACCGAAGAGAACTGCGTTGGCTACGTTACCTACGCCGCTCTGAATCGGCAGGAATGTCTTCGGAATGCGGCCCTGCTTGACTTCGTTCTCAAGGAACTCGCAGACGTTGTGGCCGATGCGGGCGGTAGTCTCGTCGGGAGCGGTGAACGACTTGGCATTGTCGTAGTCGTCGCTGTGGACAACGCCGACGATCTTCTTGGGGTCGACCTGAAGAGTTGTCGAGCCGATGCGGTCCGATGGTTTGTAAATCGGAATCTCGCGGCGATAGGGAGGATCGAGCGGCATATATATGTCGTGGACGCCGTTGAGGCCGGCGGGCAGTTTCTCGTTTTTCTCAATAATGATTTTCTTTGCCAGTTTGGCATAGGTCGGAATGTTGCCGACTCCCATTCCGAGAACAAGTTCGCCGTTGTCCTTGATGTCGGCGACCTCGATGATGGCTGTGTCGATTTCGCCGAAGAAGCCGTAGCGGACTTTCTGGGCCATCTCGCTCAGGTGGAGGTCGCAGTAGTGGGTGTCGTGGGCGTTGATGCGCTTGCGCAGGTCGGGAATGTTCTGATAGGGCGCGCGGCGGTTGATGGCGTTGGCGCGGGCCAGAACGCCGTCGGCGCGGTCAGAGGTTGATGCGCCCGTGTAGAGGTTGATTTTGAACGGGCGTCCGGCCTCGTGCTCTTCGATGGCACGTTCGGCGATAGCTTCGGGCACTTCTTTAGGCGCGCCCGGAGGTGTGAACCCCGAGAAGCCTACGTTGTCACCATTATTAATAAGGTTTGCCGCTTCGCGGCGTGTGATAACAGGAAACTTCATTGGTTTTAGGTTTTGTTACACTTGTGTCT
>OHAT01003349.1_pt1 | contig 10672 bp, 9 predicted proteins | sample 1577141 | NCBI WGS metagenome assembly OHAT01 (sample SAMEA3541578, study PRJEB24748) | human gut metagenome | biome: human gut; feature: human-associated habitat; material: faeces | place: China | collected 2012
AATTCCGTATCTGGGCTACATCTGTATTGAAGGAGTTTATTATTAAAGGATATGCGCTTGATGATGAACGTTTGAAGCAGGGAAAACATTTTGGCAAAGATTATTTTGACGATTTACTGGAGCGTATTCGTGAGATACGTACCTCAGAGCGCAGATACTACCAAAAGATAACAGACATCTATGCCGAATGCAGTGCGGATTACGACCCGAAGTCGGATTGTACCAAATTGTTCTTCAAGATGGTGCAAAACATGATGCACTTGGCTGTAACTCATCGTACTGCTGCCGAAATAGTATATGAACGTGCCGACTCGGAAATGCCGCACATGGGACTGACTACTTGGAAAAAAGCTCCCAATGGCAGAGTACAGAAATCTGATACGATTGTAGCAAAGAACTACTTGTCTGACAAAGAGGTTTCAGAACTCAACGGCGTAACTAACGCATTTCTTGAATTTGCAGAACAGCGTGCTCAACGCCATATCATTACAACGATGGCAGACTGGAAGCAGCGTCTTGAACAGTTTCTTGCTACAATGGACTATCAAGCACAAGATTCGGCCGGTAAAGTTTCTCAAGAAGAGGCACGAGAGAAGGCGTATGGTGAGTATGAAAAATATAAAGTGATTCAAGACCGTTCGTTTATCTCCGATTTCGACCGGTTTAATGATGGTGACAAATTGTTGCCGTTTGATATCAATCCCGATAAAGAATAATGATTATGGCAGATAATAACGAAAATAAAGTCCTCAATGTTCCCCATTTGAGATTTCCGGAGTTTAGTGGAGAGTGGGAAGAGCATACGCTTTCTGAATATTTGGAGTTCAAGAATGGTCTTAATCCAGACGCTAAACGTATTGGAAGTGGACTACCATTCATTTCGGTGATGGATATTCTTTCAGAAGGAGTTATCAATTATGACAATATTCGTGGCAAGGTCAATGCTACTGAAAAAGAAATAGAATGTTTCGGAGTGAAAGACGGAGATTTGCTATTCCAACGTAGCTCAGAAACATTGGAGGATGTTGGACGAGCTAATGTGTACATGGATAATCGTACCGCCATTTATGGAGGCTTTGTTATTCGTGGTCGTAAAATCGGCAATTATGATCCTTTGTTCTTTAAGTATTTGCTTGCTACGCCATTAGCGCGCAAAAGAACTTGCAGAATGGGAGCAGGAGCACAACATTTCAATATTGGGCAGGAAGGATTATCCAAAATATCATTATATTTTCCATCAATTGAGGAACAGAGAAAAATAGCTGAATTTCTATCTCTCATTGACGAACGAATAGCAACCCAAAACAAAATCATTGAGGATTTGAAAAAACTAAAGTCCGCAATTATTGACCAACTCTATTCTGCAATAAAAGGTAACGAATATTCATATAGACAAATCTTTGAAATTGTAAATGAACGAAACAAGCAACTAGAATATTCAAACATTCTTTCAGCAAGCCAAGAAAAGGGAATGGTAAACAGGGAAGATTTGAATTTGGATATTCAATTCGAGCGAAGCAATATCAATACTTATAAAGTAGTGAGGAAAGGCGATTATATAATTCATTTACGTTCATTTCAAGGAGGTTACGCGTTTTCTGAAAAGACTGGCGTATGCAGTCCTGCATACACAATATTGCGCCCGAATGATTTGTTGGAGTTTAGGTATCTGTCATATTATTTTACTTCGCAAAAATTTATCAAATCGCTGATTATTGTTACTTATGGTATTCGAGATGGTCGTTCTATAAATGTTGAAGAGTGGCTTGATATGAAAACGGTAATTCCGCCAAAAGAACAACAATGTCATATAGTAGAAACGATTAGAAATATTGAGAACAAAATCGAAAACGAAGAACTCTATGCGTCCTGTTTATCAAAACAGAAGCAGTATTTGCTCCGTCAATTGTTTATATAAACATTTGACGGAGCAAATACAACTTTTGTGAAATGTATAAACTACAGAGTGATATATTATTTTCCAATAGAGTGTCAACAGATGTAAGTAGCTTTATTCTATTTTCCTTAATAGGTGTGGCAGGAATCGAAAAAGACATACGAAGTATATCATCACCGTTCAAGTTGGCAATAGCCCCATTACCACCTTGCAATGAGTTCCATATATACCTACGGTATTTGTTAGTCTGAAATAGCCATTTTACAACAGCTTCCTTTGAGCGATATATACCACAAAAAGCACCAACAGTTATAGGAGTTGGGCAATCACCGTCGTAAAATGAGGATTTTCCAACTAATGAGGAACTTCCGTTTGCCATACAAATAACAATGTCACCAGCTTGTAACTGTTGCTCTGTTAGTATTTGCTTGTTTACAGACACAATATTATTATGATAATCAAGTGAGTTTCCGTTGACAATATTGTTAGACCGCATAACGAAAATCCCATTGTGCTCAACAACATCATCGCTGCTGTAAGTCAAACCACGAATATATGAGCCAACATCACCCAAACGTATTTTATTGGAATGGTTTTCATTAAATGTTTTTTTAATAATTGCGGACTTTAGTTTTTTCAAATCCTCAATGATTTTGTTTTGGGTAGCGATACGTAGGTCTATTGCTCGCAATAACTTCGCAATCTTTATTTGTTCGTCTTTGGATGGTATTCCTACACGAACTTCATCGAAGTTGCGAACATTTATAGAGAATACCTTTGTACCCTGAGCAATCCGTCTAATCTGCTTATGGAACGAATCTGAGGCAAAAGCATATCCTTTATAACCTATCACGGTCAAATCAGACTTGTCACGTCCATGAATAGTATGCAAACCGGAAACGATTTGTTGCTCATCACAATTTACAATCTCAACTGCTTTAGCAACATCATTCGTATCTTCTGAAGCATCGGCAAAGGCAACATCACCATTTAGAAATAATGTATATGACTTTGGCATTGATTCACTCTTGATATAAGGGAGTAAATCAGAAGAAATATCTACCATAGTCGGCAAACCTTTATGTATTAGCCCATAGTGTAGATTTTTGATTATTCCATTACCATAATCTAATTGTTCCCATGATAAAGAGTTGGTTGAATAAAACTCCAAGAGTTCTGAAACCTTTACTATTTTCCACTCCCCACTAAACTCCGGGAATCTCAAATGGGGAACATTGAGGATTTTATTTTCGTTATTATTTGCCATAATCATTATTCTTTATCAGGGTTAATATCAAATGGCAATAAGTTATCGCCATTATTGAATCGGTCAAAATCAGAGCTAAACAAGCGATCCTGAATGATTCGATACTTCTCAAATTCGCTCTCGGCAAACTCCTTGGCGAACTCTGCCGTTACCTTTCCAGCATCTGGAAGAATTACATCACCACCTGCTTCAAGGATAATATCAATGCGCTTTGCCCAATCTTCCATTGTCATCGGAATATGACGCTTTGCCATACGCTCTGCCATATCCAGTACAGAGTTGACCAAACGCCCCATATCTTCCAATTCGATACCTTTCAGATAGTTTTTTGCTATACTTACATCGGTCTTGACAATTTTTCCGTTGGGAGCTTTCTCCCATGTGGTCAATCCCATGTGTTCTTTTTCGGCATCGGCTCTGCTAACGATTAGTTCTGCCGCAGTCTGACCATGTACGGCATAGTGCATTTTGTTTTGAACTTTCTTAAAAAACAATCGTGTGGTAGGTGCATCACGGTTGTAGTCAATAGCTGTGGCATAAATATCTGTGAGCTTCTGGTAGAAACGGCGTTCACTCAGCCGAATCTCACGAATTTCAGCCAACAAATGTTCGAAATAGTCCTCACCAATGAATGAGCCATTTTCCATACGCTTCTTGTCTATCACATAGCCACGGATAGAGAACTGGCGGATGATAGAAGTACACCACTGACGGAATTGGGTAGCGCGGATGCTGTTTACACGATACCCAACAGAAATAATGACATCAAGATTGTAAAACAAAGTTTTACGATTCACTTGCCGTTTGCCTTCTGTTTGAACTACCGAGAAAAACTCGGTAGTTGATTCCTTTTGTAGCTCACCACTGGCGTAGATATTTTTTAGATGCAATCCAATATTGTCAGTTGAGCAGTCAAACAGAGTGGCCATTGCTTTTTGAGTACACCAAATGGTCTCATTCTGATACATCACTTGTATGCCCTCTTCTTTACCTTCAATAGCGAAGATAAGGAACTCAGCCGTACTGTTCCGTATTTCAAATCGCTTTGCCATTGCCTCTAATTTTAGTCAACTAACCCTAATTCTTTCAGATAGCCTTCGATTTCTTTATCAAGATTGGCTCGTTTGGCTTCGAGTTCTTTAATCTCCGCCATTACAGCTTTGATGTCGATAGGTTCTTCTTCCTCAAAGGTATCGACATAACGAGGGATATTCAGATTATAGTCATTGTCTGCTATCTCTTGCAGTGTAGCAAGGTGGCTGTACTTCTCGATTTCCTTACGGTCACGATAGGTGTCAACTATCTTTTTGATGTGTTCGGGTCGAAGTTTATTTTGAGTTTTTACCTTTTCAAACTCCTTGCTGGCATCAATAAAGAGGATATTGTCATCTTCCTTACGGCATTTTTTGAGTACCAAAACACAGGTCGGTATAGACGTTCCATAGAAGATGTTAGCAGGCAGACCAATGATTGCGTCCACATAATTTTTCTTCTCAATGAGGAAGCGGCGGATTACACCTTCGGCATTACCACGGAATAAAACACCGTGAGGAGCTACACAAGCCATCGTGCCACCATCGGAAAGGTGGTATATCATGTGAAGGATGAAAGCGTAATCGGCTGTCTTGCGTGGGGCTAAACGCCCGGCTTTGCTGAAACGGTCATCAGTATTGAATTTGTCAGCTGCACTCCATTCGGCAGAGAAAGGAGGATTGGCAACTACTGCATCAAATTGGGTATCGCCAAAGGCATCTGCCTCCAGTGTATCACCATTTTCAATTTTGAAATCACTGAATTTGATGCCATGCAGCAACATATTCATGCGAGCCAAGTTATAAGTAGTCGGATTCTTTTCCTGACCGTAAATTTCTACAGCGTTACCGATGTGTGCTGCACGGAGTAGTAGAGAGCCTGAGCCACAAGTCGGGTCATAGACATTGCGCAGACGCTCATGGCCGATAGTTACAATCTCAGCCAATATACGGCTTACCTCTTGCGGAGTATAAAATTCTCCGGCTTTTTTACCTGCTCCGGCTGCAAATTGACTAATCATATACTCGTAGGCATCGCCTAAGATGTCGATTTCCTTTGAGGCTTCCACGCCAAACTTGATTTCGTCAAGAGCCAACAATACGTTGCTTATCAGTGTATTTTTGTCGTCTGCTGTTTTTCCTAATTTGGGTGAAGCAAGGTCTATATCGGAGAATAATCCGCCAAAATCCTCTTCACTGTCACGTCCGAGGGTGCTATCCTCAATACGTTTAAGTGAACGCTCCAACATCGGGAGGATGTTCTCTTTCTTCTTGATACTTTCGATGACAGACGAAAACAGGTATTGAGGTTCGATGAAGTAGCCGATTTCTGAAAGGCAAAGGTCTTTTACCTCTTCTTGCAATTCTGCGGTATCTTCGTCATCCATGTTCCATAGCTCATTGAAACTAACTTCGTCATCTTCCAATTCACCATTTACAAAATTTTCTATCTTTTCAGACAGATACTTATAGAATATAAAGCCCAGTGTGAAGTACATGAAATCGCTTGCCGACATATTGCCACGCAAACGGTTAGCCACTTCCCAAAGCTGGTCACGGAGTTTTTGTTGTAATTCTTCGCTCATATTATTTTTATTTTTTTAGTCCCAACTAAATGTGCGGATAATCGAACGCAATCGGTCAACAATCCTTTTTAATGTCTTGTTTCTTTTTATCAATCCCAGATGTTTCTCTTTCAGCGCATCCTTTATGATGTCTGTTTGCTCTTTCTGTACATAATCGTATTCTGACAAATAATGATTCAGCACTTCGGGAGCAATATCTTCCTCTTGCGCTAATGTATGAATAGCTTCGGTACGCTTCTTGGTAATGTAGTTGTTCAGCCGCTCTTCCAATTCGGAAGTACCATCAGCCTTTTGTTTCCCGGCCATGAAATTATCGCGGTCATCATCCACATTTTCTTGAATAAATCCGTCTATCAGTTTGGCTTTGCTTCGCAGTTCGGCATCCTTAATCATCGTGTCAATAATGGACTGACGGCGTTCGGCATAATCTGTACTATATGGGTCAAGATTTGCTATGAGTTCAAGGATATATGCCACATTGATAATGTCGCTATGCAGAAGCTCCAAACAAAAATCGATGTCTTCCAAACTTCCATCCGCATCCTCCCCACCTTGTTCGTCATTTGATGCAGGCGTGGCAGATGACTGTGGTTTTGGAATCACATTGTCATATATATCAAGGTATTTGCTTCGGAAATCCATATATTGCTGTTCCGTCATACCCAAATCATCCGCACTTTCATCGTAATCTTCGTAAATTTGAATTTCTGCGTGTTTGCGAATAATATCACGGAACGCCAACACGAAATCCTTTTTATCCGTTTCACATTGCAAAAGGTCGATGCTTGAAGTGGTGGGATATTTTTGTAAGAAATCCTTAGTAAGCTGTTGATATTCTGTCTTTACTTCCTCAAATGGCGGACGAACAATTTCCTCTGGGTTGTTGCTGTTGCTGAATAGACGAATGGCTGTATCAACATTGCTTTTCAAATCACGGAAGCAGATTATTTTACCAAAGCGTTTCTTTTCATTAAGCACACGGTTGGTACGACTGAACGCCTGTATCAAGCCATGATACTCCATATTTTTATCCACATACAACGTGTTTAGCTTCTTGGAGTCAAACCCGGTAAGGAACATACCCACCACCAGACAGAGGTCAAGTGGCTTCATGTCGGCACGCTTCTTCTTCATACGGAGATTGATGTCATCATAGTAGGCACGAAAATTTTCAGTAGAGAACGAAGTACCGAACATCTCGTTATAATCGTCCATGATAGCTTGCAACTCGTCAGCTTCACCAACACTTTCACTTACATAGTTCCCTGAGTTCATTCCGGTAAGCTCATCATCCTGACTGCTGTTGGCTGCATATGTGAACACAGCCCCAATGCGGATTTTCGGATTGAGTTCTTTGAATATTTTGTAATAGTGTATCAGCATAGGAACTGACTGGACGGCAAACAAAGCATCAAACTCCCCGTCGAATGTGGACTTATTGAAGTTATTGAGGATAAACTTGGCTATTTCCGTCATGCGGTTTTCACTTCCGTTTCCAACCTGTTCGTTACCATGATAGTATTCCACAAGGAAACCCAATACATTTTCATCGGCAATGGCATCCTTTATCAGATAACGGTGAAGACAATTACCAAATATTTCTTTGGTTGTATGCCCATCTACCGCATTTTCCGTAAATATGGGTGTGCCGGTAAAACCGAATACCTGCGCATTCACAAAGAACTTCATGATGTTCTTATGGCTGTCACCAAAGTGACTGCGGTGGCATTCGTCAAAAATCATCACGATACGAGAGCTGCGGATTTCGTCAATCTTCGTGCTGTACCATGTTTTGCTGACGGCTGTATTGAGTTTCTGTATCGTGGTGATGATAATTTTGGAATTGCTTTGGAGACGTTTAACCAACTCATCGGTATTGTCTGTGCTATCCACAGCACCGGGTTCAAACGCTTCATATTCCGATTGCGTTTGCGTGTCAAGGTCATGCCTGTCTACCACAAACATCACCTTATCCACATCGTCCAATTCTGAAACCAGTTGGGCTGCCTTGAATGAAGTTAACGTTTTTCCGGCTCCTGTAGTATGCCATATATAACCGTTGTCATTGGAGTTCACCACACGGTCGAGGATTTTTTCCACGGCATAGAACTGGTAGGGGCGAAGCACCATCAGGCATTTGTCTCCTTCATGAAGCACGATGTATTTGCTAATCATCTTGCCCAACGTGCATTTATCAAAGAAGAATGCGGCAAATTTGTCAAGTTCGTTAAACGGCACATTTCCTGCATCCGTCCAGTTGAACGTGAACTTATAACCGCTATTAGGATTATTGGCAAAATAACGGGTGTTCACACCATTGGATATGACAAATAGTTGAATATAGTCAAACAAACCATGAAATGAAGTCTTATGGTAACGCTGTATCTGATTGTAAGCCTGTTTAAGCTCGATACCACGTCTTTTGAGTTCTATCTGCACCAAGGGCAAACCATTGACAAGAATTGTTACATCATAACGACATTTTTTGCGACCTTCCACCGTGATTTGATTGGAAACCTGAAACTCATTCTGACACCAATGCTGGCGGTTGAGAAATTCTACCCAAATACGTTGTCCGTTTTCTGTTTCCAAAGGAAAAAGGTCACGAAGTTTTTTGGCTTTCTCAAATCGTGTTCCTCCTTCAAGATATATCTGTATCTTTTCAAATTCAGCTTCGGTAAACTCAGTACGACCTAATTCCGCCAACTGCTTTTTATTATGGATTTCCAGTTGACGTTTGAAATTAGACATAAGATTTCCCTCTTCCACAATTTGAACATACTCGTAGTTCATTTTGCGGAGAGTGGCGATAAGTCCATTCTCTAAAGCAGCTTCGCTTTGTATTGCCATATCCTTGCCTTATTAAATTGTTTTTCTTAAGTAGTTAGCATATTGGCATCCAATGTTTTTCTAATTTTCATAGATTACAACTGAAACCAAAACCATCAGACCTATTAATTCTATTGCTGTCTCTCTTTTTTATCAGTTATCAAATCTTTCAAATCAACCTGTAGAATCTCAGCAATCCGCTGAAGCGTTTCCAAATTCGGTTGAATCCTGTTACACGCATAAGCATTTACCATACTGAAACTCTTGTCAAGTTTCTTAGCCAACCATGTTTGAGATATACCTTTTTCAGATAATACAGCCTTTATTCTATTCAGTTTCATTCTTTGATTCGATTTTATAGTGCAAATATAGCGAATTATATTCGATAATTCGATTTATCTCACTATCTTTGTACAAATTAAAATGCGATTTGCATTAATCCTTTTATTGCGTTAAAAACAATTATGATACATCCTATATTAGAGAGATCGTGTGCATACTATTGCGGTGAACTTCGCAACACACATAAGAAACAACGGCGTTATTTGAATCATGACGGAAAAGCCAAACCTTTTTGGGATCTTCCGAAGTGCGCCGTTGCATGTTGTGGACTACAAAATAAAATATATAAAGACTTTTCGAAACCAGTTAGAACCGACACGTATGACAGAGTTCCTATTCTTAAGTCTGAACTTTTAAAGTATGTCCCACCAAAAGGTAAGATAGGGGATATTACTATTTTGCCAAAATGCGGTAATCAAGTCGGTCGATGTGCAGAACCTCATGCTGCAAAACGCTGTATGATAGACGAACCTCATACGACTATACAGGATTTGTGTTTTAGTGCTGCACGAGATATTACAACTGGAGAGCCAATGGCTCCTTGTGCTATTTGCATTGCAGTTTTTCCTACGATTAAATAAGTAAGTAATGCCTTATAATAAAAATTATCTTTTTACACATAATATTGATTGGTATGCATGTATTGACGGCACATGGATATATGCCGCTTCAAGAGGGGGACTACTTCCCGGGGTAGTAAACAACGAATCAATGTTGCCTAAACTTCAAGGCATATGCGCAAACTTACCAGATGTTGTAAACGAAGAAAATATTGTCATTAACCAAGAACTGATCCGTATAAGATACCAGCGAGCTGTTGATTTTTACGAACAGAGATTCAGAGATAATTTGGAAGATAACCACAGTTTTCAGCAGTTTTTACAAGAATATAATATCGAGGTATTCAGTCAACAATTCTCAGAACTATTTGTTGAAATGGCACGCAAAGGATTCTATTCTTTTGTGAGAGTAGATATTGACAACCCATTTTCAAACAAATATAGACTTGTCGCATCCCCCAAGAATGGCACTCCCACACATCTATCTGAAATTATTCGTAAACCATTCAATGCGGCATTTGTAGACGATGAATATAAAGATTATATAAAAAACATTACAATCAAAGGTGAGAATGAGGTTATTTCATTTACATCTAATTTGGATATGCTTTTCTAAAATATTTTTTGCCAGTAAAAACTAACTTACAACTGAATTCTGTTTCCTATTTACACAAAAAAAATATAAACAGTGACTTATCTTTCCCAACGGATTGTTAGCCAATTATTACGAACGGATTGAAAAGCTTATTGATTGTGAATGGGGATTTTATGATACATTGCAAGATATTTATTCTGAATATATCCTACACGAAAAATAAGGGACTAAACCTATGCACATAATGCACAGATTTAGTTCCTATTCCTTTAAACTAACTCCATTGATTCCCTAATAATCCGTAGAGTTTCTTTTTTGTACCCCTTACGGTCATATTCCATGCCTCTGCACATCCAACAACTACACGGAGTTCCGGTAGTCTTGTAAACTTGCGCCCATTTCTCTTTAGCCAACTCAAACCAATGAGGATGTTCATAATGACTTCCATCCTCACGGATGATACAATGCCCGTAAGCAGCATAAAGAATCATGCGAGCCTTAAATACACGTGCCATTTGTTGGCGTCTCCAAAATTTGTTTCTTTTGTCCATCGTCTCTTTCTATT
>OHAT01003352.1_pt1 | contig 10664 bp, 6 predicted proteins | sample 1577141 | NCBI WGS metagenome assembly OHAT01 (sample SAMEA3541578, study PRJEB24748) | human gut metagenome | biome: human gut; feature: human-associated habitat; material: faeces | place: China | collected 2012
TAGGATTCTGTGTTTTCTCATTTTGTGGTCCTCCGTATTTCAAATTTTATAGTGATATGTCCGCAAGTATCACTACGCTCTAATTATACATAAAGGCGTACCTGCAGTCAATACCTAAATTCATCTTGACAAAGGTAGGGCAGGCCTGTATACTAAAAACCGTGATATTGCCTCTGGCAGGCGGTCTGCCTGCCATGGTATATGGGGAGGTACAGATGTAATGAACCAATTGGCCCCACGGAAGCGGGAGCTTGCGGTACATAAAACCATCCATCCGGTGGTGGACGCCTTGTCCTACTGCGCCCGGCTGGTCAATGGGCGGCCACTCTCCGCCTCCATTCAGGAGATGCGGGAGCAGTATCCAGAGCGACGGGAGAATATCAACGCTCTGTTCGGGCCTCTGGAGGAGCTGGAACGCAGGCTGGACACGGCCAGCAGTCATTTGGACGCCTCCCGGCTACGTTTCTTTTTTTGTATGCTGGGAGACCACACCGAGCAGAACCGCTCCCACTGCCCCAACATTGCCTCCACCGTTTTCATGCCCAGCGTTATTGCCTACCCCCATTTTCATGACCTGGATAGCTATCGGGAAGAACTGAAACATTACTCGGAAGCGGAAGTCATCTTTCAGGCTCGAGTGACTTTCGCCATTCCCAACGAGGGCTGGCACATCCGAGAATGCAGCGACTTCTCCACCTTCTACGATTACATCGCCCATTTCCCCGCCACGGACGAAGAGCGGTATCAGATTCTGGGAGCTGTCCGCAACTTTCCCAGCTATGTAGACGAGCTGACGGAGCTGCTGCGGCCCATAGTGGCCTGCATTCAGGAAAATGCCTCCCTTTATGAGCCTCTGCTGAACCGGTTCGGACAGACATACGGCGCGATAGACGCTGAGGCCCTGTTAAAGCAAGATGCCCGCCTTTTTGAACACGCGGCGGAAGTGATCGATCTGTACCCCAGTCTCTTTTCCATCAACGAGCGTTTTACCATGTTCTATCAAATTGAGAATGACGCGCCGAAACGAAACCATGTGGAAATTGGCGTTCTCTGGGACGCGGCCCGGCAGTATCGCAAACGGGACATGCCTCTGAAAGAGCTGGCTTCCTATACGAAGGTCATCGGCGACCCGGTGCGGATGCAAATCCTGGCGCTCCTGAAGAACGAGGAGGTCTATGTCCAGGAGTTGACGGAGAAAATGGGCCTGTCTTTTACCACGCTGTCCCACCATATGACCAAGCTGATGATGGCAGGGCTGGTGACGTCCGAGCGTCGGGGCATCTATGTGTACTACCGAACCAACACGGAGTTCCTCCGCTGGCTCATTGCGCAAATCAATCACACGGTTCTGACCTGACGGCCCGTGACTTTTGTATATCCCCGGCATCCTGCACCGGAGCATATAGGGTCTGCCACCCAAATGGCAAATATACAATGTAAGGAGAAGCATTCATGAAAAACCCCATCCTTTCCCGGCTTGCCGCCTTTTTCTTAGCGGTCTGTCTTCTGGCGAGCTATGCGGTACCTGTCCGGGCAGCTGGTGTACACTGGCAAGAGGTGGACATCAACGCCCCTGCTCCCGACCTGACAGACCGCCAGGTAGAGGAGATCCCCTCCGAAACAGGCTATCAGGCAACTGACATTGTCCGCGTCTCTATTGTTCTGGCGGAAAAATCCACCGTCCAGGCGGGCTATGCCACCATGGGCATTGCCCGAAACCAGGAGGCCATGGCCTACCAGGACAGCTTGCGGACAGCACAGGAGACGATGGCGCAGACCATCTCCGCCCAGGTGCTGGGAGGCAGAGCATTGGACGTGGTGTGGAACTTGACCCTGGTAGGAAACATCATCTCCGCCAACGTACCCTATGGAAAGCTGGAAGAAATTCGGCAGCTGCCCGGCGTGGAGGACGCCTTCGTGGAGCAATGGTACGCACCTCAGACCACGGAAGAAGCGGACGTTGTGTCACCCCAAACCTACATCTCCTCCGGTATGACTGGGGCAGGCCTGGCCTGGGAGCAGGGCTACACCGGCGCAGGCAGCCGGGTTGCCATCATCGACACCGGTACGGACACGGACCACCAGTCCTTTGACAACGGTGCATTCCTGTACGCCCTGAAGGAGAATGCAGAGGAAGCCGGCTTGTCCCAAGAGGCGTATCTGGCATCGCTGAATCTCCTGGATGTGGAGGAACTGGCGGCGGTGCTTCCCCAGCTGAATGTTCATGAGCGTTCCCCCCAACTGACGGCAGAGGATCTGTACCTCAATGAAAAGCTGCCCTTCGGCTACAACTATGTGGATACAAATCTGCGCATCACCCACGACTATGACAACTTCGGCGGCCATGGCTCTCATGTGGCCGGTATCTCCGCGGCCAACCGCTACATTCCCGAAGCGGACGGCTATCTCCGCGCTGCCGATACGGTTTTCGTAAGTGGCGCGGCCCCCGATGCCCAGATCATCACCCTGAAGGTAGCCGGTGTGGGCGGCGGCATCGCAGAATCCGACTACATGGCTGCCATTGAGGACGCTATCCTTCTAGACTGCGATGCGGTGAACCTGTCTCTGGGCTCCAACATGCCGGGAGAGGTTTACAACAACACGAGTGTGTACGCCGAACTTCTAGACTACCTTTCCACAACCGACACAGTTGTGGCTGTCTCTGCCGGTAACTCCAACCACTGGGCGGTGAAATCCGCCACCGGCGGTTATCTGTACAACGATGATATCAGCTTCGCCACCGGCGGCTCTCCCGGCACCTATACCAACACCCTGACCGTGGCCTCCGTGGATTCCGCTGGCGCCATCGGCCCCCATCTGCTGGTGAATGACCAGGCTCTCATCTACTATGAAAGCACTGACTTCGGAAATCAGGCCATGTCCAACCTGGATCAGACCCAGGACGGCTCCGGCACAGAGTATCCCTTTGTGTACGTGAACGGCTTCGGCGCGGAGACGGATTTTGACGGGATTGACTTGAACGGCAAGGTGGTCTTTTGCTCCAGAGGCGGCGGCCTAAACTTTGCCCAAAAGGCCAACAACGCTGTGGCTAAGGGCGCTGCGGCCGTGGTGGTCTACAACAACGCGGCAGGCGTTTTCGGTATGAACCTGACCGGCTATACATATGCCGCTCCCTGCGTGTCCCTGACACGGAGTCAAGCTGATGCGGTGAAAGCAGCCGCCAGTGAAGCGAAAACCGCCGATGGTCAGACCTACTACACCGGCAGCCTGAAGATTTGCGCCAGGAACGCCGTGGGCCTCTATGGCGGCAGCTACAACATGAGCGACTTCAGCTCCTGGGGCGTCCCCGGCGACCTGTCCCTGAAGCCGGAACTCACCGCCCCCGGCGGCAGCATCCTCTCAGTCAATGGTGAGGTGAAGGATACTGACCAGTATTTCCTGATGTCCGGCACCTCCATGGCCGCGCCTCAGGTTACTGGCCTGACTGCTCTGCTGATGCAGTATTTTCGGGAAACCGGTCTGGCGGAAAAGGCAGGCGTCAGCCCCAGAGTGTTGGCTCATAGCCTGCTGATGTCTACCGCCCAACCTCTGTATGAGGAGGCTTCTGGCGGGTACTACTCTTTGCTGAAGCAAGGCGCGGGGCTTGCCAAAGTGGATGACGCCCTGGCTGCTCAGGCGTATGTTCTGGTGGACGGACAGTCTGATGGCAAGGTCAAGGCAGAGCTGGGGGATGACCCGGACCGCACTGGCAGCTACAATTTTTCCTTCACCCTCCACAATCTCACGGATTCCCCCTTGTCCTACGTCCTGCGCACCGACCTGTTTACCCAGGATGTGTTCGAGGACAACGGCTATCGGTATCTGGACACCCAGACAAGGGCCTTGGCGGTGGACGCCGGCTTCACTTCCGGCGGTAACCCCGTCTTGTCCGGTGACGATGTACTGGTCTACGACTTAAACGGCGACGGAAAAACCAACCAGCAGGACGCGGACTTCCTGCTGGAGTATCTGCTGGGCAACGAAACAAAATTGAACGCCGATGGCGACATAAACGGTGACGGCAAGGTCAATACCTATGACGCCCATGTGCTGCTGGCTCTGCTGGAGGATCAGGCCTGCATCACCGTGCCAGCCGGCGGCTCCGTACCGGTAGAAGTGACCCTGACTTTGCCCGACCAGGTGAAGGCCTATCTGGACGAGGCCACCCCCAATGGCGCATACATCGAGGCCTTCGTCTATGCCGAGGCGGTGCAGGGAGAGGAGATTCACTCCATTCCAGTGCTGGGCTTCTACGGTAGCTGGACAGATGCCTCCATGTATGATGTGGACACCGCACTGGAGCGCAGCTATGGCATCAGCACCCGGGCTCCCTATCTGGGCATCAACGATACCAATTTGATGACCATTTCCTACGATGGAATCAGCGGGGAGTACCTCTTTGGCGGCAACCCCCTTGCAGAAGAGGAGACCTATCTGCCCCAGCGCAACGCCTTTAACAACCTCAGCGGCGATACTCTGAAGAGTCTTTATTTCACCCAGATTCGAACGGCCGGAAGCAGTCTGCTGCAAATTCGGAACCCGGAAACCGGCGAAATCTATGTGGCAGATGAGCTGGGCCCGGTCAGTCCTGCCTATTACTTCCCCAACCAGGGCGTCTGGGTGAATCAGCGCTGGGGTGTGGATGTGGCCTGGACTGGCACGGACAGCCGCGGCAAGCCCCTCCCCGATGGAACGCCGGTGGAAATCTCTCTCATTACGGCTCCGGAATACTACCGAAACCAGGACGGAACCTATAACTGGGAAGCATTGGGCCATGGCGCTTATCTCTCTACCCAATTCACCATTGATAGCACCGATCCGGTGATGAAAGATGTGGATGCAAGCCAGATTGAACGCAACCGCCTCCGGATTACTGCCTCGGACAATCAGTATGTGGCGGCTGTGGCTCTGCTGAACAGCTCCGGCATCCGCATTCTGTCCAGCGTAGTACCTAACCAGGCGGAGCCTGGCAAGGATGTAACGGTTGAACTTCCCCTGGACGGCGTGTCCGGCAAGAAGTTCCTGGTTGCCGTTTATGACTACGCCCGCAACGCTACCACCTATGAGGTGACGCTGGATCTGCCGGGCAGCGAAGCGAGACCTTATTTCACCGCTTTCAACCGCACGACCCAATATGGCAACGCCTACTACAACTGGGTGGGCTTCAACCAATCTGGTGGCGAAACACGGCTGGGCGATATGGCGGACAACAACATCAAAGCCGCTGCTTTCGCGGGAGGCTATGTCTTCGCGGTGGACAGCGAAAACCGCTTCATGGTGGCAGAGGATGAGGACATGTGTAACTTTACGGCCATTGCCACCCTGGACGCACAGGAGGCGCCCATCAAGGACTTCCGGGACCTGGCCTACAACGAACAAGATGGCAAACTCTACGGTCTCTACTACTCCGACGCCAACCGGCAGCGGGTTCCCTACCTGTGTACCGTCGATATGCTCACCGGCGTTATGACGGTGCTGGGAGAGCTGGGAGAGGATATGTACAATCTGGCCATCGACGGTCAGGGCGCCTTCTATGGTGTGGGCTATGGCAACGGTATTCTCTACAGCTTCACCGCCGACACCTTTGCCCAGCCCACGACCCTGGGCGATATGGGCGCCTACACCTCCCGGGCCCTCAATTCCCTGGCCTGGGATCACAACGAGGACACACTCTACTGGGCCTACTGCTCGGAGGGACAGACCCAGCTGCTGAAAATTGATATCCAAAACGCGGCGGCGAGCCTTGTGCGTACCCTTCCCTTTGCGGTCGTAGGTCTGTACATCCTGCCGGAGCAGTACGATGACCAGCTGTTCCGGGGCACCGATACGGTCTACAACGTGTCCGTGAGTCAGACAGAGGCCAGACTCCTGTCCGGCGAGACCTTGCGCCTGTCGGCAAAGGTGCTGCCTTGGACGATCACAGATGATTCCGTTGTCTGGAGCAGCTCCGACGAGGCTCTGGCAACCGTGGACCCGAACGGCAAGGTGACGGCCAAGTCGGCGGGTACCGTTACCATCACCGCAGCTGCTAAGCTGGACCCAACCAAAACCGCCGCCTGCACCCTGGAGGTGGTGGAGGTTTCGGAAGCCCTGAACGGCCTGGTGTGGGACGGCGACGGGGACATCTGGTGGGGCGCTTTCCAGGCAAACGATCTGCCCAATTACACGAAGCTGACCAGCAATCCCTGCCAACAGGACTTCGTCGCCGTAGCCTATGGCGCCGATGGCTGTCTCTATGGCGCCACTATGGATCTGACAAATCAGCTTTCGGACTACTACAGAATCGACCCTGACACCTTTGAGGCCACCCTCATCGGCGGCTCTGACGAAATTTTCTATGCTGACCTTGCCTATGCCCCCAACCTGGACTGTATGCTGGCCGTCTATGGCCCCTATGTGTTGATGATCGATGAAGAAACTGGCGCTTACAGCGGTTACTGGGAGTGGCACAATAGCGCCAATCTGATCGGCATTGCCTACGGCGGCAGTCAGTACAACGAGGAATATGACGCTTATATCGACACCTTTTTCCTGCTAGATCAGGAGGGCAATGTGTTCCTGGAGGGCTTTGCTACTATCGATGGTCAGTACAGCTACTTCAACGGCAAGCAAAACGCCTTACTGAAGAATCTGAACATTTCCACAGACGCACCCTATTTCAGCTCTTTGTACTATGACGGCCAGTATCTGTTCTGGAGCAAATATTCGGAAAGCCAGAGCTGCACAGAGCTGATCGCCTGGGACTGCGAGGGTACGGACGATGTGTACCGGCTGGGCACCTTCGGAACTGAGGTATGGCCGGTGTGTGGCCTGTTCCAGTTGGAAGGCGCCGAAAACGTCTCCCAGAACCTGGTGGATCTGTCTCAGTCCCAAGCTACCGCCACTGCTGCCGTGGGTACCATGGAGCTTCAGCAGGAAAACCGTATCTCTGGTGGCCTCCAGTCTGCCGTTTTGACGGAGTCCCAGGCCCATCCCGAAATCCTGCCCAACAGTACGGGCTCTTATGATGAGGCCAAAGGCACCGTCACCGTTGCAGTCACTGCCGGTCAGGTGTCCACCAACGGCCGCGCGACCATCTCCTACGACAGTGCGAAGTTGGTCCTGGCTGACATCGCCAGTCCTCTGGAGGTTTCCGCCAGTAGAGAAGCGGATGGTGCCGTGGAACTCGCATATGCCGCTGCCAATGCATTGCCCGACAACGAAACTCTGGCTCTGCTGACCTTCCAGGTCAAAACCGGCGCCACTGGCGATACGGAGATTCGGATTCACTGCACCGAGCGGGGCGACCAAACTGTGGACACCACCGAATCCATTGCTGTAGCCCTCGCCCACAAGTGCCCCTCCCAAGCCTTTGCTGACCTGGATACCACACAGTGGTATCATGAGTACACGGACTATGTGATTGGCAACAATCTAATGAATGGCATGGGGAATCACCGGTTTGCCCCTAATGGCACCACCACCCGGGCTATGCTGGTGACGACCCTGTACCGCTTGGCCGATTCCCCCGAAGTCGGCGAAGGTTCTACCTTCACCGATGTTGCGGAAGGCGCATGGTATGCCGACGCCATAGCCTGGGCCCAGGATGTGGGGATTGCCAAAGGCATAACCGAAACCCGCTTTGCCCCCAATTCCAACGTAACCCGGGAGCAGGCCGCCACCTTCCTGTACCGGTTTGTCACCGAATACCTGGAGGTAGAGTCTGCAGAAAGCGCCGATTTGTCTATGTACAAGGACGCAGACAAGATCTCCAGCTATGCCAAGACGGCCGTTGCCTGGGCTACCGCTAAAAATCTCTTTGAGGGTTTCCCCAACGGCACGCTGCAGCCCAAGGATACCTTAACCCGCGCTCAGCTGGCCAAGCTGCTGACGATTCTGGATCAAAACTTCTGATCCTTCTCCTTTTACCTCTTTTTTTGGGCACACCCCTACAGCCTCCAGGCTGTGGGCGGTGTGCCCTATTTTTACGTAAACGTCAAAACTAACGGCGGCTTGCAGGGAGCGCACGGGTATGAAATAATACTCCCGTATCGTAACGGATCGTATATGCGACCTGCAGATAAGGTACAATAAGTTGCGCAATTCATTGCACCTTTCTGATGCGTGCGGCGATTTCAACATAGATTTACCCCCTAAAGCCGACTTTGGATTTTTCCTTGGTCTACTTTAGGGGGCAGTTCAGCTTGCAAATCAAAATGAGGCAGGCTATGTATGCAGTTCCTGCCTGATTTTGCCCTCCAGAAACTCCATCCCCCGCCGGTACCCCTCGATTCCCAGCCCCATGAAGGTAGCTGCGCAGGCCGGGCGGATGTAGGAGATTTGGCGAAAGGGCTCCCGCGTTTTAAGGTCCGAGAGGTGGACCTCCACTGTGGGGATGCCCACTGCCAGAAGGGCGTCCAAGAGGGCGATGCTGGTGTGAGTGTAGGCCCCGGGGTTGAGGACGATACCGTCGTACACGCCGTAAGCGTCCTGAATCCAGTCCACCAGGTCCCCCTCGTGGTTGGACTGGCGAACGTCTGCCTTCAGGCCCAGCCTCTGGGCGGTTTCTTGGATCAGGGCCAGGAGATCGTGGTAGGTGGCGGAGCCGTAAATCTCCGGCTCCCGCTGGCCCAGGAGGTTTAGGTTGGGGCCGTTGAGAATCAAAAGCTTCATGGGGCGGTTACCTCCAAAATTTGTTGGATGACCTCTTCAAATGTACCGGCATTGGAGACGGTGCAGCCGGCAAAGCGGGCATACAGGCTCCGGCGGGCTTTGAAAAGCTCTTCCAGGCCCATTTCCTGTGACAGAGGCCGCCCCTGGATGCTGAGGAGGTTCAATGGCCGCTGAATCCAGATGATTTTCCCATTTTGCCGTAGGGATAGGTAGTTTTCCTCCCGGGTGACGCAGCCACCGCCGGTGGCGATGACTTGACCCGAGCCCTTTCCCAAATCCTGCAGCACCTGGGCTTCCAGGTCCCGGAAGGCCGCCTCCCCGTAGCGGCTAAAGAACACCGGAATGGGCATTCCGGACCGGACCTCCAGCTCTCGGTCTCCATCCACAAAGGGGCGGCCGGTACGCTGGGCCAGGAGCTGACCAATCCGGGTTTTTCCACAGCCGGGCATCCCGATGAGCACCCAGTTTTCCATCTCGGCCCCCACCTGGGCCACAATGGTGTCCTGGACGCTTTGAGAGATTGCCTGACCGGTGAATTGCTCCGAGGACTTGGCCGCCTGGGCCACCAGCATGGTGAGGCCGTTGGAGCAGGGAATGCCCCGCGCCTCCGCCTCCAGCAGGAGTCGGGTCCGGGCGGGGTTGTAAATGAGGTCAAACACTGCCTCCAGCCGGGGTAGGCGGTCCAGAGCCAGGGGACTTTCTCCGTTGTCCGGGTACATGCCCACGGGGGTGGCGTTGATCAGAATGGCCGCGTCCCGGTGGCGGTCCAGGTTTTCGTAATTGTCTGCACCGGTTCGGGAGATCACCACCACCTGGGCCCCCAGCTGCCGGAGTACTGCCTGCACTGTGACGGAGGCCCCGCCGGAGCCCAGAACCAGGGCCTTCTTTCCGGTGCAGCCCACATGCAGCCGACGAAAGGCTTCCCCAAAGCCCCAAGCGTCGGTGTTGTCTCCATACAGGCTCCCGTCTGGGCAGCGCACCAGGGTGTTGACGCTGCCCAGGCGTTGGGCCAGGGGGGAGAGCCGGTCACAGCAGGCGGCGGCAGCCTGCTTGTAAGGAATGGTGACATTCAGCCCATCCCAGGCCCCTTCCCGCAGAAAGACTTCCAATTCCTCCGGTTCCCGCTGAAAAAGCCGGTATTCGTAAGAGCCCAGGCGAGCGTGAATGGCAGGGGAGTAGCTGTGGGCCAGCCTCCGGCCCAGGAGGCCGCAGCGGCGCGGCATGGCGGCGTGGCGGCTCTGGTGGGCTTTGCTCAGGGTGAACAGGCAGGTGAGGAGGGCCCCGGCGTCATCGCGCAGCGCCGGGGGCAGCTGCGCCAGGAGGGCCGTTCGTTTTTCCTCCTCCCGCTGAGGATCATAAACAGGCAGGCCATGCTGCTCCTTGTAGGCGGCAATTTGTTCCACCGTCTCCATCCGCCGCCGGAAAAGGGCCATCAGCTCCTGATCGATTTCGTCAATTTGATTGCGAAAATCCGCCAAATCCATGGGTTAGTCCCCCTTTTTCCCTTGCAGGTAAGCGTCATAAATGGCCACGGCCGCAGCTGCCTCCACACAGGGCACTGCCCGGGGAACGATGCAGGGGTCGTGACGTCCGGGAATTTCCAGGGTGACCGGCTCCCGGCGGGACATGGATATGCTCTCCTGGGGCCTGGAAATGGAGGGGGTGGGCTTAATTGCCACTCGGAAGAGAAGGGGCATGCCACTGGTGATGCCCCCCAGGATACCCCCGTGGCGATTGGTCTTGGTCCGGACTTGACCGTCTTCCAGGCAGAAGGCATCGTTGTGCTCACTGCCCCGGAGCCGGGCGGCGGAGAAACCGGCCCCAAATTCCACGCCCCGGACGCCGGGAATCCCAAACACTGCCTGGGCAATCCGGTTTTCCATGCCGTCAAACATTGGCTCGCCAACTCCAGGGGGCAGGCCGAACACTGCGCACTCTATAATTCCGCCGACAGAGTCGCCGCGGGACTTGGCTCCTGCAATTTCAAGGCGCATTTTTTCTCCCGCTTCGTC
>OHAT01003353.1_pt1 | contig 10660 bp, 8 predicted proteins | sample 1577141 | NCBI WGS metagenome assembly OHAT01 (sample SAMEA3541578, study PRJEB24748) | human gut metagenome | biome: human gut; feature: human-associated habitat; material: faeces | place: China | collected 2012
GGTGTTGCCCAGCGCGTTGCCGCCCAGGGCGATGACGATTCTCTTGCTCATGATGTGCGCCCCCTGTTACACGTTGCCAATCGTTGCGACCATGACGGCCTTGATGGTGTGCATGCGGTTTTCGGCCTCGTCGAAGACCTTGGAGTTGGGGGAGAGGAAGACCTCGTCCGTGACCTCGCGGATGTCATAGCCGAGCTCCTTCTGCGAAGCAGCCATCGTGGTGTCGAAGTCGTGGAAGGAGGGCAGGCAGTGCAGGAAAATGCAGTCGGGGTTCTCGGTGGCTTTCAGCACGTCGCCCGTGACCTTGTAGGGCGTGAGCAGCTTGACGCGCTCGGGGATCTTGTCCTCTTCGCCCATGGAAGCCCAAATATCGGTGTAGAGCGCGTCCGCGCCCTTGATGAGTTCTCTGTCCTCACCGTACTCGACGACGGCGCCGGTCTCCTTGCCGACCTCGCGGCAGTACTCGACGATGTCAGCGGCGGGCGCGAGCTCCTTCGGACCCCAGCCGACATAGTGGATGCCGAGCTTGGCGCAGATGTACATCAGGCAGTAGGCGACATTGTTGCGCGTGTCGCCGCAGAAGACGAGCTTGCACTTGCTCAGAGGCTTTTTGGTGTTCTCCATCAGCGTGAGGATGTCAGCGAGCGCCTGCGTCGGGTGGTCGACGTCGGTCAGGCCGTTCCACACGGGCACGCCGGCGTTGGCGGCGAGACCCTCGACGACCTTCTGGTCGTAGCCGCGGTACTCGATGCCGTCATAGAAGCGGCCGAGGACCTTGGCGGTGTCGACCATCGTTTCCTTCTTGCCCATCTGGGAGGACTTGGAATCGAGGAAGGTGACGTTCGCGCCCTCGTCGTAAGCGGCGACTTCGAACGCGCAGCGGGTGCGGGTAGAGGTCTTTTCAAACAGCAGGACGATGTTCTTGCCGGCGAGCAGGTTGCCGCGGATGTCGGCGCGCTTTTTCGCCTTGAGGTCAGCGGCGAGATTGAGCATATAGCGGATCTCGTCGGGGGTGAAGTCTTTCAGCGTCAGGAAAGAGCGGCCTTTCAGATTAACGGGCATGGGATTGATCCTCCTTAGTTAGATAAAATATAAACGGATACGATTCAAGCGGTTGCGTGCTTTTTCAAAAAGGAACGGAGCCATCAGGTGTTGGTCGCTTGATCATTCAGGTAGTCTATTGCAAACTGCACATGGAGTGCAACGCCGGAGGGAAAAATCGATTCATCCACAACAAAATGCTCATTATGGTTGAATGTTTCTTCACCGCAGCCAATGGTAAAGAATGTGCAGGGCACATATTCCGTGTATAGCGAAAAATCTTCGGCACCCATAGAGCCACCTCCCTCGACCAACAGGCTAGAGTCAGGCAGAATTTTCTCGGCAGCTTTTCGCGCAATCTCTGTCACGTAGGGATCGTTGATGAGCGCACTGCTTCCGCAGCCATACTCAACCTCTGCCGTACAGCGGTAGGCCCTGGCCGTGTTTTCTACGATGCGGCAGAGACGGTCTGGAAATGTTTTTCTGTGTTCTTTGCTGAATGTACGGACAGTTCCTGTCATTTCAGCTTCGCCAGAGCAAATATTATATGCCGTCCCGGAGTGCAGAGAGCCAACGGTGACAACAACCGGTTCAAGCGGGCTGATCTCACGGCTGGCGATACTCTGAAGGTTCATCACGATGGCCGCGGCACAGACAGTCGCATCCACACCCATGTCCGGCATCGCACCGTGGCAGCCGATACCGTGGACATGGATCCAGAACGTGTCTGCACTTGGGAAAAGTCCTCCCTTTTTGTAGTGTACGACGCCGACTTTTTCCCCTGTGCCGCCGAACACATGCTCGCCGAAGCAGGCACTCACGCCCTCCATGCCGCCCTGGTCAACAACGACCTGTGAGCCGAGTCCCTTCTCCTCTGAGGGCTGGAAGATCAGACGGACAGTTCCGTTGATTTCCTCCCGCATCGTATTAAGAACTTTGGCTGCGCCCAAAAGCATGGCTGTATGTGTATCGTGACCACAACCGTGCATATAACCAGGACGTTCGGAGCGGAACGGCAAATCGTTGATCTCATTCATTTGCAGCGCATCAATATCTGCACGCAAGGCAACGATCTTGCCGGACTGATTTCCCTTGATCTCCGCAATACAGCCCGTCGGCTCCAAACGTCGGTAGGGAATGCCCATTTCGTCCAGCTTTTCACAGATGAAATCGGTCGTGCGGAACTCTTCCATACCGAGCTCCGGCCAACGGTGGATGGTACGCCGGCAGTCCTGTACGAATGGCTGCACTTCTAATGCTTTTTCATAAATCGTCATTTACGTTCCTACTTTCTTTTATGGCAAACGGCCTGATACCAAAACATACAGTTGCTTTAATATACCCCTTGCCAGATTATAAGCGAGATCTCAAGCAGAATAATGAGAATAATGCAGGTGAAGAAGAACAGCTTACCAAACCACTTATAGTAGCGTCCGACGGGGATGCCTGCCAGCGTGGGCAGCATAACAGCATAGGCCGTCGGCCAAAGGAGATTGGAGTAGCCGTCACCAAAGTTGAATGCCAGCGTTGCAGACTGGAGATTCATGCCGATGCCCTGTGCAATGGGTCCGATGATCGGCATAGCGACACCCGCCTGACCGGAACCGGAGGGGATGATGAAGTTGAGGAAGGTCTGGAAGATGAACATCAGGACGATGGAAATGTAGACATTCGTCTTGCCAAGCAACCCGACCATGGCGTGGATCATAGGATCCTTGATGCCGCCGGCGGACATGATATTGCTCACACCGTAAGCAAAGCCAACGATCATTGCCGGAAGAGCAGCCTGACCCATACCATCGAACCAGTCACGGATCGTATCGCTGGGCAGATAAACCTTCTCCACTTCTTTGCCTGCTTTGGCATTCTGAATCAGCGGGACAAACCAGCGAATCGCCATGATAATGAACATGAGAGAGAGGAATAGTGCGGTGCAGCAGTCAATGAATTGGCCCTTGAACATCAGCTCATAGAACATCACGCCGACCATAATGACCAGAGCAATAAGCGTGCAGATACGAACCGGTGTAAATTTGGTCGCCTTTCTCTCCTCATCGATGCGCAGATGAGAAAAGTCAATGTCGGCTGTGATCGAAAGGGACGGATCTTTCTTGACCTTGGCGCCATAGCGCAGCGTGTAGAACGCAAGGAAGCCAACAGTTACAATAAGAATGATGATGCGGTAGCCGGCACCGGAGAGCGGCTGCAGGCCAACAATGTTGTGAGCCGTACCTGTGGTGAAAGGATTGGCATAACCGGAGGCGAAGCCAAAGCCCATGGACATTGCGCAAGTTGCCAGAGCGACAATAGGATCGTAGCCAAGGGAAACGCACAGCAGCAAGAAGATGGGAATAAACGCACCAATCTCCTCGTAAGAGAGCGTGCCTGTGCCGCCCCAAAGCGCCATGAGGTACATGATAACAACGATCATCACAGGGGCCATCTTCGGACGGCGCTCCGTCATGCGAACGCAGGAGGCGACCATCGCATCAAGCGCGCCGGTTTTTTCAATCAGCGTAATTGCGGAGAATGCGCAGAGGATTAGGAAAATAACGCTTTTACCGGCTAGAAATCCATTGACGATCTGTTGGACCGCAGCCCAGATACCCAAGCGTGCGGGGGTAGACTCTTGGAAAAAGTGAGCATCATCGTAAATGAGCGTGCCTGTAGCAGTGTCGTAGCCCTCCACCCCTTGAACAACACCGTTAGCGTCGATTGCCATATAATGGCCGGCGGGGATGATCCACGAAAGGATCAGCATAAGCAGTGCCAGCAGCAAGAGAAATATAACCGGGTGCGGGAATTGCATTTTTTTCTTTTTCGTGCTTTCCATGATTTTCTCCTTCTTGTATTTTTATTTGGTAATTGCTGGATTGATGGTAAGCCTTGGACTAAGTCCAAGGTCAATAGAATTGAATTAAAATAACAAAAAATGTCAATTGATACAAAATGATATTGTACATTTTGTCTATAAAACCGAGAAAAATAGATTTGTGAATACTTGACAGGGGAAAACTGACAACACTATAATATGTATAAAATCTATCTTTTACAGTATGAAGCACTTATCTGCCTGGAACTGGAGAAATGAGAGAATGAAAGATAAATATTGCATTGGGGATCTTGCCAAGCACTATGGCATCAGCACAGATACTCTGCGCCTTTATGATAGGCAGGGTGTTCTTCTGTCACATAGAGCCCCGAATGGTTACCGCTACTACACACGCACTGATTTCATTTGTTTGGGATATATTCTCCGTCTCCGCAAGAACAATATGCCATTGGCGGATATCGGCCCGTTGATGCACGGCGGTTCGCTGGAAAGCGTTGCCGATGCCGCTCGACTGCATGATGCAAAGCTCGCTGAAAAACGTCTTGAACTTGACGCACTGTACGAGTCAAACCGCCGTTTCTTAGCCGAGGTGAATGATACGATCAGGCTGCTTGGAAAAATTGAGCTCTGTATTTCGCCGCGTATGATCACCCGTGATTTGAGCATTCCATTTTCACAGGCAATCGACCTGTTTCGGGCGCTTCCTGGCCGTCCGGAGCCCAAAATGGTCTTTCGCGTCCACAGGGAGCGTGCAATCTCTCCGGAATACGAGCAGGCTTTGCTCCGTGCAAGGGCGGAGGATTTTGGTACAGAACTGATCCTTGCGTTAGAAGATAAGAGCGGAAAGCTGCAGCTGCCTGAAAATAGCGGATTGTCCGTGATCCAGCCGCATCTGTGTCTGCTGGCCGGTATCTGCTGTCGTACAGGTGTGGACTATACCAGCCATGTCCATGTTCTGCAATATGCCGCTGAGCACGGCTTTCGTATCAACGGTGATATCATCTGGAGCCCTGCGCTTCATGCCCCGTCTCCGGATGCGTCAGTCGATTACTATCGTTTGTATATTCCGGTCGAGCCTGTTGGCGCAGAGTGACATTGAAGAGAACGGGTACAGTGAGGTATTTTCATATTTGGAAGCAGGTTTTTGAAGGGGCCGGGCAAACGCGTCCCATCGTTATACTGATAATTAGGAAGATGCTGGTTAGTGGATTGCTTAAAGAGAAAAGGACCATTCGAGGAAGAGAACACCAAGGAATATGCCTTTAAAAAATAAGTGGAGAAGGGTCTGTGTTACTGGAATCAATGACGGAATCTTATCTGAGAAACATTATAGAGTGGCGTTACCGATTCGAACGTAGAAGGATAGGAAACTGAGTAGCCCAGCGGAGCTGCTGCGCCGAAGGAAGCGGACACACGCCGTAGGGCGTGCATCCGCTTCCTCCGGCTTTTCTTTGTCCAAATGAGAGAGAAGCGAGATGCGCCAGGTAACAGCAAGAGTGAAGCACCCGTGTTTCGCCGTGTGAGCCGCTGTGTGCGATTCTTCTCCGAAAGCCGAGTGTGTACCCGCTTTCACGCATGAAAGCGAACGTGGGGCGTTTGTGCCGGAGGTGTTGAAGACCGTGTGGACAATGTGCTGGAAACGTTGGTATGACTGCGTTTCCTGCGCTTTTCGTAGCTTTTTCGAGGACGAAAAAGAAAGCAGGATAAAGGGCTGGCGTCGGAACCGACGCTCTGCCCAATCACTTCTGCCCGCAGTGCGGGCAGTTGACGGGGGTTTCAGCGCAGTCGGTTGTGGCGCCTTTTGAAGAAAATTTCAGAGCGGCTGGCGTCTTGGTTCCCGCAAACGCAGATGTCCCAAGGATTTTGGTGGTGCCTTGTGGCCGTTTCGGAAGGAAATCGAGGTAATCACCTTCGCGTGATCAATGGTGCAGGGCAAGCGTGTTTTGAGTCACCGCAGTCAATGAAAAGAGACTTTCGACCGTTCAAAAATCGCACCGCTGTAACCAAAGAAGAACGCCTCCGGCAGCGCAAAAATTGCGCCGCAATAGTCAAAGATAAGGCGGCGCGGCTCCGAGGGGCAAATGATAACTTTCTGATAACAGTTCGACTTTTGGGTAGCTTTGTTCCCTTGGTTACGGTATTGTTCGTTGCGAAAGGGGCTGATACCATGCCGAAAAGACGAGCGAACGGGGAAGGGAACATCCGCAAACGAAAGGACGGTCGATGGGAGGGCCGGTACACAGTCGGTCACGATCCGGAAACTGGCAAGGCCATCATCAAAAACGTCCTCGGTAAGACGCAAGCGGAAGTAAAAGAAAAACTGAAAAAAGCCATCGAAGAAAATGTGGGTATCGACTACGGACGGGCCAAGACCTACACGGTAGGTAGTTGGCTGGAGGTCTGGATGGAGAACTACGCCAAGGTGAAACTCAGACCGTCCACGTTCAAGACCAGCCAAGGTTTTCTGAAAAACCACATCAAGCCGCAGATCGGCGGCATCCCGCTGGCAGATTGCACTTCTCTGGACTTACAGCGGTTCTACAAGCACCTGTTGGACGGCGGGCGAGTAGACCGCATCGAGGCCAAGAAAAAGCCGAAAGGGTTAGCACCCAAGACGGTTCGCAACATCCACCAGATGATCGGCTCGGCATACAACCTCGCCATGGAGCAGAAGTTGGTGAGCAAGAATCCAACGCAGGGCTGCGCCCTGCCAAAGGTGGAGCACAAAGAGATGAAAACCCTGACCGCCGACCAACTCAGCGCCTTCTTCCAGGAGGCCAGGGACAGCGGCGTGTACGAGCTCTACTACCTCGATCTCGCCACCGGACTGCGGCGGGGCGAACTGCTGGGGCTAAAGTGGACGGACGTGGACTTCCAGCACGGAGTACTGAAAATCCAACGGGCCATTTCACGGCAAAACGGCAAAGTGGTCGAAGCACCGCTGAAAACGAAAAACGCCTACCGCACACTGCCCCTGTCGGCGGATGCGATAAGCGTTCTGATGCAGCAAAGAAGAAAAACGGGTAACAGCGAATGGGTGTTCCCGTCACCAACAGGAGGCCCCATGTCCCCGGACAGCGTCCTGCATATGCTGCAAAGAGTGCTGAAACGGGCGGGACTGCCACGGATACGCTTTCATGATTTGCGCCACACCTTCGCAACCATGGCGCTGCAAAACGGCGTGGACGTGAAAACGGTCAGCAGTATGCTCGGACACTACTCCGCGGGCTTCACGCTGGACATCTACGCCCATGTCACCACCGACGCCCAACTGAAAGCCGCCCAGACCATGGGGAACATCCTCTCCCGTGCGGTATAGACCTTTCCGCTACCCGCTCCCGTTGGGGTCAGCGTTTGGGTCAGAAAAAAGCAACACCCTAAAAACGGAACTTATGAAAAGCAAAAGTCCTCGAAATCAGACGATTTCGAGGACTTTTGGTACGCCGTGAGGGATTCGAACCCCCGGCCTTCTGGTCCGTAGCCAGATGGCCACAGCCCCCTACCACGCCGAGCTTCGCCTCCGGTGCACCGAACTGGGTACCCCGAACAGCAATGGTAATATCCGCACCGGCAGGATAGCAAAGACCCCCGCCGAGACAGTGTCCGTGGACGGCACAGATGAGCGGCACACGCAGGTCATACAGGGCTTGTGCGCCATCGTAGTATAGCTCCTGCCGGTTGGTAACATCCCGCTCCTGAATGCTCTTGTAGAAGCGGTTGATGTCCACTCCCACGCAGAAGGTCTTGATGTCCGAGTGCAGAACACAGACCCAGATACTGTCATCGTGATCGATATAGTCGCACAGCAGCAGTATCTCCTCCTGCATGATGCCACTGACAGCATTCACCGGGGGATTGTGCAGAGTCATCACTGCGATGTGGTCCTCCACGGTGAGAAACACCTGCTGCAGCAGATGATTGGCCACCTGCTTTATCTCTCTTTTCGCCATGACAACGCTCCTTTCAGTATATTCCTGCCGGCGCAGGACTTTTTCCATCGGGCACGGTGCCGCAAGGGGGTGAAAAAGGGAGTATCTCGTGTATCAGAACTTCAGATAAGAAGCGGGCAGCCCCTCGACAATATCGGTGGTCAGACTGGAGGGAGCGATGGGATGGCGCAGCCCGTTCTTGTACATCTTGGCAAGACCGTCTAAACAGCGCAGCACATCATCTGGCTTCAGGGTGACGCGCAGTTCCCACTCGCTGATGCCGCTAAACTTACGATCGGCAAAGCAGGGCAGAGCCAGAGAGGGCTTTCCGGTCATAAAGGTTCGGGTCCAAGAGTCGGAACAGGTGGACTCCCCGGAGAAGGTGAAGTCCAGCTTCTCGTACTTGTCAAACTGGTACCCGGCAAACAGCATGAACGCCTGCGAGGAGCTGATGTACATGACCACCACATCCGGCTCCAGACGGCCGGAATCCACAGGGGACGCCACTACCGCGCAGTACTCGGAGGGAACACAGTTCAGTGCCGCATGGTGACCCCTGGCCGCTTCGGCGTTGCCATACCACACACCGTTGAACACTTCGCCGGAGTACCAGTCCTCGCTGCGCTCCACGAGACCGTGGACACCTCGGCAGTAGTTGTTGTGTACGTTCTCCGGCTTGCAGGCGGAGGTCCAGCCGAACTGGAGAGCCTGCCCCACCACCATGCAGGGGGCATAGTGTTTTTCGTGGATGCGGACCTTGGGGATGGCCATAAGCTCTTCCTCTGTGCGGATCCATTTCATGCCTACCGGACTGTACATCAGGTGCAGATACTTTTTCAGATCGGCAACGATCTGATTCCAATCATAGTTGCCCATAGTGATAATTTCCTTTCCTATAGTGATAGCTTCACTTTCTGTTAGACCGAACGGTTATTCCGCAACCTCTTCGGATACGTTCACACCAGCGAACATCTTCTCGGCGTGAGCGGGATCCATCTTCTTAAACAGGGGAATACCGATGAGCGTGAGCACAACACTGATAAAGCCGCCGATACCGCAGCACTGATAAACGGAACCAATGATATGACCGAAGTACAGGATGCAGAAGGAAGCACAACCGCCGATGGAGCCCAGCAGAGCGGCACCCTTGCCAGCCTTCTTGCTGTACAGACCCACCACAACAGGACCAGCCACGGCGGACATGATGGTACCGGCAGCGGACCACAGCATGACCGTCAGGTTAGTGGGCTTGGAGAACGCGATGGGGATAGCGATGATGCCGATAGCATACACAGACCATTTCATGATGGACATGGTGGTCTTCTCCGCCTTGGCCTCATCCACATGCTCGCCGCGGGCGCGCTTGGCACCGAGGAAGATCTTGTTGTACCACGTGTTGCCTACGACCACGCTCATGTACAGCAGGATACCGTCCACCGTGGACATGGAGGCTGCCAGAATAACGCATAGGAAAATAGCCGCCACGACCTCAGGATAGACCTGCGTAATAAACCAGGGCATAGCGTTGTCCATACCGGTAACGGTGCTGCCGATGCCCTCGGGAAGCAGAATGCGGGCATAGGAACCGCCCAGCACCACACTGCCCATCAGGAACATGCAGATGGCGGTATAGATGATAAACTTTTTAATATCCCGGTCGCTCTTAAGGTAGGTGCATTTACCGATGATCTGCGGGTTCATGGTCCACCACAGATGGGCAATAAACATCCACACCACGGCGGAAACTGTGGGATAACCGGCGTTGTCTGGGTTGACGCCCATAGCCAGCTTAGGATCGATCTGAGACAGCAGCTCGGGCACCTCGGTAAACACGTTGCCAAACAGGAAGAAGCCGGTGAAGAAAATGACCAGTGCCAGCACGCACATCATCGCACCCTGCGCCACATTGGTGTACACGTGGGCGTAGGTGCCGCCCATGGAGATATAGACGATAATGACGACAGCGGCGATACAAATGCCCGTCTGGTAAGAGATGCTGGGGATCATGTGGTTGATAACGATGCCGACACCCACCAGCTGGGAGGCCACATACAAAAGCTGCAGCAGACTGACGAGGGCAAGGAACACACGCAGGCCGGGACTTCCGTAGCGGTCTGCCACCCAGTCGGCAACGCTGGCGGCATGAATGTTCTTGTTGACGCGACGGTATCTCCTGGCGATCAGGCACAGGCACAGGCAGGTGGTGGTCCACTGAGAGGCCCAGAACCAGATGTTGGTAACACCGAATGCAAAACCCTGACCTGCCACGCCGAGGAAGTATCCGGCACTGGAAAAGGTCGCGGCGTACGTGATCGCCGTGGCGAGAGGACCAATGTCGCCGGAACTGGCGGCATAGGACTCAACCGACGTAACACGCTTGGAGGCTCTATAGCCCAATGCAATCATGGCAATGACATAGATCGATGCCAGTACGATAAAATAAACCATGCTCTTTCTCCTATCTTCTTATTATTTTTACTTTTTCTTGGAAACATCCTTGAACGTGAAGTGCACTACGATACCCAGCAGCACTCCCATGCATGCTTCAAAAATGAAGAACCAGTGCAATACCGTCACATGTCTCACCTCCTTCTTTGTAGTTATCAATCAAAAACCGCGAACGCGTACGGTCAAAGATTCCAAAAAAGCACTTACTTGGCGGCCTTGGCAGCCTTGATGGACTCGATCAGCTCGGGAACGACCTTGAACAGATCGCCGACGATACCGTAGTCAGCCACCTCGAAGATGGGGGCGGTGTCGTTCTTGTTCACGGCGATGATGCACTCGGAGTCCTGCATACCAGCCTTGTGCTGGATGGCGCCGGAGATACCCAGAGCGATGTAGACCTTGGGATGGA
>OHAT01003354.1_pt1 | contig 10658 bp, 7 predicted proteins | sample 1577141 | NCBI WGS metagenome assembly OHAT01 (sample SAMEA3541578, study PRJEB24748) | human gut metagenome | biome: human gut; feature: human-associated habitat; material: faeces | place: China | collected 2012
CCTATCACATTCTGCTGAATCTGCAAGTTCTGATAAATAAAATCGGCACGGTAAAGACTGTTCGCCATGATGCCTCCCACATGTGCCGCTGCCAGAATGACATACTGGGGCTGCTCTTCATCAAAAAACTTCTTCACAGCCTGCCCGTCCAGCAAATCCAGTTCTTTGTGAGAACGGCCTACCAGATTGGTATATCCCTTTTGCTGCAAATTATTCCATATAGCAGACCCCACCAGTCCGTGGTGGCCTGCTACATATATCTTGGCTGTTTTTTCCATTATTCTGCTATTTGAGCCTTTAAATACAGTTTCTTCACGAACTTCATATCATGCTTCACCATGATTTTCACCAGTTCGGGGAAAGAAGTCTTACGGGGATTCCAGCCCAGCAACGTTTTGGCTTTAGTGGGATCACCCAACAACTGCTCCACTTCGGCGGGACGGAAATACTTAGGATCGACGGCAACCAGTTCCTTGCCCGTCGCCACATCGATACCTCTTTCATCCACCCCTTTGCCTTCCCAGCGCAATTCAATGCCCACTTCCTTGAAAGCCAAGGTACAGAACTCGCGCACCGTATGGTATTCGCCGGTCGCAATGACAAAATCTTCGGGAGTATCGTGCTGAAGAATCATCCACATACACTCCACATAATCCTTGGCATAGCCCCAGTCGCGCAAAGAATCCAGATTTCCCAGATACAGCTTGTCCTGATATCCCTGGGCTATACGTGCGGCAGCCAAAGTAATCTTGCGTGTTACGAAATTTTCACCACGGCGTTCACTCTCATGGTTGAACAGGATGCCGTTCACGGCAAACATTCCGTAGCTTTCACGATAGTTCTTGGTAATCCAGAAACCATACTGCTTGGCCACCCCATACGGAGAACGGGGATAGAAGGGAGTCGTTTCCTTCTGAGGCACTTCCTGTACCAGTCCGAACAATTCGGAAGTCGATGCCTGATAAATCTTGGTCTTCTTTTCCAGGCCCAGAATACGGACCGCTTCCAACATACGCAGCGTGCCTACCGCATCCGCTTCCGCAGTGTACTCGGGTACATCGAAACTTACTTTCACATGGCTCTGAGCAGCCAGATTATAGATTTCATCGGGCTGTACAGCCTGAATGATACGTATCAGCGAACTACTGTCGGTCATATCCCCCCAATGCAGATTCACCAGACGGGTCTTTTGCATATCACGAACCCACTCGTCCAGATAAAGATGTTCGATACGACCGGTATTGAATGAAGAAGAACGGCGCAGAATACCGTGAACCTCATATCCCTTTTCAATCAAAAACTCTGCCAGGAATGAACCGTCCTGACCTGTAATACCTGAAATTAAAGCTACTTTTTTCATTTCGTTTATTGTAAATGGCCTTATGCAAGCCCTCTTGGTTATTTCATATCACATAGCTATCTACTGCTATCTGCCTTTCGGCATGGCAAAGGGTGGAATGACCCAACAGAACGGCAGATGACAGACAGCATACACTCCATGTATGCAGAAATAAAATATATACAAGAAAGAATATTTACTCCGCCGAAAATTCTTTGATGCGCTGTTCCTCGCTCAACCGGCAGATCAGCAATGTGTTATTCTTCTCAGCAACGATATATCCGTCCAGTCCCTGTACCACCACCCTCTTTTCCTGTGTAGTGTGAATCACACAGTTACGGGTTTCATACAACTTTATATTCTCACCTATCTGCGTATTATTATGGGCATCTTTCGGCAAATTCTCGTGCAATGATCCCCAAGTACCCAGATCACTCCACCCAAAGCTGGCAGGAAGGACAAAAATCTCATCCGCCTTCTCCATAATGGCATAATCCACCGAAATGTTCTCGCACAAAGGGAAATTCCGGTCAATCATTTCCTGCTCCTTGTCCGTATAATAATAAGGAAGCAAACGCTCGAACACCTTCGAAATGGCAGGCTGATATACGCGCAGGGCGTTCACCACCGTATTTACATTCCACACAAAAATACCGGCATTCCAGAAGAAATTATTTTTTTGAATATAGCGCCTGGCTGTTTCCAGATCGGGTTTCTCTTTAAAAGAATACACCCGGAATACCTCCTTATTGGCGGTAGAAGGTACACTGAGATCAGCTTCAATGTAACCGTAGCCCGTCTCAGGACGGGTAGGTTTCATGCCCAGGGTAAGGATAGCGTCCGAATCGGCCGTAAAATTCATCGCCGAATTAATCACCCGCTGAAACTCCGCGATATTCATCACAATGTGATCGCTGGGGGTCACCACCATATTGGCCTTAGGATTACGTGCCTTTATTTTCCAACTGACGTATGCTATACAAGGAGCCGTATTGCGACGGCAAGGCTCACGCAGGATATGATCATCAGCAATATCGGGCAACTGCTCCTTTACAGTATCCGCATACTTCTCTGATGTCACCACCCAAATATTTTCCGGAGGACAGATCCCCTGAAAACGGTCAGCCGTAAGTTGGATCAATGTACGGCCGCAACCCAGTACATCAATAAATTGCTTAGGATAATCAGGAGTACTCATCGGCCAGAAACGGCTTCCAACACCTCCGGCCATTATAACGAGGTGATTATTCTTGATGTTCATATGATTCATTTTTTACGTTGTATGACCGCAAAGATAAGTATTATTTTTTAAAAAAAGTATTGCGTTTTAATTTATATGTTCTATATTTGCATACGACTAACATTTTTTTTGTCATGAAACAACCGACAACTGAAAACTCTGATATAATTAAACTAGTAGCGATATTAGGTGATTTTGCCTTGTTGAACCTTTCTATGATACTTGTGTTTTTTATTCTGAAAGGAATAGATTCACAGGCCATAGCCCATATTTCATTGAAAACCTACCTGCTGACTTCCAACCTGTGCTATATTCCCTGCATATCCATCTTTGGGGTCATACTGCACAACCGCATAGTGCGTCCGGAACAGATTGTAGGCCGCCTGTTAGGAACAATCAGTTTGCATGTAGTCATCTTCCTCACGGTGCTGGCCATTATTAAGGTAGATAACTTCTCACGCATCTATCTGCTTGCTTTCTATCTGTCTTTCATACCTTTAGCTATAGGATGGCGACTGACATTGCGGTTCTTTGTGAAAATGTTCCGCCGCAGTGGCAGGAACCTGCACACCACTGTACTGATAGGCGACGGGGACAATATGGTGGAGCTGTACCATACGTTGAACGATTTGACTTACGGATACAGGGTTTTAGGCATTTTCTATGATGAGAAGGATTCTAATTACCCCGAAGGGATTCCCTTTAAAGGTCCTGTAAACCAATTATTTGAATGGTTATCCCATAACACCGTGCACGAACTGTACTGTGGTCTGCCATCCAGCAGAAAGGATGATATTCTGGCCATCATGAACTATTGCGAGAACAATCTGATCCGCTTCTATAGCGTACCTCATGTACGTAATTACATAAAGCGTCAGCTGCAACTGGAATTATTGGGTGAAGTTCCTGTATTGTCCATCCGTACCAAGCCGTTGCAGGTAAACAGACTGGCAAAACGGTTATTTGATTTGACATTTTCCTCTCTGTTTTTACTTACAATTTTTCCATTTATGTACCTGATTGTAGGTCTTATTATTAAAATTACCTCACCTGGTCCCATATTCTTCAAACAGGAGAGAAACGGGGAAAACGGGAAAATCTTTAAATGCTATAAGTTCCGTTCCATGAAAGTGAACGCATTGTCCGATTCATTGCAGGCTACCAAGAATGATCCCCGCAAGACCAAGTTCGGCAACTTCTTGCGTAAAAGCAATCTGGACGAACTGCCGCAATTCATTAATGTATTCAAAGGAGAGATGTCCATTGTAGGTCCCAGACCCCATATGCTGAAACATACAGAGGAATATTCCCAACTGATTAACAAATACATGATGCGCCACCTTGTCAAACCCGGAATCACCGGATGGGCGCAAGTCACCGGCTACCGGGGAGAAACCAAAGAACTTTCCCAAATGGAAGGCAGGGTAAGAAGAGACTTGTGGTATATTGAGAACTGGACTTTCCTGCTCGACATCCGCATCATGATAAAAACAGTAACCAACATGTTCCGGGGCGAGAAAAACGCCTATTAATCCAAATCGTAGGGACATATAAAAAATAAAAAGATATGAAAGGTATTGTACTAGCCGGAGGTTCGGGCACGCGCCTCTATCCTATTACCAAAGGAGTATCCAAACAGCTGCTGCCTGTCTTCGACAAACCCATGATTTATTATCCTATATCGGTACTTATGCTGGCCGGCATACGGGAAATACTCATTATCTCCACCCCATACGACTTACCGAGCTTCAAAAGACTGTTAGGAGACGGAAGCGATTTCGGAGTACGCTTTGAATATGCGGAACAGCCTTCGCCCGACGGACTGGCTCAGGCTTTCATCATCGGCGAGAAATTCATCGGAAATGATTCCGTCTGCCTTGTACTGGGTGATAACATATTCCACGGCAACGGCCTGTCCGCCATGTTGAGAGAATCCGTACGTGCTGCCGAAGAGGACAAGAAAGCAACGGTATTCGGTTATTGGGTCAGTGACCCCGAAAGATATGGCGTAGCGGAATTCGACAAGGAAGGCAACTGCCTCTCTATTGAAGAAAAACCTGCCCAACCTAAGTCCAACTATGCCGTGGTGGGACTCTATTTCTATCCCAACAAGGTGGTGGAAGTAGCCAAGAATATCAAGCCTTCGGCACGGGGAGAACTGGAAATCACCACCGTAAACCAGCAATTTCTTCAGGACAAGGAATTGAAAGTACAGACATTGGGCAGAGGTTTCGCATGGCTGGATACCGGTACTCACGACTCGCTGGCCGAGGCAAGTACCTACATCGAAGTCATTGAAAAGCGCCAGGGGCTGAAAGTGGCGTGCCTTGAGGGCATAGCTTTGAGAAAAGGCTGGATTACTCCGGAAAAGATGCAGGAACTGGCCCAGCCGATGCTTAAAAACCAATACGGACAATATTTACTGAAAGTTATAAAAGAACTGGGATTAGAATAATGGAAGTTATAAAAACAGCAATAGACGGGGTTTTCATTTTGGAACCCCGTATTTTTAATGATGCAAGAGGGTATTTCTTTGAAAGCTTCTCGGGACGTGAATTTGAAGAAAAAGTATGCAGGACTACATTTGTACAGGATAATGAGAGTTTCTCTACTTACGGTGTATTACGCGGCCTGCATTTCCAGAAACCTCCTTTCACACAAAGCAAGCTGGTGCGTGTGATCAAGGGAGCGGTACTGGATGTGGCTGTAGATATCCGGAAAGGTTCTCCTACTTTCGGAAAGCATGTGGCTGTAGAATTGACCGGAGAGAATCACCGGCAGTTTTTTATCCCCCGCGGATTCGCACACGGCTTTGCGGTACTAAGTGACGAGGTGTTGTTCCAATACAAGTGTGACCATTATTATGCTCCGCAAAGCGAAGGAGGAATCGCATGGGACGACCCCGATCTAGGCATAGACTGGCGACTTCCGGCCGACAAGGTTATTTTGTCCGACAAGGACAAGAAACATCCGAGATTGAAAGACTATCAAACGGATTTCGACTTTAATCAAAGTTTATATTAAAGGCAGTTTTGATTCTGCGTTTGTCCGGTTTTGCCAGTGAAATTAAAGAAGCCGAAAACTGCACACCGGACTATCGTAACGTTCAGGGCAACATTTCCGAAGATTGACCTATAAAAACAGGGTGCACCTCCTACGAAAGAGATGCACCCTGTTTTTATAGGTCAATATCTTTATATCACTTCTTCTCCATCCCCTCCTGAGGAGCATTAAGTCCTGCCTTCAGATTTTCAAAGAATTCACGTCCGAACAAGATCCATGCGGAAGCGCCCGCCACTGCCAGGAAAATAAATCCGACAAGAATCACCTTCTTGCTGGTTCCCGAAGGCAGCAACGGCACACTGGCAGGCTCCACAACGGCAAATACAGGTTTGGCCTCCTGTACTTTAGCCCGTGCCACCTGCAATTGGGTAGCCACCTGGCTATACACCTGATATGCCAGATTCATATCATTCTGCAACCGTTCTCTCTCCGTCAAAGCACTTTGAAGGACAACCCCCTTGTTGGCATCCATGTAATTGGCATAATTCTGCTGGGCTACATAATACTCCTGCTGGCGTTCCTTATACAATTGTTCCAGATAAGCACAATCCTGCTGGGCTTTGGAGACCCTGTACGCTGTGATATACTCCTGAAGCTTCACCACTACCGTGTCTGTAATGGCGGCCGTAACCATCGGGTCCTGCAAAGTCACCGTCACTGTGGTGATGCCGGTTTTCTTATCCACATCAGCAGTAATCGCCTTACGCATGGCTTCCACTTTCTTCGCCTGATCTTCTGTCAGGTGGAAAGGATCCAGCCTGTTCCCTTCTTCCTCTTCCTTATCGGAGAAGAGAGATTTCACCCCGCCTATAGCCGCCCCGGGCAATCCCATAACAGCACCCCACCACGGAGCTTTCTGCTCATCGAGATAAGCTACAAAAGTAGTATCCACCTCACCGTCCAACGTAGTGACATGTGCATTAAACAGTTCCAGAATGAAAGGAGTAGACGCTACTATATCCGGGAAAAGAGATACGTTCAACGCATCCGCCTCACTGCCCAGACTCATGCCTCCGATCCCCAGCATGGCAGCCATTCCCGACAAACTCCCCCCTCCGCTTTTACCGGATTCGGGAGACAATGTCACTTCCACCGTATATTGCTTGGGAATACTCAGAGCGATAATCACCCCTACAATAGCACCTATTCCGGCAACCTTCAGCAGCATCTTTCGGGCAGCCCACAACTTACGGACATACTCCATCAAATCAATTTCCAACTCCTCGTCTTCCCGTGGTCTTTCCGTATTATTCGTATAATTCTTATCTTCCGCCATACTGTTTCTATTTTAAGATATTAGCAATAGATGCAATCATAGTAGCCAACGACGCACTGGTGGTTGCTATGGACAAAGTGTTCTGCAAAGACCAGTTGCTCTTTTCCTTCACCGGAACAATCACCTCACAGCCCGGCTGGATCAGCTCACGGCTACCCTTCTTCGCTCTCTTCACCTGACCGTTCATATATACAATATACGCCTTGCTCTTCTTCGCACGGAAACCGTAACCTCCGGCCTGCTCGATATAATATTTCAACGTCTTGCCATCTTCAAATGAAACGGTATTGGGATACATCACAGCCCCGCTGATACGTACCGTGTTGTTGTATTCGGGAATTTCAATCACATCCCCCTCACGCAATACGATATCCGCACTGGAGCCGGGTTTAAGCATCGCTTTTTCCAAATCGATACCCACATAATAGATATCTCCCAAATCCAGCCGGTTGACATCAATGGAGTCCTTTCCAGTCTTGGCCATGTCCAGAACCGTTTCCATACGTTTGCGTTCATCGGCATTGATACGACGGCTTAAACGGGCCCCTTTGATATAAGCAAACGGAGTCACTCCACCTGCCTTCTTGATCAAATCGGAAAGACGTTCGCTCTTCTCTGTCAGCGCATAATCACCTTCATACAAAACCTCACCGGTCACCTGCACATTCACCTGTTTCTGATAAGCAGGGCTCTTACGCACATATACCTGATCGTACGGTTGCAACACAAAGCCCGGTTCTCCGTCTATCACAAAACCGTCTTTCAGAGAAAACGAGTACATTTGCCCTATGGTGGAAACCGCTTCCGTACCTTTGCTATCCTTGATACGGCGGGAAACATCCACACGGACGGTAGAAGCCGACTCCATCAATCCGCCAGCCTGGATTATAATATCCTCCAAAGTAGTATTGTCGGCAAAAGCGAACTCACCCGGACGGGCAACCTCACCATACACCATGATGCTTCCCACATCCTCCAAGTCATGAATACTGGGAATATAAAGCACATCATTACGCTGCAAAGGTACATCGGGTGCAGTACCGTCCATGATGCCTTTTATATCTACTTGAATAACCTCTTTCTTCAGATTCTCGCGCTCGCGATGCAACACCGCACGTCCTGTAAAGGCATCACCCATAAGGCCTTCAGCCTTTTCCACCAGTTGGCGGACTGTATTCAAGGTTCCTCCGAACTGATAAATGCCCGGACGATAGACAGCCCCCTTGATTTCAAGCTTGTTCTCAAAACGGTCCAGAATAGCTTCAGCAGTCAGCGCATCACCATCTTTTACCTGGAATACGGAATAATCAATATCATCAATCGTATAAATCTGATACTCCTTTCCGTTTTGACGAATCATGCGGAGAGAACGGGTATAGGCATCCCCCGAAAATCCACCGGCATACTTCAACAACGTGGCAACACTTTCGTTGTTTTTCATCTCGTATTTCATGGGGCGTTTCACATTACCCTCTATGCTAACCAACGCCTCGTATGGAGGAACGATGATCACATCGCCTTCCTGCAAGCGGATATCATCATTGATTTTACCTTTCATAATAAAATCGTACACATCTACGGTAGCGATTTTCTGTCCTCCGCGCACTACTTGTATATTGCGCAAGCTACCGATATCGCTCACGCCACCGGCACGGTACAGTGCATGAAACACGGTAGAGAAAGAAGACAATGCATAAGTTCCCGGTTGGAACACTTCCCCCATCACGTTCACCTGGATCGTCCGGCTGTTTCCCAAAGTAACCTTGATTTGTGAGGACGGGTTCTGTTCATTATCAAGCCCTGCATAAATCTTATTCAGTTCTTTACGCAAATATTGGTTGGCTTCGGCAATAGTCATGCCGTTCAGATAAATCAATCCCAAATCGGGGATCGTGATAGATCCGTCCGGAGATACATTATCGCGGATGGTGGCCTGGTTTGTACCCCAGATGTCAATGATTACCTCATCACCCGGCCCCAGACGGTAATTAGGAGGAGTAGCCAGATTCACACTCGGCTCGAATGTAAGGTTTCTGGTTTCAAAAATGTCCCGTCCGTACACCTTATCCTTCTGCATTTCTTCCATATCGCCCATGCCCATCCCCTCGTAATAGCGATTGGCAGAAACACTGTCCGACAAGTTCTTCCCTACCACTCTGCCCGCAGCCGGACGTTGGTCGAAAGTAAAATTCTCTGTTACATAGATATCTTCCTGCGTCTTTGTCTTTTCACGCAAACGGTTCCGATTTTGCATCGTTGCATTTGCGTCTTTATCAGCAGACCCATTTTGCTGTTCATAAAGTTTCTTTACACGCTTAGCCTGTTCTTGTGTCACTCCTCTACGGGCTAACTCTGTAGCAATCTGACGTTGGTCTTTTCCTTGTTGCATGCCCGTCTTCACATATTCCAACACCTGTTGGTCACTCATAGATTGCTGTGCAAGCACAGAACCCGAGAGGGCAAAAACTAAGACCAGTACGGATAATAGTTTTTTTATCATATAAATTCAATAAACTTAGTAATTTAGCAGCCGCAAAGGTAGATATTATTTTCGATATAGGCGAGTATTATTTCATAAATATCCCTCTAACAAATATAAAAACGGCTGCCACCTGACGGTGTACAGCCGTTTATTCTTTAATAATCCGTTAGCAGAATTCATTCAGACTTCATTGCACAGCCCTCCTTCTTAAAAAAGGCCTGCAAGGGTAAAACTTGTGCAATACCATTCCGGCCGGATCAGCAATACATATTGACGATGGCTTCGTACAATTCTTGCTTACCGCTTACTTGCTTGGGCTCACCATTCTGCTTAGCATAAGCCACTACGTCTTCCAATGTCAGCTTGCCTTCTTCAAATTCTTTGCCTTTGCCACTGTCGAATGAAGCATAGCGGTCTGACAACATCTTGCAGTAAGGAGATTCATTAAGCAAAGCAGCAGCACTTTCCAATGCACGCGCCATAGCGTCCATACCTGCAATATGGGCGATAAAGATATCTTCCAGATCAGTAGAGTTACGACGTGTCTTGGCATCAAAGTTGGTACCGCCATTACCCAAACCGCCGTTGCGGATAATCTGCATCATGGCCTGGGTCAGTTCGTAATTGTCGATAGGGAACTGGTCTGTATCCCATCCGTTCTGATAATCGCCACGGTTAGCGTCAATAGATCCCAACATTCCGTTATCTACCGCAACAGCCAGTTCATGTTCAAATGTATGACCAGCCAACGTAGCATGATTCACTTCAATGTTCACCTTGAAATCCTTGTCCAGTCCGTGAGTTTTCAAGAACCCTACCACAGTTTCGGTATCCACATCATATTGATGCTTAGTCGGCTCCATCGGTTTGGGTTCAATCAGGAAAGTACCTGTAAACCCTTTGCTCCGGGCATAATCGCGGGCGATGGTCAACATCTGAGCCAGATGTTCTTTCTCACGCTTCTGATCTGTATTCAATAAAGACATATACCCTTCACGTCCACCCCAGAACACGTAATTGGAGCCACCCAGTTCGATGGTAGCGTCAATAGCGTTCTTTATCTGGACAGCAGCGCGGGCAACCACATCAAATTCGGGGTTTGTAGCAGCCCCGTTCATATAGCGTGCATGACCAAAAACATTTGCCGTACCCCATAACAATTTGATTCCGGTTTCAGCCTGTTTCTGTTTGGCATAAGCAACTATCTCTTTCAGATTCGCTTCATATTCCTCGATTGTATCGGCTTCCTCACACAAGT
>OHAT01003361.1_pt1 | contig 10633 bp, 10 predicted proteins | sample 1577141 | NCBI WGS metagenome assembly OHAT01 (sample SAMEA3541578, study PRJEB24748) | human gut metagenome | biome: human gut; feature: human-associated habitat; material: faeces | place: China | collected 2012
CGCTCTTATAAATTTTTCTTTTTTTCTCTCGTTTAGTTTCAATCGCAAGAAAAATCGCTTCAAATATAATTAAATTATTAATAGAAACAAGCATTTTATCCTTAACTTGTAATAATATAGATTGCTTCTAATGAAGAATTTATTCCTTAATTGTTGTGCCCTGAATGTTTTTAGCTTTGCGTTGGAAAACAATGATATGAATGGCGGGGTATAATTATTCCGTCTGGTGTCGTTTAAGTGTTGCTCTCAGTAAATTGAAGTCCACGGGTTTCGTGATATAATCATTACATCCGGCTGATATGGCTTCTTGTTTGTCGGTTTCAAAAGCGAAAGCGCTAAGGGCAATGATCGGGATTCGGGTGTCGTATTCCCGGATTTTTCTGGTGGCGGTCAGTCCGTCCATTTCGGGCATTTTGATATCCATCAGAATAATATCCGGGCTTTCTGATTTGAATTTGTCAATGGCTTCCACGCCGTTATGTGCCCGGATGATAGAGTAGTCTTTTTTTAGCACCGTGAAGACCAAAAGAAAATTACTCTCGTTGTCCTCGGCAACGAGTATTGTTTTGCTTTTTGATGTTTCAACTCTATCGTTATTACTGTTCATTCGGTTTGTTTTGAACATTCAAAAAATGAACGTTTAATACGTCGTTTTTTATTCCCGAAGTCGAAGAGCAGGCTATATCGCTATGTATATTGATATTTAATTTCTTAAAATCAAACCTGCTTTCTTTACATATTGGATTTATTGCCTATATTTGTACTCTAATTAAACGTTCGTTTTTTGAGATGTTTTTTGAGGGGTTTAAGTTCATATTGAGAGGGTGTTACGCTTAAGCGGATTGTGAATATTGAATATAGTCTACAACGCAAGAAAAGCAACCTGTAATTTGCAGAAGGCAAATGCAACCTGTAACCTGCAACTCGCCGAAGGCGACTATAAAAAAGTTTGCGTACAATAAAGTTTTCCCCATGTATATCCTATTGATTCCCAGTGGTTACACTCCTTGTTATTCTATTGTTATCATATATTAATAGAATGATAGTATGATAATAATGTAATAATCAATTAATTGCAATCTAAGATACCTTAGAATATCCCTAGGGATGCACGGGGAAAAGAACTCGGGAAAACCTGCACGTGTACTGTTTCTTTGGCAGCTTTGCTGCCGTGAACGAAGCACCGCGGTATCCGCAGACTTTATAAACCCTTTCCTTAGTCCTCGAACTCGATTTTTCCCGTGAGTGGAGAAAACAACGGTATTTTGGGTTTATCTTTCAGGAGGTCTTTCACGTCGTCCAAGGATAGATGGGGTATGGGTTCGGGACCTGCAACCCGTCCTACTCGTCCTTGCAGGCAGTATTGCTTGTAGGAATTGGGAAGTTTGTTCGTGAGGAAATCGTCCAGTGTTTTCTGATACTCGATACTGGATTGCAGGGAGCGTTTCTGTATTCTAAAGAGCATATCGTGTGATACGAACGTGCGGAAAACCGTGAGAATCGAGTCAAAAATACCAAGAGCGATACCGTCTTTCAGGCAACAAGTGAAGCTATTGTCTTCTTTCTTTTTTTCAGATAAAGAAAAGGATATGTTATCTTTGATGAAGTAATCAATGACATCCATACCGGGCGTGCATAGATTGTTGGGTATCAAATAACGGTTGCGGTAGCGGCTGAAAAAATGTCCGGTGAATCTGCTGAATGCCCAGTCTTCGGTATCCAGATCGTAAAAAGGAAAAATGACGCCGACTCCCCGGGATGTCGCGTAAGGGGAGTAGTGGTATATTTCGGGGGCTTCCCGTGTCTTTTTGCTGTGACAAGTGATCGTGACGCGCCATTTGTTGCGTGTGGCGGGCGATACCCATTCATGCTGGAATGTCACGGGATATTTTTTAGCCAAAAGGAAATCCCGGCGGTGGAGTTGGTATATTTTTTCCTTGTAGTTTTCAAGGAGCGCAAGGTCCCGTCTGGTTTCCTTGATGATTTCTTCAGCGGTCATGGATTCTACGAACATAATCTCGGTATTTCAAAATTGTCTTTATTTAACCTATAAAGGTGAAGTAATTCTTCAAACTTTAATTATCTCCTCATTATTATTTTTCTTCACAATTAAAATCAAGCAGATTATCTGTATTGTATTTATCAAAATCGGATTGAAATAATCGGTCTTGAATGATACGGTATTTTTCAAACTCACTTTCCGCGTATAGTTTGGCTTGTTCTGCCGATATTTTTCCTGTATCAGTCAATATCGGGCGGTCATCACTATCCAAAAATTTATCTATTCTAGTAGACCAATCCTCCATAGTCATGGGAATATGCCGTTTTGCTCTATCTTCAGCCAAATCAAGGAAAGCGTTGACGATGCGTCCCATCGACTCTAATTCATCCGCTTTAAGGTAGTTCTTGGCAATAGCCACATCCGTTCTTACAATCTTACCGTCAGGCGCCTTTTCCCATGTGGTAAGTCCCATGTGCTCTTTTTCTGCATTGGCTCGCTCAACTATTAGTTCTGCAGCAGTATGTCCATGAATAGCGTAGTGCATCTTGTTCTGCACTTTTTTAAAGAACATTCGTGTTGTCGGTGCATCTCGGTTGTAATCAATGCTTGTAGCGTATATATCAGTCAGTTTTTGATAGAAACGGCGTTCGCTTAATCGAATTTCCCTAATTTCGGCAAGCAAATGCTCGAAATAGTCCTCGTTGATGAATGTACCGTTCTCCATCCGCTTTTTGTCAATCACGTAGCCTCGAATGGCAAATTGACGAAGTACATATGTACACCACTGACGGAATTGAGTGGCTCGTACCGAGTTTGTGCGATAGCCGATTGATATTACTGCGTCCAAATTATAATACTTGGTAGCATAGTCTTTGCCATCTGTGGCAGTTCGTCGGAATTTCCGACAAACTGAGTCTTCTTGCAACTCTTGACTTTGAAAAATATTTTGCAGGTGCTCGGCTATTGTTGAACGACCTTTATCAAATAGGAGTGCTATAGCATCCTGCGTGAGCCAAAGAGTTTCATCTTGATATAATACTTCGATTCCTTCTTCCTTGCTTTCTAATTGAAAGATAAGAAATTCGGCAGTACTATTATGTATTTGGAGTTTTTTGCTCATATTTCTTGATTTGACGAGCGAAGATAGCGATAAATTCTTATTAGAGGAGCGTGTACACCCGTTTTTTACTTGATGTTGTATTTTAAATTCAGTACGGCATTCCGGATGGAATCGAATGATAGATCGGGTAGCGAAAGCGTGGTGGTTACTTTCCCGATGTCGTCCACGTAATGGGCGTCGGAAGAGCGAATAAACGGGTTGCCGGACAAATAGGCATTTTGCCGGATAAATTCTTCCGGTGTGACGCGAAAGCTAAGTTCCAGAGCCTCGTAGCGCAGGTCTTTGGGGACAAATCCCAGTTGCGAGAGGATGCTGAAACGCGATTTGTCGATGTGTGCCGGGATGAAGATGCCGTCCAAGGAGTGGACGACCCGTTCTATGGTGTTGAGGTCTACATCCAGCGCTGAAATCAGTAGACGTTCTTCCTCGTAGGTGATTTGTTCCTCGGCATCGACTACTACTTGATAGCCGAATTTGTCAGGATTGTTCTTTATGTCCGGCAGGTGATGATCCAGATAAGTTTGAAATTCCGCGAGTCTTTCCAGTGTCGGGAAGTAGGTGAGGGCGTGCACCTCTTCGATGGAGTTGATTTCCGTGCCGCAAAGCACCCGAAGCCCCTGTTTTTCTCCCAATTCTTGAATGAGCGGGGCTTGTCGGGTGGAGTTGTGGTCGGATATCCCGATGAGTGAAATGCCTTTCCTCAAAGCCATGCCGATGATATTCGCGGGGCTCATTTCCAGATCCCCGCAAGGTGAAAGTATGGTGTGAATATGCAAGTCGGCACGGATTTCCATGACGGGCGGTATTACGGGTGTAATAATTTATAAAGTTGTCCCGTGATCTCGAACGCCTGTAACGGGGTGGAGAGAATCGGGATGTTCTCGTTCTCGCTTTCGGCGAGGGTGTCCTCTTCGGGCACATGGCCTTTCACGAGAATGATCGCGGCAATCTCTTTCAACGAGGCGATAGCCATCACGTTCTTGTGTGTTTGGAGTGTGATCCATACGTCACCTTCTTGTGCGTGTCCCATGACGTCGCTTAGCAAGTCGGACGTGTAACCTCCTTTGATTTCTCTTTGCAATCCTTCTTTGCCCGAGCAAACGGTAAGATTTAAATGCGAGATAATGTCTTGTACTGTCATAATGCTATTGTTTGTTTGGGTTTATGTATGTTTCTTTTATTTTTCAAATCGTTTGATGCCCCACGTTTTCTCGGATAGTTCGAGAGATTCGTCGGGCGTCATGAGGTCTTCCGCGCAAAGTATCTTTTGCATGAAGACGCATTGGTTGAGTTTTGCCTTGCATTGCACGACATCGCGGGCAAGGGTTTGGCACGACGGGGCGCCGCAAGCACCGCAATCTATCTGGGGCAGGACTCCCATGATGCGATTGAGCTTTTGCATTTTTTCCATGGCAACGAGCATGTTTTCGTCCAGTTGCTCGATGGAGCGCGGCGGGATTTCTCCGCTTAGTTGTCCCTCCTTGAAGAGGTATGACTCGTATTGTTGGATATCGTCGGAAGTGGTGCGATTGACCTTTTCGCTGGTTTCCATGCGCTTGCGCAGACGCTCGATGGTCAGGAAGCGATTGTTGACCGCCAGAGCACCTCCCGCGCAGGAGTGGTCGCACGCCCTCAATTCCAGAAAGTCGATATCGGTCAATTCATCGTTTTCCAGTTTCTCGAGGATGTCTATCACGTTGTGAATCTCGTCGATAGCGAGGCAGCGTCCTTCAAATTTGGATGCTTCCCCTTCGGTTAATGCCCACGCGATGGACTCCGGGGACAAGTAAGTTTGTTCCGAAACGGGATTGACGGGCTGGTCCCGGTGTTGCGTGAGTCCCATTTGTATTTTGTTGTATATGAAATCGAGGTTGATAACCCCGTCGATATTCGATTCGTCATCTCCCACGGGACTTTTCACGGCGGCAATTTTTGCCCGCGCAGGGGGTCACGTAAAAGATACCTACGTCTTCGGGTGAAATACCTTGGTCGATGTATTTTTTCCGTACAAAAATGGCTCCCAGATCCATGGCTTGTTTGAGCGGGATGATATGGTCTATCAGCGAGGGGAAACGTACTTGTATTAATCGCACGACCGCGGGGCAGAATGCCGAGATGAACGGTCTGTCGTGCGAGTTTTTCTGCATGTAGTTGCGCATCGCTTTTGTTAGGATTCCCGACGCTTGAGCCACTTCAATGACTTGCGTGAATCCCATCGAGTGGAGTTCCGCAAAGATTTGTTGCTCGGTGATCTCTTCGGAGAATTGCCCGAAAAGCACGGTGGGCAGGAGAATAATCCTGTGTTTGAAGTTGAATATTTGGTTGAAATCGTCTTGCTCCACGTATATCGCATGTCTGGGGCAGGACTTGAGGCACATGCCGCAGTCAACACAGGCGTTTTTGTTTATCGTGGCCAAACCGTCTTGAATGCGTATCGCTTGGGTCGGGCATAGACTCATGCAATGCGTGCATCCGATACAGGCGGTCGGGGCTACTTTCAAGGCGTGGTAAAACGGTTCCATCTATTAATTTTAGATTTAATGATTTTAGATTTAAGATTTCTCTTCTCCCCACCTGCCAACGCTTCATTCTACATTCTTAATTTCTATTACCGTCTTTCAAGCTCTCTTTAACTCTTTGTAGCTTCCCATGAATTGATCTTCAGCGCTTTTCGGGCGGGGTAGATCGCTGACACGATGCCCGTGATAACCACGAGTATAACGATTTCCATGAAGGCTTTAGGGAATAAGAACGGGTAGACGACCGAACTGAACCCGAATCGTTCGTAATTCGCGTTGAGCATGAACCCGAGATCTATGCCATGTTGCCCCGTGTACCCGATTACCCAGAGTGCCAGCAGGATACCGGCGGCACTCCCCACGACGGTGAGGCATAGTGTCTCGAACATCACCATTTTGAATATGTTTCGTTTGTTCATCCCGATGCAGGCGAGTACACCCAGTTCTTTCGTCCGTTCCAGTACTGCCATGAGCATCGTGTTCACGATACCGAACGAGAGGGCTATCAGGAATATCGACAGAATGATCACGTTGATCAGGTCTGTCCACGCGTACATCAGCCCGAGGGCGGGTTGGAGTTTGTTCCATCCTTGCACGTCCATGTTCGGGAGCGCGGCAGTCACGGCTTCCGTGACCTTTTTCCCCTCGTCAACACTGGCGGCGAGTATCGCGACCTCGTGGGCGGCGCCTTCCGGCAGACCGGTGTAGGGGAGGATGTCGCTTTTCCTGACAAAGATCGTGGACTCGTCGAACATGCTGTTATTTGTTTTGAATATTCCGCCCACGCGGAACGCCATGCTTTGCATATCACCGTTCACGTCTTGAATGGAAAGTACTACTTTTGACCGCAAGCGCGCTTTCAGTTTCTTGGCTACCCGTTGGCTGATGACGACAGGTAATTTGCCGCTTTCCAGAAATGTCCCCAGCGAATCGGGGATATACTGGTGGAGCGTTGTGGTTGCTTTTTCTTCCGCCGGGTCGATAGCGTGCACGAAAGCCCCCACGGTATTCGAGGCGGAGGCAAGCACCCCGTACAGTTTCAAGCGATACGTGACGCTTTCCAATCCCGTCACGGAATCTATTATCGGTTTCACCCTATCCCGCGTGAAGTACGAGTTGATGTCGTAATTGTAGCTAAATTCCGGCGTGTGTATCTGCGTGTGCGATAGTTGATTGCATATTTCTGTCTCGATTGTTGCCCGTCCCCAACCCGTGACGAATGCTATGGTGAAGGTTCCCGCGAACAACCCGATAGCTATTGCGCTAAGGATAAGTATACTGCGGAATTTATTGCGCCAGATGTTTTTCCATGACAGGCGCACGAGCATTAAAGTTATTTTCATGGGCGTATGGCTTTATTGACTTTTAAACGGAGTATTTTACTGATGGGGTAAATGCTTGTTAGGCACGTGATAAACAAGATCACTAAGGCTTGGTTCACGTAAATATACGTGCTTGTCGCCGTGGGTATCACGGGTTCCATGCCGTAACCGAGGGCGATTTCCGCCAGTTCTCCCGTGAGCTGTATCGGGTAATAGCTGAAATAATACGTGATAGGAATGCTCACCGCGATAGCCAGACATGCACCCAGCAGCGTCATGAAAAACAGTTCAAGGCATACCACGTTTGACAGGATTTGCCGTTTCATTCCCAGTGCCACGACCACCCCGAACTCGTGCCGGCGTTCGTTCGTCATCATGATCACCGTCCCGAGGATGCCGAAGCCCACGATTACGTATAGGATAAACATGATGATTTTCGAGAATACTTTGTTTGCTCTCGACTGTGTCAGCAGGCTCTCCATTGATTCCTGCCAGCGCATCACGTCGTACGGTGCGCCCGCCACCCGCTCCTGCACGGCGGCAAAGGCTTCCTCTTGGTTCTCGTCCTCGTCAATGGATATGAGCATCCCGCTGTACCCGTCCGGCATATTGATGTATGCGTGGGCGGCGGGCAATGTCATGTAGAGGAATCCTTTGTCCATTTCCGGGATGATGATCGACACGATCCCGCGTACCGGGAACAACCCGATAGCGTTCGTCCCGTGGTATCCCTGTCCCATGAGGGCTACCGTGTCGCCGACTTCCACTTGCAGGTATTCGCTCAACCCCTTGCCGAGCAGTATCCCGTCGTCGTCTTGCCGGAGGTATTTCCCTTGCGTCACTCGTTGTGACAACGACGATTTGAGTTCTTCCTGTGCGGGATCGATGCCCACGATACCGACGCCTTTCGTGGTTTTGTCCGAGGAAATCATGGCGAACGTTTCTACCCGGGGCGATACGTTCGTGATGTAGGGGAGGGTGCGGAGTTGTTCGATCATGGCGGCATCCATGGTCATGTAATTGTCGATACTCTTCTCTTCCCAGTATCCCTGCCGGTGAATTTCGATGTGTCCGACTTGCGTGCGCAACAAGTTATCCATTAACTTGTTCCAGCTGCCATCGGACAAGGATATTGTCAAAATGCTGAATAACACGGCAGAAAACACGGATGCCACCGTGATTCCCGTTCTGCGGGAATTACGCCATATATTTCGCCAAGCGAGTTTTATCATGTTACCGGAGTTTTTTCATGTTTTGTTGGGAAAAGAAACTATCACTCATGGGCTTGTCGAACTCGTTCTTGTGCACGGTCAGAACGGTCTTCTGGTTCGGCTTGTCAGCCGGGATGACTTCCAGTCGGGTGGGAATTTTCCGTCCCTGTATTTCTTTGATGTCATGACCGTTGTACGTGTTGATCAGCACGCCGTCCTCGTCGTAAAATTCGGATTTGACCTCGATAAAGTCTTTCTTGGTAATCCACACCACGATTTTGCCCCACACCACGGCGGCGTCTTCCTTGGGAACCAGCGTCAGTTTGTAGCACTCGTGTCCTCTCACTTCTTCCGTTCCGTTCAGCTCGTGCGTGTAGTCTTCTATCTTGGACGAGTGTTTCGTCATATCGTCGTTCGTGAAATCGCTTCCCATCCACGATTGTCCCATAACGGACGAGGACATTTTTACCATCCGGTCGATGCTCGGCATCCAGTTCCACAAGTCTTTTTCTCTTTTCAAGAACGCTTGTCCTTTGTCCTTCGCTGGTGAGGTGATGAGGATGAGTGAATATTTCTCTCCTTTCGTCCAGTTTTTTATACCGACTTCCCTTGTCCACGTCGGGCGTACGATTGTCATGGTGACTTCCGAGTAAAGAGTTTCTCCTTGTTTGTTACTCGTCACTTTCTCCATGATTTCCTTCGCGGTGAGTTCTTGTGCGTGCAGGCTTCCGCCGAATAGCAACACGCAACAGGTAATGATTAATCTTCTAGTCATCTTGCTGTTATTAGTTTAGTTATATTTCGTCTTTCTCGTCTATAACGAACGAGGTCTTAAAATAGGGTACTTCATTTACATTAATTTTTAAAGTCTTATTTACGACAGGAAAAATTAGAAAACGGGTGACAGGATTTAATTGAAAATTGAAAATGGAAAGTTGAAAATGGAAAAGACTATCTTCTCCGTCTCGTGGACCTCAACGCAATTTATGGTGCGTGTAGTATGACGCGGTAAGCGTTTGGAATAAAATGAGTCCCAGAATGACCAGTCCCAATCCCACGAGATAGGCCGTCGTGTAGTTCGAGGCTTTGGCGATATACCCGCCGAGGAATACACCCGCGCCTAAACCGATATCCCAGCACGTGAGGTAAGTCGAGTTTGCGGTGCCTCGCTGATTATGCCTTGCGAGGTTGATAAACATGGCTTGGAATGCCGGACAGACGTAAGACATTCCGATCAAGAATGCCGACAGGTAAAAGAAGTGTATCGTTTTAAGGAATATAAAGCACGAGAATCCCGTGATCATGAATAAGATGCCCAGCAGAATCGTTCGCGTCAAGTGTCCCCGGTTCATCTGGCCGGCGGACAGTAACCGGGAAGTGATAAGCCCGAATGCCATTAGCATAAAGAAAAACCCGGTACCCGATTTAATGTGTACCTCTTGTTCGCCGTAGATAGCGACGTAGGTAGACATGATGCCGTAGATGAAAGACAGGAGAGCGATATTTATTCCCGCGGGAATGCCTTTCAGAAGGAAGAAACGGTCTAGCGAGATCGGTTCCCCCGCGGACGTGATTTTCTCCGGGGCCTTGATGAGGGAAACACAGATTAGCCCGAAAGTTCCGGTCAACAGGGAACACAGGAATATATAGTCGTAATTCCCGTAATTGTCATGCAGGAAAAGGGATAGGGTGGGACTCAGTGCCATCGCGATATTCGTGGACAGCCCGTAGTACCCGATCCCCACGTTACGCCGGGATGAAGGCATCACGTCGATCGCCATGGTCGAGTTCGACACCGTGACCATGCCGAACGAGAACCCGTGGACGGCACGCAATATAGCGAAAAGCAGGAGTGTCCCCGCGACGATGTATCCGGCGAAGAAGCCCACGAAGACGAAATAACAGGTGACGAGCAACGGTTTCCGGGAGAAGTAATCCACGAGGAAGCCGGAAAACGGACGAGTGAGTAGTGCTGTCAACGTGTAGGAAGCGAGAATCGTACCGATCAACGCACTGTCCGCATTAAACTTTTCGATCAAATAGAAAGGAAGTACAGGCAGTAGCAGGTAGAATGCGAAAAAAATCGAGAAATTCCCGAGGAACGCTAAAATGAAATTGGAAGTCCATAGCTTCTCCCGTGTTTGTGTCGTGTACATACTTGCTGTTTTATTTTGTCCTTGGGTCCTGTGGTGGGCGGAGGGCATTGTTCGGGGGACAAAGATAATGTATTTTGGCGAAAAAGAACTTTAATCTAGTGATGGAAGCAGGGGAATTAATTTTAGATTTAACAATTGTAGATTGCTTCCCACCTACCAACGCTTCTTTCATTTTTTATATCTTTTCCCCGTGTATCCCTAGGGATATTCTAAGGTATCTCTGGTTGTAATTTACTAATTATTTTATTGTTATTCTATTCTTACTCTATTAAAATAGTATAATAATAAAATAACAATAGAATG
>OHAT01003371.1_pt1 | contig 10610 bp, 6 predicted proteins | sample 1577141 | NCBI WGS metagenome assembly OHAT01 (sample SAMEA3541578, study PRJEB24748) | human gut metagenome | biome: human gut; feature: human-associated habitat; material: faeces | place: China | collected 2012
CTTCGAGGTCAAGGAGCGCCCTGCCCGCGTGGGCCGCAACCCCCGTACCGGCGAGCCTATGACCTATCCCGCTTGCAAGGTGCCGGTTTTCAAGCCCGGCAAGGCGCTCAAAGACGCCATACGATAAAACAGCATAGCATACAGTAAGCCCCTGCGCCCTCTTTTTTTGAATAGATGGCGCAGGGGCTTTTTGTACTGCGATAAGGCGCGTCTGCCTGTGCGTTTGCGCGGGTGGACGCGCCTTCCTTTTTTACTCAAAAGAAACAGCGGCAGCCGGAAGCTCCCGACTGTCGCTATAGAAGTAGTTTTACATGGAATCCATGAGGATCAGTAGCGAGTTGTGCTGTGCTTCTGTGAGGCAGTTCCATTTATCCAACATTTTACGCTGCGAAGGTGTCAGGACAACGCTTTCTTCTCCGTCTGCAAAGAATTGCGAAAGTGTGATGCCAAAGGCGTCGCATATCTTCTCCAACGATGCAAATGACGGTGTCATGTCTTTCTTATACCATGAAGAAATCGTGGATTGCGGCAAGCCGGAACGTTCAGCAAGCTGATACTCAGACCACCCCCGCGCTTCGCGCTGCGTTTTGATAATTCCAAGAATATCTGTCATTTTCTCACCGCCAACGATTTTTCGTATATTATACTGTGAAAAATCGTTGCATTTTAATAGTTATTATCGTAGTATTTAATTCGACAATAGCAATCAACGGTGAGAAAAAATGCGCCTCCTGCGAGACGCATTCCTGTTAATCTTTCGATGCTTCTAAGGCGCTGCGGATCATGGAGGACATCATGGCGATTTGCTTGGGTGTGGCTGTCTGCCACAACTCCAAAAGTACATCCATATCCGAAAATTCCATGCTGGGTAAGACCTCCGCCAAAAGATAGGTCGGAGATACCTTGAGCGCTTCGCACAGCAAAACGAACACTTGCAGACTGGGAACCTTCGTTCCTGCTTCAATTTGCCGAAGATAGGTCGCGTTGATATTGCACGCCTCGGACAGACGCTCACTCGTCCACCCCCGTTCCTTGCGCGCCGTATTGATTCGCTTTCCGAGCAGCTTCTTATCCATGGTTTCGCCTCCGATTGTGTGCTATCAGCATTTATTTTGTATGCTTATAGCTTACATTCTCGTTGACGCGAAAAATAGCGGCTGTTAGAATACTAATTGTAAGCCAATAGACTACAAATAAGAGGCGGTGGAACGATGAAAAAGAATGTTCGCTGTGCGGTGATCGGTCAGCATCCCCTGCGGTTTCCGTGGGGCTTTGACGAGGAGGACGACGGCTGCCGCCGCATGAAGCTGGAGATGGCGCAGCGGATCATGGAACTGCGCCAGCGCGGTGTCGCGGAGTTTCAGGTGGCTTGCGACCCCGGCGTGGGGCTGTACGCTGTAGAGATCATCAATATTCTGCGGGAGAAGGATAAATCCCTTCGGCTGGTCTGCGTCATACCCCATGAGGAGCAGGCTACCAAATGGACGCCGCAGCTTCGGGAGCGCTACTTCAATATGCTCGCGGGATGCACGGAACTGGACTGCATCGACTTCCATGAGCAGCCTGACGCCCAACTTTTGGCCTATCAGCGGATCATCAAGCAGGCAGCCGTGGTGTTGGCTGTCTATGATCCCGACCTTGCGGATGGGAGCGCCGAGGATAAGGCTGTGTCCTATGCGCTTGCACTGGGCAGACCGGTCATGCTGATTCATCCCGAAACTCTGAAAACAAAATGGCTGAATCTGCCCACTGAAAAGGCCCCCGGATAGACTGTCCCGCAACCAAAATCACCGGCCTCATACTTTGGAACGATTTACATTTCCGTCGGGGGTTGTATAATAAATTTGAATGATTATAAATCGTGTCAAAAGAGGTATCGACAAGGGGGCGCGCCCCCTGGGGCTGTTAGAAAAGTCCCATCTTAACACAGTGGCCAGTGCTCCTGGCACTGGCCACAAAAATATTAAGAAACGGCTGCAGCCATTGAGGTTGCAGCCGTTTTGTAGTATCATTAAAGCACGTCCCAAAATGAAAACTACATGGATGAATTATACACCAATCCAACTGAAATTACCAGTGGATGTGGACCTGGAGCATGTTTATATTGACGGAACCAAGATAGAGGCAAACGCCAATACCTGAAGGATCTGGTGGTGCTTGCCTCAAGTGAGGCGAAGTTCACCAAGGAGAACAGCCAAATCGTCTACAACGCAGACAGCAACAACTTCTTCGTCCTCGGAGCCGGGACAGATCCAGCAATGCCTGCCAACGATTTATAGTCAGGATTATACCGCAGCACTCTAATTACCATGTGGTTTGGCTGAAGGTTTGGATTTTATCTAATAGAAGTTTGCTATACAAATTGTGTAGAATGAATTATAATAACCAAGGATGATTCGGCGAGAAGTACGGGAAAACAGATAGGATGGAAACCATGGAAGAAAATGTGATATATCCGCGCTCTCAAAAAGAATTGATCTGTGTAATGGAAAAGGCGTGTAAAGAGGGACGTCTGCTGGAAACCATCTTGGATGAGTTTGCAAGGCAGCCTTTTCATATGTCCGCGCTGTGGGCCTGTAGAAGCTACTTTTATCAGCTTGACACAGAGGCGTGCAGAAGCCATCCGGCGCTGCCGCCGCTTCTCGCACTGCTTTCGGCGATGGAAGGAGACTTGAATAAGGCAAAGAAATATGTGAGTATTCTGGGGGAAACGCCAAGGCACTGGAAACCGCAGGACTTTTGTGAAAGAGACTATTATCGGATCTATGCGGAGCTGGTCATGCCATACACAAGCGATGGTATGTTCCTGCGAATCATGTTCTTTTTGGTAAAGACAGGCATGGTACCGGTCAGGTCGCTCACGCTGTCTGCCAGCCGCCCCAGCATATTGAACGGATTCCGGGATTTTACAAGATTCGGACCGTATCTGGTGCGGTATAAAGATACAATATCCGAAACGGTGCATCAGCTGTATGGCAGCGTCGGGAAAAATGTATATGATATCCTGCTTGCGGAATGGTGCTATCAAAATAATGATTGCTTCAAATCGCTGATACTTGTGACCGGAACGATCCCGCTGATCGAGCAGGAGAGCGATATGCGCTGCCTGTTTGTGGCTCTGGCATTGCAGATGAGGATCCTGCTCATGAACGGACAGGCGGCTACGGCAAAGCCGCTGGTTGAAAAAATCCGGAATCGTATCCACGAGACAGGCTGGGAAGAACTGACCTCCAGCTTGAATGCCCTTGAATGCCTTGCGGCCTGCTATGACGGGCAGCAGGAGAGCGTTGTCGAGTGGCTTGAAAAAACCGCTCCCGATGAGAACGGGGACATCTATATGATGGATATGTTTGCATGGCTGGTGAAGGTACGATGCTATTTGCAGGTGGGAAAAAATATGGCGGCCTATGTTCTGGTCAGGCAGCTTATTACTCTTTTGGAGCCGGGAAAGCGTTATATGGATCTATGTGAGTGTCACATGCTCCTGGCCATCATTTGCCATAAAGCAGGCGATAGGGAACGTATGTGCGAAGAGCTTGAAACAGCCTTGGCACTGGCAAAAAAATACCGGTATATACGTTTGCTCTCAGACGAGGGTATCTGCATGGTGCAGATGATGTCTGTTTACCAGAGGGAAAAGGGCGCGGACGCCTTTACCAACCAGATCATGGAGCTTGCGGGGAGCGTGAGCAGGTACTTCCCCAATTATCTGCGAGCACCGGCGGAATATTACGAAGCGCTGACCGCAACGGAAAAAAAGGTGCTGCGGCTGATGGCGCTTGGAATGAGCAACAACGAGATTGCAGAGAAAATAGGGCGGAAGGCGGGCACGGTGAAGTTTCACAGCAACAGCATTTATCGAAAGCTCCGGGTGCCAAATCGGCAGCAGGCAGTCGACCGCGGGAAAACGATTGGCCTGTTGTAGCACGCGGCGGCTGCGAAAAAGAGAATATATAATAAATAGACCGAAGACTTATGATGAGGGGGCGCGCCCCCTCATCCCGTGGGTACCCACGGGATGATGCCTTTCTGAAAACCTTGCGGCCTTGCCCGCTGTGGTCAAGCGGACATAAACAAAACCCAACCACAATACAAGGAGGATACACATATGAGAAAACGCATCACAAGCCTGTTTCTTGTGCTGGCGCTCTGCCTGACGCTGCTGCCCACAGCGGCACTGGCGGAGGAAGCAGGCGCAGCGCAGGAAACACAGGACAGTACCGAGGTCGGTGATGGCTACACCATCGAAGAAGATACCGCCGTGCAGACCGGACCCGGCGCGGCGGCGACCGGGGAGGTCTGTCGGATCTCCAGCGCGGAAGACCTGGAAGCCTTCCGTGATCGGGTGAAGGGCGGTGAAAGCAGCCTGAACGCCGTGCTGGTGAAGGATGTTTCGCGCAACAAGAACTCTTCGTGGACATCGATCAAGGGCTACACCGGCGTCTTTGACGGAAACGGTCACACGATCACCCTTAGTGTGGGCGTTAGAGGAGAGAACGGCGCTCTCTTCGGCAGCATTGCAAGCGGCGGCACCGTGCAGGACCTGACCGTTCAAATTTACGACTCGAGGGGGAACTGCTCCAGTGAAACCGGCTCGGTCGCATATTCCAACGCTGGAACCATTCTCCGCTGTCATGCGCTGAGCTGGCTCGGAGATAAGAACATCGGCGGTATCGTTTATGAGAACGAGAGCACGGGCCTTGTCAAGGACTGCCGAGTGGGAAAACTGATATTGCGGAACAGCAGTGAGAACTTGGTGGGCGGCATTGCCTACATCAATAATGGCACAATTAAAAACTGCTACGCTTATGATGAACTCCGGCGGTGGACAAGCAAGGATGACAGTACCTCTATCCAGCTCCCCTCTTCAACAGCTATTGTCCGCAACAACAACGGCACCGTGGAAAACTGCTACTATTGGCAGTATGACAGCGAGACCGCTGTGGCCGGTACGCCGGTCACGGACAAAGCGGCGTTTGCCTCCGGCGAGGTGGCCTACAAGCTCAACGGTGAAAAGACGGATCGGGACAGCGCCTGGCGGCAGAACCTCCCCGGGAATAAGGACGGCGCTGCCGTGGATGAGCTCCCCGTAACGGATGCCTCCCATGGCCGGGTCTATTATGACACCAGCTATTACAGCCTGGTCCCCCACCTGCACGGAGAAGAGGAGCTGACCGCGTGGCAACAGACCGATTCCCTGCCGGACACTTCTGGCAGCTACTACCTGACCGGTGACGTGACGCTCGCCTCCGGGCAGACGCTGAGCAATAATGTGACCCTCTGCGTGAACGGGCACCGCGTTAACGGAGACGTGACCGTGACGGGCAGCTTCACCCTGACCAACTGCGGCAGCGGCTCCGTTACCGGAAACGTGACCGTAAACGGGGGCGGCAGCTTTACCCTGGAGGACTGCGCCCTTTCCGGCAAAATTGAAAACAGCGGCATGCTGACCGTCAGCGGCGGCACCGTTACCGCCGCTGGTGGTATCGGTGTTGACAATAAGGGTACATTCACCATGAACAGCGGCACCATCACCGCCGCCAGCGGCACCGGCGTGGCAAACGACGGCACGCTGACCATGAACGGCGGCACCGTCACCGGATGCGATAAGGGCATTGAGGGCAGCGGCGGCATAACGGTCTCCGGCAAGGTGAAGATTTCCGGAAACACCAACGGAAACCTGATTCTGCCGGATGGAAAAACCGTCTCCGTCGGGACGCTGGACAGCACGGCCAACATCGGCATCACGGCGGAAAAGCAGGGTGAGCTGACGGCGGGCGGCTCGATCCGTCTGACCAGCGGCGGCGCGGCCTACACGACCCGCTTCTTTGCGGACAATGCGGCGGCCTACGCCATTTTCGCGGACGGCGAAGACCTTGTCATGCGGACGCTCGGCGAGCACACCCACTGCATCTGCGGCCATCCGGCGGACGGCGCCGGGGATATCGGGGATCATAAGGAACATACAAACGTGACATTCCAGCCCTGGACCAGCGGCAATTCGCTGCCCACCACGGGCAATTACTACCTGACGCAGGACGTGGTGGTCGATAAGATGACCGTGCTGACGGGGACGCTGTGTCTGAACGGGTACACGATCTCTGCAAAGGACGGCGGCTGCCCCGTTGAGGTATCCTCCGGCGAGCTGAACCTGACGGACTGCGCAGCAGAGCTGGGGTCTGTCATCGCAGCGAAGGATCAGGCCATCGTTGTTTACAGCAGCGGTAAGGCCAACATCTTTAATGGTGTGATCCGGGGCGGCCGTGGCGTCGGTATTTATATCGGGCCCAATTCCGCAGGCGCAAGGGTGGCCATCTACGGCGGCAAGATCACCGGCAGCGGCACCGGTGCGGCGGTGAATAGCGGCGAGATTCATATGTACGGCGGCGAGATCTTCAAAAACAGCCGCGGCGTACAGGCCGGCACCTATAAAGGCAGTGGCAGCGGTTTGTTTTATCTGCATGACGGCAAGATCACCGACAACCACGGCGACCGGGGCGGCGGTGTGTATGTCGAGCACAACTTTTACATGGACGGCGGCGAGGTTTCCAACAATAGTGCCACCGGAAACGGCGGCGGCATCTATATGAATACCGGCTCGATCTTTCTGTCCGGTGGAAAGGTGACCGAAAACCGTGCCGGTGGGGACGGCGGCGGCGTATGCACCAAAGCATACGCCGCTAAGGATAGCAAGAGTTATGTTGAGCTATCCGGAAATGCCGAGATCTCCGGCAACCACGCCGGCGGACGCGGCGGCGGTGTATATCTGGACGTATATAGCGACTCCGGAACCGACTACTTAGGAACCGCCAATTGGTGCACACTTACCATGGACGGCGGCAGCATCACCGGCAATACCTCTGTGGGAGATGGCGGCGGCGTCTATGCAGCTGCAGAAAATAAACGTGATGCCAAGAGCTATGTAAATGTCAAGGGCAGTGCGCAGATCACCGGCAACAAAAAGGGCGAGGAGGACAACAACCTCTATCTGCCCAACTATAGCGGAGGCGTTACCATTGGCGGCGATCTGGACCAGACTGCCGATATCCGCGTGACCACGGAGAACAAGCCCGGCAAGAACTCCACCGTGACCATTGCGAAAAAAAGCTGGCAAGTCAGTAGCGTGACCGTCCCGGACGGCGTTTTCAAGGTCGATGGGGCAGACGGCAAAATCAGCGTGGACGATAAAGGCAACGTGACGCTGGCACCCTGCTCCCACAGTTGGACGACGTATACCGCCAGCGGCGCGGTCATTACCGCTAAATGCAGTATCTGCTCCGCCAGCGGCGGCAGCGTGACCATCAACAAGCCAGCACACACAACCTACGGCGACGGTAATGAAGCAGCCGCCACGGTGACAGGCTCCATTCCCGGTGTGACCGCACCCATCATCACCTACAAAAAGGGCGATGAGTCTCTTACCGCCGCCCCCACTGATGCGGGCACCTATACCGCCAGCATCACGCTGGGCGAGGGCAATAAGGCTGCCACCGCCAGCGTGAAGTATACAATCCAAAGGGCTGACCCGAAGGCAAGCGACTTCACCTTTGCCGTGCCCTCTCCCCTGATCTATGACGGAAACGCCAAGACCGCCACGGTCAAACCGAATACCGGCATCAACGGCATGGGTGCTGTCACGGTGAAGTATTTCAAAAACGGTGCGGAGACTGAACCGAAGGTCGCAGGTGACTACACGGTCAAAGTTTCCGTTGCGGAGGGTGCGAACTACAATGCCACGACTGACAACCTGACGACAGACGGCTGGAAGTTTACCATTGGTAAGGCAACGCAGACCATCACCGTTCCCACAGATAAGACCATCGTCAAGGACGGTATTGCCGAGGATATTTCCGATTGGGCAACCGTCGCGGGCGTGACCGGTGGTAGCGCTCCCGGTACGCTCTCCTATACGCTGGACGGCTCTTATACCGGCGTTGCGCTGAAGGGCAAGCAGTTAACTGTGGACAGCAGTGTTGCTACGGGTACGACCATCACCATCAAGGTCACCGCCGAAGAAACAGGCAACTACAACAAGGAGGAGCAGACCTTCACCGTGAAGGTCGCGGACAAGAACACTGCCACTGTGACCATCACTGGCCTGCCCGGAACCGTAACCTACGGTCAGGAGTTCACCCTGGCGGCATCGCAGACTGGTGACACGACCAGCGCGAACAAAAAGTGGACTTGGGATTACGACCAAGAATACTTCAAGCTGGTAGGACCCAATGCAAATACCGAAACAATCACGCTTCAGGCTATCAAGGCCGGTACGCCCAGCAAGGGCATCACCGCAACCTACGAGAGCGGCACCCATAAGGGCAGTGCGACCGTGCACCCCAGCGTGACGCAAAAAGAAGTTACCGTTTCCGGCATCACCGCCGCGAACAAAGAGTATGACGGCAACACCGATGCCACGGTCAACGCCTCCGGCGCGACCATTACTGGCATTGTGAGCGGCGATAGCCTGACCATTACTGCTACCGGCTCCTTCGCGGATGCTGATGTGGGCGAAAACAAAACCGTCACTTTGACGCTCGGCACTCTGGGCGGCGCAGACTCTGCCAACTACACGCTGGCCACCGCCGGTAATCAGACCGAGACAAAAGCGAACATCACGGCGAAGGATGTTTCCATCAGCGCAGTCACTGTCAGCGACAAGGACTACAACGGCAACGCCAACGCTACCGTCGCCAGTGTGACCATTACCGGTGTCAGCGGCGCACTGAGCATGGGAACGGACTTCGATGTTACCTCTGCTACATTCCCCGATGCTGACGCGGACACCGCCAATGTGGATGTGACCATCAATGTTGCATTGAAGGGCACTGCGGCAAACAACTACAACCTGACCAACGGCATGGGTTATGTTGTGACCAGCGCCGCGAAGATCAACAAGGCCGCTTACAGCGGCTCCGCTCCCACCAAGACGGTGAATATTCTGAAGAACTATGCCGGTGTACAGACGGGTACGTTGACGGCAGCCGATTTCTTCGCCACCGCTCCTGCCGAGGCGAAGATCACGGCTGCGGTTCCAGATTCTACCTCCAGCAGCATGATGAGTATCGCGGGCGCGGATTCTTCCGGCAATTTCACCTACGACAGCAAGACGAACATCACGGCTGCATCGGATGAGAGCTGGACCGTCACCATCAGCAGCAAGAACTATACGAACATCACCGCTATGCTGACCTTCAGCCTCGTGGATAGGACCAATGCTGGCGTGACCATCAGCGGCGTTCCCACCAGCAAGATCTATGGCGAAAGCTTTACGCTGACTGCCTCTGTGACCGATGCGGGCACCGGCACCGGCAGCTGGACTTGGACTTCCAACGATCCCAGTGTACTGCAAGTGACTGGAACCGGCGCGTCTGCCACGGTCAAGGCGCTGAAGGCGGGTTCGGCAACGATCTCCGCAAAGTATGAGTCCGACACCACCATGGGCGAGCAGACCACAGCTCCTATTACTGTAGGCAAGCGCGTCATCACAGTAACTGCCGACAACAAGAGCATGACCGTGAACGGAACACTCCCCACCTTCACCGTGACCTACGGCAATCTGCCTTCCGGCGTTCAGGCGGCGGACATCTTTGGAACCCTGGCCAGTGCCTCCACCACCACCGATGGTAAGATTACCGGCAGCTTCGACATTACGGTCACCACACCTGTTCTCAAGACTGAAGCGGGGGCTAATTATGAAGTGGGTGCAGTTACCAAGGGTACCCTGACTGTCAATCCTCGTTCCTCCTCCGGAGGCGGTGGCGACAGCTCTGTCTCCACCTACAGCGTGACGGTCGGCAAGACCGAGAACGGCTCTGTTTCTGTCAGCCCCAAGTCCGCCTCCAAGGGCGACACCGTGACCGTCACGGTCACTCCCGACAAGGGCTACACGCTGGAAACTCTGACCGTTTTGGACAAGAACGGCAAGGAGCTCAAGCTCACCGAGAAAAATGGCAAGTACACCTTCACCATGCCTGCGGGCAAGGTCGAGGTCAAGGTCACCTTCATGGACGACAACACCATGCTGAACTACTTCGTGGACGTCAAGGCCGACAACTACTTCTACGACGCGGTGAAGTGGGCGGCGGAGAAGGGCATCACCTCTGGCACGGATGCCACTCACTTCGGCCCCAACGCCGTCTGCACCCGCGCCCAGATCGTGACCTTCCTGTGGCGTACAACCGGTTCTCCCGAGCCGAAGAGCACCGGCAGCTTCGCGGATGTCCCCACTGACAGCTACTACGCCAAGGCGGTTGCATGGGCTGTCGAAAACGGCATCACTGGCGGCACCGGCGACGGTAAGTTCAGCCCCGATGCTACCTGCACCCGCGCACAGGCTGTGACCTTCCTCTATCGCGCATCCGGTATGCCTGCTGTCAGCGGCAATGCAGCCTTCAGCGATGTGGCAACCAACGCCTACTATGCGGCGGCAGTCAAGTGGGCGGAGAAGAACGGTATCACCGGCGGCATCGGCGGCGGTCTGTTCGGCTCTGACAACAACTGCACCCGTGCTCAGATTGTTACTTTCCTCTATCGTAGCTATCAGAGCAAGTAACCGTATGCTAACCCCGCAATAAGAACGGCGGCAAAGGATCACCATGTCCTTTGCCGCC
>OHAT01003376.1_pt1 | contig 10596 bp, 14 predicted proteins | sample 1577141 | NCBI WGS metagenome assembly OHAT01 (sample SAMEA3541578, study PRJEB24748) | human gut metagenome | biome: human gut; feature: human-associated habitat; material: faeces | place: China | collected 2012
ATGTAGTCCACTACGGCTACATTGAAAAGTTCATCGAGCGGCTGGGAGAGCGGTTCAACATCCGGGAGATCGCCTTCGACCGCTGGGGCGCCGTGCAGATGGTGCAGAATCTGGAGGGCATGGGCTTCACGGTGGTTCCCTTTGGACAGGGCTTCAAGGATATGTCCCCGCCTACCAAGGAGCTAATGAAACTGGTGCTGGAGGAACGCATCGCCCATGGGGGACATCCTGTCCTCCGCTGGATGATGGACAACATCTACATCCGCACCGACCCGGTGGGGAACATCAAACCGGACAAGGAAAAGTCCACAGAAAAAATAGATGGCGCCGTTGCCACCGTTATGGCCCTTGATCGGGCCATCCGATGCGGCAACGACACCAGCGAGTCGGTCTATGACAGCAGAGGGCTGCTGTTTTTATAGGTTGCCTATTAGCGAAATTCTGATGTCAGTTCTGAGGTGTAATCCCGTACTCGATGCCACTGGTTCTTAAAACGGAAGTACAGCTCACCATCGATTTCCTTCATGGGACAGGTATACCGGCATCCCATGTTTGTTATTTAAACCCAGTCACAGGCGTAGTTGATACAAAGCACCAACATTGTTGATCACTCCGTTTCGATAACTTCATAATCGGGGTCTTCATAATCCTCCAGAGGGTAGTCGCCTGGGTTAGACATATAAAGTGTTTCCGCACCTTCCCGTGAACAGGAGATCATGTAGTCCCCGTACTCTTTTGCCTCTTCTTCGGAATCGAAGAGTTCATCTTCTTCCTCCTCGGTACCATCGGGGTATTTCATAAGGAGTTTGAATTTTCGACCAGAGTCATCACCCAGGGATTCCGGCTCAAAGTCATCTGTCGATTCATCGGAGTCGCCGGTTCCCTTTGTAGCCAAGTATGCAGCACCCACCGCTACACCGATAATGCCGACAATCTTTGCCCCAGCCTTAAGGCGCTCCATCCACTTGGCTTTGCGCTTTTCACGGCAATCGGGGCAGAGCTTCTGTTTTGTACCCGACTCAAGCACTGCACCACAGTCGCGGCAAACAACAGCGTGAGTTGTTTCATCTGGCAAAGGTTCAATAGGTGTCACCTGGAGACTCTCAGCGTTGAATGCCCCAATGGGGTACTCACTAATATATCCAGACACCGTGAAGGATCGTCCGCAGCTATGGCACTGACACTCCACATTCTCAAATTCATAAATTACCTCATCACCCATCTGCCGTTCGGAAGTAGAAACAGTTCCTTCATCTTCCAGGTCAATGCGATTTTTCGCTTTGCAATAGGGACATTCAACAGCGCGCTGTAGACTAATGCGGTCATCTTCCCATGATGTGTCATCCCCAATTTCTTCTGCTGCCTGCTGGAGTTTTACCTTTTCACAGTACTCCTGCAGAGCTTTTCTAAAGATTTCAGACTTGGGAACGCCAGTCGCATTGCTGGCAAAAGCCAGCATTTCATCCTCTTTATCATTGAGGCGGACACGGTATTGCTTTTCGCGGCTATCTTCCTTTTTAGGCCTACCAAGCATTTTATCATCTCCTTTGATTTAATGGATATCCAGAAAGGCTGTAATCAAAGAATACACCTTTCTCCTCGCTCTGTCAAGTATTTGGATATCCAAAAATAAAAAGAAAGTGAGGTCAAGCCTATAGGCATCTTTTCCGGCTTGTTCAAATCCCGCGACAAGCCCCAGAACCGGACATCCGGTAGCGGGTACAGCTTCTTCTTCGGCGGCTCCACCGCCGGCAAGAACGTCAATGAGCGTTCCGCCATGCAGATGACCGCCGTGTACTCCTGCGTCCGCATCCTGGCGGAAGCGGTGGCGGGTCTGCCGCTGCACCTCTACCGCTACAAGGAGGATGGCGGGAAGGAAAAGGCGCTGGACCATCCGCTCTATAATCTTCTCCACGATGAGCCGAACCCGGAGATGAGTTCCTTCGTATTCCGGGAGACGCTCATGACCCATCTGCTCCTGTGGGGCAACGCCTACGCCCAGATCATCCGCAACGGCAAGGGCGAGGTCATTGCTCTCTATCCGCTGATGCCAAACCGCATGGTGGTGGACAGGGACACCAAAGGTCGGCTCTACTACCAGTACACCACCAGCACAGAGGATGCTCCCACCATGAAGGGCGTTACCGTCAACCTGCCGCCCTCGGATGTGCTGCACATCCCCGGTCTGGGCTTTGATGGGCTGGTGGGATACAGTCCCATTGCCATGGCCAAGAACGCCATCGGTATGGCGATTGCCTGCGAGGAGTACGGGGCTAAGTTCTTCGCCAATGGCGCGGCCCCCGGCGGTGTGCTGGAACATCCCGGCACCATAAAAGACCCCCAGCGGGTGCGGGAGAGCTGGCAGTCCACCTTCGGCGGCAGCGGCAACAGCAACAAGATCGCCGTGCTGGAGGAGGGCATGAAGTACACGCCCATCGGCATCTCGCCGGAGCAGGCGCAGTTTTTGGAGACGCGAAAATTCCAAGTCAATGAGATCGCGCGAATTTTCCGAGTGCCGCCCCACATGGTAGGCGACCTGGAAAAGTCGAGCTTTTCTAATATTGAGCAGCAGTCTCTGGAGTTCGTAAAATACACGCTGGACCCCTGGGTGATCCGCTGGGAGCAGACCATTCACCGGTCGCTCCTGCTGCCGGATGAGAAATCACAGTATTTCGTGAAGTTCAATCTGGAGGGTCTGCTTCGCGGCGACTATCAGAGCCGCATGAACGGGTACGCCATCGGTCGGCAGAACGGCTGGATGTCCGCCAACGACATCCGGGAACTGGAAAACCTCGACCGTATTCCCGCTGAAGAGGGCGGCGACCTGTACCTTATCAACGGCAATATGCTCCCGCTCAAGGACGCGGGGGCTTTTGCAAATACCGAATCCATCGATGACGGAAAGGAGGAAAATGCCGATGAAGAAGTTTTGGAAGTGGAGGAATCAAGCCCAGACAGAGACGGCTCCGGCGGAACGGACGCTGTATCTGAACGGCACCATCGCCGAGGAAAGCTGGTTTGACGATGACGTCACGCCCCAGCTTTTCAAGGAGGAGCTGATGGCCGGGGACGGGAACATCACCGTCTGGATCAATTCTCCCGGCGGCGACTGTGTGGCGGCGGCTCAAATCTACAATATGCTGATGGACTACCCCCACGATGTGACCGTGAAGATCGATGGCATCGCGGCGTCCGCCGCATCCGTCATCGCCATGGCGGGCACCAGGGTCCTCATGTCCCCGGTGTCCATGCTCATGATCCACAATCCTATGACCGTGGCTATGGGCGATACCGGCGAGATGCAGAAGGCCATCGAGATGCTCTCCAGCGTCAAGGACTCCATCATCAACGCCTACGAGATCAAGACCGGTCTGTCCCGCGCCAAGCTCTCCCACCTCATGGATGCGGAAACCTGGATGGACGCTGGAAAGGCGGTGGAGCTGGGCTTCGCCGATGAGGTGATGAAGCGCCCTGCCGAAATCGAGGACACGGAACCCCCGGCGGTCACCATGCTGTATTCCAAAGCGGCGGTGGTCAATTCCCTCATGGACAAGATCGCCGAGAAATGCAAAACCAACCGACCCGCCCCCAAGGCGGAACCCAAGGGCCGCTCTGTAGGCGATCTCTACGAGCGGCTCAATCTTTTGAAACATTAAAGGAGGAAAACTACCATGACTATTTTGGAACTGCGCGAGAAGCGCGCCAAGGCCTGGGACGCCGCCAAGGCTTTCCTGGACTCCCACCGCACCGATAAGGGTACCCTGTCCGCCGAGGATGACGCCGCCTACTCCCGCATGGAGCAGGATATCACCGATCTGGGCAAGGAGATCGCCCGGATGGAGCGCCGCGAGGCTCTGGACGCCGAGCTGAACAAGCCGGTCAGCCAGCCCATCACCGGCAAGCCCGCCGGCGACCAGCAGGCCGAGAAGAAGGGCCGCGCTTCCGATGAGTACAAGCGGAACTTCTGGAACGCCATGCGTCTGCAGGGCAACCCCTACGAGATCCGCAACGCCCTGCAGGAAGGCACCGACAGCGAGGGCGGTTACCTGGTGCCGGACGAATATGAGCGCACCCTGGTGCAGGCTCTGGAGGAGGAAAACGTGTTCCGCCGCCTGGCCAAGGTCATCCAGACCTCCAGCGGCGACCGCAAGATCCCCATTGTGACCAGTCACGGCACCGCTGTCTGGCTGGATGAGGAGGACGCACTCACCGAGAGCGATGAGGTGTTCGACCAGACCTCTCTGTCCGCCTACAAGCTGGGTACCTTCCTGAAGGTGTCCGATGAGCTGCTCAATGACAGTGTGTTCGACCTGCCCTCGTATATCTCCACCGAGTTTGCCCGCCGCATCGGCGCCAAGGAGGAGGAAGCCTTCTTTACCGGGGATGGCTCCGGAAAGCCCCTGGGCATCCTGGCAGCCAGCGGCGGCGCAGAGACCGGCATCACAGCTGCGTCTGCCACCGCCATTACCGCCGATGAACTGATCGACCTGTTCTACTCCCTGAAATCGCCCTACCGCCGCAACGCTGTGTGGGTGCTGAACGATTCCACCATCAAGGCAGTCCGTAAACTGAAAGATGGCAGCGGCCAGTACCTGTGGCAGCCTTCCCTGACTGCCGGAACGCCGGATACCATCCTGGGCAGACCTGTGCGCACCTCGGCCTATATGCCCGCCATCGCCGCCAGCGCGAAGACCATCGCCTTCGGTGATTTCAGCTACTACTGGATCGCTGACCGCCAGGGACGCTCTTTCAAGCGTCTAAACGAGCTGTTCGCCACCACCGGCCAGGTGGGCTTCATGGCCACCCAGCGCGTGGACGGTAAGCTGATCCTGTCGGAGGCCATCAAGGTGCTGGCGCAGAAGGCGTCTGCATAATAGAAAGGCGGTGGTGATGATGGACGAGCTTTTGCAGAAGGTCAAGGAAAACCTCATCCTGGAGCATGACGCCGATGACAAGCTGCTGGAACGCTTCATCACCGCCGCCATCTCCTATGCGGAGAGCTACCAGCACATTGCGGCGGGGTACTACCAGGAGCACCCCATGCCGCCCACTACTGAACAGGCCGTCATCATGCTGTCATCCCACTTCTACGAGTCCAGGGATGGCAGCACGGGCGGCTTTTTCGCAGATAACGTGCAGGCCGGTCAGCAGGTGTGGCACACCGTGAACCTACTTCTCCGGCTTGACCGGGAATGGAAGGTGTGAGTATGTCCTTTGGAAAGATGAACACCTTTATTGACCTGGTAAAAAAGGAAGTCTCCGTGGATGCGGAGGGCTTCAAATCTGAAAAGGAGGTCACCCAGGCCTCCGTCCGGGCATACCGGGAAGGAAGGCACGGAAGCGAGAGATGGGCAAACATGGCGGCTTTTTGGGAAGCCACCGACCTGTTCCGCTTCCGGGTCATTCCCGGTGTATCCGTGACCACAGACCTTGCGCTCCTCTGCGATGGCGACCGCTTCGAGATCACCTCTGTGGAAGACGTGAAGGGCCGGGGGATGTATCTGGAGGTCATGGCAAAGGTGGTGAAGCCAGGTGGCTAAAGTGAAAGTAGAAATGCCGGAGGAGTTCCTCCGTAAGCTGTCCCTTTTGGGCAGCAAAACAGATGAGATCGCCGGTCGTGTCCTGGAAGCCGGCGGCGAGGTCGTTTTGGCAAAGGTGCGAAGCAACCTCTCCTCCGTTATTGGAAGCGGGACAAAATATGACTCCCGCTCCACCGGTGAGCTGGAACGCTCACTGGGCCTGACCCCGCCGTTGGTGGACAGGGACGGAAACCACAACATCAAGGTCGGCTTTGCCGAGCCGCGTTCCGATGGCGGCAGCAACGCCATGCTGGCCAATATCATCGAGTACGGCAAGAATGGCCAGCCGGCGAAGCCCTTTCTCAAACCCGCCCAGACCTCGTCCCGGAAGGCCTGTACCAGCGCCATGATCCGCAAGCTGGAAGAGGAGGTGGAGAAGCTGTGAGTCTGCTTTCTGAATTGAAGACCGTGGCGGATACCTGCGCCATTCCGGTGGAGACCGGCGTCTTTTCCGGCGTGCCGCCCGACCTTTACCTGGTCATCACGCCCATGGTGGACACCTTTGCGCTTCATGCCGATGATTCCCCAGGGTACGACACCCAGGAGGCGCGGCTGTCCCTGTTCGTGAAGGGCAGCTACACCGCCATCAAAGACACGCTTGTCCGCGCCCTGCTGGGTGCGGATTTTTGCATTACCGACCGCCGGTATATCGCCCATGAGGATGATACCGGCTTTCACCACTACGCCATTGACGTGGCGAAACTATACCAACTTTAAATTACAAACGGCGCAGCGGCGCGGGCGGCAAGGATGCGTTACCTGGCTTGGTGGTGCGCGAATTGCCACCGGCGGCTCGCCGGTGAAATGGAGGAATGAGATATGGCTACTATCGGCTTGGACAAGCTGTACTATGCCAAAATCACCGAGGATACTTCCGGCAACGAAACCTACGGCGACCCCCACCCCCTGGCAAAGGCCATGACCGCCGAGCTTTCGGTGGAGCTGGCGGAAGCCACGCTGTATGCGGACGATGGCGCCGCCGCCGTGGTCAAGGAGTTCCAGAGCGGCCCCCTGACCCTGGGCGTGGATGACATCGGCGTTACCGTTGCCCAAGACTTGACCGGCGCCACCATTGACGGAAATAAGGTGCTGGTTTCCACCAGTGAGGACGGCGGCACCCCTGTGGCTGTGGGCTTCCGCGCCAAGAAGGCCAACGGCAAGTACCGTTACTTCTGGCTCTACCGGGTGAAGTTCGGCATCCCCGCCACCAACCTCACCACCAAGGGTGAGAGCATTGAATTTTCCACCCCTTCCATCGAAGGCACTGTGACCCGCCGCAACAAGGTGGACGGTCAGGGCAAGCACCCCTGGAAGGCAGAGGTGTCCGAGGACGATACCGGCGTGCTGCCTGCCACCATCTCCGGCTGGTACGAAGAGGTGTATGAGCCGGACTACAGCACGTTGGAAACCGCGTAAGGAGGGCTGACCCATGAGCAAGGAGCGAAGCGCCGCCATCACCATCGGCGGTAAGGAGTATGAGCTGGTACTCACCACCCGTGCCACCAAGGAGATCGCCGGACGCTACGGCGGTTTGGAGAACCTGGGCGACAGGCTGATGAAGTCCGAGAACTTTGAGATGGCGCTTGATGAGATCATCTGGCTTATCACCCTGCTGGCCAATCAGAGCGTGCTGATCCACAACCTCCAGCACCCGGAGGACAAAAAGGAGCCGCTGACCCAGGACGCCGTGGAGCTGCTGACCTCTCCCTTCGAACTGGCGGGGTACAAGGAAGCCATTATGGAAGCCATGTATAAGGGCACCAAGCGGAATATCGAAAGCGAGATGGACTCAAAAAACGCGCAAGTCGGGTAACAGACGCCGAGCTGTTTACCCGGCTTTTCTATTACGGCACCGCCCAGCTGGGCTTTACTCCGGAGCAAACCATGCTCCTGCCCTTTGGCCTGCTGCTGGATCTGTGGGAGTGCCACAAGCAGTTCCTCGGCCTGGCGAAGCCCAAGCGGGAGCTGACCATTGACGATGTGATTCCCTACGGGATTTGAATAATGTATTGCTTTTGTCCGCACAACAGAGTACAATGGAGACGAGGAAGAAACCATAAATCCCGAAAGGAGTCTTGGATATGGCAAAGTCGGCAAATCTGTATGCGCGCATTGAGCCGGAGGTCAAGGAACAGGCAGAAGCCATCCTCAGCGCCCTGGGCATCCCGGCGTCCAATGCCATCACCATGTTCTACAAGCAGGTCATCCTCCAGCGGGGACTGCCCTTCGAGGTAAAGCTCCCGGAGCATCCGCTGGACGTCAGCCGTATGACGGCAGAACAGATGGATACGGAACTGGAGAAGGGCTATGCCCAGATGAAGGCCGGGCAAGTCATCCCTGCAAAGCAGGCGTTTGACGAGCTGCGTGGAGAACTGGGCGTATGAGCTATGAGGTGACGCTGACCCCGGAAGCAAAGCACGACCTGCGGGAAATCTACCGCTATATCGCGGTGGAGCTTCAGTCGGAGCAAAACGCCAATGGCCAGCTGGACCGCTTGGAGGAGAACATCCTCAAGCTGGATGAGATGCCGGAGCGGTTCCGGGTCTACGACCGAGAGCCATGGAGCAGCCGCAACCTCCGGGTCATGCCGGTGGACAATTACCTGGTGTTCTACATCCCAAACCACCAGGTAAAAACCGTCACGGTGCTCTGCGTCATGTACGGCGGGCGGGATATTGACGCCCAGCTCCGAAAAATGCAAGGAAACTGAATCGAGTTTTGGAAAGAGTCGAGTAATCGGCTCTTTTCTTTTGCCTGGAGAAATCCGGGCTTTTTTTATGCCATTTTGAAGGAGGTGACCACGGATGGCGGATAACTTTGGCCTGAAAATCGGGCTGGAGGGCGAAAAGGAATTCAAGAAGGCGCTGGCGGACATCAACCAGTCCTTCAAGGTCCTCGGCTCCGAAATGAAGGTCGTACAGTCCCAGTTTGACAAAAACGATGATTCCGTGGAAGCCCTCACCGCCCGGAATCAGGTGCTGGGCAAGGAGATCGATACGAGTACGGACACGGCGTTCATCAGCTCAATACCTATACCCTGCGCAAGGCGCTGGAGAACGCTTCCACCTCTTTCGGGGAGAACGACCGGCGCACCCAGCAGTGGCAGATCCAGCTCAACAATGCCCAGGCCTCTCTGAACAACATGGAGCGGGAGCTTGACCAGAACCAGAGGGCCATCGATTCCATGGGCGATGAGATGCGGGATGCAGCCCAGCAGACGGACAAGTTCGGGGATGAGATCGATGACGCCGCTGACAAGACCGATAAGGCTTCCGGCAAGCTGGAGAAGGTCGGCTCCGTCCTCAAAGGCCTGGCGGTCACGGCGGGTGCCGCTGTTGCCGCCGCCGGCGCCGCCCTCGCCGGGCTGACCAAGAGTTTCCTCGACCTGGCGGAATCCACACGGAAATACCGGGAGGATCATGCCAAGCTGGACGCAGCCTTCACCACCGCCGGTTTTACGGCGAAACAAGCCGGCGAAGCCTACACCGGCTTTTATGCCATCCTGGGCGAAGAGGACCGCAGCGTGGAAGCAGTCAACCACCTCGCCAAGCTCTGCTCCACCGAGGAAGAGCTGGCGCAGTGGACGGATATCGCCGCCGGCGTGTGGGCCACCTTCGGGGACAGCCTTCCCATTGAAGGTTTGACCGAAGCCGCCAATGAGACCGCCAAGACCGGCACCATCACCGGCCAGCTGGCGGACGCGCTGAACTGGGCCGGCGTCAATGAGGAAGCCTTCCAGTCGGCGCTGGATGGCTGCAGTTCCGAGCAGGAACGCGCCGCGCTCATCACCGATACCCTCAACGGCCTGTACCAGGAAGCGGCGGAAAACTACAAAACCCTCAATGGGGATGTGATGGAAGCCCAGCGCGCCCAGGCGCTCCTTACAGACGCCTACGCCCAGCTGGGCGCCATTGCGGAACCCATCATGACCACGCTGAAGACCATGGCGGCGGATGTTCTTACCGCCATGATTCCCTTCGTGTCCCTCATGGGCGAGGGGTTGCAGGGCGTGCTGAACGGCACCGCCGTAGCTGCCGAGACTTTTGCCGAGGGCATCTCCGGCCTGGTGTCTGTGTTAATGGAGAAGCTCTCCACCATTGTGCCGGTCATCGGGGAAGCCATCCTCGCCAGCCTTCCGGTACTGCTGGAAGCCGGGGTGAATATCATCGCCACCCTTGTCACCGGCATTGTGAACGCGCTGCCCAAACTGGCCGCAGCCGCCCTGTCCATTGTTCTCCAGCTCGTCACCAGTCTGACCGAGCTGGCGCCACAGCTTTTACAGGCGGCAATGCAGGTGGTGGCAACCCTGGCTTCCGGCATCGCTTCCGCACTGCCCCAGCTGGTTCCCACCATTGTGCAGATGGTGGTGCAGATCTGCCAGACCCTTATCGCCAATCTGCCCCTCATCCTGGACGCGGCTTTGCAGCTGGTTACGGGACTGGCCCAGGGCATCCTCAACGCCCTGCCGGTGCTTATCGCGGCCCTGCCGGAGATCATCAACGGCATCGTGACCTTCCTGCTGGACGCCATCCCCCAGATCATTGAGACAGGCATCCAGCTTCTGACCTCGCTGGTGGCGGCTCTGCCGGACATCATCGCCGCCATAGTCGCGGCTATTCCCCAGATCATCGAAGGCATTATCACAGCCGTTTTGAACTCCATTCCGCAGATCATCCAGGCGGGCATCGACCTGCTGGTGTCGCTCATCCAGGCGCTGCCCCAGATCATTACTACCATTGTAGCGGCTATCCCGCAGATCATCACCGGCATCGTAAACGCTCTTATCAACAGCATCCCTCAAATCATCCAGGCCGGTGTGGAGCTGCTGGTATCCCTGATTGCGAATCTCCCGACCATCATTGCGGAGATCGTGAAGGCAATCCCGCAGATCATCACGGGGATCGTTTCGGCCCTCGGTCAGGGCGTTTCCAAGATCGCCGAGGTGGGCGCCAACCTGGTGCGCGGCCTGTGGCAGGGCATCCAGTCACTGGCCGGATGGATCTGGGACCAAGTGTCC
>OHAT01003396.1_pt1 | contig 10536 bp, 7 predicted proteins | sample 1577141 | NCBI WGS metagenome assembly OHAT01 (sample SAMEA3541578, study PRJEB24748) | human gut metagenome | biome: human gut; feature: human-associated habitat; material: faeces | place: China | collected 2012
CTGGCGAGTCTTCGAGCCGTACGGATACCGATGGCACGTGGTTTATCACTGCCGTCCCTGCCCGCAAGCCCTTTTGGGCGGGCGGGCAGGGACGCCTCCGGCCGCTTCCTTGCGGTTGGGCGCGGTGTCCGCTCACGCGGCCGCCGGAGCAATTCACTCATTTCAAGCGTGAATTGCTCTATCCAGGCGTATATCTTCTGTCAAGCCGCCGGAGCAAAGGCGGCCCGATCCGACCGCGCGGGCCACTTGGCAGAAAGGCACACCCCGTGCTAAAAGACTATGGGGGTTGGTTATGTCCAAACAAAACAACGCGTCCCTGGCGGACTTCCTGGACTTCATGAGCCGCAAGGGGCTGAACACCACATCCCAGCGACGCGTCATTGCCGAAGCGTTTTTTGAACTCCCCGGCCACCATTCGCTGGAAGAGTTCTATCAATATATTCTGGGGCGCGATCCGGGCATCGGACAGACCACGGTCTACCGTACGCTCAAGTTGCTCTGCGACGCCGGGCTGGCCACGGAAATCCATTTCAGCGACGGCATCACCCGCTATGAAGTGGCCCGGCCCGACAGCCACCACGACCACATTGTCTGCCTCTCCTGCGGCAAAATCGTGGAAATCTGCGATCAGCGCATTGAAAAACTGCAGCGCGAACTGGCGGAAAAGCACGGGTTCAGCCTGAACGGCCATGTGCATAATCTCTATGGCCTGTGCGCGGACTGCCGCGCCGCTGAAAGCAAGGACTGAATACGGCCCGGCCTGATCCACCGCGTGAACGGCTCAGCCCGCTTCGGATGGTGGACAGCCCTGCCGGTTACGGGTCTTTTTTTATAGAGCCGTAACGAACTTGACATTCATTTTCATAACGGTCATACTTGACTCCTGACGGAAAGGCGGCGTCCTGCACATCCGCCCTCCTGCCCGTCTGTTCCCACCCGATTCCGCAGGCTCCGCATCCCGGCACGCCTGCACGGGCACGTCAAGCAAAGGTGAAACTCATGGATATGCAATTGCTGCTGATCATTATCTGCGTGGCTGCCGCGCTTTTTTTCATCGGCCGCCGCTTCTACCGCTGCCTGCGTAAAGGACAGTGCTCCTGCGGCTGCGAAAACGACGGCAAAAAAAACGGCTGCCAGGGCGGCTGCTCCGGCCATAAATTGCCCTGACCCCTATCCAGGGGTACCTCCTCCACTCCCACAGGACAGCAAAGCCTCCCGCCTTTACAGGCGGGAGGCTTTCGGCATTAGAGCGTTTTGCTATTGAAAAATCCCAACGCTCTGTGCTGATTTTCCGTGAAAATCCGTACCGCAATTTTAAGCGCAAAAAGCTCTACAGTGCCCGCCATGCTAGGGAAAGGCGGGATGGAATGATCTGTCCAAAAGGGCTTACACGGCGTAATCCAGCGCCTGGCGCGAGGCGCTGACGGCCTTGACCAGCCTGCCGAACTCCAGATGGACGGGATGCTCGGCATAGGCCTTCAGCCCGTCCATGTCGTCATGCAGAGATTGCAGCACCACCTGCACGGGCACTGTGCTCGTGGGCTGAATTTCATAGGAAACCTCCACGGAACGCACCGAGGGGATGCCGCTGAGCGGGGCCGAGGCCTCTTTGATGCGCCGGGCGTTTTCTGCCGCCGTATGCCCGTCCGCCTCGTCCTGAAGCGTCCACCAGACGATATGCCGGATCATGCTTTTCTCCTTGGTTGGATGCCGCGCCGCAGTCTTGCGGCCCTGCCTTTCAGAAATCAGCGCCTCAATTCTTGCGGCGCTTGAGCCGGTCCGTGCGCTCCTGCATCAGGAAGCGCCCGGTCACGGACTCGGGATCGGCCACAATGGCCTCGGGCGTGCCCGCCGAAACAATCAGCCCGCCGTTTTCGCCGCCGCCGGGGCCCATGTCCAGCACGTGGTCCGAGGCCAGAATCATGTCCGTATTGTGCTCAATGACCACCACGCTGGCCCCCTTGTCCACCAGGGCGTGCAGCACCTTGATCAGCTTGCCCACCTCATGCATGTGCAGGCCGGTGGTGGGTTCGTCCAGAATGTACATGGTGCCGGGCAGGGAACGCTTGCCCAGTTCGCGCGAGATCTTGATGCGCTGGGCCTCGCCGCCGGACAGCGTGGTGGCGGGCTGGCCCAGGCGCAGATATTCCAGGCCCACTTCCTCCAGCACGGCCAGCCGTCGCTCCAGGCCGGGATAGTTCTCAAAAAGCTGCCGGGCCTGGCGCACGGTAAGGTCCAGCACTTCCGCGATGTTCAGCCCCTTGTAGCGCACTTCCAGGGTTTCATGATTGTAGCGTCTGCCCTTGCAGACGTCGCAGGTCACATAGACGTCGGGCAGAAAGTGCATTTCCACCCGAATCTGGCCGTCGCCGCCGCAGGCCTCGCAACGGCCGCCGCGCACGTTGAAGCTGAAGCGTCCCGGTTTGTAGCCGCGCTTGCGCGCGTCCGGGGTCATGGAAAAGATGTTGCGGATCTCGTCGAAGATTTTGGTATAGGTGGCCGGATTGGAGCGCGGCGTGCGGCCGATGGGCGTCTGGTCAATGGCCACGATGCGCTCCACGGGCGCGCCGTCGCCCTCATAGCTCAAGCCCCCGATGGCGCCGGGCTGGTCCACGCGCAGGCCCAAGTTCAGGGCCAGATGCTTGTAGAGCGTGTCCACCACCAGCGAACTCTTGCCCGAGCCGGACACGCCGGTCACGCAGGTCAGCACGCCCAAGGGGATGCGGCAGTCAATGCCGCGCAGATTGTTGGTGGTCACGTTATGCAGCACGATTTCGCCCTGGGGCTCGCGCCGGGCGTCGGGCAGGGGAATGGATTCGTCCCCGCGCAGATAGCGGGCCGTCAACGTGTCGGCCTTGCCCAGCAGATCGTCCACCGGGCCCTGGAACATCAGCTCCCCGCCCTGCGAGCCGGAGCCGGGCCCCAGTTCGATGACCGTGTCCGCCGCGCAGGTGGTGGCCTCGTCGTGCTCCACCACCAGCACGGTATTGCCGCGCGCCTGGAGGGAACGCAGGGTGCCCAGCAGGCGTTCGTTGTCGCGCGGGTGCAGGCCGATGGAGGGCTCGTCCAGCACATAGGTCACGCCCACCAGGCCCGAGCCCAGTTGCGAGGCCAGACGAATGCGCTGGGCTTCGCCGCCGGACAGCGTGCTCATGGAGCGGCCCAGAGAGATATATTCCAGGCCCACGTTGCGCATGAAGGAGAGACGGAAGGTCAGTTCCTTGAGCAGGGGTTCGGCAATCAGGGCATGGCGGCCTGTGAAGCTCCGCTTTTCCAGCCATTCCAGGCCCCGCTCCACGGAAAGCGCGCAGAACTGGGCGATGTTCAGATCGTCCACGCGCACTGACAAGGCCTCGGCATTGAGGCGCGCGCCCTTGCAGTCCGGGCAGTCCATGGACTGGCGGAAGCGGGCCAGCACTTCCCGCCAGGCTTCGCCGTACTGCATGCCCTTTTCCAGCAGGGGAATGACGCCGGGCCAGCGTTTGTCGCTCACGGCCAGCGCGCTCTGGGCTTGCTGGGCCTCCGCGAAATGCTCGCTCTGGTAGTCGCCCGCCGCGCCCAGGGCCACATTGCCGCCCATCCAGTTGCGGCGCAGGCCCAGGGAGCCGGCGGCGGGCTTGCCGTGCTCGTCCTCGCCGTAGAACAGGGCGGCCAGAGCCGCATCCGAAAACTGATCCAAAGGCGTGGATAATGTGAACTTGAAACGTTTGCCCAGAGCCTTGAGCGCCGTTTCGTAGCGGCTGAACATCTTGTCCGTGGCCCAGGGCAGCAGCGCGCCGGTATTCAGCGAAAGGCCCCGGTTGGGCGCGATGAGGCGCGGCTCGAAATAGTCCACGCTGCCCAGGCCCACGCAACGCGGGCAGGCCCCCTGCGGGCCGTTGAAGGAAAAAAGCTGCGGGCTGGGCGCGGGCAGGGAAATATGACAGTGCGGGCAGACCGAGGTGGTGGAATGGACGGTGTCGCGTTCGGCCTCGGGCCTGTCCGGTTCGTGCAACACGAGACGACCTTCGCCGTAGCGCAGGGCCAGTTCCACAGAGTCGGCCAGCCGACCCCGGATACCCTCCTTGTTCACCAGGCGGTCCACCACCAGGTCGATGCTGTGCTTCTTGTTCTTGTCCAGGGCGGGCACGTCGTCCAGGGTGCAAAACGCGCCGTCCACGCGCACCCTGGCAAAGCCTTCGGCCTTGAGCTTCTTGAACTTGTCCAGATGGGTGCCCTTCTGCAATTCCACCAGCGGGGCCAGGACCATGAATTTGGTCCCCTGCGGCAGGGCCAGGATGTCGCCGATGATCTCGTCGGCGGCGCGGGCCTCGATGGGGCGGCCGCACTGCGGGCAGTACATGCGGCCCAGACGCGCGAAAAAGACGCGTAAAAAGTCGTGAATCTCCGTCACCGTGCCCACAGTGGAACGGGGATTGCGCGAAACGCTCTGCTGCTCCAGGGAAATGGCCGGGGAAAGGCCCTCGATCTTCTCCACGTCCGGCTTGTCCATCTGGGGCAGGAACTGCCGGGCGTAGGCCGAAAGGGATTCCACATAGCGGCGCTGGCCCTCGGCGTAGACGATGTCGAAGGCCAGGGTGGATTTGCCCGAGCCGGACGGCCCGCAGATCACCACCAGTTCGTCGCGAGGGATGTCCAGGCTGATGTTTTTGAGATTGTGCTGACGGGCCTTTTCAATATGGATGCAGGGCTTGTTGTCCGTTTTCATGGAGTGTTATCTAAGCAGCTCCGGAGCTCTTGGCAAGGCGTGATTTTTCGGAGCCCGCCGCGCCCTCTTCCCCGGCATCGCGCATGCCTTCGATGATGGCGTCCAGTTCCCGAGCCAGGCGGCTCAATTCGGCCACGGCCTCAGCCGAGGCGCTCATGTTGCGCGCGGTTTCGTCCGAGAGCGCGTTGATTCTGTCCACCGTCTCGGAAACCTCGCGGCTGGTTTCACACTGGCCGTCGGCGGCCGAGGCAATGGCCCGCATGCCTTCGGCCGTGCGCGCGGCCATCTGCCGGATGCGCTCCAGCGCCTCCCCGGACTGCCCGGCCCGGCGGCTGGACTCGCTCATGACATTCACCATTTGCTCCGTGGTCTTGCCGTTTCCGCTGACGCTCCGCTGGATTTCCTCCACGGCCCGGGTAACCTGCCCGGTGGCCTGCATGGTCTTTTCGGCCAGTTTGCGCACCTCGTCGGCCACCACGGCGAAACCGCGCCCGGCCTCGCCCGCGCGCGCCGCCTCAATGGCCGCGTTGAGCGCCAGCAGGTTGGTCTGGTCCGCCACTTCCTCGATAAGCGTGATGACCTGCGAAATGCTTTCGGCCTTTTGGCCCAGCTCGCGCATGTTTTCAGCCAGGACCGAAGTTTCTTGCGCGGCCCGGTTGATGCCGCCGGTAACGCCCTCCACAATGCGCACGCCCTCATCAGCCTCCTGCCGGGTGCTCTCGGCGGTGCGGGCCGTATCCCCGGCCGAAGCCGAGACACGCCCGGCCTCCTCGGCCACGGCGCGCATGGCCCCGGCGGAACGGGCGGAGGCCGCGTCCTGCTCCTGGGCCATCCGGCTGGTGGCGTCGATCTGCTCGGAAAGCCGGGCGGCCGCGCCGGCCAGCCTGCCGGAAACCACGCTCGCGGCCTGGGCAACCTGCGCAATGCGTTCGTTCTGCACGCGGATGATCTCACGCTGCCGCACGGACTCGGTGACGTCGGTCATCAGGGTGAAGGCGCCCAGCAGCTTGCCGTCCACATCCAGCAGGCGTGCGGCGTTGACCAGCACATGGCGCGTCCGGCCGCCCACCGTGAAGGTATAGGGCTCGTCCTCAATGTCGGCATTGTTCAGAAGCACCTTTTTGGTATTGGTCATTCTGTCGGGATCATTGAAAAAGGCCTCGCCGCGCAGCCGTCCCTTGTAGTCCTCGGGCCGCCCCTTGAGGTTGTAGATGTCCACAGCCCGCTGATTCATGAAGGAGATGCGGTCATCGGTATCCGTAATCACGCAGGGCAGGCCCATGCCCCGAAGGAGCCCCTGGGAAAAGCCCAGTTCGGTTTTGAGGTGGGCGATCATGGCGGCCAGGCTGTCTCGCAGGCTGCGCAGCTCAAGACAGTTGGGCACGGGGAAGGGCGCGTCGAAATCGCCTCCGGCCACCTTGCCGGAAGCCGCGGCCAGTTCCGCCACGGGCCGGACCACGGTGCGGCGCAGAAAAAGCAGCAACGCGGCGATGAGCAGACACATCCCCGCCAGGGACAAGGCAATGTTGCTGAGCGTGCGCGATTTCAGGTCGTTGATGGTCGGGGTGACATCCTTGGACACCACCAGAGTGCCCAGAATGGCTTTGGACGCGCCGTGGCAGTGATGACAGTCCTTGCCGTTGGGAATGCTGGAAACCATCAGGAAGCGACTGAAGCCGTCCCCTGCGACCAGACGGCCGACCTTGAGGGGCGCACGCAGGGAGTCGGCGGCCAGTTGCCGCGCTTCCGGCGTCCGCAGGCGTTCCCGCAACGGCGCGCGCACGGCTGAAGCGTCCGAGGCATAGGTGATCTCGCCGTTGAAGCCCGCCAGATAGACGGACACGTTCTTGTAATTATCCGCCAGAAGGCGCACGACCTCGCGGGTTTCCGCGTCATTGCCCCGCTTCATGGGGGCTTCCACAAGCCTTGCCAGCAGCTCGGCGTCCAGACGGGTGGAGGATTCCAGACTGCTCAGAGTGGCGTTGCGGCTCTGGATACTGTTGAAGACGATCAGGCAGCCGAAGACGACCACGGCCGTGATCACGACCAGCAAAGCGCATTTGCGGACCAACGGCATATTCCGGGTGGAGAAAAGCATGCTGTTCTCCTAATGTGCTCCGCTATGGATCAGCGGCTTGAAGTTGAAGGCTTTGACGCGGCTTTCATTGTGACAGGCGAGGCAATCCTCGTGACGCGGCGTGCGCCGGATGGCGGCGGGGTCACCACTTTCGGCATGCGCCGCTCCCGGACCGTGGCAGGTTTCACAGCCCACATCCGCAAGATGCGGCGTGGACTGATAGTCCACAAAGCCGCCCTTGCCGTAGCCTGTGCTGTGGCAGGCGTAGCAGCCCCGCAGCTCTTCCGCCGTCAGCTTGGGAGCCATGGTGCTGATGTGTTTCCAGGTGCCGGCCTTCTTGGAATATTTCCGGAACGTCTCATATTCCTCAGCATGGCACTCGGCGCATTTCCGGGAACCCACATAAGGACCGGCGGCGGCGTTGATGGCTCCCGCGCTGGCCGGAACAGACGTCAGCATGCAGACGGCGACAGCGAGACACAGTAGGCAAGGGCGCATATGCATTCCCCCCATGCATAGAGGATGACGGCACGGAGCTGTGAAATCCCCGCCGTACCGGGACGGCGGGGAAGAGCGCCGGGGCCGGAGCCCGGCACGCGAAGGCGGACTTCAGAAGCAGCTTACCGTTTTCAAAACAGAATGGTGTCGCGTCAAGCGACACATGCCGCAAACCCGTCAGGAGTTGCGCGCCGCCCCGGGCGGCTAAGCACAGCAGAAACCACGCTTTTTTCGAAGTCGTTGCGGAAGCGGGAGCGTCGCGGGATCAGCGATGCTCTTCGTCCTGGAGATCCCGCACCAGGCTCCCCAGCAGGCGTGTCTGTTCCAGCAGATCCCTGACGGCTTTGGCGGAATGGTCCATGCCCGCCGTATTTTCCACAGCAATGCGGTTGACTCCGGTCACACTTCTGCTGATGTTTTCACTGCTCGCGGCCTGCTGCTCGGAGGCGGCGGCAATGGAACGGATCTGTTCGCTGGTCTTGTCCGACAGGGCCACGATCTCGCGCAGGGCTTCGTCGGACTGATGGGTCAAATCCGTAGTCCGGCTCATGCCTTCCACGGTCTGATCCACAGTGGCGATATTATGGGCCGCGTCCCGCTGAATGCCGGAGAGCACCTCGGCCACTTCCCTGGTGGCTGCCATGGTCTTTTCGGCCAGCTTGCGCACCTCGTCGGCCACCACGGCAAAGCCGCGCCCGGCCTCGCCCGCGCGGGCAGCCTCAATGGCGGCGTTGAGCGCCAGCAGATTGGTCTGGTCCGCGATATCCGTAATCACGTTGAGCACCTTGTCGATGTCCCGCACGCGCAGGCCCAGGCGGGTCATGGATTCCTTGAGTTCTTCGGTGTGGCGCAGCACCCTGGTGATATTTTCGGCCACTTCCGCCACGCTGGCCGAGCCCTGTTGGGCCTGCTTTCCGGCAACTTCAGCGGTTTCGGCGGCGGCCGAGCTGTTTTGGGCCACCCCGTGCACCGTGGCGCTCATTTCCTCCATGGCAACGGCTACCTCGCCCAGTCGCGCGGACTGTTCCTTGGCTCCCTTGTCGGACTGCTCGATCTGGCTGGAGATGCTCTGGGTGGCGGCGGACATGGCCGTCACGGCCGAGGCGATGCGTTCCGCCGCCAGAGCCATGCCGTCCTGGCGGCGCTCTGCCAGGGCGCGGGCCTCCTCGGCCGCGGTCGTCGAGGCCTGGGCCCGTTCGGCCTCGCGCTGCGCGGATTCCGCCGCCGCGTCGGCTTTTGCCAACGTTTCCCGGATGGAGACGACCATGGTCTGCAACGCCCTGCCGAGCACGCCGAACTCGTCCTTGCGGACCATCTGCAATTCGGCGTCCAACTCTCCGGCGGCCACTTTCTGGGCAAAAGCCACGGAGCGGCGCAGTGGTCTGGTGACGTTGCCGACCAGGCTGCGGGCCAACAGCAGCGTGCACAGGATCACCGCCAGGGTCACGCCCAGCGAAATATACAGACTTTGCCGGGTCGCATCGCTCAGCGCGTCCGCCGTCCGCTCCAGATCGCGCGCGGCGGCGGCCTCCACCTCGTAAAGGGCGTCGATATAGGCTGTGGAGGCCGCGAACCAGGCCTTGGCGTCGCCGCTGAGCCGAGGTTCGTCCTGGCTCTCGTAGGCTTCCCGGCGGAAGGTTTCCACCTTCTCCAGCAGAGGCGGCACCTTTTGCGCATAGACCCGCGCCAGTTCTTCGTCCCGCGCCAGAAAATCCTGAAGATAGGCCCGCTGCAAGGCGACATGTTCGATCCAGTCGCGGTACAGAAGTTTATTGAAACGCCGGGACGACAACGCCACATTCAGCGTGGCCCGCTCCTGCCCGGCGAATTCCTTGGCAGAGATGAGATTGAGGAAATTCACCGCCCGCGCGTAGAGCCCGACATCCAGATACCGGTCCAGCACGCCCCGGAGAATATCCTCCATATGGAGGATGAGGCCAGAGTACACGGCGATGGCCTCGGACGGGGCGATATTATAATCGTCGATGCGCGAGCGCAGATTTTTCAGGGATGCAAGTTTTTCCGTCAGCGGGGCGAATTGGGCATTGACCGCGGCCGTGGGATTGGCCGCGCTGAAAACAGCCATTTTTTCGGCCATGGCCTGCCGGGCTGCCTCGGTCTGTTTGCGCTGGCCCGGCATTTCCTCGGCATAGGCTCCCCGCCGGGCCACAAAACCGGCGGACAAACCGCGTTCTTTCTGGAGTTCATGGATCAGGGCGCTGCTGGCCGAGGAAAGGTCCACCACGCTTACCGCCATGTCCATGGCGCGCATGGTCTGGTATTTTTCCAGAGCATTTCCGGCGGCCAGAGCGATCAGCGCGGCCACGGGCAGAATAAGCAGGACAAAAAGCTTGGCGCGGACACTGATGTTTTTCAACATGACTTCCCCACCAGAAAGAAATAAAATGTTTATGTATTTTCAGTCTTACATAGGACCATTTAAAAAATCAAGCACAAGCCACATATTCACCCAGACATGCAACATATTGCAATAACTATTAATGTATTTATTCTTATACCGGACAGATTTTATCAATTTTCATTCAGCAAACACCATGGCTTTGCACACAACAGCGACCATACACATCAAATCAAAATATTCCCCCTCCGCGACAAATACCCAGCCGTTCACTACGCTCCGCCGCCACGCCGGAATTATCGGATGCCGTTATGCCGTAACCCTTCCCTTTTCTTTACGGACGGTTTGCCGAAGAGTTTATCTATACATGTGCGTGGATATAAGATACGGCCCAAATCCGCAGGGGCACATGGACAAGCGGACGTAAAATCGGTAAAAAAAATTTTACGGGCCTGAAACAGGTCCGCCCGGCCCCGGCCGGAAGGGGGATAGCTATGCACCAGTATATACGGATATACGCGCTGCTGGCCCTGCTTGCCGTGACACTGCCCGCCACGGTCCAGGCGGAGGACAACGGCATGACGGCCAGGGGCATTTTCACCCTGCTGCCCGCCAGCATTTTTGAGAATACGGCTGAAGGCCTTTCCGACGCGGAAAAGCAGCAACTGCTGGCCGAAGGCCATACGGAATTCTGGGAAGTCGCCGGAGAGACCGAAGACGTGATTGTTTTCGCGGCCCTGCCCTTCCGGGACAGCGCCGTAGCCCTGCGACTCTTCCGTAATACGGCGGACGGCTCGGTGGAGGCGGCCATCGGCACCTTGGGCGGTCCCATCTGCACCATGGAATTATGGCGGGTGGACGCTTCGGGCCGTATGGTGCCCATCGACACCCCGC
>OHAT01003400.1_pt1 | contig 10522 bp, 9 predicted proteins | sample 1577141 | NCBI WGS metagenome assembly OHAT01 (sample SAMEA3541578, study PRJEB24748) | human gut metagenome | biome: human gut; feature: human-associated habitat; material: faeces | place: China | collected 2012
GGTCATTCCGGCAAAAAACGCGGTTTTTTCGGAATCCACGCCGCTTCGCGGCGCGCCTCACCGTGTTCGGCGTTAGGGCATTCCAAAATTGAAATGCTCCAAAGGCCGGTGCAGAATACCCCATGAACGCAGATATCCCCGTTTCCATCCAGCACGGAAAGGAAACGGGGATATCTAAAAACTGAAAGGGACGACGGTTATTTTTCCGCTTCGGGCACATCCTTCACGTCCACGATCTTCACGCCGAACTCGGCCACATCCTCGGGCGGCGCATAGAACAGCACCATGAAGGGCACTTCGCCGCCGTGCCGCACATTGGTGTTGTTGGCAAGAATCTCCACCTTGTTGTTCAGGAAGGATTCCATCTCCTTCTCACTGAGCACCTGCAACTGAAAAAGTGAAAGCTGGGTACCCGCAAGCTGCGTCTTGGTAGCCAGGGGCTTTTTGTTTTTGTCGTAAATGGCGGCCTCCACGGTGATCAGTTCCTTGGGTTGCGGAAACTCATTGACCACCCGGCCCTCAATCACAAAAACCCTGCCCTTCACCTTTTCATTATCCACATAATACTGGCGCACATTGCGCATAGTCAGCAGCTCGACCTTTTTGGCCAGTTCCTGTTCCGTGGGCGGCGTATCAGGATGCCGCGCGCCGAAATACCAGTACGCGCCGCCTCCCAGACAAAGCAGAATGAGCGCCAGGGCCACCCAGAACTTGCGGCGGCCGCCGGACGGCCGTTCCTGCATATCCGGCAGTTCGTCCTCGCCGGGCAAGACCGCTTCGGGCTCGGGCGCAAAGGGAAATACGGTCTTGCAGACCGAACAGCGCAGCTTGACGCCCGGCTTGGCCAGGTTGTCAGGCAGATTGAAACGGCTGGTACAATGCGGACACTTTACTTCCATGCCAATACTCCACAAAACGGTCCGGCCGCCGGAGCCGAAACAAGGCTATTCAGGAATGATCTCACAGACGCCGGGCAGCGTCCGATAACGTTCGGCGTAATCCAGGCCGTAGCCGACAATAAAACCCTTATTCAATACGAAACCGGCAAAATCCACCTTCACGTCGGCCTGACGGCGCTCACGCTTGTCCACCAGAGCGGCCAGACGCAGGCTGCGCGCCTGGCGGGCGGCAAACTGGTCCAGCAGAAAACGCATGCTGTGGCCGCTGTCCACCACGTCTTCCACAATCAGCACGTGCTTGCCGCGGATGTCCACTTCCACATCCTTGTTGAAGATCACATGCTTGGAACTGGCCGAGCTCTTGCCGTAACTGGACAGACGGACAAAATCCAGTTCCAGGTTCTGGTTATGCAAAGCACGTACCAAATCACTGAAAAAGATAACGCCCCCCTTGAGCACGCATATGGCCACCAAGGGTTCCTGTCCGTACAGGCCGTCGATTTCCACGCCCAGCTCACGCACGCGCACGGCAATCTGTTCCGGGGTGAACACGGATTTAAGTTCCTTGACCCGCAGCGTCTCAGCCATGCTTCCCCCTATCTTTCCCCGGCGGCCGCCGGGCACGCGGACACAGTTTCCAATGCGCCGGGCACGTCCAGAAAGACCGCCGTTTCATCACAATCCGGGTATTTGGCGCAATGTACGCAATCAGCCCAGATCTTTTGCGGCAGCACGCTTTTTTCCACCACTCTGAAACCTAAACGGGTAAAAAACGCTTCCTGATAGGTCAGAGCGAAAATCTTTTTCAGATGCAGTTCGCGGCACTCACCAATGCAGGCCGCGACCATCCGCCGCCCCAGGCCCTGACGGCGCAGATCGTCACGCACCACCAGGGAACAGATCTCTCCCAGATCCTCCCAAACCGGTGCCAGGGCGCAACAGGCCACGATTTCGCCGTCCAGGGCCTCCACCACAAAAAAATTGCGGATGTGCCCGTACAGATAAATCAGCGCGCGCGGCAACAGCAGGCCCTTTTGGGCGCAGGCCAGCAACAGGCCGTGCATGGCCTTCACATCGTCCAGATGGGCCTTGCGGGTCAGGTAGTCGTTTTCCATTATTTCTGGCTCAAAAGCTTGTCGATAACCATTTTGAGCATACTTTCGTCGGCCATGCCCGGCTCGGAAAGCACCAGCGTGCCGTCCTTGGCGTAAAATGCGTTATGCGGAATGCTGCTGATCTGATAAGCCCGGGTGATGTCCCGTCCGGCCAGATACACCGGATAATCCATGCCCATTTTTTTGACAAAGGGGAGCACGGGCGCGGGGTCCTCGTCAACGGATAGGCTGATGATCACCACGCCCTTGTCCGCGTAAGCCTTGCTGGTCTTAATCAGTTCCGGGATTTCCACCCGGCAGGGCGGGCACCATGTGGCGAAGAAGTTGAGCATCACCACCTTGCCCTTGTTCTTGGCCAGCAGATCGGTCAAACCGGCCAGATTCAGCGAGGGCAGCGTTTCAGCCCAGGCGGCGCAGGGCAGAAGAAGGCAGAGCAGCAGGGGCAGGAATATTTTTTTCATGACAAACCTTAATGTGAAAGTTGAAGAATACGAATAAATGCAACGCGACGCCGCCCTGAGCGGGACACGCGGCGGACGAAATCAGACAAAGGTTTTGGCCGCGCGCACCGCGCACACCGCGTCCGGACAATAGGCGTCGGCCCCGATGGCGTCGGCAAAGGCCTGAGTCACGGCCGCGCCGCCCACCATGACCTTGATGGGCAGATCGCGCTCCCGGATCAGGCGGATGGTGTCCTCCATGCGGACCATAGTGGTGGTCATCAGCGCGGAGAGCCCGATGATACGCGCGTTGTGCTCAAGGGCGCAAGCCACAATGGCCTCGGCGGGCACGTCCTTGCCCGCGTCCACCACGTCAAAGCCGTGGTTGCCCAGCAGCAGGGCCACGATATTCTTGCCGATGTCGTGGATATCGCCCTCCACCGTGGCCATGACGATTACCGGACGCTCCTCGGGCCCCCGGTTGGCTTCCAGCCGAGGTTTGAGATGGCTGAAAGCCGTCTGCATGGTTTCCGCGGCGCGGATGAGCTGGGGCAGAAAATATTCCCGGCGTTCGTAGCGCGCGCCCACTTCAGTGATGGCCGGGATCAACGTATCCCGCACCAGGGCAAAAGGGTCGGCTCCGGCCTCCAGTTCCGCCTCCAGCAGGGGCAGCACGTTTTCCTTGTCGCCGGTCAGCACGGCCTCGCCCAGGGTTTTGGCGGCCCCGGCCTTGTCGCCCTGGCGCAGGGTCACGCCGCCCGCCGGTTTCCATTCCGCATAGGAGGCGATGAAGGATTCGGCGTGTGGATCATGGGCCCCGAGCACGCGCATGGCGTCCACGGCTTCGCGCAGGCGCGTGGCCGAAGGATTGGCAATGCAGGACGTGAGGCCCGCGCCCGCGGCCATGCACAGAAAAGTGGCGTTGAGCAGTTCACGTGCGGGCAGGCCGAAAGAGGTATTGGAAAGCCCCAAGGTGGTGGGCAGGCCCTGAGAACGGCACCAGCGCGCCATTTCAAGACACTGGCGGCCGCCTTCGGCCTTGGAGGACACGGCCAGCGCCAGGATGTCCACCATCACCAGGCGGCGCGGAATGCCCAGACCGGCCGCCCGCTCCAGCAGATTTTCCACAATGCGGATGCGCTCGGAAGCCTGCACCGGCAGCTTCGCGCCCTGTAACGGCAGCAGGATGAAAGGCGCGCCGTAATCCCGGCAGAGCGGACCCAGCACATCCATGCGATCGGCCTCGCCGCTGATGGAATTGACCAGAAAGGAGCCGGGACAGTACGGCAAAGCCTTGGCAATGGCCTCGGCGTTGGAGGAATCCAGCGAGAGCGGCAGAGTCAGCCGCCCGATCAGGCGCTGAGCCAGCTCGGGCAGCAGGCTGGTTTCATCCACCAGGGATGCGCCCACATTGACGTCCAGTACCCCGGCCCCGGCCTCCACCTGCTGGTCGGCCAGTTGCAGAGCCGCGTCAAAGCGGCCTTCCTGCAATTCCTGGGTGAGCACTTTTTTGCCTGTGGGATTGATGCGCTCGCCGATAATCACCAGGGCTTCGCCCGCGCCGATGCGCACCAGTTGTGAACGGCTTGTCAGGCAAATGCCGTCCCGGCGCGCCGCTTCCGAAGGCCTGTAGTCCATGCCGCGCACGGCTTGGGCCAGGGCCGCCAGATGCCGGGGCGTGGTGCCGCAGCAGCCGCCCAGAATGCGTGCGCCCAGTCCGGCAAAGGCTGCTGTTTTTTGCGCGAATTCCTCGGGACCCAGGGGAAAGACCGTCACATTGCCGCGCAGCTCGGGCAGACCGGCGTTGGGCTCGGCCATGACCGGGCAGGCGCAGGTTTCAAGCAGCTCCCGGACCACCGGCAGCATCTGGTCCGGGCCCAGGCTGCAGTTGGTGCCCACCACGTCCACGCCCAGATTCTGCATGGTTTCGGCGAAAATGGCCGGGCTGGAGCCGGTCAGGCTGACGCCCTGCTCAAAGGTCATAGAGACCATGACCGGCAGATCGCATTCCCGGCGGGCCGCCACCACAGCGGCGCGGGCCTCGGCCAGGTCAAACTGGGTTTCCACAAAAATCAGGTCCGCCCCACCGGCCACCAGGCCGCGGATCTGGGCGGCAAAACCGGCGATGAGCTCGCGCGGCTCCACCGGTCCCAGGGGTTTGGCGAACTGGCCGCTGGGTCCCACGTTGCCGGCCACAAAAACAGGCCGCCCCGCGTCGTGTGCGGCTTCCCGGGCCACTTCGGCCATGCGCTTGTTGAAAGCGAAGACGTCCAGTTCCTTGGGCAGCTTGTAAGGATTGCCGCCGAAGGTGCAGGTAGTCAGCAGATCCACCCCGGCGTCCAGATAGGCCTTGTGGATGCCCCGCAATACCTGGGGGCTTTCCATGCAAAACTGTTCCGGACTCATGCCCACGGGCAGGCCGGAGGCCTGCAGCATGGTGCCCATGGCCCCGTCGAGCAGCAGAGGACGCCCGAGGCCGAGCGCCTGTCTGAATGTCATGTCAGCCATTTTATCCACTTCTTGTTGTTACGGGCGGACACGGGCACGCTGATCACCCGCACGGGGCGAGGACCGGCATTTTTTGCTCTCCGCCTTCAAAGGCTGTATAAAAAACTAAGCAACAAGCGCCCGGTGTCATAATTACGCCTGCGGCGTTTAACAGGCACGGGGGCCGCTACGCCGAAAACCACGCTTTTCGGCTCGCCCCGCCGTCATTGGCGGCGCGCATTCCCCTATTGGGGTTGCGACAAGCGTCTCTTGACGCGAGGCTTGCGTTTTTCAGCACTACCCGACCGGAAAAGCCTTCCGGGTCGCGGCTGAGTTTTTAGTACTGAAAAACATTGAAAAGGACAAACCAAAACTATAGCATAAAGCATTGCCGCCTGTTCCGAGCGGCAGTGATTGAGTATAAATAAAATGAAAAAAAATAATAAGATAGCCCCTTCCACGCGGCATAAGAGTGGAAAAAGCAATACGGCCCCTAAAAAAGTCGAGCCTGAAATCGAAGTGCTTGAGGCTCCGCGCGAAGCCGGGGAGGACGAAGAACAGAATCTGGAAACGCTGGATCTGCTGGACGGCGAAGAACTGGCAGCGGGTGAAGTGCTGGATGTGGACGACGACAAGGATGCCGAGCCGGAGCTGGCCCTGGAGGAAGGAAGCGACGGCGCCCTTCCCGCCCCGAGCGTGCCGCGTCTGCCCTCTCCGGCGGGCACACGCGACAGCCTGCACCTCTATCTGCGCGAGGTAAGCCGCTTTCCCATGCTCAAGCCTGAAGAGGAACATGAGCTGGCTCTTCGCGTGCGCGACCATAACGACCCTGACGCGGCTTTCCGGCTGGTGTCTTCCCATTTGCGGCTGGTGGTGCGCATCGCCATGGACTTCCAGCGCCGCTGGATGCAGAACGTGCTGGATCTGGTGCAGGAGGGCAACGTGGGCCTGATGCGCGCGGTGAACAAATTTGATCCCGACAAGGGCATCAAGTTCTCCTACTACGCCTCGTTCTGGATCAAGGCCTACATCCTCAAGTTTATCATGGACAACTGGCGGATGGTCAAGATCGGCACCACCCAGGTGCAGCGCAAGCTGTTCTATAATCTGAACCGCGAGCGCCAGAAGCTGATCGCCCAGGGCTACGATCCCGACGCGGCCATGTTGTCCGAACGCCTGGGCGTGACCGAGGACCAGATCAATGAGATGGACCAGCGCCTGGCCTCCACGGACCTCTCGCTCAACGTCCAGGTGGGCGAGGATTCCGGCGGGGCCAGCCGCATGGACTTTCTGCCCGCCTTGGGCCCCGGCATTGAGGACACCCTGGCCTCGGACGAGATCGCGGGCCTGGTGCGCTCGCGCCTGAAAACCATCATGCCCAAGCTCAATGAAAAGGAAGTGTATATCCTGCAGAACCGTCTGCTCACCGACGAACCCGTCACCTTGCGCGAGATAGGCGAACGGTATAACGTTACGCGCGAACGCGTCCGCCAGCTTGAGGCCCGGCTTCTGGAAAAAATCCGCCAACACCTCACCCTGGACATCAAGGACTTTTCAGACGCATGGATACAATCATAAACGCCGCTGTCCGCCCGACAATCGGACAGCGGCGCGGCGTGCAAAATGCTTCGCTTTGACGCATCACATGGAAGCATTATTGCTTGTTGGGGCCTGCTTTCAAAAATATCGCCGTGGTTGCGGCTTTTTTAACCGAACGGCATTGAATTATAATGAAACGTAAAACCATAGCGTTGCTCTGCGCCCTGGCGCTGGCCGCCACGACCTCGCTTTCGCTCCTCGGCTGCGGCGGCTGCGCCGGCAACAAGCCACAGGGTGCACAGACTTCAGGGCAATCCGCCGCCGAGGACAAGCCCGCGCCCTTGCAAAAGGAGCCCGCCAGCCTGCAGGACGTGCCCGTGCGCCCGCTGGAAGCTGAACTCTCGCCCGAAGCGCGGAACACCTATGCCTATCTGCTCTACGCCCAGGCCCTGCTGGACGAGGACGAGGCGGCCCTGCTGCAGGCCGCGTCCATGCTCAAGGAATCTCCGGTTCCGGCCAAGGTCTGGATGGAGGGCGGCGTCTGGCTGATGAGCCGCAAGTCCCCCAATGCCGTGATTTTGCTGGAACAGGCCCTGAGCGTTTGGCCCGAAGACATGTCGCTCAATCTGCTCTATGCCGAAGCGCTCATGGAGCACGGCATGCCCGAGCGCGGCGTGACGCTGATGCGCGCCTATCTGCAAAAGCATCCGGATTCTCTGGACGCCCGTCTGGAACTGGCCCTGCTGCTGGTCAAAAGCAAACAGTTCACGGAAGCCGAAAAGCTGCTCAACAGCATTCCGGCCAAGCAGCGCTCCCCCCTGGTGGACTACTATCACGCCAGGGCGCTGATCGGCATGGCCCGCCAGAACGACGCCGTTCCCTATCTCCAGAAAGCCGTCAAGGAAATGCCGGACTTTGTGGAGGCCCTGGCCGAGCTGGCCTTCATTCACGAGCAGCGCGGGGAATTGCGCGAAGCGCGCACGGTCTATGAGAAACTGATCAAGCTCAATTTTTCCACCCAGGATGTGGCCCTCAGGCTGGTCAACATCTCCCTGCGCCTGAAACAGCCCGAGAAGGCGCTCCAGTACATGCGCCTCGGCCCGGCCACCGTGCCCTTCAAGCTCACGGTGGCCAGCATGTTCATGGATTCGCGCCACTATCTCCAGGCCGAAAGCCTGCTCAAGCAGATCGTGGCCGACGGCGGCGCGCCCGGCGAGGTCTACCTGTTGCTGGCGGATCTGACCTATGAGCAGCGCCGGGATCTGCCCATGGCCTTGTCCTGGCTGGACAAAATGCCGCCCACAAGCAAAAGCGCCGGCCGCTCCCGTCTGTTGCGCGCCCAGTTGCTGGCCGAAGCCGGACAGAACGAAAAGGCGCTCAAGGTAGTGCGCCAGGGCCAGAAGGATTTTGCCGACGTGCCCGACTTTTGGGAGTTTGAAATCCGTCTGATGGCCCGCCAGAAGCAGATGGCGGACGCCCTTAAAGTGGCCCGCGCGGCTGTCAAGACCTGGCCGGACAATACGGATCTGGCCTTTCTGCTCGGTTCCCTGCTGGACGAAACCGGCGACAAGAAGAACGCCTTCACGGTAATGGAAGGCATTCTGACCAACCACCCGGACAATTATCAAGCCCTGAACTATGTGGGCTATACCCTGGCCGAGGAAAACCGGGATCTGGAACGGGCCGTCAAACTGCTGGTCAGGGCCGACGAACTTTCGCCCAATCAGTCCTATATTGTGGATTCCCTGGCCTGGGCCCTGTTCAAGTCCGGCCGCCAGGAAGAGGCCCTGAAAGAAATCCGCCGGGCCGTGAAGCTGGGTGATCAGGTGGATTCCTCCATTTGGGAGCATTACGGCGACATCGCTCTGCGCTCGGGCCTCAAAGACGAGGCCCGCAAAGCCTACCAGAAGGCCCTGGACCTCAAACCCGCCAATGCCGAAGCATTGCGCCAGCGTCTTTCAACACTATGAAAAAACTCGCCCTTCTCTGTTGTTTCCTTCTGGCCTGCGCCTGCGCCAAGCAGCCTTCCACCGCCGATTTGGGCCCGGAAGCACAAGCCCGCCTGGAAAACCGCTGGCAAAAGTTCACGGGCGCGAGCGACGCCGCGCCGCTCGCGCCCTACCGCCTGCAAATGAGCCTGCGTTTCGGCACCGAGGGCGACACCCGTCGGGTCACGGCCCTGTTCTGGGGCAACGGCGGACGCCAGCTGCGCCTGGACGTCATGGCCGGCGTGGGTGCGGTGGTGGCAAAAATCCTGGAGGACGGCCAGCATTTTCTGGTCTACAGCCCGGGCGAAAACAAAGCCTATTTCTACCAGGGCGCGGTCAAACCGCTGCTCAAGGTGGGCGTGCCCGTGCCCTTTGATCTGGAACATCTGGCGGACCTGCTCAACGGCCGCTATGCCGCTGTGTTCGGCGCGGAACATACCGCCGCCGCGCTGTTGCCCGACGACCTGGCGCGCTACGGGCTGAGCGGCAAGCCCGGCGGCAGCGTAAACCTCAATGCCGAGGGACTGCCCGTGGCTTGGCGCGAAGCTCCGCAGGGCGGCAAGGGCTGGAGCATGGAAATCGCCTACGACGACGCCGTGCCGCCGCTGCCCCGTCGCCTGACTCTGACCCACAGCAACGGCAAGCGCGCCATCCTGTTGGTCAAGGAAAGGGAAAAACCGGCCAAGGCCTTTACCGAAGAGCAGATGCGCCTTACCTTGCCGGAAGGCGTGCCTTTGTTGCCGCTTTCCCAGTACAAGGCGCAGTAGTCCATTTTTCTTTGCAAGGAGAGTTTATGCAACGCATCCATCTGGCCTCGGATCACGCCGGCTTCGACCTGAAAGCCACCCTGGCCCAGCATCTGACCGGACTCGGCTATGAGGTCATCGACGACGGCGCCTATTCCAAAGACAGTTGCGATTATCCCGTCTTCGCCCATAAACTCTGCGAAGCCGTGGAACGAGAAAACTGCCCCGGCATTCTGATTTGCGGCACGGGCATCGGCATGTCTCTGGCGGCCAACCGCCATCCCGGCATCCGGGCCGCGCTCTGCACCACCGAGCTGCACGCCCGCTTCGGCCGCCGCCACAACAACGCCAATGTGCTCTGCCTGGGCGCGCGTGTCACGGGCGTGGAGCTGGCTTTGGCGATCGTGGGAACCTTTCTGGAAAACCAGTTTGAAGGGGGCCGCCATCAGCGCCGCCTGCGGCACACAGACCGGCGCGCACGGCGTGGTCATCCCGCGCCGGGGCGGCGTGGGCGTCAGCGGCACGGTCATGAAGGCCAGCGCCGGGGCGGCGGCACGCCTGCCCGTTGCACGGGTGCCCAACATGGCCCAGGCCGTGCGCACCCTGAAAGAAAACAATGTCTTTGTCTATTGCGCCGACATGGGCGGCGAACCGCTGGAGCGCACCGACCTTTCCGGGGCGGTAGCGCTGGTGATGGGCAGCGAGGGCAGCGGCGTCAGCGCGCTGGTGCGCAAGCTGTGCGACGGGATCGTCAGCCTGGATATGGCAGCGCGCGGCACCGGCGTGGACAGCTACAACGTCTCGGTGGCGGCGGGTATCCTGATGTACGATGTCATGCGCCGCCGGAACGGGTGACGCGCAAACGGACGGTTTAGAGTAAGAGGGAGAGAAACACACCATGCCAAGCAAGCGGACGAATGATTCGGTCGAGCGGATATTGCAGGAGCTCAACCAGCAGCAGGAGGCCAAGGGGATTCGTGACGGCGTCAATGAAAGCAACGTCGACGAGATCCTGCGCAGCATCCCGCGTTCCGGTGCGCATCCTGACGACTCGACCGTGCAGCTTGGGCCCATTCCCGAGAGCGAAATGCCGAAGGTGGAGGTCAGCGCCGATGTGGCCGACCCTGAGGACCGGTTCTCTACGCAGGCCATCGATGCCCTGCTGTCCGATCTGCCCATCTTCCGCAAGGAGGAAGCCGTGCGCCATCCCTCCGCGGCCGTAACGCCGCAGGCGCCTGTCAAAAGGCAGTCCCCTGCGCAGAAGACCCCGGCCGAGCCGCAGCCCTCCGTGCAGAGCCGCCGTCCGGC
>OHAT01003406.1_pt1 | contig 10506 bp, 9 predicted proteins | sample 1577141 | NCBI WGS metagenome assembly OHAT01 (sample SAMEA3541578, study PRJEB24748) | human gut metagenome | biome: human gut; feature: human-associated habitat; material: faeces | place: China | collected 2012
AACGTCTTTGTATCGAAGGTGAAACGTCTTTGTTCCCTTATTACTCCCTTATCTCAACGGATTCTTATCGCATACTCACCGTGCCTAAAAAAAGTTTACCGTAAACCTAAGTAAACTTATACTGGAATTTTCATCAAAAATATCCCTAAAACCAACCGGGATATTAGCATATAAGCTCCCAGTATACCGCGATTATAACCGGGACAAGTAACATTCTTCCTATTAATGCTTCACACCCAGCACAATCCCTAACACGTAAGGCATCAGCCAAAACGCCCAAACAAGAACACTAAATCTACTGAAATTCTGTTTAGCTTTTTGGCTTCCTTTCCAGTAAGTCAAGATTGCCCATCCCGCATGGATTGCCATCAAAATTAAAGCAAATAATCCTTACACTATGCAGGATATTTTCATTCCCCGCCTCTCCGGCGATATCGGACATTATTGTCGTACCGAACGTATCGGCAGTCAATCCCAACAGGAAAAAGACAATATGCCACAATCGTAACTCGTTTTGCACTCGTTCCGCCCATGTACCAATCGAGTAAAACACGAGTGCCAGCGTCATGCTCGCGATAGCGGTTCCTAAAAAAGGTATATTTTCCATCACTTTAAATTTATAACATGAATCACTCGTAACGAATAGCATCTATCGGGTTCAACCGGGATACCAACCGAAGAAAACACCCGTGAACGTACAAACGATAAACGAAATCACCACCGAGTACAATAACACGGATACCGGCCATCCCAACAGGGAACGCAATACCAACGATACACCGATCCCCAACCCCACGCCGATAATTCCTCCCGACACGCTGATAATAATTGACTCTATCAAGAACTGGAACAAGATATGCCGCCCCTTGGCACCGATAGACATTCGTAAACCGATTTCACGAGTACGTTCCGTGACCGAAACATACATGATATTCATGATTCCGATGCCACCGACAAGCAAGGAGATTCCCCCGATACAAGCCAGAAGAATCGTCAACACTTTAGTTGCCATCGTCAAAACGGAACTCATCTCTTCCAACGAACGAACGGTGAAATCATCCTCCTGCCCCACGGGAATACGATGCGTCTGTCGCAATACCCCGGTGATCTCCCGGATTATTTTACCCGTGTATTTCTCGTTAATCACGGAAACGTAAATACCGTGCATGTAAGGGATTGCCAACAATCTTTTCTGTATTGTCGTGAAAGGAGCCAAGATGATATCATCCTGATCCCGTCCCATCGAATTATAACCTTTAGGAGCCAAAACTCCAACAATACGAAAAGGCACTTTATCAAAACGAATGACTTGTCCGAGAGGGTCTTCCCCGTTCTTGAACAGGTTATCCACGATCGTTTGTCCTACCACGCACACTTTGGCGGCATTCTTCATGTCCTGATCACTGAACATTTCCCCCCGGTTGACCGTCAAGCGGCGAATATCCATGTAATCCTCGTTAATCCCGTAAATCGAGGTCGGCGAATTATTCGGTCCGTAAATGGCTTGACCGGATTTCGTCACGTAAGGAGAACAACTTTCCACGTAAGGAACTTCCGACACGATTGCCCGGTAATCTTCCAACTTTAAAGTCTGAACGATCACGCCGTTCTGGCGGATTCCTCCCACCATGGCATTCGTCGGGTTGATAACCACCATGTTAGCCCCCAGTTCTTCTATTTGTTTCTCTATACTATACTTCGAGCCTTCACCGATGGCAAGCATCGAAATTACCGAGCTCACCCCGATAATGATACCCAACATCGTCAAGAACCCGCGTAATTTATTATTACTCAAAGCCCGAAGGGCGATAACTATTAAATTCCCGTAATTCATCTATTCATTTTAGATTTATGATTTATGATTTCAGATTTATGATTATCATCCTCCCTAACCAACGCTTTTATTAATCGTAAATCGTAATTCATAAATCGTGAATTAATCAATTTCTTTGGGTAACGCCTCCAACACTTGCCGGGCGGAACCGATTCTCGAGTTTTTCTTGTCCTCGACAACCCGACCGTCACGGAGTAATATGTTGCGACTACTGAACTCCGCTATTTCAGGGTTATGCGTCACGAAGATAATCGTTCTCCCCTCGGCGTGCAGGTGCTGGAATAAAGCCAGAATCTCGTACGAGGTGCGGGTATCCAAGTTACCCGTCGCCTCGTCGGCAAGCAAAATAACAGGATCGTTCACCATGGCACGGGCGATTGCCACCCGTTGTTGCTGTCCCCCGGACATCTGGTTGGAGCGATGATTCACCCGGTTCTCCAGGCCTACCGCTTTCAAGGCGTTCAACGCTTTTTCCTTTCTTACCCGTTTGGAAATGGACGGGTTATACAACAAGGGTAATTCCACGTTTTCCAGTGCCGTAGTCTTGGGTAACAGGTTGTAGGATTGAAAAATAAATCCTATTTTCAAGTTCCTGTAAGAAGCCCTGTCATTTTTCCCCATTTCCCGCACGGGCTTCCCGTCCAAGTAATACTCGCCGGACGTGGGAATATCCAGACAACCCAGCATATTCAACAAGGTTGACTTTCCAGAACCACTTGTGCCCATGATCGTCACGAACTCGCCCGGTTGGATAGAAAAAGAAACATCACGCAAAGCGTGCACGGTTTCCGAACCCACCACGAAATCACGGCAAAGATTCTCTATTTTAATTATATCATTCATCTCTTTACTTCTTGGCATAAATTTAATGAGGACGTTGCCCTGTCATGTTAGGCATCAAGGGATTTCCGCCCGATTTCGTTTTTATGGATTCTTTCGCTTTAGCGGGTAAATATATCCCGGTAATTACTTTATCACCCTCTTGCACCCCCTCGATAACTTCCGTGTAAATTCCATCAGAAATCCCGGTACGCACGTTTTTATTCTTCAATCCCTCGACCGTCTGTACCCAAACAGATTTTCTTCCACGTTGTACATTTGCCTTCTCGGAAACAATGAGTTCCCCGTCTTCGATCTCGGGTTGGAAACGCAAGGCACGCAAGGGAATTATCAAAACATCCGCTTTCTCGTGCGTCAACACCGTGATACTCGCCGTCAAACCCGGTTTCAACTTCAAATCGGGATTCGGCGCGTCAATCACCACCTCGTAAGTAACCACGTTCGACGTCACGATCGGTTCCAAACGCACCTGCGTCACGGAACCCTCGAAATGTTCGTCCGGGAAGGCGTCCACGGTGAAGATCACTTTCTGCCCCTCTTCCACCTGACCGATATCAGCCTCGTCAACGTCGGCAATAACCCGCATCTTTCGCAAATCATTCGCTATCACGAATAACTTCGGCGTGTTGAACATCGCCGCCACCGTCTGCCCCTCGTCCACCGCTCGGGAAATAACCACCCCGTCTATCGGCGAGTATATCATGCAATAATTCAGGTTCGTCTTCGCTTTCAATAAATCAGAACGAGATTTCTCCAAAGCCCAGCGGGCTTTCTCGTACTGGTATTCAGAGGTTTCAAAATCCGAATCGCTAACCAGATTCTTGGCGTGCAATCCCGCCAGACGCTCGTGATTTTTCTTCTGGTAGTCGTACTCGTTCTGGTTGGAGTAATGTGTGGCTAACTGTGACTCGTACTCCGATTCCAGCACGGTTTTATCCAGTTCAGCGATAAGTTCCCCTTTTTTCACTTCCGAATTATAGTCCACGAGAATACGGGCTATCGTGCCGGAAACTTGCGTTCCCACCTCCACTTGCGTGATCGGCTCTATGGTGCCCGTCGCCGTGATCGTGTTACGGATATCCCCTTTCTTAACCTCAAACACCTCGTAATTCACGGTTTCTTTCTCTTTCGGGCGAAAAGAGAAAAACAAGAGTATGGCTCCCACGACAATAATTATTGCAATAACTATCTTTTTCATCTTCAATTATTTTTATCAAACATTTTATATATCTATCGGTTCATTCCTGTAAAAATTCAATAGCTTAAACGCGAGGACAGCTTGGTATTTCGCTTGTATCTGTTCCTGCAACGCGGACAGGTAATTGTTCTTCTCCACCAGCAAATCAACCGGGTTCTTCATTCCGGCATCAAATTCCTCTTGCACCTGCCGATAACTCGTGTAAGCCGATTTTACCCGTTGATTGGCTGCCGAATAGCGACTTTGGGCAGCCACGACATCCTGATGTAATGATTCCACGGTTTGCAACAGATCTTTTCGGGTATTCCGCTCGGCTAGCCGGGATTGCTCGGTTTGAAGTCTGGCTTTTGCCACGTTCAGACGGGCTTTCTTCCGGTTCGAGATCGGGATACTGATGTTGATCCCGACATTTTCATACAAGCGATCATCCATTTGAGAGAAGTAAGAACCCGAACTCTTGGAATCATGATTCGTGGAAACGGAAGCCGAGAGCGAAACACTCGGTAAATAATCACCACGAGCGAGCTTCTCTCCCAGTATTGCAGACTCGACGTTCAACCGGCTGCTTTTCATCTCGGGCATCAGCCGTAACGCTTCCCGGTAAACATCCTGAAGACCGGGAATCAAGACAAGCACGTTTTCCTCCTCCAGTTCCGGGAACACGACGTCAAATTCCTCTTCCGGTTCCAGTTCTAAAAGTTGCTTTAATTGCAACTTGGAAAAAGCCAGATCGTTCTCGGCTTGTACTACCCGGTATTGGTCACTGCTGTACTGCGATTCCATTTGCGCGAAATCGCTCGCGCTGATAGAACCCGCGTCAAGCAAGGCTTTCGACCGTGCCAGTTGCTCACCGGAACTTTCCAGCGTCTGCCTGTCCGTTTTTAAAGTCTCGTTCGCGTACAGGATTTGCAGGTACGCCTTCGTCACCGATATCTCGATATCGTTTTGGGCGACAAGCACATCCTGTGTCACGGCTTTTTCCAACAGCTCTTGCTGCCGGATGGAACGGGAGAGTTTCCCCCCTTGGTAGAGAGTCATGTTCCCGCTGAGCGAGTAACTACCCGTGTAGGCACTTGACGATTTCAACGTCCCGTTTGTACCCGCCTTTTTCTGGTGTCCCCAACCTTGAGTTGAAGAAAAATCAAGTGACGGTAATTGCTGGGCTTTTGCCCGGGAAGATTCAACCAAAGTATTTTCCAATGATACCCGGGCATACTCTACTTGGAGATTATGCTCTCTGGCGTGCTCGATACATGCACGCAAAGACCATGTCTTTCGTTGTGACATCCCGTCCAACGTACTCGAAACAAGGATACACGTGCACGCTAAAAACACGACACCCCCTCTTTTCACGCTTTTCAAACGTGAATAAACATCATCTAACATCCTCATAAATAAATCTTTGAAGTTTATCTTACACAAGCATGAATGCTTGTCACTCGTTTTTCAATAACTCTTCTATTTTCTTTTCCAATTCTTTGCCTCGTAAATTCTTGGCTACAATCCGATTATTTTCATCCAACAAGATCGTACAAGGTACACTTCTCACTTTATATAATTGCACGACTGACGATTTCCAACCTTTCAGCTCAGCCCCATGTTTCCATCTCAACCCATCCTTTCGAATTGCATCCGTCCACTCTTTTTTATCGGAATCCAAGGATATTCCCAGAATTTCTAATCCCTTACCTCGAAATTTATTATAAATTTTCACGACATTAGGATTCTCCTGCCTGCAAGGACCACACCATGAAGCCCAAAAATCAATTAACTTGACTTTCCCGTCCAAAGCATAAAGAGATATACTCTCCCCGTCCGGCGTCGTAATCTCAAAATCCGGGGCTAACGCACCTATCACAACCCGCTCCTGTTCCGCGACATAATCCGCAACAATTCTTCCATATTCCGTTTTTTTCCCTTGTTCTCCCAACAGCATAAATTTCTCCCGCAACAACTCGTAATTCAAATGTTTTTTCAATGACACAAGCATAAAATTCTCAAAATGCATCGTATTCATCGCTGTATAGATCACAAAAGCCGACACGTAAGCATCCGGATTTGCCTTAATCAATTCATTTTCCTTCATATGCCACTCCAAGAGCAATTGATCGAGATCATCCAGAAGCTGTTTCATAACCCTCTCATCTTTACTTTCTTTTGCGGCATAATATTCTTTAGTCAGCAAATCTTCCTTCCGAGTCATTGCCGAAGAAATTGCTTGAAAACAGTTATACAATTTCTGAGCCTCCCCACCTTCGATACTTATATTCCCTTTCTCTCCACGAACAATAAACTGCCCCTTTTCAAGCATAAACTTCTGTTCCCCTTGTCCGGCGATCACCAAATCTGCCATGGCTATGCCACTCTCTTTCCCTCGTAACTCAAAACTTCCTTTTTCCATTCTCGCAACCGCCAGAGTGTCCCACTTGTTCCCGTTGGGTTTCAAAATAAAAATATTTCCATCGGTAAAACCTTTCAGCGTACCGGAAATGGTAAATTCCTCCTGTCCGCGACAGACCAATGATACAAAACATATTATAAATAAAAATATCACTCTCATAAACACTCATTTTTTATACGATGAATCCATAAACTATCTTCCCCTCCTTCTGATCCAAAAGAAAAGCCCCATCCCCAAGAAAAATAAAGGATAAAGAATCATCAGACCTGTCCTCAATACTTTAAAACTCGTTTTATTAATATGAACAACCGTATCGGTCGTCATTGATCTTCTGGTATCTACCGGCATCTCATTATGAGAAAGATAATGATACGTCCCATGTAACAAAGTCACACCACCACAACGTTGACTGTCTCCGTTACTGATACAATCGGAATCTCCCATAATAACCACCCGTTGTTCCCGTTCTCCCAGTTTACGGGACAAAGCGACTGCCGTATAGTATTCCTTAGCCACCTCGCCCGCCGCCGGGTTGTATTTCAACGGTTCATCTTCATAATTTAATGACTCCAATTCATTCCACACTCGATATGATCGGTTTTCTCTCTTTTTCAATTCGTTCGCCAGCGTGTCCGTTTTCAATATCGGTGTCATTACAAATCCTTTCGGTTCAACCATCTCAATACCAGTCGTTGTCGGCATCAGCGCGTAAGACAAAGAACCGTAATGATAACTTAACGTTGCCGCTTCCCCGGTCATTAAACAAAACAACTCTTCCGGACGTTGTTCCGGTTTCCGATGTTGTACCAACACACCTTCGGTCAATTCGACACCAAACAAATCCTTCAAAAACAAATTCATCACCTCGCGACGTCTGGGCTCTGCCAAAATAAATAAATTTCCACCTCGATCCACGTAATTTTTCAATGCCCCCAATTCCTTTTCCGAAAAAGGTTCCCGCATGTCAGCTATGGTCAATACATTGATATCCGCGGGGATCTCCTGATGCAAATCCACTTCCTCCACATCGAATCCTTGATTTATCATTCCCAAGCGGGCATATTTTACCGTAAAATACCGATCATACCCCCGCAGAGAAGAATCATAAATAGAACGCATTCCGTATCCTGTCACGAATCCGATCTTGGGTAACGAGGAAGCCACCCGTTTCAAAGCGGCACTAATTTCCGATTCATGAGGGAATATATCCATCGGATCATCAAACGTACGCAACCAAGTCTTTTGCCCGTTCTCCCGAACAATCTGCCAAACAAAAGTTCGTTCACCAGTCAGATCCAGCATTTTTCTTATCTCCTCGGGAGTCTTCAAACGAGTACTATCCATACCTGTATCTTCACAAACTTTTTTAGCCAATTCCCACATACTCTTTCCCTTGTTCTCCTTGAATAAACGACATCCCCCGTCAGCCTCCGTAATCGTATCGTAATAATAAATAACTTTCAATTTTGTCTCCGGTTTAAACCGTTCATAACGTTCAAAAATCCTCCGGTTCCGTTGGATAAAACGGGGAAAAGCGTAACTATAATAATTTGGGTCCAGCACGTTGACATAAGCCGTGATAAACAGATCCCCATCCAATTGTTCGACAATACGCAGGCTCTCCTCCGTCAACGTATTCCATTTGGTTGAAGAAGTATCATAATAAGCCATTAATTTCGGACGGGAAGAGAAATATCCCAACAAGCATGCTATCAGTATGACAACAATATTTTTCCCCATAGTTACCGAAAACTTTATCTTTTGCCGCACGGCATTTAAACGAATGATTGTCAATGCCAGAAACAAAGCTGTTACCAAAGGGAAATACAATACATCTTCACTACATATCATACCCATTATAAACGTGTTTACCCGTCCGTTGATACACAACCAGTAGGTGACATCCCGAACAAAATCATATTCTTGCCACCATCCCCCGATCAAACTCAAGAACATCAACACGATAAACGTCCCGACAGCCGCAACAAACTGATAAGAAGTCAGACTGGATACAAAAATTCCCACGGCGGCATAGGTACACGTCAACAAAAAAAGTCCGAGCAAACCGGTCAAAACCACCGCCCACTCGAAGTCCTGCACGGTACACCATGCCACGATCACGTAAACGCTTAACATCAAGCACATCACAAACGCAAATCCCACCATCGAAAAAAACTTTCCCAAGATAATCTGCGTGTTCGACACGGGAGAAGAGTACAGCAATTTGATTGATCCGCTACTTAATTCCTTACTGACTAACCCCATCGTCAACAACGGGATGTAAAAGTATAGGTAAGCGGAAACCTGCCCCCACAAGGCTCTCACGAACAAAGAAAAAGAAACCATAAATTGGACTCCGCTCCCGAACTCGTTACTTTTCATGTAATTGTGGTAATTCCCCACGAAAACCATCCCCGCTTGAATCGTGAATACAACCAACAAAAACCATGCGACAGGCGAAAAGAATAACAACTGCAATTCCTTTTTCGCTATTTTCCATATCATTTTCATAATTGACATTTTAATTTATTGAACACTCTGGGACAATTCAGCAAAAATTCTCTCTAAAGAACTCTTCTCCAACCGGATTTCAGTCATCGCCCAATGTTGGGTTGCACTCCGTGCAATCAATCGGTCCATCACCTCCTGAGCTTGGGTAAAATAAATTCTGAAAGAAGCACTCCCTATTTCTTCCACCTCTTTCACCCCTTCAATCTCTAACAACTCGCTTACCGAGGGTGCATTTCTAAGGGTAACTAAAAGTGTATCAGGCTCGATATAATTATCAAACTCCTCTACGGTACCGGAAAAAACTAACTTCCCCTGTCCAATCATCAAAATATGATCACAAATAGCTTGTATCTCTTTCAAGATATGAGTGGAAAGAATCACCGTACAATCTTTAGCGATCGTCTTGATCAAATTTCTGATTTCAAGTATTTGATTGGGATCCAGTCCATTCGTCGGTTCATCAAATATCACCAAAGCCGGTTTATGAACAAGAGCTTGAGCAATGCTCACGCGTTGCTGGTATCCCCCGGAAAGATTTTTAATCAACCGATTCCGGAAATGCGTAATATCACACAAGGCCAACACCCGTTCCACGGCTTCCTTCACCTTCCTTTGCGGTATATGCCGCAAATCGGCAGCGTAAGATAAATACTCTTCCACCGTTATGTCATTATACAAAGGAGGTTGTTGAGGCATGAAACCGATATGCTTTTTAGCCTCTATCGGATGTTCACGCGTATTCACGCCATTAATGAACACGTCCCCCTTGGTCTGGCGCAATACTCCACATAATATATTCATTAAAGTAGACTTGCCCGCCCCATTGGAACCCAACATCCCGTATATCCCGTTGCGGGGTATCTCGAAACTAATATCATTAACAGCCCATTGCACGGTATAACGATGAGAAACATGTTCTACTTTTACAATACAATCTTCCATAACACCTTAATATTAAACTAATTTATCTGCTTTTTCTTCTCACCCACATGAAAATACCTCCCAACACCACGAGCACGGGAATACCCCAACGGATACCCCAACGAATCACTGAATACCCTCTTACCGACAAACATACGCTGTTATCCTTTGCTCTCGGACGGCGAACATCTATCGGGGCTTTATTGTAAGACATCCAGTAACAACCTCCCAATAACAAATACGTGTTATTATTAGATACGCCTCTCTTGGCTGTAAACTCGTTGTTGGCAAACACATCCGCATCACCGGATATAATTATTCTTTGCTCTTTTCCGGCGACCATTCTCGTCAACCCGACAACTGTCGAAAACTCTTTCGAAATCTCCCCTATTGAAGGATTAAAACGAATAGTATCATCCACGAAGTCGGTCGTTTCAAGTTCCGTCCAACAAGGAGTGAGCGTATCGGTCTGCAAGATCGGAAACATATCATACCCTTTATCCTCGACTTGCTCCACTCCCGCAGCCGTGGGCATAACCTGATTTGAACGGTTCAAATAATACATTTTCCTTTTAGCCTCCCCGGTCGGCAAACAGAAAAGTACATTAGACGGTAATGCTTTATTCCGAATATCATTCTGTGCTAACATCGGGGTTAATTCCACGCCGAACAATTTCCGCAACATCGGGTTCTGCATTTCCCTCCGCCGGGGTTCTCCCAAAAAGAACAAATTCCCACCCCGATCCAGATAAGCCTGCAAAACAGCTTCCTCCGTTTCGGAAAAAACATCTCTCGGATCCG
>OHAT01003407.1_pt1 | contig 10502 bp, 7 predicted proteins | sample 1577141 | NCBI WGS metagenome assembly OHAT01 (sample SAMEA3541578, study PRJEB24748) | human gut metagenome | biome: human gut; feature: human-associated habitat; material: faeces | place: China | collected 2012
AGTACCTTGGCCTTTTCCAATTCAACTTCTGCGATGCTGTCCTCGAATTCCTTGTCCTCGTCATACCAGAAAATGATACGTCGGTCATAGAACTCCGGAAGTAGCTGCGCAAACCTCCGGTTCAAATCCTGGATGATGGTGATCGTATCCATAAAAGCTATCTCCTTGGTTTATATTGGCTGTTTCAGTTTCTCAAGTTTCTATCATCAAGCCAATCCTGAAATACATCAAAGTTTTGAATGTCGCTTGCGTGTGCTTTCAATCGTTGCAAAATGGCTTCTTGTTGTTTAGGACTGATAGAAGAGGTACACTGCTCTGCGTAGTTCAACACACGTGTTATTTCTCCGCCGACAATAGATTTTATCTTCTGATATTTAGCTTCTATATGTCCTGTTCCGTTATTGATTATGGTATTTTCCCAACACTCTTCATTTCCACGTTTGATGAATGTTACAACAATAATCCCAAGCATATTGGTGAAAACAAGTATAGTAGAGTTGTCATTTGCAGCAACGGTGTAAGAAGTGACAGACCGATGCATTATTTCGTTTGGCCTGTTAGCGTTGCCATCTGCAAGTGTCGAACTCTCAGCAACATCAAAGAAGAAAATGTGGTTTTCAATGTTTGGTGCAGGTGCTTTACCTAAAAGATACTGACGGATTGAGCCTACAGCAGTATTCATTTCCAATAATGCAGTATCCGGATAACTCTTATCTTGAGCATCCAAATATAACGACCGCCAGGAGAGCGAAGTCAGGAAATAGAATAATCTCTCATCATAGTCAAAAGATGAGACTTTATCCCTTTTATATGGATAGAACACAGTATCTGCGAAATACTTCTCTCTCGCACTGAATAATTCTTCACATTCGGGGCAGAGCAATTCATGCTTTTCGCCATCTTCAACTGTCCGATTGGGTGTCTCAAGATTTCTGATCTTTCCGACAGAAGTGTCTTTCAGATACCGAATGACGAACTTCGGCACGATATGACTATCCCTCAGGGTACATTCTTTGCCGCATAATGCGCATGTTGCCATGTTCATCCTCCTGTCGTGTATCACTTTATCGGTGCCAGTACATCGGCAAATTGGGCGTAGTTAGCCTTCACACCGTCGTCCAGATCAATCTTGATCATCTGGTCAGCCAGGTGGTGTATCTTCTCCTCGTAGACGCGGGGTTCCTCCGCCTGTGCCTTCAGGGCGTTCAGGCGTTTGGTCATCTTCACGCGCTCACTGGTGGAGGCATTGGCTGACTGCCGCTCCAGCGTTTCGACGGCGTTGCGGTAGCGGGCCTGCGCCTCGTGGAGGTAGTCCGTGCGGATGCGGGCAATGGTGTCCGGCTGATAGCGGTGCATATAAATCAAAGCCTTAAAGCCGTTCTTCTTGCCACTATCAAACAGCCAGTAGATCGGACGCTTCTGATAAATCTTGCAGTGGTCGGAGTAGAAGTCATTCAGGAAATAATTCCGAATCACATCCTTCGGCTGACCCTTGCCGCCGAGGGCATCCGCAATGAATTTCAGATTTTCGTCCAATGTATCTGCGCCGTAAACAGTTTTCACAAATTTCACGAACAGACCGACAATATCATCCTCAAAGTATTCATCGTCGCAAATCGGAATGATGTTATCCTTATCCGCAGCAAAAGAAGCATACTTGCTGGAATCCCATTCGCCACCTGCATAAGCAAGACCATCCACATCCAGAGAGTAGCGACCAAACATACAGCCGACCGCATAGGAAATGAAGGAGCGAATATCTCACGGTCAGCCTTGCGAACAGTAACATCCTTATCCTCAACCTCTGGGGTCAGCTCATCCTGCAAACCGTAAATGTCGATGAAGATGCGGTTCAGTTCTTCCTCGTTGGCTTTCAGCTGATTAAAGCGTTCATCACATTCCGCCTGCCACTGAGTAAAGGCTTCCGCAATGGTAGGAACGCTACGAAGCAGAGGATGGTGCTGGAAATCCCACGAGGTTTCATAACTATCCCAATCTGCTTTTGAAATTTCGATATTTGTTGTTACAACATTTGATATTTCAGCTTTCTTTTCTTCACAAATAATTGTCGGAACCTTTCCAACAGCACCTGCACTATAATCCATTGTAGGTGCAAGAAATGAAAGAAATTCCATGCTAACTTTTGAATTACACAATCCAATGATATATTTCAAATTATCCTTTTCATTGCAGAAACCAGACGATCCTTTTGCATCAAAAATGCCACCCTCCGGCATATAGCGAACATTAAAATCAGCTACTGTTAATGCTGTCCAAGTAAACCCTTCTTGCAGATAATAGCGAATATTTTGTGGTCTGGAGCGCTGTTTTCCTTTGTCATCTCTAAAATTAACTATTTCAAACCCGTCATTTTCCCAATTAACAACAAGTGTCATATTCCCATACCATTTACGATATTCTCCGCCCTTATGATAGAAAAACCATTTTTTATTTCTATCATTTAAGGTGCTAATTTTTCTGGCATCACATTCCGACCAAAATCGCAAAAATCTATCATTATCACCCGTAATCAATCCCTGGCGTAAATCTGCGTATTTTGAAAGTAATGAACCATTTATAAATAATTCCGCAGTAGATGGTTTTAACCAATATGCTATTGGCATATCTGGAATCTGATAAAACAAAGATTGTTTGACCGTAAATTTATAGTCACAGGATGAACTCATAATAGCGTCTAATGTGCGCTTCTCCTGTTCTTCAGCTCCAGTAAATTGTGCAAGTTGAATATATTTTCCCGCATAATTCATGCAACAATTAGTTAATACAAATGTGCAAATCGGCACGAATGCTTCCTTAAAAAAAGCATGATATTCTGGCTGAACTAATGTTACCAAACTATTTTCAGATAGCATCTCTATTCTCGTTTTAGAAAATGCTGTCAAAAACATCCATGTGTATGATGTCATCAGTCCTGTATTCGCTAAAATGTAAGTGAGGCAAAAGGGCGCGAAAAAGTTAGCAGGCTCGGTAGAAAAAACGAGCCATTGTCAACACCGGAGAAATCCGCTACCCTTAGTTTGTGCTAAGAACTAAGGGAGGAAGCAGAAAGGTGTTAAGAATGGCTCAGATACAGTATATCAAAGATCTGTTTGAAAATGAAGACCTAAGCCTGAGAGAAATTTCGCGCAGAACCAATCACAGCTTCAACACGGTCAAGAAATACGCCTACCAGGATAACTGGGGCGAGGGCGGACTTCCGAATCTGGAGCCGGAGAGCTATCCCGTGCTGGGAGAGTTCATTCCCATCATAGACGAGTGGCTGGAAGCAGATCGGAAGGTTCCCAGAAAGCAGCGCCACACGATGTGGAGAATGTACTGCCGGCTACGCGACGAGCACGGATTCACCGGAAGCTATTCCAGCGTCAAGCGCTATGTGCGCAAGAAGAAGTTCACCATGCGTGCTGAAAGCAGCGGTTATCTTCCCATTGCTCATCCGCAGGGCTGGGGACAGGTAGACTTCGGTGAAGTGCTGTACTACGGCAGCGACGAACAGGAGCATACCGGTTACGCACTGACCATTTCCTTCCCGTACTCCAACAAGGGATACACGCAGGTGTTCCCATCCCAGAATCAGGAGTGCCTGCTGGAAGGAATGAAGCGGATCTTTGAGCATATCGGCGGGGTTCCTGCCCGGCTGCGGTTCGACAACATGACGACTGCCGTTACGCGGGTGCTCAGGGGAACGGAGCGCGTTCTCACAGATGGATTCAACCGCTTCATGCTGCATTACCGTTTTCAGGCTGACTTCTGCAATCCGGCGTCCGGGAACGAAAAAGGCAATGTGGAAAACAAGGTTGGTTACAGCCGCCGCAACGCTTTCGTCCCTGTGCCGAAAATCGCTGCCTTCGCAGATTTCAACGAATATCTCTGGGAGTGGTGTGAAAAGGACGCACAACGCACGCACTACATTCGCAAGGTTCCCATTCAGGAATTGTGGGAAGAAGAACGCAGCAAACTCCTTGAACTGCCAGCCTACGATTTCCCGGTATTCCGCTACACGACGCTCACCGTTGGCAAGAGCGGCTTCACCACGATTGACACCAACCGCTATGGTCTTTCGCCTACCCTTGCAGGAGAAACGGTACAGGCAAAGATCTTCTTCGACCATGTGGAGTTTTTCCATGACCATATTCCGGTTGGACAGTTCAAACGCAGCTACGGCAGCAATGAGGAAATCTACGACTGGACGCAGTACGTCACTACGTTGTGCCGCAAGCCGGGAGCCATTGAGCACACCCGCTTCTTTCGCCAGATGCCGGACGGCTGGCAGAGCTTTCTGTCGCAGAGCCAGGGCAAAGAACGAAAGAGCGCGCTCCAGCTGCTGCACAAAATTGTTTCGGACGGCAATGCGGAATTGTGCGAGGACGCGCTGGCTCTGGCCGGAGAGAACGGGCGTACCGATGCAGACAGCATCCGCCAGTGCTACTACCTGATTGCAAAGAAGGAGCGCCGGCCTCTCCCCTTGAAACTGCCAACGCCTGCGCTCAACTACAATCCCAGCCTTTCTGTCTATGATGGACTGATGGGAGGTGATGAGCATGTCTGAATTCATTGAGCAGTCCATGCGGACGCTGAAGCTGGGCGGCATGGCCCGGGAATGGCGCAGCGTGCAGTACGAGAACACCGAGCAGTACGTTACCGACCTTCTGCGGCTGGAACTGCGGGAACGCGAGGCCAACAGGATTAACCGCATGGTGAAAACTGCCGGCTTCCGCGTGATGAAGACGCTTGACGACTTCATCTGGAACAATGCCATTGAGCTGCCCAAGGGATTGACCCGCGAATACATGGAGGGACTCTCGTTTCTCCTGCAGCGTGAGAACCTGATCTTTATGGGCACGGTTGGCACCGGCAAGACGCATCTTGCCACAGCCATTGCGCTCAAGGCGTGTCAGGAAGGCCACAGAGTTCGCTTCTTCACGGCAGCGTCTCTTGCCAACATCCTTCTGGAAAAGAACAACAAGGGAACGCTGAATGCTTACCTCGGCACGCTGAAGAAGGTGGAATTGATTGTCGTGGACGAGATTGGCTTCGTCCCGCTGCACAAGGACGCCGCCGAGCTGCTGTTTCAGGTGATCTCCGACTGCTACGAACGCAAGAGTCTGATTATTACATCCAACCTTGAGTTCTCCCAGTGGAACACCGTCTTTGGCGACAACCGCCTTACAGCGGCGCTGGTGGACCGGCTGATCCACCATTCCCACATTGTGATCTTCTCCGGCGAGAGCTACCGGCTGACACAGTCCATTCGCAGGCAGCGGGCTTCGCCCTGAAATTTTGCGCACCGGATTTGATGCATTCGCGCACGAAAACTGATGCATTCGGGCGCACAAAAGAGCTCCAAAATTGATGCGTTGGGGCTCCGGCTGGGGCGCGCGGTTTGATGCAAAAGGTCACGGGGTAGCAGATTGCTCGCATCCAGTCAAGGGCTTCGCAAGTGGCTTTGCCACCCTTGACTGCCTGCTCCCAATCTGCTGCACGGCGGCCAAGGCAAGCATGGACAGGCCATGCCTGCCTGCAATCCACTTCCTACTTCTTACCCGGCGTTGACGCTGCTAACTTTTGAGGTGACCTTTTGCGTCACTTTTCACTTGACGAACACACATCAGTCCAGTAAAACGATTTGCTTTCAGCATAGCGATTGTTTTTTTCATAAAACAGCTATACAGATCGTTTCTATAATTCTTGAAATTATCTTTTACATAATTCAATAAATGAGGAGACATTCCACTGTCTGCCATATATGGCGGATTAGTCACAACAGTATCGTACTTCTGTGCCAGTCCTCTACACTGCCGGATTAGTGGCTTCAGCGTCTCCATCAGTGTCGTTGCATCCGCCTGCGCAACAAAGTCCATCAGATCAGCCTTCTCCGTCATCTCATCCAGCGTGTTTTCCAGAATGTTCAATTCATCCAGACTGATTCCCGGCTGGATGATGCTGCCATATTCCTTAGCATCGGCAAAGGTGTCAAACAGGGCCTTGGCGGTCTTGATGGACGCCTCTTCCATCAGGGATGGGTGATGGGTAAAGGCTTGCCGCATCTGACGTTCAAAAGTCGGCCAATCGCCGCTATCCTGCAGAGCAAACACATTCGGCTGCACCGGATGTCGCACCTGCTTAGCCAGCCAGCGGTGGTCATACTGCTGTGCCTTCATCATCACGGCGAAATACGCCAGCTGTGCGGCGCGATCGTCGATATCCATGCCCCAGAGGTTATTGCACACGATGCTTTCCACGGCCTCGTTGGTGGTATAGCCGTAGGACAGGTAGATCTGCATCAGCACATCGAACATGTACACCAAAATGTGTCCGCTGCCCATGCAGGGGTCTGCGCACAAAACTGAAGCCGGATCAATCTGGGCATACTCAGCCCGGATAGCGGCCAGCTGTGTTTCCACCTCCGGTTCCTGGGGTGCTTCTTCCAGATAGTACTTCCAGCTCGCTTTCAGTTCATCGTTCGGATGACCTTCCACCCATAGACGGCCCAGGCTGTTTTCTACCATATACCGGACGATCCAGTCAGGCGTGAACAGCTGGGTGGCGGCGGGGATCTTTTCCTTGCTGATTTTGATGTTCTTCTTCAGCGCGGCGAAAACCTCATCCTTCGGCTCAGCGTTGTAGTACTGGTAGAGCCAGCCGATGATCTGTACGGCATCCTTCCAGTCCTCCTCCGGAATGGTGGTCACCATCTGATGGGTCACGCTGCCTTCCCGCAGCAGGAAGTCCGGGAACAGGAGCTCTGTATAGTCGGAGATCTTCTGGAACATGCCCGGCAGCATACGGTTCAGGTCGTTGCACTGGGTGATCACCAGATACTTGAAGAGAGCCTCCGTCTCGTTGGCTTCCTCCATGGCGTAGACCTTCTCCATGTCCAGTCCTTCCAGATCCAGATGGATGGCATCCTTCAGGATCTGGGGATTGTACGCGCCGTTGTCGTCGCTAAACACACGGGTATAGGAGGGCAGATAGCCATTGACCTCCATGAAGCGCAGGGCAATAAAGCGGTTGAACCAGGTATAAGCCACTTCTTCCATGACCTGCTGGTAGCCTTCCCTGCGGATATGGGCAATCAGAGCACGGCGCTGCGCCTGCTCGTCTTCGGTCAGCACATTGCCATGAATGACCTGGGCCTTTTCGTCAATCGGGTCTTTCTCCGTGATGCCATACCACGCGGCTCGCTGGCTGACACGGACGATCAGTTCCCGCCGCGCCCATACGGCAAATTTCTTAATGGCGTTCTTATCCATGTTGCCTCCTGCTTATCCCAAGATCATCTCAGCTATTTCTTCAGCAATTTCTTCAACAGTCTCCTGGCTTGTATTTCGTGCTACCTTATCGGCTAGGGATGGACTATAATCTATTACCTCTTGTTTTGTAATATCGTGCCAGATAGGCAATAATGTCTGCTGTCCAGATATAGCTTTTGTCATCAGACCATCCAACTCATAATTCGTCCACCCTGAATGATCTTGATATCACAACGATGCCAAATCTGCTTTTTGAGAGTCCTTGATCTATCTTCCTTCTGAGGCTGTCACCAATTTTTAATTCAAATTCATCATACCAAACCCTTACACCTTTTTGTTTTAAAGCGTTTGCTAGAGGACGAACCACCGCTTCTTTATCCTCAGAAGCATGCGAAATAAACACATCGTACTCTTTTGTTTCATCATCTGTATCTATGAATAGATTTGGATTATTGGCCAATGGCAACTGTTCGGAAGCAGTTGGCAATTTGCCCGGTAAAACCCTCACACCATGGCGAACCTTGCCAGCATAACCTCCCAAATCAATAGTTACGTACCAATGGGTTGATCGTGGAACTGGTATTCTATATGGACTTCTCTTAACATATCCGCCATAGTAATGATGTTGTCTTCCATTCTTATAATTCGAATAGTTCGATGAATCCATTAATCTTACATTCGCTGCGGCAGATAAGGTTACCTCGACGATCTTACCCGCTTCAACTTGTCCTAAATCATAAACAGAATAATTCATGCATGTCACCTCAGTTAAGTTTGATCCCGTCGCAACCCTGCATCATCGTAACTAAGGTCTTCTTAATCTGTGCCAGATAAGCATCAACATCATCAACATCTTCCAGCGTCTTCTGCGGGAAGAGCACCATGCGGTTTAGCTGCTTGATAACTTTCTTGGGCGCGGGTTGAACGACTTCTGTATTTCCGTTGTTACCAGTTTTGTCATCCTCTTTGAACTTAGGAGGAGTAACAGGCTTGGGTTTGGTGATTGCTTCGATCTTCGCCATGGTCTGATCCTTATACTGGATCATCGGCGGCACCAGACCGTCCAGCAACGCCAGACTCTTATACTGAGAGATCTGCTGTTTCTTTTGCCCATAGAAAGTATCCGCCGTCTGAATCACAGATTTCAGATCATACTGATCCATGGCGGCGGTATGGATCGCCTCCATGCACTGACGGACGATTTCCAGAAGCTCGTCGCGCTTGTCCTTCAGCAGCCGGTCATGCCCTTCATGCACCGTTGCCATTAAAGAGTTCAGTTCCTTGATGCGGTCATAGTTATAGGGGCCATTCGCAGGAATCATGGTAATCAGGCGGATCTTGTTGAGCGCCTGATTGGCTTCTTCTTCCTTCGCCAGGTAATCCAGTTCATGGCTTAAGTCCTGCGTCAGCTGGGTAGCGGCGTCGAAGACAGGGTGCTGGCTCATGAAGAAATTCTCCACCCGCGCCATTTTTTGCTTGTGGTCGATGAAATCATCCTGAAGTTTGAGCAGACGCTGTACCAGTGCGATATTGTCCTTCTGCTGGGAGAGCAGGTTGTCAATCAGGCCGATGCCGTTTGCCACCAATGACTGATCCGGGTACTTGTGCCCGGTATAGCGGCCCAGCAATTCCGTATAGTGATCCTTCTGGTTACTAAACTGGTCGATGATCCAAAGGATTAGACTGTCCTCATCTTCCGGCAGGGTCATCACTTCAAAGTACTGCCGCAGGAATTCACGGGCGGCTTTCATCTCCCGCTGTCCCACGACCACCTTGATGGAGATCTGCGTTTTGCCGATCTCCGTCTTCTTACGCAGCATATCTGGCAACTTTGGATTGTCAGCGCGGATGGTCGCGCCAGCCTGCTTGATCGTAACCTTCTGATCACAGATCAGCCGTGCGACAACAGCGGCCACATCGATTTCCCGCCAGCCGTATGGCACACCCTGATAGCGGGTCTGCACGTCAAACATTGAGGTCGGCAGATTTTTCGCGGACTGGATTTCCAGATACTTTTCCACTTTGGCAGCGGCGTCCTGGTTGGGTACGCTGCCAAACATATCACGGGGTTCCATGCCACTCAGGATCATCACGATGTCGTCATCGGATTCCGCATTCTTGGTAATGAGTTCCAGCTGGCTGTACACATGGACAACCAGATACTCCAGCGCCTGATCGATCTTGGCTTTGGGATCGGTACCCTTAAGGGTAAGATGTTCTCCGTCCACATAGTATTCTGCCTGCGCGATGGCCAGACGCAGCTGCTCCAGCGCCTCGTCTTCAAGGTTCTTGGCCTCATCGGTGTGTTTCCCGATGATGTCCTGCACAGACTTGGAAAGCTGGGACACGTTCCGCTGCTTCACATATTTGCGGATCTTCATGGCCCGTTCGAGGAATTCGTAATAAGGGGTATCGCCCAGAACGTCGATTGCCTGCTTGACAGATTCTGTCATCAAGCGCATCTCGTTCTTTTCAACGGCATCCGTCGCAACGGTCAGCATCTTCAGCCTCATGCCGCCGGTAATCGCGCCGACCGTCACACCGTCCACCATCTGGTCAAAGCCGAAGTTGTACTTGCCGTACTGGAACTTTTTGGTGGGATAGATATCCGCGAAGATCATATGGGCGATCCGCTCCACAATGGAAGCGGTGTCCACGTTCATTGCATTGATTTCTTTCCAGATATCCTGCTCTTCATCCGTCAGGAAATTATAGGTATCACCAGTTCTGCCGATGTAGTTCTGGGAAAAGAGACGGTTCAGGGATTCCGCCACGGTCTTGCGCATGCTGATAGGATCGACGTTGATGTTGTCAGCCATCAGGATAACGATGTTGTCCAGATTGGCAGGCATATCCTGCGGTACATAACGGATCAGGTACAGCAGCTTCAGCACGTCAACATCCAGCGGTTCAATGCCCGCTCCGGTCGCAGCGGCATTGGCACAGCGCTCAATGACACGGCGGATCGAACCATCCAGGAATTCATGGATGGAATCGTAGAAGCTGAACAGCGGAGCCAGATTGTATTCATCACCGGACTGAATCTTCTTCACAGCGATCTGGAAACCATCCAGCATGGAACGCTCTGCGCCGGAATAGTGCTTGCCAGCGTTGCCGTGCTTGCGGATCTCAGAGAAGATTTTCTGGATCAGCAGGAACTGGTATGGGACGAACGGGAAATTGATGGCAAATTCCTGCGGCCCGGAATATCCCTTGATATCCAGCATGGCG
>OHAT01003409.1_pt1 | contig 10499 bp, 4 predicted proteins | sample 1577141 | NCBI WGS metagenome assembly OHAT01 (sample SAMEA3541578, study PRJEB24748) | human gut metagenome | biome: human gut; feature: human-associated habitat; material: faeces | place: China | collected 2012
AGGAACTCGTTGCATATCTGGATTACTACAACAACCGCAGGATCAAGGCAAAACTCAAGGGCTTGCCGACTGCAATACACAGACAACAAGCCCTTTCGGCTGCTTGAGTTGTTTTACTTAAAATATTCGTCTAACCTTTTAGGGTCAATTCATAGAGGCTTTCAGCTTGCATTTTATTTACTTTTATAGTTCTCTACGCAACCTATCTGTTACCAACAAACTCAGTTGAGTTACATATATTCATGACACTGGGAAAAATCCGAATATATTGAATTTTACTCCTAATGCAGTATATATCATATTTCTGCTAATCACAATACCCTGTTTCACGCCTTATCAACTCTCCCTCACCGAAAGTCAAGACGCTTATAATACGTATATCCTCTTGATGAAACGGATATATTATGATAAAATACGATTAACCATAGATTTTCATAAAAATCGAAAGTTGGAGGTGCGTTATGACATATATTACACGAGAGCTGGAGCGTAAGTTCCTAAAGCTCAATGATTTTTTCAAGGTTATTCTTGTGACCGGTGCAAGACAGGTCGGCAAAACTACGATGCTCAAGCATTTGGCAACCGATGACAGAACCTATGTCACGATGGATAACGCTATGGCAAGAGAACTTGCCCAGACCGACCCCGTATTATTTTTCCAAACCTATAAGCCGCCTATCCTCATTGACGAAGTACAGAAAGCTCCGGAGCTGTTTGAGCAAATCAAGATAATTTGTGATGAGAGCGACGAAAAGGGCCTTATCTGGCTGACGGGTTCACAGCAGTATAAGATGATGGAGCGAGTGCGTGAAACACTTGCAGGAAGAATCGGAATACTGGAACTGTACAGCTTATCCGCAAGAGAAAAAGCAGGAATAGTGTTTGACACCGATTTGGACTTCTCTCTCGCAACCTTGCAGGCACGACAAAGAAAACTCCCGAAAAACGATGTGATACACGTCTTTAACCACATTTGGGAGGGTGGTATGCCCCAGGTGCAGGGCGTTGACGATGAGCTTCGTCAAGAGTATTTCAATTCCTACATCGACACCTATCTGATGCGAGATGTGGCAGAAGCTGGCGGCATTACCGATACGGTTCGCTTCCGCAAGTTCCTTGTAGGCTGTGCAGCACTTGTTTCAGAGCAGGTCAACTATTCGACACTTGCAGAGTCCGCCGATATTGCTCCAAGTACCGCAAAGGAATGGCTGAAAGTTCTTGTCGGACTTCACATTGTCTATCTCCTTGCTCCGTATTCCAACAATGAACTGAAACGGCTTAGTAAGACCCCAAAGCTATATTTCTGCGACACCGGACTTTGTGCTTATCTTTCGATGTGGCTGACAGCGGACACCCTCCGCAACGGCGCTGCAAGCGGTCATTACTATGAGAATTATGTGGTAATGGAGCTTGTGAAAAACTACGCTTATGCAAAGTCAAAGGTTAATATCACTTACTTCCGTGATTCCAACGCAAAAGAGATTGATGTGTTCGTTGAGGAAAACAATGTGATTCATCCGTTGGAAATCAAAAAGAGTGCCGCACCCGACCGCCGTGATGTCAAGAAATACAGCATAATTGATAAGGCTTCCCTAAACCGTGGATACGGCGGCATTATCTGTATGTGTGAGGAACCGATGCCAATTGATGCGGATAATTGTTTTATTCCCAGCAATCTAATCTAAACAATTTCAAACAGTTTGTTAATCATTAGAAATGTGCACCGCAAGGCACACTTAAAAATCCCGATGCCATTGTCAATGACATCGGGAAAAATCTGAATATATTAAATTTTACTCCTAATGCAGTATATATCATATTTCTGCTAATCACAATACCCTATTACGCACCTTATAGAGTTAGAATCGCACAATTTGATCTATCGCATATAGCGGCAAATTCAGAAGCCATCCTTCTTTTTTATAGTCCGCCATGGACGTACGCACAGAAACCTCCGGCGAAAACTTTTCATAATACGTTTTCAGGCTCTTGGCTCTAAGATTTACCTCTGCCTTTACTTCAACAGGAACAATCCGCTCGCCTGTATCAACAACAAAGTCAACCTCACAAGAGCCCCTATCATTCGTGTAGTAACAAATCTCCAAATCCTCCATATTTTTAAGCTGCTGACAAACATATTGCTCTGTAAGAGCTCCCTTGAACTCTACAAAAAGGTCATTCCCATCCAGTAAGGTTCTCTGCCGAAGCCCAACCATACAGCTAAGAAGCCCTACATCCACTACAAAGAGTTTAAATGCCTTCAAATCCTCATACGCACGCAAAGGAATGCCTACTGCATTGACACGGCTAACCTTATGGATCAGACCACAATCGCTAAGCCACAGCATTGCTGTTTCATATTCCTTTGCACGAGCCCCTTCTCGTACCAGCCCATAAATAAATTTTTTGTTTTCTTTCGCCAGCTGAGACGGGATGCTGTTCCATAACATACGCAATCTCGGAACAATTTCGTTGGGAGCATGCTTTGAGAAATCCTGTTCATAAGCCTCCAGAATTCTCTTTTGAATATATCGAACCTCATTAAAGTCCTTATTTTCTACAAAGCTTTGTACCGCCTCCGGCATACCACCGATAAAATAATACTGCTTCAATGCATCAATATAAGTTTGCTTAAAGCTTGTAATCATTTCAAAGTCCAGATTCTCAAGCAATTCAGCAAATTGCTCTTTATCGGTTGCCATTAAAAACTCCTTGAAGGAAAGCGGATAAAGCTTTAAAAAATCAACCTTGCCAACAGGGAACGATGTGCCTTGATGTAGGGCAATGCCGAGCAATGAGCCTGCACATATAATATGATACTGTGGTGCATTTTCATAAAAATACTTAAGAGATGATAACGCTCTTGGCACCTCCTGCACTTCATCAAAAATCAGTAAACAGTTTTCGGAGTTGATTTTTCGTCCGACATACAACTCTATCCCCATAATTAAGCGTTTCGTATCCAAATCGGAGGCAAATAACTCTGCCATTCTTGAATTAGAATCAAAGTTGATATATACAGTATCCGCATAAGCCTGCTTACCAAACTCTTTCATTAGCCATGTCTTGCCAACCTGACGAGCCCCTTCAATAATCAAAGGCTTACGACGTTTACTTTGTTTCCATTTTAATAGCTTTTCCATAGCAATTCGGTACATCACACACACCTCCGTTATCCTAATTTTAACATAGTATACCACTACATCACAGAAATTACAACGAACATTGTGTTTATGCATACATTTTTTACACCGAATCATTGCAGCATCCATCATAATATTTATTGATTGCATGAATAAGATGAACGCTTCCTCTTTCCCTGAAAACCAAGTTTTTTTGTACAATAAAATACCGACTTCCCAATCTTTCTTTTAGACCTAACGATTGGGAGTCGGTACATGTTTTCAATCAGTCTCTACATCATATTTCAAAAATTCAAGAATTTCTTCTTTGGCAGTGAATGAGGAATACCGTGCTTCACGATTACTCATATACATCAAAGCCTCATTTCAATCATCCATAGAATAGGCTTCCTCCGGTATCTGCTCTACTGCATCAGTCAAATCAAATTTCAGTGATTTGATCATTTCACTTCTCAACCCGAAAGGGATCTCATTTTCACTGAACGTCCTTGTTCGCTGATTGGCTATTTGCCATTATGCCTAAATATTATCTATATCTATCCCAATCGGGATTCGCAGTCAGCTTTGTCCAATGCTCATGAATCTCGCCTTTCTGGTTAAAGTCATGGCTATTTGTTGCCTCCTGCATATTGATGTAATACCAATCGCTCGGCTGATTATCCGACCACTGAACCATGCCATCCAGCAAATCATCCACCGTTTCAGGCAGTCTATGCAACATACGGTTAATCATGGATGCCGCCTCGGCTCTTGTGATGTTTTGGTCCGGCTTAAAGGAGCCGTCTGCGTAGCCCTTAATCCAACCCAGAGAGGCCGCACGTCTGATTTCCTTTTCCGCCCAGTGTCCAGAGATATCGTTAAAATCACTCTTTATCTCGACATTGCTTTGGTCGAAACGAGAGCAAATTGCCGCAAATTCCGCTCTTGTGATGGGTGCATTCGGCACAAAGGTATCCGCTGTGCGTCCCTTCAGAATACCAATATTCGCCATTGTGGAAATGGATTTATTATGCCACAGTCCAAACGCCACATCGTTAAAAGCATTCTCTGCCGTAAGGTTACTGTCACGCACATCGTCCTTCAGCAAACGGAAGAAGATAGCCGCAACCTCGGCTCTGGTGATGTCAGCATTTGGTCTTACCAATCCATCCTCATAGCCAACGATATATGCAAAGTGATTATCACTATTCAAGGTTTCGGGAACATCCGTTGCCTTCCAGCCCGCATAAACAGTCTTATCACTTGTCATTTTAATTTTTGTAATTTTATCCGTCAGTTCTTGATCTGCATACCAACCCGTAAAGGTATAGCCCACTCTGCTCGGTGTTTTATCCAGTGCGACAACCTTATTCCCTTTATACTTTTCATCCGCATATTTTGTGCCGCCGTTGGATTCATAATGCAATGTATATTTCTTGGTTGCATGAGAGCCACCGCCGCCGCCACTGCTATTCTTTTTCCACTGTGCAGTATAAGTTGCATCGCCTGTCACAGTTAGGGCAACTGTGGGAGACCAACTGGTAAAGGTGTAACCACTGCGGGTCGGTGTACCACCGGTAAATGCCGGTGTCGGTGTGCCTCGGCGCAGGTCGCTGGTTACCTCATCCGCAAAGCTGGTGCCACCAATGCCATCTGTATAAGTAACAGAATACTTCTTGATTGCTCCGTATAAAACAAGGCTCTTTGCCTGTGAAGAAGTTCCTGTTTCGGCGGTGTAATCGGTATCCGTAATGATTTCCTTATGATTATGTGTAAAATGTGTCAGATATGGTTCTGCATCTGCTACGCTATATGTTTTTGTGCCATAAGTAATCGAACCAGGGGCAACAACCACTCTGCCGTCCAAGGATTCACTTTCAAAAGAAGTCAATTCGTAATCGTTCATCGTATCCGATGCGCCGACCAAAGCTACAAAACGGTTGGTGGAAATTCCTCCGCTTGTATCAAAGCGGCAGCCGATACGAATATCGCCGCTGATGTTGGCTTTTGTGCCGTCAAGATAGAGGCTACCATCCTGGAAAACTGCGTTTCCGTAATAGCTTCGCTCCGAAGCATCATCATAGTGGGGGTATCCCTCAGTTGCCTTATTGTCCTGAATGGTACCGCCCAGCAGATAAGCAGCCGCATCTGTATCACTGATGGAAATGCCACCACCTTGTTTCGATTCGTTATCGGAAATTATGCCGTCGGTCATGTAGAACGAGTCTCTCTTGCCGTACAGGAAAACACCGCCGCCCCTGGAGAATGTTTCATTTTCCGAAATCGTGCCGCCACTCATTTCTACGGTGCTGGTGTAATCATCCGCCTTACTGGTCCACAATGCAATCGCACCACCGCCATTGCGGCCTGTATTTTGGGTAATCTCTGCATCACCGAAAATCTTGACACTTGCGTTGCCGTTCCAATAGATATCCGCAGCATAAACAGAGATTGCACCGCCGCATCCAGCTGTATTGCCGGAGATTGTGCCGCCGGTCATAATAAATTCGTTGGTCAAATCCACAGAATTTTTTGGTGTGCCAAGAATAGCAACCGCACCACCAAAGGCACTTCGATCACTTTCTGCTTTATTGTTTTTGATGCTTCCGCCGGTCATAGTCAATTTAGCCGATACATCATAACTTTCGTCATAGTCAGCACGATTTGCACGGATCAAAATTGCACCGCCATGGGCACTTTGTGTATAGGCAGTACCAAAGTAATCACCAACTGCGGTATTTCCGCTAATCGTACCGCCGGTCATTTCCATCTCGCCGCTGAGATAGAGGCCACCGCCCTGTTCAGCAGAACAGTCGGTTACGGCAGAGCCATCATTCATAATCAGCTTTGCAGTGCTATCAACTACGATACCACCACCCCAGTCATTTGTTCCTGTGTTTCCTGAAGTACCGGACCGATGGACTGCACGTCCGTTGCAGACCGTTGCCTCATTTTCTAATGTCAGTGTGCTTTCAGGGCAAACACGGATACAGCGAATATCCTGTGTCTCGGCATCAATCGTCACATTTTCAAGCGTAAGCTCCGTCGTTGTGGCTGTGCCGTATTCAACACCAACCTCAATCATATAAAGGTCAGGAGAGGTGGTAGAGGTGTCCTTTGTATAGGTAATTTTCTTTGCTGCTCCATCGTCTTTCCCCGCCAGCGTTACCTCTTTATCGCCTGTCAAAACAAGCTTTCCTACAATTTTAATATCAGAAAGCAGGCAAATGGTATCCCCATCAGCAGCCTTACTATATGCCTTTGTAATTGTTTTGAGCGGAGCAGCTTCATCCGTACCGGTCGCTGTATCATTGCCCATATCAGATACATAATACGTTGTTCCGCCACTTGCACCTGCACTCATAAGCAAGCCGCCATCGGCTATCGCAGTTGTTGGTAGCAGGCTGATAATCATGCTCAGCGCCAGTAAGCATGATAGAAAAGTCTTTCGCATACAGTTTTTCCTCCTTAGTCATTTCATAAAAAAACAAAAAAATGCGGCATAAAATGGAATTTACGCCAAAGATGATTATACCTCTTATTTATAAAAGTTCAACCGTATAAATGTCTTTTCATTTACGTTGTATAACATGAATTAAAATACTATTGCCAACTGTCCAAACCCATTCATAAAGTTTTTACCAAAATCATGCATTTTTGACGAATCCCGGCATCTTTCGATAAACAAAAATCATTATTCTCTCGTATTGATTTTTTCATAACAAGGTGTTGACATAAACACAACCTTATACTACATCCTTTTTATGCCTAAAAACAACAAAAAAGAAAAGCCCATCAAGGTTCTCCCTCAATGGACTTTCTTTCATTTGTTACAAATATTATCTATATCTATCCCAATCGGGATTTGCAGTCAGCTCTGTCCAATGCTCATTGATTTCGCCTTTCTGCTTAAAATCATGGCTATTTGTTGCCTCCTGCATATTGATGTAATACCAATCGCTCGGCTGATTATCCGGCCACTGAATCATGCCATCCAGCAAATCCTCCACCGTTTCAGGCAGTCTATGCAGCATACGGTTAATCATGGATGCCGCCTCGGCTCTTGTGATGTTTTGGTCTGGCTTAAAGGAGCCGTCTGTATAGCCCTGTATCCAACCCAGAGAGGCCGCACGTCTGATTTCATTTTCCGCCCAATGTCCAGAAATATCGTTAAAGTTGCTTTGCACCTCAACATCACTCCGGTCGAAACGAGAACAAATCGCCGCAAATTCCGCTCTTGTGATGGGCGCATTCGGCACAAAGGTATTTGCTGTGCGCCCCTTTACAATGCCGATTTTCGCCATCGTGGAAATGGATTTGTTATACCATTTTCCAAACGCCACATCTGTAAAAACGCTATTTGCTGTGAGGTTATCATCCCGCACATCATCCTTCAGCAAGCGGAAGAAGATAGCCGCAACCTCGGCTCTGCTGATATTCGCATTCGGTCTGACTGTTCCATCCTCGTAGCCAACGATATACGCAAAATGATTTTCATTATTTAAGTAATTTGGAACATCTGTTGCCTGCCAGCCTGCATAAACGGTTTTATCACTCGTCATTTTTACGCTTGTGATTTTATCCGTCAGCTCTTTGTCTGCATACCAACCCGTAAAGGTATATCCAACTCTTTTGGGAATCTTATCAAGAATAACAACTGTGTTTTCTTTATATTTTTCATCCTCATATTTTGTACCGCCGTTGGATTCATAATGCAAAATATAATATTTTGTCACATGAGAACCGCCACCACCGGAAGAAGGCGGTGTTGCGATTTTTTCCCACTTGCCGTAAAGAATCGTATCTGTACTCAACACAGTACCATCTGTATAGCTAAGTGTGCATGCATCATCCGTAAACCAGCCTTTGAAGCTATATCCCTGATGGGTTGCCTCCTGTGCCTTTGCTGTATAGGCTGTACCGGTACGGATATAATCATCCGCAGGTGGTGTCACATCAGAGGGGTTATCTGTGCTAACCCACTGATACTGAATCCTGATAGATGGCACATAGGTCATCCAGTCCGTCTTTCCTGCCGCTTTGCTCTGCCCAATAACCAAGCCCTTCTGCATTTTCCAGCTTGGTACGAAAATATCGTTTGCATCCGCCTGTGCCGCCGCAGCTTCGCCGCCCGCACCGGTTGTATACCGAACAAGCTGTGTACCGATTTCCGCTCCTTCCACCGTTACATCTTCACTGTGGATTTGAATTGGTTTCGCAGTGCTTGCACCTGTATAAGAAGAAATCACATTGATATAGCGCCCTTCTTTTGCTTCCCTTGCGCCTTTTTCTAAATAAACATCGTTATTCGTGCTGATTTCTGCAGCACCCCCCAGATTGAAGGCAGTTCCTACATAAACACCGTCACCTCTGGTCGAACGCCGTGCTTCCTCGGTCAGAGAATTGTTATTATCCTTGATGACACCGCCTGTCATGGTATAGGTGCCGCCGTAAACACCGCCGCCTGCATTTGCAACATTGTTTTCAATGGAACCGCCGGTTTGATTAGCAGCGGATGTTGGCCATAAGTATACGCCACCGCCCTGCGAGGCTTTGTTTTCGGAAATTGTACCGCCGGAAATCGTTACATTCGTTGCGTCATACAGAAAAACACCGCCGCCGTAATTCTTAGCACTGTTTTTTGTCAGTGTGCCACCGTTAATATTCAGTTCGGTTACGCCGAAGAATGCTGCGATTGCACCGCCGCTTCCTTCCGTCACCTGATTTTCGGAAATTTCGCCGTTTTTAATATTGATTGTAATTTTTTTGCTTTGCTGTGGAAAGGTAAGAATACCGCCACCGTAGTCAAGTGCCTTATTCCCGGTAATTTTGCCGCCGTTCATTTCAAAGGAAGCAGGTTTAGGCTTAAACAATATATCGCCGCCACTTGCATTGGCATAGTCGGCAACATAAACCCCTGCACCATAGCTGCCTTGTCCGGTTGTTTTATAGGTACTGTTGTTTGAAATTTTGCCACCATTCATGACCATAGTTGAGCCAATGATTGCAACGCCGCCGCCGCCATTTGCTGTATTTCCGCTAATTTCGCCGCCGTTCATGGTAAAGATACTGCCATTGCCAAGCAAAATGCCGCCGCCCAATTCATAGTTCCTATTTGTGTTATTACGAATGACTGCTCCTTTCTCCATTGTTATCTTGACACCATTGTTCGCAAAAATGCCGGAGCCAAACTGAGCCGCTTTATTGTTTTGTAAAATAGCACCGCTTTGCAGCACAATGGTGCCGCCGTTCGCCGCCTTGATGATCGAATCGGTCTCCGCTGCGTGTGCCGCATCCACACTGTACTCCGCACCATCAATCACAACATCTTTGAGTGTCAAAGATGCATACGCATCCTTCAATTCAATCATATAGCCGCCGGTATACCGATGGATTATTTTTCCGCCAAGGTCCCAAACTTCTTCCCCTGTGACCCTATAAAAACTCGAAAGACAAATATCATTGATATTCTTTTCATTTGCAAGCTTGTTTGCCTTTTCAATCGTCTTTACAGCAGTCGCTTCGCTCAGTCCGTCGTTTTCATCTGCGCCATGCTGCTGGTCAAGGTAAATCACTGTATTAGCAGAAACCGCAAATGCTGCACTTTCTTCATCCGCCTCCAGTGTGCCAATCAGAGAATCCTCATCCTCGGCGAAAAACGCCTCATCCAATCCGCCCTCTCCAAATGCATCATCCTCCGCAGGTTTTTCTGCCTCAAGGCTTTCCACCTGTCCTTCCGCAGAAGTCTCCTCCGCAAAGGCAGCGCATGGCATAAGCGTAAAGGCCATCAGAAATGCCATTGCACATGACAATAGTTTTTTGCTCACTTTCTATAACCTCTCTTTCAAATAAAAATGATCTGCAATAAAAATTTACAAGAAAACGCTTATTCATAGATTGCATTTCTTCTGTATGTCCCCAAAATATACCAACTAAAATTATATCAATATTTTTTCTCAATACAATCACTAAAAATTTTTTCATTAACAATGTATATCAAAATTTAAAACAACCCTGAGAAGTACCTAAATTCATATACAAACTTTTTACAGAAATTATCCATTTTTGGCGAATTTCGCCACCTTTCGACAATTTTTTCATTATTCCACCGTGTCGTTTTCATTCATCCATCTGTTGACGTGTTCATTAAATCTATGTTATGGTATATTTTGGTAAATAAGTTTCTATCATAGAACAAATATGATTATTTATCTCGTAAAAATAATATTCTAAAAGGAGTAACCTGAAATGGATAAATGCAGCGCCGCCGTAAAAAGAGCCAAAATATACTGCTTGTTTGTCGGAATCTTCGCTTTCTTGCTTGCGCTCCTTCTCAGCCAAGCTTTTTTTAATTATACGGAAAAAGAAATGAAAATG
>OHAT01003413.1_pt1 | contig 10495 bp, 12 predicted proteins | sample 1577141 | NCBI WGS metagenome assembly OHAT01 (sample SAMEA3541578, study PRJEB24748) | human gut metagenome | biome: human gut; feature: human-associated habitat; material: faeces | place: China | collected 2012
CAGGGGGTAAAGAAAATGAAAAAGACAGTGGTTATAGTATTGTTAATTTTATCAATTATAACTGGTTGTAGTAAAAATGTTAACTATGACACAGATGGTAATTTAATAAAAGTGTGTAGTTCTTCACTGGGTCATTATGTCTATGAATATTACGATAGAGAAACAGGCGTGACATATTTATGCACAACTGATGGTGGCATTACACCAAAAGTAAACTCTAATGGAGATGTATATGAAAGTAATAGGTGATATTATGAAAGCACCATGTAAAGATTGTAACAAAAGATGTTTAAATTGCCATTCAGCTTGTGAAGAATACTTTCAATACAGATATGAAATAATGAAAGCGTCTGTTGCTGAGTATAATGATTCAAACCATAAGGTGTACGTAAGTGAAGCGTGTAGAAGAATGAAGAAAAGGAGAAAGAAATAATGACAGTGAAAGATATGTGTACAGTTATGAGTAATTGGGTGAGCGTAAGTGTTTGTACGAACATAAGATATAGCAACGAACTATCATTACTTCAAAAAACAAATCCTATTACATCGCAAGAATTTAGGAAATTAGTTCTAAAATCAGAAGCATTTGCAAACATGCGGGTATTTAGATTGACACTCGAAAATAACTGCTTATGTATATTCTTATTCGAAGAGGGTGCCGTTTAAGTGTCTAATATTCTTAATTTGTTTTTTGTACTAGTTATGCTGTCAGCTATAAGTGCAAGATTATTTAATGAATTAACATTGTTTTTTGTAATGTGTGTTTATTCACTGCTTTTATGTTTGGCACTAGCAGGATAAAAATAAGGGAGCTAATAAAAAAGCTCCCTTTGTTATGTTTCACGTGAAACATTAATTGATAAAATCACCGTAATTTAAAATAGTCTTAACAATATTTGTACTAGCTGTCTTTGTGAATTCTTTGCCACTGGCCGCACACAAAAACAGCCTTAAATTAGTTGTGTCAAAAACAGTCTGATTAAAAACACCCTGTAAATAAGAATATCTAATAAGCACATCATTCGAATATGACTTTATCATATTAAGTGAACTTCCGTCCGCATTAACAATTTCACAAAATTGTACTACAATGCCGTCACAGTCATTTGCAACGTAAAGCGTGTGACTATCACAAATAATATGATTATCTGTAACATACGCATTAGGACTTTTTCTAATATAAAGACCGTACAAATCGGTATTTGTAGTTTTACCAAGCCCCCCGCATCTTATGTCATTACTATTTAATTTACATTCTTTTACATTATCGATTTTTACGGCAATATAATTACTTTCAATCATGTTGTTATTAATATTGCATTTTGTGATTGTTCTACCATCTGAATTACCAACAAAAATGCCAACACTTGATGAAATAGTATATCTGTCTGTGTTAGTCATTGACTTTTTTAATGTGTTTTGAGATATAACAACACCGCTAATATCACGATTAATGAAACTAGTGTCGATTGCTATGTAGTTATCCTCACAATCTTCTATAATGTTACCAACAATGCTTATTGCATCACCAATGACAAAGATTGCATCCCTATTACTGTTTCTTATTTGGCAATTTGACACTGTTACATTGTCGCAATCATTTAGCTGAATTGACATAGCTGTTGCGTTTTCAAAAATACAGTTTTCTATTAAAATGTTATTGTACTTATTTCCCGAAACTGTGTCAATAATAGGTCTTCCATTTGTTTTCGGTCTATCATATGTGTGTTTATTTACTTTTTGCCCTGCATTATTCATACCACCATCAAATTTGACATTATTAAATACACAGTTATCACCAGAAACTTTAATTAACCCATCGTTAAGATCGCTTGAAACGTCTATAATGAGTGAATGTAAGCACGAAAAGTTACCATTTATGTTTGTGTCACCCATAACAGTAAGTGGTGAGCTGAAACCGTATTTTTTGTTAGGTGTGAATTCGATGCAATTACAAGTTTTTAGCAAATTTTTTAAACCAATAGTTTCATCACTATCATCACCTTTACATCCAAACTGCTCCGGTCTGCCTGTTTTTCCAACAAAATAAGCAAAAAGACCATTTAATAATGGTATATTGTAACCTGAATTAACATCTAATATAAGATAAGTAGCGTTACCATTGTCGTTTATAGTATAATAGCCAGAAGTAATTACAATGTCATTTAAAGAAATATCCATATCGTTAACCATTTCTAACACTGTAACACACTTTACTGCCCTTTTATTTACACTTTTATTTAACTTCGAAAAAATAACGTTGTTAATCAAATCAGCTAAAGTTCCATCTTGTGACATTTCATCAAGCTTTTTATCAATCATTTTTTGAATGTCTAAACTATCAAAATAGTGATTAACATATTCAATAAGTTCATTAATTGTGTCGCCAAGCTCATTGCTTTTTTCAATGACTTTATTCAACAGCTCATAATAACTTAATTCATCCCCATACACCTGGGGTAAAACAGGAATAGTGTGGTTACACCACTCTCTAAAATTTCTAGGTTTAAAACTCATATTGAATCACTCCCATATATCCCAGATTTGCATAAATAAATCTTCAAGTTCACGAATTAACATAGCGTCAATGTTTTTCATCTTTTCGATGTACTCATTCACCATACTAATATAAGTTATCGTGCCCTCTTTTCCCCATCTATGTTCTGCATACTCTTCTGTACTCTTTGCATTTGTGTCACTGTTGCTCTTACTGTTGCTACTGCTATTCGCGTTACTGTTTACAGCTTGTGTTGTATCACTAAGTGTTGCATCACTCATATACTCGTTAGACTCAAGATTCTCTAAACTGCCTTGAGGTGTATCACTGTGCCTAATCTTTGCGCTAGCTGTTGTGCTTGTTGTTGTGCTAGAATTAGCTGTGATATTTGTGTTGTCATTAACTTTTGTGTCAGCATTTCTGCCTATATTATGTTCGACATTCATATCAACGTTATCAATAACAGGGATATCAATGTTAATCGCTTTATAAAGCTTGTTGTAATATGGCATAATCACTGATAGTTTAGCGTCAAGTCTTAACTGCCACAAACCAAACGTTTCACACCCAATTTCTCTGGTATAAAAATGTTTAAGTATCTTTGTCTCAAGTACAGGCCTATAACTTTCGTCAAATATTTCAAAAGGCGGAAAGATTCTATTTCTTGACTTTTCAATGACTTCATTAACATTTGAATAGCCAACCGATTTGTTAAGGCCTGCAAGTGATTCACAGATATATCTTACTTCTGTTGTGTATCTACTCATGTTATCACCTCTCTATATCAGAAGTGCCTAAACTAGCTACTTTCATGCCACTAATAAATTATTCTAAGTTTCCCTCATCTGTTTCCTTGTCAGGCTCGTCACCCTCGTCAAAAATCCATGTTACGTCAAGGCCAAACCTTTCTTTAATCTGTTCACTTGCGTAATCTCTGGCCATCGTTCTTGAGCGCCTGTTAGCAAGAGCATCAGCATTAGCTGTGTCTACTTCGGATTTCACCATTCTTTCCTTTTTCTGTACGATAACAGATGTGATGCCAAGCAGTGCGTTTCCTCTGTTGTAAAGTGTCTGCTGTACTTCCATCAACTGAGGTGCTACCAGTGATGCACCTAGCTGTAATGCTTTAATATCTTTTAATGACAGATTATCGCCAACTGCTAAGTACGGATTATCTGCATCAACTCCCGCAAGCAAGTTTTTAAAAGTCAATCTTTCATTTTCTGAACACTGAACAATAACGGGCGTTTTCTGTGCTACACAGTTTGTGTCTATTGTACCGTCAATTCTCCACAATCTGTACGCTAATTCGATGTAAGCATTGTACATATTTGTTCTAAGCATGTTATCCCATATAATAACAAATTCGCCCTTGTTTAGTTCCCTCTGATATCCTGTCCAAGGATTCCAAACACGTATTTTTGTTGGGTTTCCATAACAGTCATATGTGCCAAGACACGAATACTGCATACAGGCATACTCGCCTGCATCCGAATCGTAAAAGAAAGCAATAGAACCAAGCTCAAAAAGCTTTAACGCTAACCACCTTGAATCTATTTCTTTTGGCAAACCCTCGACACGATAAGATGCTACAGCGTTGCTTGCAAATTTCATTAACCAATGGTTATATTGTATGCCAGAAGAATATACCCTTTGAAAAAATCTTCGTTTACTTCTACTTCTCCCCGTTTTAATCACCGCCTTTATTTGTTATTTGCTGTGTAGTTGCCGAAGCTTGTTTTCCAAAACGTTACACCTTTTTTCAGAACACTCATAATTAGTTCTTCCGCATCAGCAGGTATTGCACCTGTTATCGCAACAGTAGAACACTTTACAAAATTCCATGACGGTCTAGTGGAAATGTTTGGTACTTTCAATCTGCATACCTTATATCCAAACATGCTAAAATAGTTATCGGCTATTCTAGCATACTCTTCTCTTACTTGACGCACCTGTACAAATGTGTCCAGTATCTGCTGTGACCAAAGAACAGAGCCGCCAGAATTACCACTTAATTTCGATGTGTCGTGCGTTTCTTTGAAATAGTCTGACGCCGTGCTAACAGCACTACTTACCGCACTAACGCCTGCAAGGCCTGCCGCTAATAAAGGCATCCCTGCGCCTGTTTCTATAGCCGCACCTAAGCCGACACCTGCTCCAACTGTTCTACTGCCTGTACCTAAAATCCTAGGCAACCAATGAGCAATAGTACCACCCAGTTCTCCTACTCCATATGATGCGATTTCAGCTTGATAAGCGTCGTACATGAAAGAACCTTTTATACCGTAATTAAGTGTGTATCCCTCAGTCTTATTTATGCCACCTGTAATTTTATAATTAGTTGGAACACACATTATTTGAGGCGTTACACTTTGATTACCAGAAAAAGTTAATATTCTATGCTCGTAATCACTGAACAACTCTGGATGCAGAACCATTTTATCACCTGTTGGCGCATAAACAACATAGTCAACAAAAGGTGAAGAATACAATCTGTTGTTCAAAGGTGTATAATTACCGAATTTTGCAGGTAAAGCAGGTAATTCTCTTGTTGTCTGTACTCTTGAGTCCGAGCCAGATGGTGCAAATATTTTTGGAATTGTGAAAACCTGTATAATTGTTGACTGATAGCCCGCTGAAATGACATTGTTCAGAAACGTTAATAAGTCATCACTGTTATCTGTTGTACCAATTTTAGAACCTTGAAAAATGCCGCTCAAAACAGGCTTATCAAACCATGTAGGCTGATTAGCAATGCCACTTAACTGCGTATCACTGATACAGATTTCTACGCCGTAAGTGTACTGTTTTGAAAACTCTGTCAACTGTTCTTCGATTGCTGTAATCATTTCACCAGTAGGAACATCCTCATTTAGTGTGTGTGCACCTATACTATCATCTGTAACGTGTTCACGCTCAACAAAGCATTGACCAACTGTACAATCCAGAAACCAAGTCTGGAACAAGTCAATAGTAAACCTTACTTCACAAGTGTTATTAGAAACATACTCAATGCTATTGATAAAAGCGTAAAACCACTTGTTGCCAAAAGCTGTATTTTGAAACATTAAATAGTTGCATTGATAAACGTCATCTGCTTTACAGAATAGACGGAACGTGCCTTTATTGACACGTCCGTAACTCTGTTTAGTAAATGACTTAACGATTTTATCAGACATATAACTATGCTGTGCATTTTTAGTTGCAAAATATTTAACATTGTCGTAACTTTTATCACATTCAACATTAGCAAGCAAATATATGTCAGTATCAGGCGCGATATAGCTCATTAAGTCACCACCTCATTAAGAAATTGTAATTGTTACCTCAGCAGATTCAATAGTTCCAATGCTTGCTTTTGCTTTCAACGTACCTGATGATTCTGCTGTCCAAACGCCGTTCGAAGCAACAGTGCCAGTTGCTGTACCACCTGTTTTAGTCCATTTGACTGTCTCTGTACCACCAGTGACTGTTGAAACTGTTGCAGTGAGAATGCCAGTTGCTGTGCCATCTTTACCAAGCTTACCAGTAATCGCAACTGCTGATGGTGTAATTGTTGTGTTATCAGCTGTCTGTACAGGCACAGATTCAGCAGGGATACAACAAACTACATTTGCAAAAGGTGACACAGCGTACGTCTGCCACATATGCAAGAAATAGTTGTGATCAAGTGAAACAGGGTTCGGCATATCTCGCATTTCAAAAACATTGTCATAAATCTGAACAAAATCTTCATCTAAGATAACACCTGCAATGTTATCAAGAAAAGCCATATCATCAGCGGATGGTTCTTTATATGTAGGGTCATTTGCAAAAATCTTGTTGAGTCTCTCGACGTCCAGTGTACCGAGCGAATCAATAAGGATTCTTCTGTTCAGATAATCTGCATAAGGAAGATTGAATGCACCTGCGAGAACATTTGTGTCAATGTTTGCGTCATAATTGGTGTTGATAAGAATAACTTTTCTGTCATTCTCTGTAAATGTTTTAACTCCTGCAATAGAGAGCTTGTCTGTCATAAATGACATATCATTTGAAGCTTTTCTAAGCTGTGTAGCCGCTTCAAGATAACGCCCACCTGTGAATGTGTAGTAAGTAAGTTTTCCTTTGAGGATGTGCTGACCAATCATGTATTTCGTAATATTGAATTCATCGAAAGCCGCCGCACTGTATACTGACTGAATGATACCACTGACAAGTTCGTCCATACCTGCCCAAGAATTGAATGCATTTTTGAGCATAGCACGATTAACTGTCACAGGGTAAGTCAACTGTGAATTCATCACATAGAAAGCAACTCTCACATCGTTGTCAAATCTCTTAAATGCATTACCTGCGCCGTTGTCAGAACCGCGAACTTCTTCATACTGAAAAACATTCGCAATATTTACAAAAATATCCTCAATGGTTTCACCTGTGTCAATGACACCTTTTTTCAATGTTCTTAATGGATTTGTGTACATTCTGCTAGCAATTCTGGCAAACGCAATCCTGTTAACAAGCGTATTGATAAACTCGTTCATTAATGCGGGGTTATTCATTAAGATAGCGCCAATACCACGAAGCGAATCTGCGTCCGATGTTGCGTAAGGGACATTCTCACGATAGTTGTTTGACGCACTATTTTTAATCGCATTTACAACGTCGGCAGAAATATTTGTGTTAGTCGTAATCCTTGGCTTAGTTGGCATATAAAAATCACTCCTTTATTTATTATCACCGTATAAAACAGTATCAATAGTTACCTTTTTCATTTCATCTTCGGGGTCTAGTTCTGGTGGCGTTGGTGGCTGAGGTGTACCGCCCTCTTTGAATCTAGCTGTATATCTTTCTCGCCATTCCTTGTCATTATCAACGTATTTCTGATGCCAGTCCTCACCATCATCAATACCATCATCGTTGATTGTTTCTAAAATGCTGATAGCATCATCATCTGTTCTATCTCCAACAAATGCTAATAATGCGTCTTTTGTTGCCTGTTTCATGTTACCACCTCTTTCTTAGTTTTGGATACATCCATATAGGCATTCTGCGCTTAATTCCTTTACCTGTTGGTAAAGATGGATTAAAGCCCTGTAACAAATTAAAGTAGTATCTTGCGTACTCTGCACGTTTTTCAATGGTTGCTGATGGGTCAGCAGGTCTTTCATAGCAGTACAAAAAGCATTTTGCCATATGCCCTACATCATCTGTTGCAGTACAAAAAGCTTCCATTGTCTGATAAGTTCTGTACTCTGTCGGCACTGATGGAAAGTTCGGATACCACTCCTGCGGGTTGTCATGACGTTCATCATCCAATCTCTGACATTGACCGTATCCGTTTGTATCGAGATTTGTTTGCCAATCTGGAAAGTTCTGGTTTAAATATGGAATAATAGTTTCAACCGCGGGTGTCCACTGAACTAAACCATAGCCTCTTTCATCTACTGCAACACCTTTTTCATACAAGTCTGCACTGATAAAAGACTCCATTGTAGCATTACCAAGTAATGCACAAACACCATTTAATGACCATCCTTTTGTAAGTAAATAGCTTGCAACGCAATAAGCGTTGTTTGTTGATTTCTCTGATGTGTAGCTATCTAGCCAATCTGGAATAGATTGCCAATGCAATTGTGTTGGGTCTGGCACTGTTCCAGTATCAACATCTGCATATATGAATCCCTGTAAGTAACCATTCATCCAGTCTGGACAATAGCCGTTACTCTTTTTTGCTTTTTCAGTCCAAAAATACTTTCCAGACGACCAACCGCTATTTGACGTTACAATGCCATCTGATGTTATTTGTTCAACGACTGCCACATGACCTGCGCCTCCGCTATTGTAGCCATAACAAGCAATAGCGCCAAGTTTTGGCTCTTTTCCTTTTGAAAAACTTGTTGTCCGTGCGTACCAATTTGTTGCATTTGAAGTTGACAAACCGTACGGATAACGCCCTATAATCTCATAAAATCTGCCCCACGCATACCATGTACAGTTGCCACCTGTCTGCTGTGGGCCAAGATTTGCTTGATAAAATGGGTTATCGCTGTACCAGTATTTAGAGCCTTGCATGCCTGCTGATGTAAGTCTAGGTGTAAAAGGCATTAGCAATCACCACCTAACAATGACTCCCACATTTTTGAGCCACAGGAAGAATCATTGTGTCCATTTGTGCCACATTCAATTCCGTAAGCCCTCATCATGCTCTGATATGAATTGATGGCAAAGATTGTGTTGTTACCCGCATTGCCGTCGATTGACAAAGGTTTTCCATTTTGACCAATGAAGCCCTGTGAACGTAAAATGGCTTGTAGTACACATACGTGTGTGCCCTTTGAATTAAGAATTACCGATTTCATTTGTCTACTCCGTTCCCAATAACGTCTGACAATTTTTGAAGTGCCAATGTGTTGTTGTTTAATGCTGTTGTTACTTCTTTCATTTCCTGCTGATGCTGTTCATTGAGTTTGTCAATATCTTCTCTGTTTCGGTCTGTCATATACTTGACATACCAAGCCATAGCGATAGCACACACAATAGGGAAACCAAGTGTGCCAACAGCCTGTAAAATAGCATTTACATCCATTCTTTTTTCACCGCCTTTTCATCTGAAATATTATACACTATATATTGCTTTTTGTCAAGAAGTATGATACAATATATAGAGAAATGAGGTGACATACACAATGAATAAATACTATGACGGTACAAAACTTTTGAGCATGCTTGACATCAATGGTAACAAGCCAGAAATCTATATGGTTACAACTAATAGAACAGGCGGAAAGACAACATATTTTAGCAGGCTGTTAGTCAATAGATTTCTAAAAAGAGGCGAAAAGTTCGCACTTGTATACAGATATAATTATGAACTCGACGAAATAGCAGACAAATTCTTTAAGGACATTGGCTCACTTTTCTTTAGGGGGTATGAAATGACAAGCAAAAGACGCGCATCTGGTATTTTTCATGAACTGTTCTTAAATGAAGAGCCATGTGGTTATGCGTTCTCGCTTAATAATGCTGATGCATTAAAGCGATACAGTCACCTTTTTTCCGATGTTCAACAAATGATGTTTGATGAATTCCAGAGTGAAACTAATCACTACTGCACAGATGAAATCAAGAAGTTTTTAAGTGTACACACAAGCGTTGCAAGAGGACAGGGAAAACAAATTAGATATGTACCTGTTTACATGTGTGGTAACACTGTATCTATCATTAACCCATATTATACAGCTATGGGTATATCTGCTAGATTAAAAGAAGATACAAATTTCTTGCGGGGTAATGGATTCGTACTAGAACAGGGCTACATTGATACAGCATCTATTGCACAAAAACAAAGTGGTTTCAACAAGGCGTTTTCAAGTGACAAATATGTTGCATATTCTAGTCAAGGCGTGTACCTTAATGACAGCAAAGCTTTTATTGATAAGCCGAGTGGTAGGGGAAGATATGTGTTCACTCTTAAATACAAGGATAGAATGTATGGTGTTAAGGAATATGCTGACTCTGGTATTATATTTTGTGATGATAAACCAGATAACTCCTGTCCAATCAAAATAACAGTCACAACTGATGACCACAATATTAACTATGTTATGTTAAAAAAGAATGACTTAATTCTCACTAACCTAAGATTTTATTTTGAAAGAGGTTGTCTAAGATTTAAAGACATGTTGTGCAAAGAAGCAGTGCTTGCTTCACTTTCATATTAAGGTATCACCAAGTGCTAACATTAATGTATACAGTTAGAACGCAACGTTGAAAGATACGCTAACTAGTATGTTGGTAAATTGCAGACCGCTTTAATGTACCACTTGTAAATGATATATTGCCACTCTAGTTACAGAATGAATGTTCGTGACGTGGGTGGCATTTTTATTGAACATCTCTTAAATGAGAATCATTCTCAAATGAGAACCATTCTCAATTAGAACGGATTTGAAAGCGAACAAGCGTTCTGACTCAAATGTCGTACCTGTGAGTGACAAATGGCACCAGACAGATAGT
>OHAT01003427.1_pt1 | contig 10459 bp, 10 predicted proteins | sample 1577141 | NCBI WGS metagenome assembly OHAT01 (sample SAMEA3541578, study PRJEB24748) | human gut metagenome | biome: human gut; feature: human-associated habitat; material: faeces | place: China | collected 2012
CGAGCCCCTTTCCTACACCACCCACCCCCAAATTTGTGTGTAAAAAGTGGTGTAAGTGGTGTATTTTTATGGCCTGCACCAGCCAGCCCTCCCGGCCCCCACTCCCCACAAATCACAATGTTTTTGTTCCGAACATCTCCCAACATGGCCCAAATTGATCCACATAATATGAAAAATAGAAAATTGTACCGTTACCAAATTGTAATATTTACACTAATTTACATAAATCGCGGAAAAAATTACACCATCCGGTGGTGTAAACGCAAAAACTCTTCCAAAAATATGTCCCAATAGTGTAGAATGGGGAATACCGGCGAATTTTGTCGCCGAGAAAGGAGTTAATGTGTATGCAAGAAGTACAAAAAACCGAAAAACGCAAGGACACCCGCGGCCGCGTGCTGCGCACCGGAGAAAGCCAGCGCCCCGATGGCAGCTACCAGTTCCGCTGGAGTGAGGGCGGCGAGCGCCGCACCCGCTATGCCCCCACATTGGAGGCCCTCCGGCAAAAGGAGGACGAGATCACCCGCCAGCGGCTGCTGGGCCGCCTTTCCACCGGGGGCAGCGCCACCGTGGGCCAGCTGGTGGAACGCCACATGCTGCTGCGCCCCAACCTGCGGGAGCGTACCCGCCGCAGCTACCGCAATACCATCGCCCACCTGCAGCCGGATGACCTCTGGAGCCGTAAGGCCAAGGATGTCACGGTGGGGGATTGCAAGCTCTATTTCACCCGTCTGCAGCAGGGCGGCCTTTCCTACGAATCCATCCGCAACGACCATTCTTTCCTCTCCTCGGTGTTCAAAAACGCCGTGGAAGAAGGCACCGCCGGCTGGAACCCCTTCTCCTTCCGGCTGGGCTTCCTCCAGCGGGAGCCAAAAAAAGAGCGTGAGGCCCTCACCCCGCAGCAGCAAGCCGCCCTCTTGGAATTCATGGAGCAGGATACCTACTGCCGCCGCTACCGCGACCTGTTTTTGATCCTCCTGCATACCGGTCTCAGGGCAGGGGAGTGCGCCGGGCTCACGGTCGAGGATATCCACCTGCACAGCGGCTATCTCCAGGTCGATCACCAGGTCTACTACTCCCCGGAGCAGGGAGGTATGGTGTGGGCGCCCCCAAAAACCGAAAAAAGCTGCCGCAAGATCCCCCTCACCGCCCCCGCGGCAGAAGCGCTCCAGCGGCGCATCCTCGTGGCCCGTCAGTTCGGCCGGTGTCAGGTCATCGGTCAGCGGCGGTATTTTTTATTTCCCTGCCTCAATGGCTCCCGCCCCTTGCATGGCGTCGATTTCGATCGCATCTTCCGCAATGTCCATCGGCGCTACGCCCAAAGCGGCGGTATCCCCATCGCCGCCCTCACCCCGCACATCCTGCGCCACACCTTCTGCACCGGCCTGGTCCGCCGCGGGCTGGATGTCAAAAGCGTGCAGTACCTCATGGGCCACGCCTCGGCCGGCGTCACCTTGGATGTTTACAGCCATGTCAATTATACCGATGTAAAGGAGAAGATGCTGGATCTCGCCTCGTAACCCCGGGCGCAAATGGATATAAAAACGGCAAACCCCCAAATGCAGGGAAATGGCTGCATACAGGGGGATTATTTTTTACCCTTTTTCAGTTTTCATCGGGGGCATAGCCCAGTACATTCCGGGGCTGGCCGTACACATCCCGCAGGATAGCCACCCGCTCCAGTCCGGCGTTTTGCAGCAGCGCGGCCACCGCCTCGCCCTGCTCCTCGCCTATCTCATACAGCAGCAGCCCGCCGGGGGCCAGCATCCGCGGGTAAATGTCATTAAACCCCCGGTAGAAGTCCAGCCCGTCGGTCCCGCCGTCCAGCGCCATAGCCGGCTCCTGCCGCACCTCCTTTTGCAGGGTGGGCAGCTCGCCGCTGGCAATATAGGGCGGGTTGCTCAGGATAGCGTCATACGGCCCTTGGATCGTCGGGGGAGGGCAGAGGGCGTCGCCCTGCACGGCGGTCACATTGTCCGCCTTATGCCGGGCCATATTGGCCCGCAGGTACTCCATCGCCTCCGGGGATAGCTCCAGCACCGTCACATTGGCCGCAGGCAGCGTTTTCGCCACCGTAATGGCAATACACCCGCTGCCGCCGCAAAGCTCCAGCACACGGCATTTTGGCCGTTTTCGCAGGTAGTCTATGGCCGCCTCCGCCAGCTGTTCGGTCTCCGGCCGGGGGATCAGCACTCCGGGGCCTACCGTAAAGTCCCGCCCCATAAAGTCCCATTCCCCCAGGATATACTGTACCGGCTCCCCGGCGGCCCGCCGCCGCAGCAGCGCAAGGTATTCCTCCCGTTCGGCCTGCGGATAGCGCGCATCCTTTTTCAGGGGGTAGTTGGTGCGGTTCAGCCCGCTCACCTTTTCCAGCAGCAGGAATGCGTCCGTCGCGGCATCGTCGCAGGGGGCCGGGTGCACCCGCCGCCGCAGCAGATGCTCTCCCTGCCGCAGCAGCTCCCGGTAGGTGCCTTTACCAGCGGTCGGCATTTTCGTCCTCCGGTATCACCGCGTTCAGGGCGGCGATGGCACATTCTATCTGGCTGTCGTCCGGTTCGCAGGTGGTAATGTGCTGCAGCCACATCCCCGGCGCCGAGATGATCTTCGTCAGCACGCCGTCGGAGCGGCCCGCCAGCTTGATGAGCTCATAGCTGATGCCCACCACCACCGGGATGAGGGCCAGCTTCAGCAGCATCCGGATGGCCGGGTTATCCCAGCTGATAAAGGAGCCAACGATGATGGAGATAAACACCACCAGAAACAAAAAGCTGGTGCCGCATCTGGGGTGGAACCGCCGCTGCGGCCGGATATTTTCCACCGTCAGGGGCAGTCCGGCCTCGTAGCAGGCGATGGATTTATGCTCCGCCCCGTGGTACTCAAAGACCCGGTGGATCTCCTTCATGCGGCTGCACAGCCACATGTATCCCACCAGGATGATGACCTTGATGAGACCCTCAATAAGCGAAAGCCCAATGCCGGCGCCCAGCAGCGGCTTCAGCAGGGAAGAAAGCCCGGTGGGGATAAAGATAAACAGCACCGCCGCCAGGGCCACCCCCAGCACCACGGCCACACCGCCCAGTACCTTCATCAGGTTATCGCCCAGCTTTTCCTCCAGCCACTTGTCAAATTTGGTGGGCTCCTCCTCCACGCCGGCTTTTTCGGCGCTCTTCATCAGGCAGCTGTAGCCCACCACCATCGAATCCACCATATTGAAAATGCCGCGGATAAAGGGCGCCCGGCGGGTCCAGGGCGTCTTGCCGGATTTATGGGTATCCCAGGTCTCCACCTCTATGCTGCCGTCCGGCATCCGGGTGGCCATACTGGTCAGGAACGGCCCCCGCATCATAATGCCCTCGATGAGGGCCTGTCCGCCTATCGAAGTTTTCTTTTTGCTGTTTGCCATATGGGTTATCAGTTTCCTTTCTTATCCCCTTGCCAGCGGCAAGGTAATGGTCACGGTGGTGCCCTCTCCCTTGCGGGAATTCAGCTTCAGGCTCCCGCCGTGCATCTTGATGATCTCATCCGCCACCGCCAGCCCGATGCCGGAGCCGCGGCGGGAGGATTTTCCTTTGTAAAAACGGTCCTTCACCCTCGGCAGCTCCTCCGGCGCGATGCCGATGCCGGTATCCGCCACCGAGATAACGGCGCTGCCGCTTATGGTGGTCAGCGTCACCGCCACGGTGTCCCCGCCGTCGGAGTACTTGATGGCGTTATCCAGGATATTGATAAACACCTGCCGCAGCCGGTTGCGGTCTGCATAAACGATGATGACGCCCTCCGGCTCCTCGTACAGCAGGGTCTTGTTTTCCCGTCGGGCCCGCTCAGTGTACATCAGCACCACATCGCTCAGCTCCGCCGCCAGGTCCACATTCTCGCGGGTAAGCACCATCCGCCCGCCCTGGATGCGGGAAAAGTCCAAAAGCTCCTCCACCATCTGGGAAAGCCGCTCCGTCTCTCCCATGATGACCTGCATGCCCTTCCGCCTTGTTTCGGGGTCCAGGTCGTCGTCGCTCAGCAGCGTTTCGCCCCAGCCCCTTATGGCGGTCAGCGGGGTGCGCAGCTCGTGGGAAACCGAAGAGATGAAGTCATTTTTCACCTGCTCGGCATTGCTCAGCTCCTCGGCCATGTTATTGATGGAAGCGCACAGCTGGCCGATCTCATCGTCATTGTGGGTATCCAGCCGCACCGCAAAATCGCCCTGTGCAATCTGCCGGGCGGTACGGCTCACCTCGCCCACCGGTACGATGATGGAATTCATGAAGTAACTGCTGGTATACAGCACAAACAGCAAAATAGCCAGCGCCACCAGCGAAGCGAACACCGTAATGAGGGTCAGCTGCCGGTCGATGGCCTGCATGGAGACCACATACCGCAGTCCCAGCAGGTCCTCTCCCGAAAGGGAGGAAAGCACGGTGACCGCCATGATCTTCTGGCCCTCCCACCGCCCGGTAAAGGAGCCGCTTTCGCCGTTTTCCCTTGCCATGGCCAGGTCCGGCATGGTGGTATCCTGCGGCATAAACCCACTGGAGGTAAGGAACACCTGCCCCTCGGCATCCAGCGCCATCAGCTCTATCCGGTCCCTGTACTCAAAATCCTGTACCAGCTCATACAGCCGGGCATTAAAGTCGCTGCCCGCATCGGCCGCGGCGCTTTCCAGGCGGGCGCTTACCGCGGCCGCCCGCGTGCGGATGTACTGGGAGGCACTGTTATAGTAGAAGGAATGCATGGCGGCGGAAACCACTATGACCATGGCCACCATAATGACCACGATAATGCCAAAGCTATTCAGTAACCACCGCTTGGTGATGCTGCTGTGTGGTGCCATCGGCTTTCCGCCTCCTTTCTTCCGCTTCGTTTTTTGGGACGCTCCGTCCGGCGAAAACCGGCGCTGGCGGCGTCAGAGAGCCTCGACAGGCATCAGTCCGCCTTCACCGGACAAGAGCCTGCCTGCGGCCCTCTTTCTTGCCATCCTCCGCTTTTCGGCCGGCCGCGGCTTATTCCACCCACTTGTAGCCAAAGCCCCACACCGTGGTGAGGTATTTGGGATTGCTGGGCTCCGGCTCTATCTTCATCCGCAGCCGGCGCACATTCACATCCACTATCTTGTCATCGCCAAAGTAGCTGTCGCCCCACACGGTGGCCAGCAGGGCGCTGCGGTCCAGGGCCACATTGGGGTTGCGCATAAAGTGCTCCATCAGCTGGAATTCCACCTGCGTCAGGTCGATCTTCTGGCCGTCGCGGGTCAGGCTGCGGCTGCGGATATTGAGCTGGAACGGGCCGGAGCGCAGTTCTGTCTCCGGCTCCTGCTTGGCGCTGCTCATGCTTACCCGGCGGTAAACGGCATCCACCCGGGCCACCAGCTCGCTGGGGCTAAAGGGCTTGGTGATGTAGTCATCGGCGCCCAGCATCAGGCCGTTCACCTTGTCCATCTCCTGGCTTTTGGCGGAAAGCATGATGATGCCCAGGGTGTTGTTTTTCTCCCGGATATGCTTGCAGACGGCAAAGCCATCGATGCCGGGCATCATGATATCCAGAATGGCGACCGAAAAGCTGTCGCCCTGCTCATCAAAGACACGGATGGCATCCTCGCCGCAGCTGACATCCACGACCTCGTAGCCGCTGCGCTGCAGATTGATGACCTCAAATTCACGGATGGCGTCCTCGTCCTCACAGATGAGTATTTTGCGGGGTGCTGCCATAAGTTTTACCTCCTGTGTGTTGGTTTTTCGGGAACCCCATGGGGGAGAATTGCGATATTTTTTCTGGCTTCTGGTTTTACTGGGGGAGGGGATTGGCCATCTCCCAACGCAGGGCGGCGATCCCAGTAGGGAGAACGCTGTTTTTCCCCTGGCCGCGGCCGACGGGCTGCCGGTTGGTTTTTAGCGAGCCGTTTTCCCTCTGCTTGAATTTTAAGCCCAATAGGGGGATCGGCTGGCGCTTTGCCGGTTTCCCGGTGCAGGGCTGGGACAGCAGTTATCCCAGCAGGGAGAAGCCTTCTTCCACCTGTGTCATGCTGATGGGGCTGCCGGCCGGCAGGAAAGCGTAGTAGGCAAATTGACCGCGGGTGGCCAGCAGGGTGTAGCCCTCCGGCTCGGTGCCCTCGGCGGCGGAAACCACCCGCAGCCGCAGGTATTCCTCGCCGGTTTCATTCAGGCTGCCGGTGTACCGCCGGAAAATGACCTCCCTGGTCTCGGCCCGGCGGGAAAGGGTCAGGGCATCCATCCAGTACTGGTCGTACAGGGCGGGCGGCAGGATAAAGCGCCAGCCATCGGTGGTATTCTGGTAGCAGGCGGCCACGGTGGAATAGCTGCCGTACTGCAGGGTCCGGTACTCGGTAAAATAGCGGGTCTCTTCCCGGCTGCTGCCGGCGGAGCCGGGCACAACGGCGCTCCAGGGCAGCTCCACTATGCCGTCGCCGTTGATATCGGCCGGGGAGGCCCCGGAGTAGCAGTAACCATCGGTATAGCCGGCGGTGGCTTCCTCCTGCGGGAGGACCAGCCGGCCGTTCTGCACGCCCACAAGAAGGGAGGCAGTCATATCGGCATTGATGCGGCCGGAGAAAACGGTGCCGGGCAGCTCCTGCGCGATGAGGCCGGTGACCGATTCCAGGATGTTCTGCAGGCGCAGGGAGCTGTAAGCGGAATCCAGCACCGAGATGCCGACGCCGCTCCAGCCGATGTACTGCAGGGTGACGCCGCCATCCACGGTGGCCGCTATGAGTTCTTCATAGCCGTCGCCGTCAAAATCGGCAATGGCCATGCCATCGCAGCTGATGTGAAATTCCTCCGAGAGGGCAGCATCCCGGTAGCGGTACAGGTACAGGGTATCAAATTCCCGGTCGGGCTCACGCCAGCCCACCAAAAGGTCGGTGGCGCCATCGCCGGAAAGGTGCCTGAAATCCACGAAAAGGACCTCGCCCTCAGTGCCGGGCAGGGCATTGCGGGCCCGCCAGCGGCCGTCGGATTTATCCAGAATTTGCAGGTAGACCAGTGGCTCATCCTCCACGGTGTAAAAGACAACGGCTTCTTGCTCTTCATCGCCGTCCAGATCGGTGAAAATGTAGGGGGAGCGGTAGCTGCCGCCGGCGGGGTAGCACAGTCGCAGCTCCTGGCCGACCACATCCCGCAGGGCTTCATCCACCTCGGTCTGCAGCTCGGAAAGGACGGGAGGCGTGAGGAGGGAATCGACATCGGGCTGGTAAAGATCGCAGCCGGAAAGGCCCAGCAGCAGGCCGGCCCCCAGGGTCAGAGTACAGATGAGCTTTTTCATGGCGGTTCCTCCTTTCCGGCCATTTGGGTACAAACACCCAATCTACCATCTTCCATTGTAGTCTTTTTCCAGCAGCCTGTCAATGAACGGGGTGTAAATTCGGCGGGCCGAAAAAGGAAAATTTTCTACGAAAAAGAAGCAGGAATTTCCGGGGGAAATTGCGTATCGCGCGTGTGCGCGCAGGCGGGCGCGTGTATGCGCGCACGGGAGGGGTTATCCTAAAAATGGGAAAATGGGGGGGCACCCGTAGTGGTCGGAAAGAACGAGCAAGCGAGCAGCGCGAAGTTCTTTTCGGGTACCACAAGGCGGGCGACCGAAGGGAGCCCACAGAGGGACAAGGCCGTGGCCGGCCGGCTGCAGAAAGCGGCGGAGAAAAAAGAATTCCCCCGCTGGGCGGGGGAGAGAAAGGGCGGAAGCTTTATTTATGGTCGGTGGGGGCATTGGCGGCCAGCACCCGCTTTTCGGCATTGGTGACAAGATTGAGCAGGGAGGTGGCGAACAGCGGGTAATCCCGGCTGAGGGATTCGGTGGAGAGAGCCAGGGCATCCGGGTGGGTGATGGGGTCCATGCCCTCGGCAGGTTTACCGGCGGCGATCTGCTCGGCATTGGCCTGGCAGACCTGCATCATAGCGGCGGAATAGGGATGGGCGATCAAGCGGTTCAGTTTGAACATGGCGGGCTGGTTCTTCTCATTGGCGCCATGCAGGACGCGGAATGCCCGGTAGACCGCGAGCATCAGGAAATCGCTGACCTCGGTGACGAGGGCGCGGCTGCCGCTGCGGTTCAGGAGATCAAAGATGATATTAAGGGAATTGGTGATAAGCTTTTTATTAAGGGTGCACTGCACGCCATTGCGGAAGCTGTTCTCCTTGCCCGCGGCATCACTTTCCGGCAACTCCTCGATGGTGAGGGTGAGGCCGTTACGGTCCGGGGTACGACCCAGGATGTAATCGCAGGAGACCCCGTAGAAATCGGCGGCGCGCACCAGAAAATCAAGACCGCATTCCCGGATGCCGTTTTCGTAATGGGAAAGCAAAGCCTGGGAGACCCCAAGCTGCTGTGCGGCACTCTTTTGGCTGATGCCCTTTTCTTTTCTTAGGAGAGTAAGCAAACGGGAAAATTCCGCGGCCACGGCGTACACCTCAAATCTAACATTATTACAGATAGTATAAATCATTATAATGGGGAAAGGGACATTTGTAAACCAAAAATGTCGAAGAAATGAAAGTTTCCTTAAAGTTTGTAAAATCCCATCAGAAATGCCCCGAAATTTTGTGATATTAAATAATGAGGAGTTCCTTTCACACCAAAACTGTGCTATAATATTATCCGGAAAAAGGAAAGAACGCAGGAAGGAGAGCAGGCATGAAGAACTATGTGCTGCACTTTATACGGCACGGCCGCACCGAACACCAGCGCCAGGGCGTTTATATGGGACGGCGCACCGGCTCCGAGCTTTCGGCTGAAGGGATAGGGGAGCTGCTGGCGCTGCGGCGGGAATATGACTACCCCTCGGCGGAGGTGGTATTCAGCAGCCCGCTGCCGCACTGTTTACAGACGGCGGATTTTCTCTACCCGGAGAGCCGGCTGATGGTGGTGGACGAGCTGGCGGAGATGGACTTCGGCAGCTACGAGGGCAAGAGCCTGGAAGAGCTGAAGGACGACCCGGAATTTGGCCGGTGGCTGGCGGATTCTCACCACCAGAAGCCCCCGGAGGGGGAAAGCGGCGAGGAGTTCTTGATAAGGATCCAGGCGGCGGTGGCCGCAATGATAGATTACATGGCGCAAAATGAGATCTTTGAGGCGGCGGTGGTGACCCATGGCGGTGTCATTGCTACGCTGATGTCCACCCTGGGGCTGCCGCGGCAGCCGCTGCAGTTCTGGAAAACCAGCGGCGGGCGGGGCTTTACCTGCTTTGTGCACCCGCAGATTTGGCAGAACGACCACCTGATGGAGGTGGCGGGCATTCTGCCGCACGGGGCGGCGGCCGCTTGCGATAACGGGACCGAAAAGAAAGGATGAGGAACAATGACACTGAATAAGGCCATAAAATTTAACGCGAAAAAGTGCCTGAGGAATAACTGGGGCCGGGCCATTCTGATCTTTGTGATCATGGTGGCGGTGAGCGCGGTGCTGGGCGCCTTGGATAATGCGATTTTTTCCGCCTTTGGCTTTCACCGGGTGGAGATCAGCATAGATCTGCTGCGGGGCGGCTATATGGAATGGTGGCTGGCGGAGGGCGCCGATGTGACCTGGTATGAGGTGGCGCTGAGCATCCTGCTTTCGCTGGTGCGGCTGTGCATTATGGCACCGCTGACACTGGGCGCCGCCAACTGGGCGCTGGAGCTTTCCGATGGGCGTAGCAATTCCATTGGGGAGCTGTTCTGGGCCTTTGATAACGCGGCGTGGTACCGCAGCGTATGGATGAGCATTACCGTGGCGGTAAAGACGGGGCTGTTCGCCATCGCGGTGGAGGCGATCCCGACGGCGATGATGGCGATAGGCGCGGCCAACCTGTGGGAGAACCGCTCCCTGGGGGTGCCGCTGGTGGTCATCGGCAGTGTGCTGATGCTGGTGGCGCTGCCCTTTACCTGGTGGTTTGGCGCGCGGTACATGGCGGCCAACCTGCTGCTGTGCGACCGGTACTACTACACCGTAAAAGAGGCGACAAGGCTTTCGGTAGCGCTGACCCGCGGCCGCCGCTGGCAGATCGTAGGATTTTACCTTTCCTTCCTGCCGTGGTACCTGCTGTGCTGCCTGGTGCTCCCGCTTCTGTATGTCATCCCCTATGTGGCGGTGGCCGGCACCATGATGGCCCGGTATCTTTTTGAGGACTATCTGCTGGGGCAGAAGAAGCTGGATGTTTCCGACCCGGATCAGCTCATCATTGATGATGTGGCGCCGGAGGATTACCACAAGGCCCGTGAGGAGCAGGGAATGGAGGCTCCGGCCCCTGCCGAGGAGCCGTTCACCGCGCCGGAGGAGGCCCCGGAGGAGGGTAACGACGGCATAGCGGAGCTGTAAAATGAATAGACGGCAAAAGCAAGAGCCCCTGCGAGGGGGCTCTTTTTTGCGGCTTGCGCAAGGGAATGGGGCAGGGCGGCGCGGCGAAGCGGGGGAGGGCCGTCCCGCCCCGCAGGGGCGGCGGCCCGAGAGACAGCGCAGCCGTGCCGCCGGGATTTACATGAGG
>OHAT01003429.1_pt1 | contig 10456 bp, 9 predicted proteins | sample 1577141 | NCBI WGS metagenome assembly OHAT01 (sample SAMEA3541578, study PRJEB24748) | human gut metagenome | biome: human gut; feature: human-associated habitat; material: faeces | place: China | collected 2012
GCAATCGATCTATGCAATCCTCCCATTTATCGTACTTTCCGTTTTTCGGCAGCATACGTTCAAGTGCAGAGAACGGAAACAGGTACCATACGTCTATCGATTTCGTCTGTGCTACATTTTCAAGCGTAGCCCAATTTACCTGCGTCGCATATGGATCTAAGAACAGCAATCCTCTGTTATATCTCCAGTCTACGTTGCTAATAATCTCCGCGAGCTTATCATTCGCATCGCCGCAGTAAATTGTAACAATTCCCCTCATCTGTGGAAACTCGGAGTTTATCATATTCTGAAGTTCTCCTGCCTTCTGAGAGTCCGCTTCTATGAAATAGTAATGATCGAACTTCTTTTCAGACGCCAGTGCACGCTTAGCAGAGCCCACAAGAAACTGCCCGCCGTCACTGGTCTCGATCTCACCGGTTCCAGCAAAGGCATCTATATAAATCTTCTTAAACTTCTGATTTTGCAGTGCAATCAGGTATGCGTCCAGGTAGCTGGTGAAGATATTCAACTTCTTCTCAGTCCAATTGCCACCAAATTTCTGCGACGTTGCCATAAATTCCAATCACCTCATCTATTTGAAACTCAATCTCAAGAAGAGAAAGAGATCACCGTTTCCTTCTTTCCTGTATCAGGATTCACAATCTGCTCAATCTTCGCGCCAAAGAAATCGGTCAGATCGCTCTTTACCTCATTGCGAAATCCCTCTGACGGGAAAATCAGGTGGTTATCCAGAAGTTCCCACATCTCATCCAGCGGCACCTGCTTTCGGCCTCTAAAGCTGCGCTGCAGGTATTTCGCTATATCGATAACATGCAAGCAGCTTTCCTCTTCAGCAATCTCACCGAAAAGGTTAAATGACAACTGCCTGTTCTCAACCGAGTGCTTGGTAGAGGACTGTGCGCCAAATACCTTCCAAGCACTCTTCTTGTAGAGCTTAAATCCCTCCTTGTTGCTCGTGCAATGAATCAAATTGTAGACGAGCGAGTTCTGCGTGTTATAGAACGGAAATGCCGATACGTAGTACCTGCGAGCTCCTTTCAGTGAATTTATGATTTCTTCCACTCTAGCCTCATAGGCCTTCTTGTCACTTCCGTAAGGCACCAGTTTCTCAAAGTCTTCCAGATAAGTGTTCTCGTACTTTGCCTTTGTCGTTTTCTTCTTGGCGCTTGTGATCGCCCGCACCGGATCTGAAACCATGTGATTAATCATAACTTCACCCCAGTTACGGAAAAACGGTAGAAGTGCTTCCCAGTCAATAGTCGCATCATACGGATCGTAGAGCAGGAAATAATGCAGGTGCCCAGTTCCATATAACTGTGGTCCGATAGTTCGGAGTAGCTCGTGCGCATCACCGCAAGAGGTGACAATCTTAAAATTGCGCTCATCCTGTGGAAGATGCTTTTTTAGCTCATCTACGCGCGCTTTATCCTTGTCATTCAAGTAAATGTGTATATTTTTCTCCGTATAGCTTCTTGATGCTTCCCTAAGTGCTTCTGAGACGCGTACTGCTGTACCTTTCACCAATTGCCCGGCATCGTCGGTGTATACACCACTGTTGCACATACAGTCTATAAAGATCAGCCCATTGCAAGACTCAGTCAGCAGCAACTTCTGTGCCCACGATTTGATGTACTCTTCTATCAGATCAAATTTTTTTATTGTGTGAGGGCTAGCCTTGCTAATTATGTTTTTCTTTTTTGCCGCCATACCATCCACCTCTTATTCAACGATGCCTTCTTGGGAAAAATCAGCTTTCGGATATTCCCAATATCGCAGTTCCGTGTTTTACGCACCTTCGTTAGCATTCTTATACTGACAGTTTAACCTTTAGACAACTTGTTAGCGAAAGATCATTTGGTACCGACCGCCACCTGCAATTTCTTTCAAAAGGCATCTACAAAATCATCCCGAAGTGCTTCAGTGCCTCCGTAATTGCCTTTTCCTTCTCCGGCGGGCATTGAGGCTGCTTGGCGTATTCGGATTTCGGTTTATTGTAGTTCTCACGCTCAATGATGCCGTATTTCTGCTTCACCTGTGCGATATAGAGGTAGCTGACCTTCAGTCCGGTATGTTCCAGAACATACGCCTTGATTTCCTCGTAGGTTGCCTTACTCTCCGCCGAAGTCAAATCCAACTCGTCCATCTTCACTTCGATCTCGATATGTTCCTTGCTTTGAAGTTTGGACAATAAACATACTGTCTCGACTATTGTTTCATTTTCCAAGGGCAATTCTTTCACTTCTGTTCCATTCACCGGGACAGGGAAGTTGAAGATAATCTTCCTAATCCAGTTGCCATCCGGCTGCTTTTCCGGGAATAACTCAATCCGCTCAATAAACGCCCGCATGAACTCCTTCCGCTCCACTTCGGAGGCTGCTTCATAGACCTGATCGAATGCCAGCAACAGGCGGTAGATATTATCACCCGAAATCTTCTCCTGCCGGATACTCCGTATCTGGCTTTGCACATCGTCAATCTGGACTTCAATCTCATCTATTGCGCCATATTGCTCGTCATATCGGCGCTGCAAATCAGAAATTTTCCGGTCATAATACGGGTCATTCACATCTAAACCGTCCATCTGCCGTTCCAGTCGGGCCTTTGTGCCTAATGTCTGCCGAAGCTGCGCCTGTAATGCTTCCAGCTGCTTCTCCAAATCGTTCGTATCGACAGCGGAGCCGATTTTCGCCTTGATTGCATCCGCAAACCGTGGGTCACTGACCATAGCAGAGATGATTGACGCTACCATGCGGTTCATTTCCATCTGCTCAATATTCAGCCGGAAGGTACACTCGTGGCCTGTTGGCGTCACCGTATTCTTGCAGTAATAGTAATAGCGGGTCTTTTTGTCCTTGCTGTGGGCTTTCGCAATATTCCCGTACAGGCTTTTGCCGCAGCAGGGGCATTTCAGAATACCGGACAAGATATGTGCGTGGGTAGGGTCATTGACTTTCTCACGCCGGTAAGCATTGATTTTCCGTTTTTCCTGCGCGAGGTTCCAATCTTCTTCTGAAATGATAGCCTCATGCTTCCCCTCGTACACAGGGAACTCCGATTGCTCAACTACGTGCATCTCATTCCGTGTGCCGATCTTCTTCTCTGTCCGGCGTCTGCCATAGGCGATTTTTCCCATATATACCGGATTATCAATGATACTCTTCACAAAGCTGGCAGAAAAACCGGGAATGGTGCCGTTCTGCCTTAACTTCTTCACAAAGCCCTGCCGGTTCAGATATTTTGCCACGCCACTGACACCATCGTTGGTGTGAATATAGCGGTCAAAGATGGTGCGGATCACGTCCACTTCATCCTCAGCAATCAACAGTTCGCCTTTTTCAAGGCGGTATCCATAAGGGGCAAAGCCACCGTTCCATTTTCCTTCACGGGCTTTCTGCTCCCGTCCGGCCATCGTCTGTGTCCGAATATTTTCACGCTCTATCTCTGCCACCGCAGAAAGGACAGAAATCATCAGCTTGCCGGAATCTTTGGAACTGTCAATGCCGTCTTCCACACAAATCAGATTGACACCGAAATCCTGCATCAGCTGCAAGGAATTCAGAACGTCAGCGGCATTCCTGCCAAACCGGGACAGCTTGAACACCAGCACATATTCCACACCGTCTTTGCAGTCCTGAATGTCTTGCAGCATCCGCTGAAATTCGTGCCTGCCCTGAATATTCTTGCCGGAAAAGCCTTCATCAGAATATTCACCAGCCACTACCATATCTTCGTATTCAGCGTATTTCCGCAGTTTGTCTCGCTGAGCATCCAGACTATATCCGTCCACCTGCATGGATGTAGATACCCGTGTGTAGAGATAACATTTTGTTTTAGTTTTCTTCATGCAGGCCGCCCCTTTCTTCCAGCTCTAAACATTCATCCGTTACTTTCTTCTTCGCCAGACCTTCATTCTGAATGTAGTACTCCAACAAACGGAGTACATATTCCGGCGCATGGCGGTTATCCAGTTCCCATTCTGTCACAGTCCGATAGGGAATCTGAAAATATTTACAAAATTCCTTGCGATTCATGCCAGTGCTTTCCCGCAATTCTTTTATTTTGGTTTTGCAGTCCATTTCATTTACCCCATAAAGCAAAAATACACGTTGCGTATTTATTATAGCATACGCCAAACAAATACGCAACGTGTAAATTTAATTTATATCAAGCGGCTTTGTCAAATTCCTGATACACAGGAACGGGTTGCTTTCCTGATGCCGCAGACTGTGTACGGCCATCCTTCTCAGTCTCCTGCATCTGCCCCAACAGCTGTGGCCCGTACTTCTGCAACAGCCGCGCCATCACATCAACACAGCGGTCAAATGCCGCATTATATTTCGGATCATCATAAACTTTGCTCAATAGGCCGCTCCTTTCCTCTATGGCTGCTCTGCGCATAGATGTTCAAAACTTCTGCCGGTATCTGTTCCAAAATCGCCACGGCACTGTCATAGTCGCGCCGCAGCTTGAGGTCTTCGATCTGCTTTAGGGTGCTGACCTTCTGCGCCGATGCAAGAGATTCTTCCAGTTCGGCATTTTTCGTTTTCAACTTTTTGTTTTCGGATGCTGTTTTCGTGAAGGCTACGCCATATTTCCGCAGCAGTGTGTCCATCTTCTCCACGCTGGGAATATAGGTATCCAGAATCTTGCAGATTTCCTCCGCCCGGCTTTTGGCGTTAAAGGGATTGATTCCAGTGAGCAGATCCTCCAGTTTGCTTTTCTGTTTGGTCAGTCTGGTCATCTCCTTAAATACGCGGGGCGGGATATGGTCGCGCCCGGTCAGGCTGGCGCTCTCGCCACGCTCCAAATCTGGAAACTTCTTGACCATGTGTTTCCAAAACTCATCCTGCCACCAGGTCAGCTTCTTTTTATTGCCCATGATGTCTTTGGCGCTGAGCCTGCCATCCTCCGTCAAAGGGACAAAACAAAGGTGCATATGGGGCGTTTTCTCGTCCATATGCACCACGGCGGATATAATTGTCTCTTTGGACTGATGCTGTTCCAAAAAGTGCAGAGCTTCCTCGAAAAATACCCGAATTTCCGCCCGTTTCTTTCCCTTAAAGAACTCCGGGCTGGCTGTGAACAGCGTCTCGATCATACGGATACTGTCTTTCCGGGTACGGCATCCGGCAGCGGCAATTTGCCTCTCTGACTCGGCCCGGTACTTGCCGGGCGGTTTGACCAGATGGAAGTTGTACTTGCTTCGGCTGGTATCCACATCGGGATTACTGGCGTACTTTTCCTTTGTGCGCTCGTTATGGGCCTCGATATTGCCGATTTCAGGCCCCTTATATTTGGCAAATCGCATAATCGCGTATTGTGCTTTTTCCATACTCAATCCCTCCGTTTCTGCCAGACAATGTCATATCCCAGCACGTCAGCCAACTCCACGGCCTCCCGATACCGCAGCGATTCCCGCTGCAATTTTCCGGAAAGATTGGATACGCTGTCGCTCCACCCATACTCATCGTGCAGCTGGTCAACGACTTCCTGCATGGTGTAACCGGCGCGGATGATCTGCGCCTTGATTTCGTTTCGGATACTTGACTTCATAAAATATATTCCTCCATTTTCGCAAGTGAAGCCCTTTGTCACTTGATAGATAAAACATGATTTTCGGTTGCGTCATAAAAAGAACCGGCTACGCTGGGGAGCGCACCGGCTTTGGTCAATGGTGAAATTTGTGCAAATGCTGTTTTGCGATAGAAATGATTCCCTGCGTATCGTTGGTCAACGGCGGAATATTCGACTTCACAGAAATGCGGGACTTTTCACTGTTCGGGCTGTATTGTCACAAAATGCTGCAATCTGTACGTCGTTCCGTGAGCCGCCATCCGGCGAACTGTATACGGATAAAAGAGAAACATTTCGCTGTTTTGAGATTGCTCTAAAATATGCCTGCAAAATCACCGCTTTTACTGACCGCTTCAGGTGTGGTCAAAATGACCACACCTACTTCACAGCACAAAAGCGCGAAGAATTTCACGGTTCTGGTGGTGGACAAAATATCCATAACCACTTTTACACATCAAAATAGGTGTACCCAAAATGGGCACGACCACTTTATCCAAATGAAGCGCCTCTACAATATATGAGGTAACAGGGTCAATCGCTGCGTACATACGTACCGGCGACCAGATCGGAAATCAATCCCGCCAGTCTTCCGGTACGTACGTACACTGTGAAGCGTCCGTAAACTCGTTTATATGCGGCCTTGCCACTGCCTCGATCCCCATAAAGCCCCATACCCGGCGTCCTGCCGAATTGGTAATCGTGTTGCAGTGTTCCAGATTGTACTTACCGCAGGCTGCCACCAGCGCATCGCTGAAGCTGCGGCGTTTGAGTGCAGTCAGGCTATTTTCCTCGCACCACATCCGGTAAATGTCGTAGCAATCCTTTGAACTGATGGACGCATCCGCTTTCAGCCGGATATAGCCCTCGGATTCCAGAAAATCAAACACGTTATTGTTGTCCCGCTTGACGGCCTCCCGGTTCTCTTTGGTGCGCTGGCTCTCGGTGAACTTGAAGTTGTTCGCTACCAACCGCTGCAATCCCGCAAAAGCCCACAGCAGAATGCCCTCCACCTCGGCCTTCATCTTCTCTGCCAGGTCGGGATCATCCACACGGTCGGCAGGTTTCTCTTTGGCGGTCAGCACCAACTGCCGCCGATAAAAGCCATCACTGCGGTCAAAGAGAGCCTGCAAGTCGCCATTGCTGAATGCCAGCAGCCGGGCGCACATCCATCCCTGATAGCTCTGCTTGCCTTTACGCTCCAAATCCATTTTACCCTGTGCGGTGACGATGGATTTGACATAGTTGGTCTGCCGCAGGGCCTCCATCCGCATATCATCATCGACACACAGCAGAATGTGTTCCAGATCAGCGCGGGCAAAACGGTTCTCGGAAATTTTGCCGATGCTGCCGTCCTTCATGTTGCTGCCGAACAGGGCGGACAGCACCGCGCCGATCTGGCTCTTACCCTCGCCGCCATTGCCCTTAATGACCATCATGCGCTGTCCCTTGTTGCTGGGGATCAGGCAGTAGCCGATATATTCCTGCAAAGTGGGAATGTCCTCCGGGTAAAGAAGCCCATCCAGAAAAGCCAGCCAGCGGGTCGGCGTGGGCGCATCGGGATTATAGGCCACCGGCAGGCGGCAACGCACGATGTCCGGTTTTCCCTCCGTAAAGGAGCCATCCAGAAACAACGTGCCGTTTGCCAGATGAATGCGGTCAGCCTCCGGCGGGAAATCCTCTACCAGCGCCGCCAGCTTCATCAGCTCCACGATATTGCTGATTTTGCGGGGGATATTGCTGACCGCACAGCATTTCAGTTCCTCAAAAATTTCTCCACGCAGTGGCAGCTCATCGGTCACGCGGCCATCAGGCGTGAAAAAAGCCCCGTTTGTGTAGATGATTTTGTGTCTGCCGAGAAAATCATCACAAAACAGGGCTTCATTGATACTCTTGCCGTCAAACCAGATGGGCTGGTTGGCCTCACGCGATTGCTCGTTCTTCGCCACGGTGCTGCACCTCCTTTTCCAGACGTCTGAGCCGCTGCTCCAGCGCGGTGATAGTGCCGTCCTTCAGCAGCATATCCACCGCTTTCACACGCTGCTTCAGTTCCGCAAACATGAGAACGTCCAACAAATCATTTACATACTCGATCATATGACAGGCTTCCACAAAGCGGTCATCCAGTTCATCCTCCGGCGATTGCGGGGCATATTCGACCTTCCAGCGTTCCAGCAGATGCAGATAATCGCAGAGCACCCGCTGGCAGTGTATCTCATCGTTGCGGAAAGCCCGCGCCAGCGGATAGGGCTTTTTCAAAGCCATCGCTGCCGGGGGCTTGTCCGGGTCGATGCCAAAGTCATAGGCCAGCTTCTTTGCGGCCTCGTAGCTGCTCAGGCCGAACAGCCGCGCCACAAAATCGATCACATCCCCGGTAGCCCCGCAGCCAAAGCAATAGAAATAATCCCTGTTCAGCTTCATGCTGGGATGCCGGTCATCGTGGAAGGGGCAGCAGATCATATCGCCCCGGTTGACCTTACAGCCGTAGTATTCGGCGGCCTGCTTCACGGTGACAGCGGATTTTACAGTTTCAAATAAATTCATAGGCTTTGTCCTCCATTATTTATTGACGGTATCTGCCCGTCTGCCTGAATATACGGGGAAAAAGCCTATAAACCGAAAAATCCGCTAAAAGTGCAAGAAATGAAAAAACGCCGCCCTGAAATCTTGCAAAAATGCAAGACCTCAGAGCGGCGAAGCCAGCGGAAAGCATTTGCCCGCGCTGGTTTTATCAGGTATAATGGATAAAGAGAGTTTTCAGAAGAGAGGTGCGTCACATGGAGGGAGCCTATCTGCCCGGCAATATCCGGCAGCGGATGCAGGAGCTTATGAAGGAACATAAAATTACCCAGGCACAGCTGGCGACCCGCATCGGCAGCACCGAGAGCGCCATCAGCCGGTTTGTCAGCGGTAAGACTGATAAGATCAGCACAGAACATTTGCTCCGCATTGCGAAAGTGTTTGAAGTCTCCACAGATTTCCTGCTGGGGGAAGTCAACACGCCCGACCGGACAAATTTTGATATTGAAGAACTGGGCCTGTCGGTGCAGGCGGCGCGGAATCTGTACACCGGAAAAGCCAATGCAGAGATCGTCAACCGCCTTTTGGAAAGCCCTCGCTTTGCAGAAGTCACCTATATGATTGAGCAATATTTTGACGATACGCTGGCCGCCGGTTTCGCCGGACAGAACCAGATGCTTACTACTCTCAGCGCCATGCTGCGCCGAAACAATAGAACAGACGCTGCGGTGCAGGCGGCCAGAACTGTCAACCGGCAGAAAGTTCCCGTATATCAGGCAGACCTGACGATGATACAAAACACATTTATGGCGGCGCTGCGGGAAGTGAAGAAAGAGATCGGCAACGATTTCACAGCAGCGCAGTCCTTGACCAAGGGCATCACTCAGCAGATGTTTACCGAACTCACCAAAGGGGCGGATGTTCATACTCCGACCATCACGCCCGAAATGATTTCCGCCGCCGTCACCCAGAGCGCAGCGGGGATGGACGGTGTGCAAAAGGAAGCATTAGACAAGTTCGGTCAGGCGCTGACGGAATTTCTCCAATCCACCTTAGACCACGCGCAGGAGAAGCAAAATGCCGACCCGGAGCAATGAGCAGCTGTGCAGACTGGCACAGAAAGGGGATACGGCTGCCCGTGACATTCTGCTGGAAAAGAATCTGGGATTCATCCGAAAAATTGCGCTGGAGCAATACCGAAACATGGGGCTGGATGAAAATGATATTGGAATTGATTTGGATGATTTGATGCAGGAGGGAAATATCGGCCTGCTGAACGCGATCCCTTTGTTTGATGCCGGACGGGGCATGAAATTTCTGACCTATGCAGCACCGGCGCTCCGCAACGCCATGACGGACTGCATCCGCGCCGCCCTCGGTTTATTTGAGCAACGGATGGTGGATAAGAAAGACGGCCCCGGCTTCCAGAGAGTATATCTGGATGACGTTCTCTCAGAGGATGAACGGATGCTGCGGATCGAAGCCATAGCCGACCCTCACACCCAAACGCCGGAGCAAATCTATATCCAAAAAGAGCAGCTGATAGAATTGTATGCGGCGCTGGACAAGCTGACAGCCAGAGAGCAGACCTATCTGCTGTACCGCTATGGCTTTACCGATGGAATCGAGCACCCGCTGATCGGCGCGGCGCTCCATTTCCATCTCAGCGAGAGCTGGACAAAGAAGGTGGAGGGCGAGGCGATGGACAGCCTGCGCGGAAAGCTGCCGTGGTGGTTCTGATACGATGGGAAGCAGCGGCTGACGGGGGCTTTGATATACCTTTGTTCCGCAAATGACACGGCTGACAGACAGTGCTTGCCCGCACCGCCTGCCAGCCTTTTTCTGTCGCTTATGCTGCCCCGCAAGGGGCAACCTTTCCCGCCAGAACGCCGCAACTGTGGCCACACTTTTCAGGGTGTGCTACAATTCCGGCTGCCATCTGCTCCACAAAGGTATAACACACTAGACTTTCCTACGGAAAATCGTGTGCCACGAAACCGCCGGTTTCTTTGGATTCTTCCGGTCAAAGGGGAACACTATCCCCTCTGAACACCCCAGACAAAGGAGAACGCTGTTCCCTTTTGGAATCCCCTTGCCAATAGGGCTGCTACCGCCCTATTGAATGATTTAGATAAAAAACAAAATAAAGCATAGTTCGCCAGCACACCGCTATTCTGTCATTACCTTACACAGACATCTTGTAACTTTTTCGTTAAGCCTATTGACTCTGATACCTCGGAAGAGATATAATATAGTTGCTACTTAGCGAACCTAAATAGCGAAACTAAAGAGAGGCGACGATATGAATAGCAAATATGTCCAGCAATTCAAAAAAGGCTCTCTGGAAATGATACTCTTATGCCTA
>OHAT01003430.1_pt1 | contig 10456 bp, 9 predicted proteins | sample 1577141 | NCBI WGS metagenome assembly OHAT01 (sample SAMEA3541578, study PRJEB24748) | human gut metagenome | biome: human gut; feature: human-associated habitat; material: faeces | place: China | collected 2012
AAAATACAAAAATCCGCTGAAAGCCATTAACATCGAATTTATAAATCCTTGAAAGCGCTCGTCAGGCGCGAACGGTGGCTGCGGGCATAGTCGCGGAGATAGTCCTCGAGCTTGACGGAGTTGTCGAGGCCGAGGCGCTGACGCAGACGGTAACGCCCCTTCCACACCGACTCGACCGAAATATTGAGTGTGCGCGCTATCAGGCGGTTGTCGGCGCCGATAATGATCATTGACGCCATCTTTAGCTGTCCGGCCGTCAGCATGGGGAAGTTCTAAGATTTATTTGCAAAAGTACCGATTTATACCTCGCGAAACAAGCAGCTTTGTCAATTTTTCGAGGTATACATAGGAACTTTTGTATTTTTGTTAATTCTTCGGCTTATAGCCTGAAGCTCCACAAGGAGGCAGTATATTACACGTCTTATAAGACTTATAGAGCTTATGGGACTTATAACAAAAAGTTTCAGTAAATTTGCGGGATGAAACAGATTGTGGCACTTCTGACGGCGCTGGCGCTCGCTCTCTGCGCAGGCGCGCAGACTCCGGCCGACTCCGTCGTTGGCCGTCCGGCCACGGCAATAGCTGCCGCGGGCGCTATTTCCATCGCCGAGGGTGCGATAGCCCACACCGTAGCACCGCAGTTCGGCTCCACAACCCTCGCCGAGCCAGGCCGCGGCAGCAACGCCGTGGCCGACGTGGCGCAGTATGTTCCGCTCGTATTCCCCTGGGCCATGAAGGCCTGCGGCGCTCCGACGCGCTCGGGATGGGGGCGCATGGCAGTCAGTCAGGGCTTCGGCGCTCTGATAATGGCCGCTTCGGTCGAGGCTGTCAAGCGTAGCGTGACGTCGCAACGCCCCGACGGCAGCGACTGGCGCTCTTTCCCCTCGGGCCACACCGCATGGGCTTTCATGGGCGCTACGGCCACGGCCATAGAGCTTTCGGAACTATCCCCCTGGTATGCCGTCGGCGCCTATTCTTTCGCTGCCGCAGTTGCGGCCGAACGCATCATCGACAGCCGCCATTTCCCTGCCGACGTCGTTGCCGGGGCCGGAATAGGAATAGTGTCGGCTCAGGTCGGATACTGGCTCGGCGATGTCATCTTCGGCAGCCGTCAGCTCAACAGGATTTCCGACACTACGGGCGCAGGGCCGTGGCAGGTATCGGTTGCGACAGGGCTCAATTTCGCCACAAACAGATGCGGCGCGGTCAGGCTGCACCCCACTCTCTCGACCCGGCTCGGCGTCAGCCGCCGCGTTGCCGGCGGGTTCGGGCTGGGACTTTCGGCCGAACTGCTGTCGGAACAGCTTGTGGTCTACGATGTCCTTCAGGGCCCGCGGAACAGCCTCGGCGTAATGCTCGCCCCGAGCTACACTGTCGAGCGCGGTTTCTGGACTTTCGACGCCACGTTCGCGGGAGGTGTGCGCCGTCGTCTGAACCTCGACAATGCACCGGCAATAGCCTCGTCGGGCACCACAACAGCTGTCGGGCGCATCGAAGCGGGCGCTGCGGTAGCTTTGAGCAACCGCCTCGGATGTCGGGCGGCAATCGGCTATGAGCTGAGCCACTACAGCTATACCCTCGCCTCAGGCGCCGCTTCATCGGGCACACTCGGGGCCGTCACAGCCTCGCTCGCAGCCCGAATATCATTCTGAACGCAAAAAACTATACCATGATAACTACCGCAAAACACGACACGCCTGCCGGCGCGGTCACATACTTCACAATAACGAACTCATCGGGCGCATCAGTGACGCTGTCGACCCTCGGGGCAGGCGTCGTCGCCATAATGGTTCCCGACTCCGAAGGACAGCTCGCCGATGTTGTCCTCGGCTATCCCGACCCCACCTCTTATATCGGCGACGGGCCGGCGGCGGGAAAGATTCCGGGCCGCTTCGCCAACCGCATAGCCCGAGGCCGCTTCTCGATCGACGGCAAGAGCTACAGCCTCGCCGTCAACTGCGGCCCAAACGCCCTCCACGGTGGCCCGACCGGTTTCCATAACCGCAACTGGCAGGGTCGGCCCGACGGCGACACGGTAGTTTTCGAGCGCACGTCGCCCGACGGCGAAGAGGGCTATCCAGGCAACATGAAAGTCAGCGCCCGTTACCGCTGGGACGACGACAACAGCCTGACCCTCACTCTCGAAGCAACCACCGACGCTACGACAGTGGTCAATCTGACCAACCACACATATTTCAATCTCGACGGCGACGGCTCGGGAACGGCTCTCGACCACATCCTGCAGCTCATCGCGAGCCGCTGGCTCCCGACCGACGACAGTCAGGTTCCGCTGGGAGAGCTCGCTGACGTTGACGGCACACCGATGGACTTTACCTCTCCGAAGCCCCTGGGTCGCGACATCCATGCCAATTTCGAGGCTCTGCGAATAGGCAAGGGCTATGACCACTGCTGGGCTATCGACGGCGCCGACGGAACCGTCCGGCCAGCCGCCCGACTCGAAGCCACCCGTTCGGGACGTGTCGTCGAGATTCTGACTGACCAGCCTGCACTTCAGCTCTACACCGGCAACTGGCTGACAGGCTCTCCCAAGGGGAAACATGGCGACTACAGCGACTACGACGCCGTGGCCATCGAATGTCAGGACTATCCCGATGCCCCGAACCATCCGTCATTCCCCTCGACGCTGCTGCGCCCCGGAGAACGCTACCACCGCACGATAATATTCCGATTCACAACTAAATAATCACTCCTTTACCTGTTTACACACCATGGGACTTCAGGAAAAAGTCAAGAAAGTCTTCGCCGAAAAATTCGGCGGCGACGCCACTCTCTACGCTTCGGCCGGACGCATCAACCTTATCGGCGAACACACCGACTATAACGGCGGATTCGTCTTTCCGGGCGCCATCGACAAAGTGCTCATGGCGGCTATCCGCCCCAACGCCACCGACCGCGTGAACCTCTTCTCGATCGACATCGACGAGGCCGTAAGCTTCGGACTCGAAGAAGCCGACGCCCCGGCCCAGCAGTGGGCGCGCTATATCTTCGGCGTAGCCCGCGAGATAATCAAGCGCGGAGGAACGGTCAGAGGCTTCGACGCCGTCTTCGCCGGAAACGTGCCCCTCGGCGCGGGCCTGAGCTCGAGCGCCGCCCTCGAGAGCTGCTTCGCCTTCGCCCTCAACGACCTCTTCAACAGAGGCGCCATCGAGAAATACGAGCTCGCCCGCATAGGCCAGTCGACCGAACACAACTACTGCGGCGTCAACTGCGGCATAATGGATCAGTTCGCATCGGTCTTCGGCCGCAAAGGCAACCTCATGCGCCTCGACTGCCGCTCGGGAGAATTCGAATACTTCCCCTTCAATCCCGAAGGCTATCAGCTCGTTCTGGTCGACTCGCGCGTCAAGCACGAACTCGCCGACTCCCCTTACAACAAGCGGCGCCAGTCGTGTGAGCGCGTGGCCGCACGCCTCGGCGTCGACACCCTCCGCGACGCCGACATGGCAATGCTCGACGCTGCCCGCGCCGACATCTCCGACGAAGACTACCGCCGCGCACGCTACGTCATCGGCGAGAAACAGCGCGTTCTCGACGTCTGCGACGCCCTCAACGCCGGCGACTACGAGACCGTGGGCGAGCGGATGTACGAAACCCACCGCGGCCTGCGCGACGACTATGAGGTCAGCTGCGAAGAGCTCGACTTCCTCAACGACCTCGCGCGCCGCTGCGGCGTCACCGGCTCGCGCATAATGGGTGGCGGCTTCGGCGGCTGCACAATCAACCTCGTCCGTAAAGAGCTACGCGACAAATTCGTCGACACCGCCGTCGGCGAGTTCGCGGCCCGCTACGGCCACGCCCCGCAGATCTACGACGTCGTCATCAGCGACGGCGCCCGCCGCCTCTGACGCCTGTCACACATAAAAACAAAGCCCAATTGGCCTGATTCGACCGATTGGGCTTTGCTTTATTGGCTAAAGGGTTACTTGCGGTGGGCCGGACGCAGAAGGTCGTTGACGGTCTTGACAGGGTTGAAGGTCTCGACTGGCACCTCGACGAAGGCAGTGTTCCAGTCGCTCATGGCGCCGTTCCAGAGACCGGGTAGCTCCATGGCGCGCAGCTCACGGCCATGGCTCGACTTCTGCGAAATGAAGCCCGTGGCAGGGTCGACGTAGCGTGTCAGGTCATATTTCGCGCCGGCGGGATTCTTGATATAGCAGACGAGGTCGACGGGATTGAAATGCGTCGCGCCGGCCATCATATCCTTGTAGTCTGGGCCGATCTGCGTGCTCTCGAGAATCTGGAGCGAGCTGCTGCCGTCGGGGTTGACGGTGATATATGGGCCTCCGCCGGGCTCCCCCTCGTTGCGAACCATTCCGCAGACACGCAGCGGGCGGTCGAGCTTGGAGCGCACGAGGCGCACGAGGTCGGTGCCTTTCAACGTGTCGAAGCGCTTGTCGTCGGTCGAGAGACTGTGGCGCATGAATTCGATGGCCTCGGCCGTGACATCCTCGCCGGCGTCGATAGCTGCTATGAAGCGGGCGATAGCGTCGTGGAGAAGCATCATATAGCCGCCGATAACCTGTTTGTATCTCACCGTTGCGTCGCGGTGGCGGTCAGGAACGACGTTGTCGATATTCTTGATGAAGACGACTGCGGCGTCAATGTCGTTCAGATTCTCGATAAGAGCGCCATGGCCGCCGGGACGGAAGAAAAGGCTGTCGTTCTCAAGGAACGGCTCGTCGTTGTCGATATTGGCGGCGATAGTGTCGGTCGACGGCTTCTGCTCGCTGAGCGTCACCGTGAACTTGCGGCCCGTGCGCGCCTCGGCGGCGGGAACAGCCTCGGCGAGCTTCTCTTCGAAGAGACGGCGGTGGTTGGCCGACACGGTGAAATGGAGCTTGACCTCTCCGGCGGCGTTGGCTGCCGTCTGGGCGCCCTCGGTCAGCTGTTCGTCGAGCGGAGTGCGTGAGGGCTCCCCCTCGTAGGCGTGGAAGCGCAGCAGAGCCTTAGGCAGCTGGCCGTAGTTCATGCCCTCGGGATTGACTATGGCGGCGATTATGTCGCGCGTGCGTCCGGCGGCAACGAGCTCGTCGAGCGGACTTCCGTATATACGCAAGACGGCCTCGCGGAGGTCTTCGATAAAAGGCAGCTCGTCGAGGTTGGCCATGAGCTGCCCTACGGGCGTCGACTCCGGAGCCTCGTCGGTGTCGCCGTTGACAAACTCGAACAGGGCCTTGAACATTCGCGAGGCGGCTCCGCTGGCCGGCACGAACTTATAGACATCGCCCCCCTCCGAGAGGTAGCGCTGCCAGCGCTCGATGGCGGCACGCTCGCCGTCGCCGCCGAGAACCGTTATACCGTGGCCCGGAGTAGCGGCCCCGACTATAGGCATATATGGAAATCCTGTTGCGAAGCGCTTCATCTGCGCCTCGGCCTGCGCAACGGCAATGCCTTTGCTGCGCAGGAGTTCTAAGTCTTTTTGTCTGAACATGGTAAAAAAGGTATGTGTGAAGATTCTGCCTACAAAAATAACAAAAATCCCCGAGAATCTTTAGAGAGTAATGGGAATAATGGGAGCTTTGGGCGCTTGTGGCGTTTTGGGTCGCCCATTCCCAAAGCTCCCAATGCTCCCAAAGCTCCCCCGTCCTGATTAGTGCGATCAATCAAATTGCGGCTTCCCGGGTATTTTCAGATGTCGGACAAAAGCTGTAATTTTGCAGCGAGATCGTTCAACACACCCTGACACAATGACCCATATAAAGGACCCCGGAATGGAGACACGGCAACGGCGCGCGAAGATGCTGACAGGCATTTCGTTGCTTGCCATTATTCCGTTTCTGATTCTTTGCACGTTCGTCTATCCGGTCAACGATGATTTTACGTTTGGCTTGCGCCATATTCAAAAGAATGTCTTTCAGGTCTCAAGCGACATCTATCTGTATTGGAGCGGACGATATTTCGCGACCTTAATTTCTGCGCTGAATCCGTTTGCCGTCAGCGACAATCCGATACCTCTTTTCAGAATCTATTCAGCTGTTACCATAGTGCTGACGACCATCGTTATGACGCTTTCGCCGGCAATCTGCTGCCGAAGGCAGCTAACACACTGTCAATCGGCAGGATTGGGGGGAGTATTTTTGCTCACTTACCTGGCTCTGATGCCAAGCGTTTCGCAGGCGTTCTACTGGTTCTCATCATGCACAGCCTTCACAATTCCTTCGCTTCTCTATATCATGCTGGTGGCCTTAACGGCTGCAGACAGCAAAGCGTCTTATTTCATAGCCTGCACGCTTGCACTGATCGTGCCGGGCGGTAACGAAGTCACAGCCGTCATCACCGTCGGCACTCTCGGATATATCGCCTTCACCTATCACGACAGAAAATACTGGCTTCTTCTGACGCTGTCGGCCGTAGCACTCCTACTGGTCGTTCTGGCACCGGGTAATGCCTCGAGAATGGCAAACCAGCACATCTGGGCTAACGCCGAACTCTGGGCGCTGACATTCAGCATCGGCCAGACCGTCAGCTGGATATTTCTCTGGGGGCCGGTTCTGCTGCTCGCCACAACAATATATATCCCGCTTTTCGGACGTAAGCTCGCATCCTCGCCGATCTACGACGTAAGCTTCAGCCGCTATCTCGTCTGGTTTTTCATCACTATCATCCTCGCCCATATACCGCCCACCTACGGCATATCTTCGGCCATAGTCGACCGCACGGCCAACTGCCTGCTGATATTTGTCATTATCGGATATTTCCATGGGGTCAACATCCTGCTCAGAAAGCATCGCGCCACAGCCGACAGGCTCGCCTCTCTGCTTTCCGGCAAATGGATTTTCGGAGCATCGCTTTTCTGCTTTCTCTTCGCCGCCCCGTTCTCCATCAACAGTCCGGTAGCCACGGCAGTAACCGACATCATTACCGGAAAAGCGGCGGACTACAAGCGAATACAGCAGCAACGAGTCGACATCGTCAGGCAAACCCCAAGCGCAGAGCCTGTCAAGCTGCCGCCGCTCGGGATCACCTCGAAAAGTCTTTTCGTGAAAGAGCTCGAATCGGAACCCGACACAGAGTTTACCTCAGCCTTCTCACGCATCTATAAAAGCCGGGTAAGAGTATATGTCGAAGACCGCGAAGCCAGATTCGAAGACAATCTTACCGCCCTCAAAAACTACGCCAAGAAAGGCCGCGTCCGCCGGTAACCGCCCATATTTATCTCGGCAATCACCTTAGCTTTTCCGACAATTTGTAGTTCAAAGGTATCTTTCAACAAATAATGTAGGTAGAAAATGAGAAGATGTAGTAAGAAAATGCTAATTTTGTAGTATGAAAACCACGTTAGAAGAATTAGTCGGAAGATACCGGGAACTTGGCATAGACCGACAACTGGACTATGACAAGTTTTACCTGTATTCCATAATCACACATTCCACAGCGATTGAAGGCTCTACTATTACGGAGCTTGAGAACCAGATAATGTTTGACAACGGAATTGCCCTTAAAGGGAAGAGCCTTATCGAGCAGAACATGAACCTTGACCTGAAGGCTGCATACGAGCGGGCGCTTGTGTATGCGCGCGATCATACCGACATTACAATCGACCGATTGAAAGAATTGTCGGCTTTGACGATGAGAAACACCGGTTCGGAATATCATACCGCGCTGGGAGATTTCTCGTCGGCGAATGGTGATCTCCGCCTGTTGAACGTAACGGCCGGTGTCGGCGGACGTTCATACATGTCGTTCAACAAAATACCTCAAAAACTGAAAGAATTTTGTGACGCATTGAACACATCGCGGCGAATGGCAAGGTCAATGTCGATGCAACAACTCTATGAAATGAGTTTTGACGCACACTATAATCTCGTAACCATTCATCCGTGGGCTGACGGCAACGGACGAATGGCGCGGTTGCTGATGAACTGGTTGCAATTTGAATACGGACTTATCCCCTCGCGCATATTCAGCGATGATAAGGAGGAATACATAAAGGCTCTGGTTGCTACCCGTGAAGACGGGGATCTGTCAATATTCCGTAGCTTCATGACTGAAACGATGCGTGCCCATCTGTCGCATGACATCGCCATTTACGAATTGTCCCTCGGTGAAGAAGCTCCGATAATCCCGGAACCTTCCACCTCCTTGACACCTAAGAAAACACGCGATAGAGTAATCGAACTTCTGCACCGGAATCCAAAGCTAAGTGCGACAGCTCTCGCCGCAGAAATCGGCATCTCAGCCAAAGGCATCCAACGGCATCTCTCTAAGCTTAAAGCGGAAGGCGTCCTCCGGCGTATCGGCCCGGATAAGGGCGGCAAATGGCAAATTATCATAGATTGACTACAATTGCCGGTGCTGCAAAACAGAACGAACATAAGATTTGAGCCTATGACTCCCCCGACAAATGAGCTAAGCATTTTTGAAGAAGACAGGAGGCGCGGTTCGGCAATTAGGAGCTCCACACCAACACCAAACGACAGCCTGTTTCTTACTAAACAACATTTGCGACAACTGCGGGTCAGAGCCCCCAGAGATTGCGACAAGCCACGGAAGTGTGCGCAGTCGCGGAACGCTGCGGCACAAGCCGCACGCCGTTCCGCGACTGCGCGAGTTCATCTACATCTGATATTCAGGCGCCTATCCGATTCTTGACGGCACAATTCTTACGCCATATTTTTCCGAAAGCATAGTGCGTAATTCTGATGCCGCAACAGGCTCTATGCGCGGAGACAATATGATTTCATCTATCAAATCCTTCGTCTCAGCTTTTAGATACACATTGTCTTCGGGCATTTCTGATGAATCTTCCGGCACGAAATAGAAGCGTAATTCCTCTTCGTCAGCAAACGCCGGATCCTTTGAAAAGAGCTCGTCCTGATAATAGCCATACCCATTATATGACATTCGACCATACATGAGCTTATAGCCGGTATAATCTATTGCCGTTATGAATCTTCTGACTGTCGATCTGATACAGGCACCAAGTTTTGTGGTATAACCTGACCACATCAGATCGCTTTCTTTATTACGGAGTGTCCAGCATGATGCGGGCAGATATCCTCGCTTCTTACATAATGCAAGTTTATCCTCAAAAGCCGCCATATCTCGCTCCAATATGGATTTGTCAGGCTTTTTGTCGGCGGGATATACGGGAAACATATCCTTAAGAGGCGGAAGTTTTTCGTTTTTATCAGAGAAGCAGTTTTTACACCTCACGAAATATTTATTTGTGGTAAGCAACCGCAACAGATAGTCAAGATCCAGATACTGACATATCGGCGTATCAAGACCAACTTCCGGCCTCACGAAACAATATTTCACATCACTCACAACCATTAAGATATTCCTTGAAATCAAATGTCTCGGTATCTACGCCTATTATTTTATTTATTATTCCACTCTCATCTGACGACCATGATGATGACTGATAAGCCTTGAGCGCCTGCTTAGCACTATGATTTCCGGCGTGTTGAAACTGAAACGCGCATACGCGAATTTTGGAGGAACTATTGCTTTAATATAAATGTAACTTACATAATCACAATGGCTAGAATTACGGGTAGCTTCATTATAATAGCAACTCTCAAGGGTTGATGGCAAAGATATTGATATCAGATTCTCACAGTTTGCAAAAGCCGCAAAATCTATATTTTTAACTCCTTCAGGAATATCAACATGCACTAATGATGAACAATAAGAAAATGCGCAGCTTCCTATTTCTTTAACACTTTCAGGAATATCGATATGCGCTAATGATGAACAACGAGAAAATGTGTCGCTATAAATTATATTGATTGAATTAGGCAAGTTCACTTTTTCTAAAAATTTACAGCCAGCAAACACGCTACCTCCTATTACATTTATCGAATTGGGGATATTAATTTCTTTTAATGAGCTACATTCGTGGAATGCATAACCCCCAATCTTCCTAACATTATACGACACATTATCAATCTCAATTGTCGAATATAGATCAACCTTACCTTTTAAAGTAAGTTCTATCTCTGAATTATCTATAGTAGAAATTGAAGAGGTAAGTAATAAAATGCTAATTTTGTAGTATAAAACTGAATTTCCGATATTATGGCAAAGGAAGTAATTATTCGCCAAACCACGGCAGATTACAATGTCGCTGTTCAGGCTATAAAAGAAGCAATCCTTCGCAGCCAATATCAGGCGGCGAAGTTAGTGAATCGTGAAATGCTGTCCCTATACTACGGTATAGGTGGATATATTTCAGCTAATTCGCGCAAAGGTTTTTGGGGTACTGGAGCCATCGGAACAATCTCAGAGCGACTCCGCAAGGAGCTGCCGGGGCTTAAAGGTTTTTCGGAGAGTAACCTGAAAAATATGAGAATGTTCTATGAAGAGTGGGCCCCTGTTTTGGAGTCATCGGATTCTACATCATCTATTTCGCCAATCATGATTGGCGAAATAGAAACAACATTACTGCATTCATCTAAATCGACAATTGGCTCCTGCAGTGCCAAATAAA
>OHAT01003431.1_pt1 | contig 10453 bp, 7 predicted proteins | sample 1577141 | NCBI WGS metagenome assembly OHAT01 (sample SAMEA3541578, study PRJEB24748) | human gut metagenome | biome: human gut; feature: human-associated habitat; material: faeces | place: China | collected 2012
TGGTTACCAAAGGGACTGTAGTTGAATCCGGATGGGTATACGCGGGTGCTCCTGCCAAAAAACTCAAACAAATGGGACCGGAATTATTACATAATGAAGTGGAGCGCATTGTCAACTCCTACGCTATGTATGCCAGCTGGTACAAATAATAATTGAAAATGGAGAATTGAAAATGAAAGATTCTCCATTCTAAATTTTAAATTCTAAATTTCAAAAAATGAGCGTTATTGTTTCTCCCTCGTTATTATCTGCAGATTTTCTGCATCTTTCCAAAGATATTGAAATGGTAAATCAAAGTGAAGCCGATTGGTTTCATCTGGATATCATGGACGGCGTTTTCGTGCCGAACATCTCGTACGGTCTTCCGGTAGTGGCTCAAATCAAGAAAGCAGCCCAAAAACCTCTGGATGTACATTTGATGATCGTGCAACCCGAAAGATACGTGGAAGCATTCCAGAAAGCCGGAGCCGATATTTTAACCGTACATTATGAAGCCTGTACCCACCTCCACCGGACAATTCAACAGATAAAAGCACTGGGAATAAAAGCAGGAGTTTCCCTTAATCCCCACACCCCCGTTATGCTTCTGGAGGATGTCATCCGGAATATCGACGTGGTATTACTCATGAGCGTAAACCCCGGTTTCGGTGGACAGAGTTTTATCGAGGAAACCATCAATAAAGTCATTAAATTAAAGAAATTAATCCGGGAAACAGGTGCGAAAACTTTAATCGAAATTGATGGCGGTGTAAACTTCGAAACCGGACAACGTCTGGTAGATGCAGGCGCAGATGCTTTGGTAGCGGGAAGTTTCGTTTTCAACTCCCCTGATCCGATGGCAAATATCAAAGGACTGAAAGAATTGACGATTTCTTGATTGCAGATTTTAGATTACAAAATGCATCATAAATCGTAAATCATAAATCTAAAATTACAACGTGGAAGCAATCATAAAACTTGAAAACGCGGTCATCCGCCAACAACAAAATACCATATTGAAAGAAGTCTCGTTAGAGATTGCCGAAGGGGAATTCGTGTATCTGGTAGGTAGAGTAGGTAGTGGAAAAACGTCCTTACTAAAAACTCTGTATGCCGAACTCCCCTTGAAATACGGTAATGGTGAAATAGCGGGCTACAAATTGAATAAATTAAAAAAGTCACAGGTTGCTTATTTGCGCCGCAAATGCGGTATCGTGTTTCAAGACTTCAAGTTACTGACCGACAGGAATGTTTACGCCAATTTGGAGTTTGTTCTAAAAGCCACGGGATGGAAAGATAGGAAAGCGATTCGCGAAAGAATTAATGAAGTGTTGGAAAAAGTCGGTTTACCCGACAAACGGGATAAATTCCCTCACCAATTGTCCGGCGGGGAACAACAACGCGTAGTTCTTGCGCGAGCATTACTTAACGCCCCTCCCATCATTCTAGCCGACGAGCCGACAGGTAATATTGATCCGGAAACAGCCTATCAATTGGTAGAACTCTTGAAAGACATCTGTGATAGCGGAAAAACGGTAATCATCGCCACGCATCAATACGATTTAATCCATCGCTTCCCCGGACGAGTCTTCCGGTGTGAAAATGGAACATTGCACGAAGATTTTTCTTTTGCCCTTCCCCCTGTCATAATACCGGAAACAGAAACAGAAACAGAAACAGAAATCCTTAGCGAAATCGAAGAAACGGAAACAGAAATGGAGATAAAAGTAGAAGTAAGTATTGATGCCGAGGTTATAAACGAACCGGAAAAGACTCCCGAAAAGGACAAGAAAAAAGATGATGACAACGATTCGGATATCGTTGGGTTTGAATTAATTTAATCTGTTAAATATGAATTTTATTAAACTTATTCTGATTTGGACAAGTTTGCTGTTATTTTCAAACTTGTCCGCACAGGAACATCCTCTATGGATGCGTTACCCGTCCATAGCACCCGACGGAAAGACAATCGCTTTCTGCTACAAAGGAGATATTTTCCTTGTAGACGCTACCGGAGGTAAAGCTACACAGTTGACAACCCATCCCGGCTATGACTATCATCCGATATGGTCGCCGGATAGCAAAACTATCGCGTTCACTTCCGGACGTGACGGGGGGATGGATCTCTACACGGTACCGGTAAATGGCGGAACCCCTACCCGTCTGACGACGTTTTCCGGCAGTGCTACCCCGGAATGTTTCACGAATGACGGGAAAAATATTCTTTTCCGCGGCTCCCTTTTACCGGATCAAAAATACGGGCAATTCCCATCGGGAGGACAAGTATATTCAGTACCCGTGACCGGAGGTCGTCCGAAACAGGTATTGACTTTTGAAGCCTACGATATCTGTTTCTCGAAAGATGGTAATAAAATGTACTACCATGACTTGAAAGGATACGAGGACGAATGGAGAAAGCACCATACTTCTTCCGTGTGCCGCGACATTTGGGAGTATGATTTGAAAAACGGAGAATTTAAAAACCTGACAAACAAACAGGTAGAAGACCGCAATCCCGTGTTGGCGGCAAACAATAACACGCTGTATTTCCTAAGTGAACGTTACGGTAGTTTCAACGTGTGCAAAATGTCTTTAGACAACCCGCAAACAATAGAACAAGTAACGAAATTCACCAAACACCCGGTTCGTTTCCTTACCCGCTCGAATGAAGATGTATTGTGTTTCTTCTTTGACGGGGAAATCTATACCATGACTCCCGGCAAACAACCCAAAAAAGTGAACGTCAATATCGTGATGGACGACCCCGTCCCGGCTGTCAGTAAAATGAGTTGGTCCAACGGAGCGAGAGAAGTTGCCGTATCCCCGAACGGGAAAGAATTTGCCGTTGTCATCCGCGGTGATATTTTTGTTGCCAACGCTGAATTCGGTACCACCAAACGCATCACGAACACTGCCGCCCAAGAGCGCAACGTGAATTTCTCGCCGGACGGACGTTCCCTCGTGTACGCGTCCGAACGTGACGGACAATGGAATCTCTACATTTCCCGTATCAAAAACGCTGATGACCAATCTTTTGTTTACGCTCGTGAAATTGAAGAAGAACAACTCACGAAAGGCGGACAGGCTTGTTTTCAGCCTCAATTCTCCCCGGACGGGAAAGAAGTTGCCTATCTCGAAAACAGAACCGAAATCAAGGTACTTGATTTAAAAAGTAAAAAATCGAGAACCGTTTTACCGGCTAAATACAATTATTCTTACGCCGACGGGGATCAATCCTTTGAATGGTCACCGGACGGGCGTTGGATTCTGGCACAATTCTTCGAGGAAGGTGGTTGGCAACACCCGGACATCGCCCTCGTGAAAGCGGATGGCAAAGGAGAAATACATAATCTGACGAATAGCGGTTAAACCGATGCCAATCCCCGTTGGGTGATGGGTGGCAAAGCTATTATCTGGTACACTGACCGCCAAGGTTTACGCAGCCACGGCAGCTGGGGAGCACAAGGTGATATCTACGGGCTTTTCTTGGATACCGATGCTTATGACCATTTCATCATGAGCAAGGAAGAACGGGCATTGGCTCAAGAACTGAAAGCCCAACAAGCTAAAAAAGAAAAGGCCGATACCTTGAAGAAAAACGATAAACAAGGCAAAGACACGAAGAAAAGCAAAGAATCCCCCGCCCTTCCTGAACTGAATTTCAACTTGCAAAACTTGGAAGACCGGATGATTCGTATGACAATTCACTCCTCCAACTTAGGGGATGCCATATTATCCAATGACGGAAACAAGCTGTACTATCTGGCTGCATTTGAAGGTGGTCACGATTTATGGGTGCACGATTTCGAGAATAACACGACCCGCATCTTATCAAAAACGGGACGCCGCGGAGCATTAGAACTGTCGAAAGACGGGCGTACCCTTTATTTATTATCCGGCGGACAGATTTTCACGGTAAATCAAAGCAACGGGCAACTGAAACAATTGAATTACAAGGCTGATTTCGAGTGGAAACCGACAGAAGAACGTGCAAGTCTGTATAATCACGTGTGGCAGCAAGTGACAGATAAATTCTATGATAAAGACTTCAAAGGAGTTGATTGGCCATTTTATAAAAAAGCCTACGAACGTTTTCTGCCGCATATCAACAATGATTATGATTTTGCCGAACTTTTGGGTGAGATGCTGGGAGAATTGAACGCCTCGCACACGGGTGCCCGGTATTACGCCCGTTCAAATCGTGCGGCTACGGCTAACTTCGGTGTATTCTTCGACCAGCAGTTCAACGGTGACGGTTTAAAAATCAGCGAAATTATTGAACGGGGACCACTGGATTTATCCGGGGACAAGATTACGGCAGGCATGATCATCCGGAAGATTGACAATCAGGATATCAAGAAGGGTGAAGATTACTTCGCTTTACTGGAAGGCAAAGCAGGAAAACGCACGATGCTAACTATCTACGACCCGATAAAGAAAAAAGAGTGGGAAGAATACGTGAAACCTATTTCCGCCGGCATGTTGAATCAATTATTGTATCAACGGTGGGTGAAACAGCGCCAACACATGGTGGACAGCCTGTCAAACGGGCAAATCGGTTACATTCACGTTGCCTCTATGGATAGTCGCAGTTTCCGGAAAACATATTCTGAATTATTAGGTCGCTATCGGAACCGGAAAGCGGTTATCATCGACACCCGGTATAACGGGGGCGGCTGGTTGCACGAGGATTTGCTGCATCTGTTAAGTGGTAAACAATACGCGGAATTTGTTCCCCGCGGACAATTTATCGGTATCGATCCGTTCGCACAATGGACAAAACCTTCAGCCGTGCTGATTAGCGAAAGCAATTACAGTAACGCGCATGGATTCCCGTGGGCTTACAAAGAACTGGGATTGGGTAAACTGATCGGTATGCCTGTCCCGGGAACAATGACTGCCGTGTGGTGGGAAACCATGATCAATAATGTCACATTCGGTATTCCACAGGTGGGTATGAAAGATAACCAAGGTCGCATTCTCGAAAACATGCAACTGGAACCGGACATTAAAGTGTCTAATGATCCTGCAAGTGCAATGCAAGGACGTGATTTACAAGTTGAAGCTGCCGTGAAAGATTTGTTGAAGCAAATTAAATGACATGCTTATAAATAAAAAAAGGGGCGGGGAATCTTCTCCGCCACTCTTTTTATAGGGGTATTACTACTTTTTAGAAATCAACAACCAAGCATCCGCGAATTCCGGGTATTGCTCACGAATCCGCAACAATTCAGCCCGAGCGGGAGCCTCCTCGTCAAATCCGGCAATACTCACCCGACTCATTCCGGCTTCGTTCCGCATAATGATACTGGTATATCCCATTCCGTTCAGTTTATTCCGCAAATTGATAGCGTTATTTTGATCTCCAAAACTTCCCACTATCACGTTATAACGTTTCAAAACATCCCCGTGAGTCATGGTTACCTTCTCCTCTTTCGAAACAACCGGTTTCGTGTTCTCTTTCTTGGTGGTCGTAGTTTGGGTTGTGGCTTGCACATCCTCTTTCACAACAACATTTTCAGTTTCCTCCTCCTCGAAAGGTGGTGCGTACACACGTTTGTTCGTACCGCAACTGACAGTTATAAATGCCAGTAATATTACAGATACAATAATTTTCATTTTTCCCAATTTTAAATGTTATCCAATTCTTTCTGTCTTTGAAAAAACAAAATTAATGATAATAACAACACTCCGATACATTTTTGAAATATTTTTCTATTCTCCGCCCTCAAACCTTCATGAGTATCGCTAATCAAATAAAGTATAATTTCTTTATACCAAAAAGTTTCAAAAAACCAACGATTAATAACACTACAAATATAAAAGATATCTGGAAACTTTTACTTAAAATTATTTTTATCTAATATTTTTATTCACAAGCAAGAACGCCTAAATATCTTAATGATTTTGTTATCATAAAAGAATCAAGAAGATAGCTGTTATTAATCGTTGGTTTAAAGATACGGCATTTGTATGAGAGAGGAGTTCAATATCAATACTTTAGATCTAAATAATGATAAAGCATTTCATTATTTATACACCAAATATGCCGCAACATTGCGCTATTTTGCTGCAAAATACATCGAAGATGACACTACTGTTGAAGATGTAATTCAAGATGCCTTTCTTAATCTCTGGGAAAAACGCCAAGAATTCAAAACTGAAAATACCATAAAAGCATACCTGTACAAAATCGTGCGTAGTTTCTCGGTTGACACCATACGCCGCAGAAATATAGCCAATAGGTATGCAGAACGTGTCATCCGTGAAGAAGAAGATTACGATTTCTTTCTAGAGAATATTATAGAATCCGAAGTTTTCCAGATGATTCAAACGGTATTCAATCAACTCTCCCCTGCTTGTCGTGAAGTCTATCAATTAAGCCTTCAAGGAAAATCACACGAGGAAATCTCCCATTTACTCAATATCTCCACCAACACGATAAAAAAACACAAAAACAACGCCAACCATTACATGCGAGAACAACTGAAGCACATATTATCTATATTATTATACATTTGAATTTCACGAATAAGCCAATCAAAAAGTCTTTATTACTTCTTCACCCACTTCACCGCATCCGCGAAAATCAATTGCCCCGGAAAAGCTCCTCTGTCTTGTAATGCAATTTTTACTTCTCCTTTTTGCAAAAAATATACCCCTATCGCCACCCAATCACTCCGCAGCATAGCAACATGCAGAGAGAAATCCTCTTTCCTTCCCTGATTATCTTCCAAGGTAAACTTCTTTTCTCCATACCGAGTAGAACTCATTAAAATATCCGCTTTATAATCCTGTTGTTCAAGAGTATAATAATACAATACTTCATTCGCTTGATATTGCAATCTGAAATCCAAATCGATTTGATAAACAAACACTTCATATTCTCCCTCCTCTGCTATATTTGCCGTCCATTCCGCTCTCCCTTTTCCATTTTTTGTTTTCTTTCCCGTAAAACTCTGTATGGGGAATCCGTAAGCATCAATATATACAGAACTAATCCACCCGGGTACGTTATCGGTAAGAAAATCTACGCTTTCTCCTGCTTTTTGTTTATTACGATGTAATAATCTATTTAAAAATGTTTCCCTTGATTCGGATTCCGTGATTTGAAATCCCGCATCCTCGTTGTCCACAATAATCTCGCCTACCGGTTGTTTAAAACACGTGGTATCCAAAGGTTCCCGTCCTGCCTTTATCGACTTTCTCCTCGGTTCTTCCACAAAATTACACACGTAATCTCCCGGAATATTCCCGGCTAGATTCGTTTGCAAAATCATCCCCATGGCTCTTCGAGGCAATAAAAAATTAATTCGGGAACATTCCCCGGCATAAACGACAAAATTCCCCGCCTCAACCAAATCCCTCGTGCCATCCCCCTTATCCGTGTACACGGAAATAATTCCGTCCGCAACCGAAGGATTCCACACACTAAAAGAAGCGATTACGTCAGTCCCTTCTTCACTCATATATTGTCCTGCATCTTGAATATACAATGAAGCGACACCTCGTTCCTCGTACAACTCGCGTATGGCAGCCATAAACTCAAAACCTAATTCTCTCTTAAATTCTTCCGCCAAACATTCCAGGGAAACCCGGGAAAAAGAATTCCTTTGCCAAAAATCACGCATAAATGCCGCCAGCCTGTCCCCCGGTATCTCGGAAGTAATTTGTCTTCTCAAATAAGCACCTTTTAACCGGAAAATAGCATCAAGATAAGGTATCGCTTCCGGAGCTTCCAAAGCCTCCCGCAAGCTTCGGGAAGCCAAACAACGGATAGCTTTATGCTCGTTCGTTTCCCCCACCCGATACAGATTCCACTGCATGTCTACTCGCGTATCCGTTTGTATCTCGTTTACAATACGGTCAACAGCGGGAAAGACACTCGAATGTACATAACCGCTGAAATCCGAGAACATCGGAATGAGCGATGCCGGATTTTCAATCAATATCGAAACAATTTGTTTCCCAGCCACGAAATCCCATAAATCCATCCCTTCCAAAATACTAATCTCCTCACCCATATTAGCAGTACAAAAATTACGTATCATCTCCCCCTCGATATCCGTTCTTGACACTTCGGATGCCGCACCCACCCTCTCATCTGCTATCTCCTTCAATGGAAAATGATAAGATTGGTCACAATTATTTTCCGGCTTAAAGACCAGTTCCGGCTGTACCCGCTCACTTCTTTTTCTATTTTTCCCGCGATACGCACAAAAACCGACAGGAGTTTCCACCAAAGCCAATTTACGGAAAGGATATTCCTTTCCGGCTAAACTTTCAAAATATTCCTTAGCTTCCCGTATACCTTTCTCAAGTCCTTCCCAAGTAGCTTCAACAGAAGTAAATAAAGTTCCGTCCTCCTTGAAGTAGTACAATTCAAAACAAACGCTGTCTACAATAATTTCCCGTTTATTGTACTCTCCTATACACAATGTAATTCCCGGTAAAGCATGATTATTCTTAAAGCAGGTAGTGTTACCCTTTCGAACCGCTTCTCCTTGAGAAATAACGGTATAAGACGAATCACGCGTGACCGTGAGCACGTAGTCTGTAAAATATTTTTCAACGAATTGTTGAGCAACAGGAGATGATGGAAATTCTTGTGTCGGATACCATAAACACTCCGGAGTCAATAATGTATAGTAGTCTTCCAGTAGAGCCGTGTGTTTCCCGTAACGCAAAATATTAGCACTCCATCGCGTATTGTAATATTCTTTGTCAGGGATATCCAAATAACAAACACTTTCGTCTATTTTGCCTGAATAATGGACTACAAAATCACGTTTCTCTCCCGGCATCAAGGGATATAATACACTCAACACAAAATCTTTTCTGTCAAAATTTACAATCATACCCTCCGTTTCGATTCGACAAACTCTTAACGCTGGATTCAAAAAAAGGAAGAACTCGTTCACTTCTCCCGAATGCGGGTTGCGAATTGTCAACGTGTCATTTACAATCATCTGTTTTTTATGCTGGCGATACACAATATGTTGCCGCAATATTTCCATCCGACTTCTCCCGGCATATTCCGCGTGCAATTTCACGTATTCTTGTCGTTTTTGCCTGTTTTTCTCAAAATAAAGATAATAACATCCTCCCATCCATATTCCCGCAAATACCATCACGTATCCCGCAAACCGTACCCTGTATATACTCTTGGACTCATTGGGAAGGCGTTTCGTCCTAAGCATCGCAAAAAACATAAAAGCAACCCCGAGTAAAGCAAACGCCAACCGTTGTGCAATATATGGGAAAAATCCCACGTGTTGTCCCGTCACGTCTGAAAAAACATTAGGTATAGAAATAGCTAAATAATCCAAGCTACCATACAAACAACCCGATAAAACAAAAGCATTCAAAAACACATACCCGACTAGTAATGTAAATATTATAAATGAAGTCCTTAGTACACTTGTAATCCACAATGTCACCCCAACTAAAAAAAGTATGGTCGGCATAGTAAGCGTAAACAAATAAAATAAATACGGGAAAAAAGTAAACGGGGCATTCCCCAAAGAAATATGAAATATTAAGGCTATCACACAAACCAATACATCCAAAAGCAAAAAAAGCCCTATAATTGCAAGTAGTTTCCCGATAACGTAATCTGTGTTTTTATAAGGACGAACATAGAGGGATTCGCATGAATCCAAATGACGATTCCTCTGTATAAAATCTCCTGCTATAAAAACGATGAAAATTCCTTGTACAAAATTGAAAAGAAAAGCATTAACAAAGGGTACTGAACAAGATAATGCCTTCAGAAAATGAATGGTAGTATCTCCCTGTATAACCCATTGCAACGCCAAACTTCCGCAGACAGCTAAAAACACGAGAAAAATGAATAACCAATTTCTTCTTAGTATTTTAGCTTCATAACGACTAACTAATATGATTTGATTGATATGCATGATTCTCGTGCTTTTATAGTGAAAAATTTCTTTATTTAGAAAACTTTCTTATAACCAACCATACCCCACTCAACAACACAAGAACACCTCCCCCGATATACCACCACATGCAAGAAGAGTTCCCACCATCAGACTTTTTCATCACTACGTCAGGGGAGGAATTTACAATTCGATCTCTAAATTCAACTTCTGTCGATGCCGTTTCATATCCTTCTTTAGAAAAGACCAAAAAATATCTTCCGTGCTCCTCGACCCAGATTCTCTGAATCGAACCGTGTCCCGTAGTTTCTGCTTCTCCTTCAAATAAAAAATTATGCAAACTATCATAAACGGCGACATGCGGTTGCTCTATACAATTATTTTCTTCATCCATTACTCGGATCATAATTGTATATTTTGCTGTCTTCTGAGCCATCACCAAGGACCAACAGCATACAGATAAAACTAAAAATATCAACTTCATAGTATTATATAATATTCCATTAATTTACTTGCATGCTATAATCACCCTTGCCCCGGCCATTTATAAGGTGAATATATTGTCAAATAGAATA
>OHAT01003434.1_pt1 | contig 10443 bp, 9 predicted proteins | sample 1577141 | NCBI WGS metagenome assembly OHAT01 (sample SAMEA3541578, study PRJEB24748) | human gut metagenome | biome: human gut; feature: human-associated habitat; material: faeces | place: China | collected 2012
CGTAAGCAGTAGTACATGAAACAAAATTTTAAAATATTTTTAAACTGCCATTGATATAATAGGAGCAGTTTTCTTTTGCCTCAAAGCAGGGAAGTGATTACAAAACAGCGTTTTAATAAGTGGTGCAGATGGCTTTCCTTTTTAGTCTGTCAGGATAAAGAAAAAACTCACTGCTTATGCAGTGAGTTTGCTGATTTTGATATGGTCAGTGGTGTTTGCCGCAGTCGTGTGCACCGCAGGTATGGCCTGCGCCGCCGTGTTCCTGTTCGTGGTGTGCGCATTTTACTGCCGGGTCATAGTCCAGTTTATTATTGAGCAAATCATTTACTGCATCATCGGCCTTGCCGGTAACGCCTCCATAAAGCTTGATGCCTGCTTGTGACAATGCCAGTTGAGCGCCGCCGCCGATACCGCCGCAGATCAGAGTATCGACGCTGTGTTCGTGCAGAAATTGTGCCAGCGCGCCATGGCCGCTGCCGTTGGTGCTGACGATTTCTGTTTTGACGATGTCAGTGTTTTCGATGTCGTAAATTTTAAAGAATTCGGTGTGTCCGAAGTGTTGAAAGATGTCGCCGTCCTGATAAGTAACTGCGATTTTCATTGTTATACCGCTCCCTTACTGTAATTGTTATGAGTTTGCGACATATGCCGTAAACATTTTTAGCATAGCACTGTTCGCGGCCGGTGTCAATAAAGTCGGGGATGACATAATACCTGCTAAAATAAAAAGGCTCGCCGCCGTTGCAGACGCGAGCAGAAGAAGCTTGACTGTGAGAGATATTTTGATCTGTTTGTGCTTAGGTCGCCGGCCATTAATATGTCAGTGCAGTGGCTAGCGTTTACGCTGGCGACGCGTAAAATATTTTGCCAGTCGATAGGCGACGTTACGGTATTGTGTGGTCAGATAGACGCCGCCGAGGATAAGTGCGCCGCCAATAGCCTGGGAGATGAGCAGTTGTTCGTCAAGAAACAGCACCCCGCAGATGATGCCGACCAGCGGCATGATATTCATAAATACGGCTGCCTGACTGGGACCGACGATGCCGGTACCTTTGTTCCAGAAGATCATGGCGATCAGCCCGCCGGCAAAAATGACGAACAGATATGAGCCAAGAGCCAGCGGTGAAAGCAGCGAGGGCAGTTCGAAATGGCCAAGATAAGCAGCACCAGCTGCCGTGGTAAGCGAACCTAACAGACCCGACCAGGCGACGATGGCAAAGGGGGAAACATCGTCGATGATGCGCACGACGATGATAGAATACAGTGCCCAGGCGACCTGACTGGTAAAAAAGAGTACGTCGCCGATATTAAAGCTCAGCGTCAATATGGCCGCAAGCGAACCGTTGCTGAGCAGGTACAGCGCGCCGCACAGGCTGCTGCAGATGCCGAGCCATTGCAGGCGGTGCAGACGTTCATGGATCAGCACAAAGCTGAGCAGAGCCGTCACGATGGGCGTAAGTGTGGCGATAATGGTAAAGTTGGTGACTGTCGAATATTGCAGCCCGGTAAATTGGGTAACGTTATTGATGCAGACGCCAAGGATGCCCATGGTAAATAAAGCCGGCCAGGTCCTGCGTGGTGGCAGCAGCTTTTCGCCGCGCCAGGCAAGCATAGCAAACAGCGTCAGGGCTACAATAGTGTAGCGAATGCTGACCATAGGTATGGGCGACATTTCCCTGACGACGAATTTGGCGAACATAGGTTGAATACCCCAGATGACGCAAGTACAGATCAAAAGTGCCGAGGCGGTAAGCTTGTTCGTTTGCATGGCAGTGCTGACAGACCTTTCGATGATGATTTATAAAGTGCCGGGCATCTGCCCGTAACTTAAAAGCTTAACAGTCGTTCAATGATTTCTGCCGCCGGCGTTTGACCAGATATCTGGCCAGTTTATAGGCCAGCAGGCGGTACTGCGTAGTCAGATACACACCGGCGATGATAAGAGCCCCGCCAACTGCTTCGGAAGTATAGAAGCTTTCTTCGAGAAAGGCGATGCCGCAGATGATGCCTACTAACGGCATCAGATTCATAAACACGGCGGCCTGACTGGGGCCGATAACGCGGATGCCTTTGTTCCAGAACAGCATACCGACCAGGCTGCCAATAAAGATAACGTAAAAATAAGAGCCCCAGGCGAGCAGCGACAGATCGTAGGGCAACGCAAACTGGCCCGTAGCCACGCTGTAAGCGGCCGTAGTAAGTGAGCCCAAAAGACCGGCCCAGGCTACAGCGCTGTAGGCAGATACATATTTACTGACCTGCGCGACAAGAATGGTATAAAAAGCCTAGGCGACCATACTGACGCAGAACAGGATATCACCGAAATTAAAGTTCAGGTTGATAATCGTTGAAAGCGAACCTTTGCTGATCAGGTAAACGGCGCCGATGATGCTGGTAACGATGCCGAACCACTGCACTTTGTGCAGCCGTTCATGCAGCAGCACCAGACTTAAGAGTGCGGTCACGGCAGGCGTCAGCGAGGCAATAATAGTAAGGTTGGCTACGGTCGAGTATTGCAGGCCTGTAAATTGCGCAACATTGTTGCCGCCAACGCTGAGGACGCCCATCAAAAACAGCGGCAGCCAGGCCTTGCGTGGTGGCAGCAGTTTTTCGCCGCTGTAAGCCAGCGCTGCCAGCAGCACTACGCCTACTGTAAAATAACGGATACTGACCAGAGGGATCGGGTCGAACTCGCGGACGACAAAAGTGACGAACATCGGCTGTGCGCCCCAAATGATGCAGGCGGATAAAACCATCAGTGTTGCTGCGGAAATATTTTTGGGCATAGGAACGCCTTCTTCGCTGTTTATTTTACCAGCTGCGGTGTAAAACCCTGCGTGTCACAGCTGACAAGCTTATAGGTGATGCCGTTGCGGATACCTTCAAAAACCATGCTTGCATCGCTGCCGTGAATATGGCCGAAAACGCAGTGCCTGACGCCGTAACGCTCCAGCAGTTCGGCAAAAACAGATTCATTTGCAGCGTCATAAAGAGGCGGATAATGCAGTGCGGCTATGATATCGCTGTAGCCGGCTTGTCTGGCAGCTTCCAGTGAAGCCTCCAGGCGCAGTCCTTCACGGCGGTAGATAGCGGCATCGTCCGCGTTAAAATTGTCAGATGAAGGCAGGAGCCAGCCACGACTGCCGCAGATGGCAGTCGTGCCGCAGGTAAAAAAGTTGTTTTGCAGAAAGCTGAAATTATTTTCTGTCGCAGTCTGCATCTTTTTTAAAGATGACCACCAGTAGTCATGGTTGCCGCGCAGAATGATTTTGCGCCCGGGAAGGGCGGCGATCCAGTTCAGGTCGGTCAGAGCGTCTTGCAGGTCCATGGCCCAGGAGGTGTCGCCGCAGATGATGACGGTATCGTCGCTGCGGATAAGTTGATGCCAGTTGGCTGCAACCTTGGCGGCGTGGTCTGCCCAGTGTTCGCCGAAGATTTCCATAGGCTTGGACGGAGGCTTTCCGGAAAGGTGCAGGTCGCCGATAGCGTAAATTTTCATGAATTATGCTCCATTTTTGCTGCTTAATGTTAACTTAATGTTAGCTTATTTTAAGAAGGAATGCAAGGAATTGCTGACAGGGTTGACCTCGGCGCGAGAATAAATGCCTGTGTCTACTACCAAAGTCTGATTAATCCGTTTAATATAGATATGAAGGCTGAATTAGGATGCGAGAATCTTTTTCCTTTCTATCTCTGGTTGCTGTTGCCGCTTTCAGCATTTTTATACAATGAAAGTATCAAAACGCAGGGGAGGGGCAACTATGACAAAGCTGCAGGATTTCAGTATGTGGTCAGTGAATTTTATTTTGTTTTGCCTGGCTAATTTTTTGTATTACGGAGCTTTTTATTTGTATATTCCGGTATTGCCGCAGTATGTGGAGATGTTGGGCGGTACACCTGCCGATATCGGGCTGGTTGGTGGCGCTTTCGGCCTGTCGTCCTTTATTATACGGCCGTATTTGGGTAAACTGGCCAACGAATGGGGTCGTAAGCGTATGATGCTTCTGGGTGCGATTTCTTTTGCACTGTTGTTTCTGCTGTTCGGCAGAGTTAACGGCGTGGTGCCGCTGGTCGTACTCAGGCTTGCGCATGGTGTTTGTCTGGCGATGTATCTGGCGGCATCGGCTGCCTATATAGCCGATTATGCGCCGGTAGACAGGCGCGGCGAGGTGCTGGGGATTTATCAGACCTGCAGTGTGGTTTCTATGGCTGTTTTTCCAGCAGCAGGCATTTGGATACTTCAGCATACACAAAGTTATCCTTTTTTGTTCAACGTGACTTTTGTTACGGCATTAGTATGCTTTTTCGTGTTACTGCCGCTCAAGGAAACGAATCCTGTTTATGACCAGGAACAAAAACTGGATCTGCTGCCGATTTTCAGGCGGCGGGTAATTTTTATGTCTTCGCTGTGCCTTTTGGGTGCATCACTGGTCTATGGCGCGATTCTTACTTTTTTACCGATTTATGCGCAGCAGCGGAATATAAGTGATTATGGTATTTTTTTCGTAGTCTATGCTTTGGCGACGATGGGCAGCAGGGTCTTTGCCGGTAAGCTGTCCGATCATGTCGACAGGCGTCTGGTGATTTTGCCGTTTTCACTTTTGGTTGCACTGGCGGCTATGTGTTTCTTTATTATGGATAACGTTTGGACGCTTGGGCTGATCGCAATATTATTCGGACTGGGATATGGAGCTTTAGTGCCGGCGCTTACTGCACTGGTCGTTGATGTTACCCGGCCGGAAGAACGTGGACCGGCACTGGGTTTTTTTACTGCTTTTATTGAAGTCGGCATCGTCGTCGGCGCTATGGGTCTGGGGTTTATTACCGAGATATTGGGCTATGCCAATATGTTTGCATTGTCAGGTATCATCGTACTGGTGATCACACTGGCATTTTGGCTGTTGGTGCAGCAGCGTCATACTATTAAGCTGGAGGGAGAGTAAGCAGGCTCCAGATGAGCGCAGAGCATTAAAAGCCGCGCCTGCAGTGCGTACTAGGCAGATGGGGAAGAAAAGACTTGAAACTCCGCGGATTTGTGATATAATGGTTAAAGTATTTGCAGAATGAACAAATTCGGTGAAGCGGAGTAGTAACCACAGATCCCTGTTGCAGAAAGTTGACGGCAGCTGCGAGTCAATACGGGAGCAAGGTGAACTCGCCGTGGAGGAGCCGCGTCAAAAGCGCGGACGCATAACCGGCGTTACAGGTTTTGAGTGGCCGAGATTTTTTTTCGGCAATCAGGGTGGTACCGCGAAAGCTATTTCGTCCCTGGCCTAACAGCCGGGGACTTTTTTATTTGCCGCGCTGCGGTGGTAAGCAAATTTTAGGAGGTTATGAGAAGAATGATCGAAGAAAAGTATACTCCCCATGCCATAGAAAGCAAATGGCAGAAATATTGGGAAGATAACAAGGCATTTAAAACTGATATTGATGCAGGCAAACCCAAGTCTTATGTGCTGGAAATGTTCCCGTATCCTTCGGGCAACCTGCATATGGGGCACGTACGCAATTATTCCATCGGCGACGTAGTTGCCCGCTTCCGCAGTATGAACGGTTTTAACGTGCTGCATCCGATGGGCTGGGATTCTTTTGGTATGCCGGCTGAGAATGCCGCGATCAAACATGGTATCCACCCTGCTAAATGGACGATGGAAAATATCGCCAACATGACCCGTCAGCAGAAGGAACTGGGACTGTCCTATGATTGGGACCGCGAAGTCAAGACCTGTATGGAAGATTACTATAAGTGGACCCAGTGGTTCTTTGAACTCATGTATAAGCGCGGCCTGGCCGTTAAGAAAACGGCCCCGGTCAACTGGTGCGAAAAATGCAACACCGTCCTTGCCAACGAACAGGTCATTGACGGAAAATGCTGGCGCTGTGATACACCGGTCGTCAAAAAGGACCTGTCCCAGTGGTTCTTTAAGATCACTGATTATGCCGATGAACTCTTGAAGGACCTTGACCTTTTGAAGGGCTGGCCTGAACCGGTCAAGACCATGCAGCGCAACTGGATTGGCCGCAGCGAAGGACTGGAATTCAACTTTGACTGCCCGGACCTTGGGACCAAGCTCCCCGTCTATACAACCCGTCCGGATACAATCTACGGCGTCACCTTCGTCGTCATTCCGCCGGAGCATCCCCTTGTTGCCAAGATCCTTGAAAACAACCCTAAACGGGCTGAACTTGAAGCCTTCTGTGACAAGGTTCGCAATACGTCGGATATTGAGCGGACCAGTGCTGACTCAGAAAAACTGGGCATGTATACGGGCTATGACTGTGTCCATCCCTTGACGGGACATAAGGTAGAGATCTGGATTACGAATTATGTCCTTTTTGACTACGGTACGGGCGCCGTCATGGGTGTACCGAGCGGAGACCATCGTGACTGGATGTTTGCTTCAAAATACGGTATCAAGAAGATCCTTACCCTCCAGCCAAAGGATCATGAACTGAAGCTTGAGGAAATGGACGACGCCTATACGGAAAAGGACGGTGTCCTCGTTAATTCCGGTCCCTTCACGGGTATGGAAATGCATAAAGCCATGGGAGCCATCATGGACTACATGGAAGAAAAGGGCCTGGGCAAACGGCGCGTCAATTACCGCCTCCGCGACTGGCTGATCAGCCGTCAGCGCTATTGGGGCGCACCCATTCCGGTCATCAATTGCCCGCAATGCGGCGAAGTCCTCGTCCCGGAAAAGGATCTGCCTGTAAAACTGCCGACAGATGTCAAGTTTGCGGCCGGCGCCAAGAGCCCTCTTGCTACGAGCGAATCCTTCGTGCACTGCACCTGCCCGAAATGCGGCGGCCCTGCAACGCGTGAATTGGATACGATGGATACCTTCGTCTGCTCGAGCTGGTACTATTTGCGTTACACCGATCCCCATAACGATCAGGCACCCTTCAGCCATGAAGCGGTCGATCATTGGATGAGCGTGGACCAATATATCGGCGGCATTGAACATGCCATCCTCCATCTGCTTTATTCCCGTTTCTTTGTGAAGGTCCTGCGTGATGCCGGTCTTGTCAAGGTTGACGAACCTTTCACGAACCTCCTGACCCAAGGGATGGTCATCAAGGACGGGGCTAAGATGAGCAAGTCCCTGGGCAATGTCGTTTCCCCGGAAGAAATCATTGGCAAGTACGGCGCCGATACGGCCCGGCTATTCATTATGTTTGCCGCCCCTGTGGAACGGGAACTGGAATGGAGCGACCAAGGTGTCGAAGGATCCTTCCGTTTCCTGAACCGTGTATGGCGTATTGTCTACCACTTCCAGGATGAACTCCAAAAGAAGGTCAAGACCTATGATGTGAAGGAACTGGATGAAGCAGGCCGGGAAATGCGCCATATCCTCCATGTGAGCCTGAAAAAGATCACAGAGGACCTGGACAGCCGCTTCAACTTCAATACGGCCATCAGTACCATGATGGAACTGGTCAATGCTCTTTATGCCTATAAGGATAAGGCCAAGAAAGTACATCCGGGCCTCATCTGGGAAGTCATTACGGATCTGCTCCTTGTGATGGCGCCCTTCGTTCCCCATATTACGGAAGAACTCTGGCACGGCACTATCGATGATTCGGAAAGCATCCATAAACAGGCTTGGCCGAAGTACGATGAAGAAGCCATCAAGGTCGATGAAGTAGAGGTCCTTGTTGAAGTCAACGGAAAGCCGAAGGACCGCATCATGGTCGATCCGGAAATGGATAAGGAGGCCTTGGGCAAGGTCGCCTTGGAAAGCAAGGCTGTCAAGGAGGCCATCGGCAGCGGCAAGGTTGTCCGCGTCATTGCCGTTCCGGGCCGTCTGGTCAACATTGTGGTAAAACCGTAAGACGTTTTACTGAAATAAGGATTCCCTTTTAGACGATTGCAATCGTTCAAAAGCAGGTTATCACCCCTTCGCGGGGAGATGGCCTGCTTTTTTTTTTTGAAAAGGAGGTCGCATCATGAATCTATGGAACCGCAGAAAAGCAGCTGTCATCTTTGTCCTCATGGTTCTTATTGTGGGAACCACCCTTTATTGGGAAGAAACGCCGCGGCAAAATAAGGCCCCGCTGGATCCTGAGGCAGTCATGACAAAGCAGCGGGAGCAGAAGGCGCTTCCCAGTCTTCGTGTCTATGTCAGCGGTGCCGTCATGTACCCAGGTCTTTATGACCTTGCACCGGGCCTGCGCTATGCCGATGCCATCCGCAAGGCAGGCGGCATGACGGATGAGGCTGATGAAACGCGGGTCAACCTAGCGAAAAAAATCAAGGATGGCTGTCAAGTGAACGTGCCGCTGCGTAAGAATCGGCGCCCTGCAGCGGGAAAAGCGCCGCCTTCTGCGGGCGACTTGCCTGCTCGGGAAAAAGAGAAAAGGAAAGATAAAGGCGCCGCTGGGTTCCTAAGAATCAATCTCAATGATGCGTCCCAGGAAGAACTGGAACATCTCCCCGGGATTGGCCCCGGTATGGCACAGCGCATCATTTCAGAAAGGAACAAGGCCCCTTTTCAATCCGTGGATGAGCTGCTGCGCGTCAAGGGCATAGGGCCTAAAAACCTTTCCCGGTTCCGGGAGCTTGTGGAGGTCATCCCATGACGCCCCTTTCCTGGGCCGGACTGGGCTTTAGTCTGGGCACACTGTGGGGGCTTTCAGCCCGGCCTTCCAGATGGCTTGTTTTAGGCCTGCTATTGGGGAGCCTATTTGCAGCTCTTTTCTGGAAGGAAAGGAAAAAAGGGGGCATCCTGATCTTTTTTTTATTGCCCGCCTTCTTTATCGGGGCCCTTTCCGGGCGGGAACGGCAGAGCGCGGCAAGCCGTATGGCTCCTTTTTTGGGGGACCCTGTAAGGCTTACGGGGCGGCTCGAGCCAGGCTCTCTGCGCGTCCGGGATCGATCTGTTTCTTTTACGCTTCTTTATGAAGGCATGCGCATCCCTGTTCTTCATTTGGGGACCCTTCCTGGACCTTCATGGGGGACCTATACGGCAGAAGGCTGCCTGGAACCGATAGAAACGTTCTATAATCCTGGTATGGTGGATGAAACAAAGCGCAGTGCTGCCCGAAAGATTCCGGGAAGGATCAGGACCCAAAATGGTTGTCTGCACTATGAAGGGGGAGAAAAAGATGCCCTGGACCGGATAGCCGAGTGGGGCAGCACCGTAAGAAAACGGCTTTCGGAGGCCCTTCCTCCGCGCGAGGCCGCCCTCCTAGGGGGCATGCTCCTCGGCGGCAGTGAAGGGATGGACGCCTCGTCACTCCAGATCTTTACGGCCTGCGGATTGTCCCATCTTCTTTCTGTATCTGGAAGCCATGTGGCACTTCTCCTTGGTCTCTATGTCCTGGCGGCGGAGTATCTCCCGCTGCCGCGCCCTGTCAAACCGCTGGGGGGCCTCTTTTTTCTGTTCTGCTACGCCATCCTCTGCGGGCTTCGGTCATCTGTCTGCCGAGCAGTGCTCCTTGGCAGCGGCGTCTTGCTGGGGGAGCTGTTGGGGCGCCGGGCAAGCGGACCGTCTTTTCTTGGCTTTTCGGCCCTTTTGCTGCTGGGCATCCATCCCTTTTGGATCTGGGATATTGGCTTTGCCCTCTCTTTTGCGGCAGCGGCCGGACTGATGCTCTTAAAGGAGAGGGTGGAACGGGGGCTTGCATCTTTTTTAGGGCAGGGCCTTGGGACGGCCCTTTCTGTTCCCCTCGCGGCCCATATTTTTTCCCTTCCTTTGCTTGTCCATCATTTCCACGCCGTGAGCCTCCTATCCCTTCCAGCCAATCTGCTTCTTGTGCCGCTTTTGAGCCTTTCCCTCGTTCTTGCCGTCAGTGCCGTTTTTGGGGGTCTTGTCCTGCCCTTTTTGGGACGGGTCCTTTTTGTTATGGCAGGCAGTCTCGTCAGTCTATCTCTTGAACTGGGCCGTCTGCTTTCAGAAAGCCGGCCCTTCATGGTTACAACGGGGCCCTTGGGCTTTGGGGCGCTTTTTTGCTATGGTCTTTTGCTCAGCCTGCTCCTTGGCGATTTTCCACAGGGATCCCGTCTTGCTCGGTACCGGAAAAAGGCGGCTCTTGCGTCCGCTTTCTGCCTTGCTGCCCTGTTTTTCTATCCTCGCTTTCAAAAAGTACCTTTTACAGCGTATTTCCTTGATGTAGGGCAGGGCGACTGTTGCCTTCTTGTTATGCCGGACAGGAAGAACGTTCTTATCGATACAGGGGGATTAAACGGACACTATGAGGTAGGGGAACGGGTTGTCGTACCTGCGCTTCGGGCCCTTGGCGTAACCCAGATCGATACGATGATTATCAGTCACGGCCATCATGACCATGCCGGCGGAGCCGCTGGAATCGCACGCTGGCTGCCTGTGAAACGGCTGCTCCTTCCACAGGAAAAAGACAGTAATGATGTAGAAAAATTAATATATACCATGAAAAAAACAAATCACAAAATTGTATACAAAATGCAAAAAACAATTCACA
>OHAT01003438.1_pt1 | contig 10428 bp, 10 predicted proteins | sample 1577141 | NCBI WGS metagenome assembly OHAT01 (sample SAMEA3541578, study PRJEB24748) | human gut metagenome | biome: human gut; feature: human-associated habitat; material: faeces | place: China | collected 2012
CGATTCTGTTTGTCAGCCACAAGCTGGATGAGATTATCGAGATTGCCGAGCGGATCACGGTCATGCGCGACGGGCGCAAGGTGATGACAAAGAACATGAAAGACGTCTCCATGGACGAGATCATTTCGGCGATGGTCGGCGGCATGATCACCAACCGGTACCCGAAAAACTATGTGGAGATCGGCGGGCCAATCTTCGAGGTAAAGGATCTCAACCGCAAAGGCGTTCTCCATGACATCAATTTCACGCTTCGCTCCGGCGAGATCCTCGGCATTACCGGGCTGATGGGCGCGGGACGGACAGAGCTTGCCCGCGCGATCTTCGGCGCGGACCCGATCGACAGCGGTGAGATATTTGTCGAAGGGAAGAAGGTAAAGATCCGGAACGTTTCCGATGCCATCAACGCCGGTATCGGCCTTCTTACGGAGGACCGAAAAACACAGGGCCTTCTTTTGAATCTCTCGGTGAACGACAACACCGCCATCGCAGCGCTCAACAGCAAAAAGGCGTCGAAAAAGCTCACCGTGCGGGGCATGCTCCACAAAAAGAAGATCCGGGAAAATACGGAGCTTTACTGCAAAAAGCTGCAGGTCAAAACCCCGTCCATCCAGCAGAAAGTCGTGAATCTGTCCGGCGGCAACCAGCAGAAGGTTATTATCGGAAAATGGTTGTCTACCGATTCAAAGATCCTGATCTTTGATGAGCCGACGCGCGGCATCGACGTCGGCACGAAGGCGGAGATATACAAGATCATGGAAGAGCTCGCCGCTTCGGGCGTGGGGATCATTATGATCTCTACGGAGTTGCCGGAAACGCTCGGCATCAGCGACCGCGTACTGGTTATGCGAAAGGGACGCATCGTGGCGGAACTGGATCCGAAAAAGACATCAGAAGAAGAAATTGTCAGCTATTCTGCAATGGAGGGTATTCCCAATGAAAAGTAATGCGGCGAAAAAAGCCATCGGCGTTTTGAAGGAGTGGTCCATCGTTCTGGCTCTGATCCTTGTGTGGGCCGTGCTCTCGTTTTTGTCACCTCACTTCCTGCAGTGGTCGAATATCTCCAACATTTTCCTGCAGTCCTCGCACATTATGATGTGCGCCATCGGCATGACGTTTATTCTGATCGGCGGGCAGATGGACCTTTCCATCGGCTCGGTGGAAGCGCTCTCCGGCACGATCTGCGCGCTGACGCTGGTGAATCTCGGCCTGCCGTTTATCCCGGGCGTGATCCTCGCGTGCTGCGCGGGCGTGCTGTGCGGTCTTGTGAGCGGCCTGCTCGTATCGCGCTTCAAGTTCCCGCCGTTCATTGCAACGCTGAGCATGCAGGGCATCGCCCGCGGCATCGCGCTCGTCATCTGTAAGGGCGCGGCCATTCTTGTGACGGACCAGACGTTCAAGGATTTCGGCCGCTACCGCCTCTTTGATTTTCTCCCGATCCCGGTCGTCGTCGCTCTGGTGTTCCTTGTGCTGGCGCACATCGTGCTCACCTACACGACGTTCGGCACGAACGTTTACGCTCTCGGCAGCAACGAAGTCGCCGCGCAGCTCTCCGGCATCAACGTAAAGCGCACGAAGCTGTGCGTATTTATGATCAGCGGCTTCACCGCCGCGATCGGCGGTCTTATTATGAGTGCGCGTCTCGGGTCCGGACAGTCCACGATGGGCGAACTGGACGTTATGGATACGGTCGCCTCGGTCGTTATCGGCGGCACATCGATGCGCGGCGGCGTCGGTAAGATCCGCGGCACGCTGGTGGGCGTTCTGATCATCACGACGATCCGCAACGGACTGAATCTCATGCACGTCAACTCCTACTGGCAGCAGGTCGCCATCGGTCTGCTCATCATCATCGCGGTGCTGATCGACCAGCTCAGCAAGGGCGAGCTGAAAAAGAAATAAGGAAATAAAGGCACAGCCTTTAAAAATTCGAGAGGAGATTACACATGAAAAAAGGCATCATTTTCACCCTGGTTCTCTGCATGATCCTCTGCCTCTGCGCCTGCGGCACGGCGGAGACCCCCGCAAACCCGGAGACCCCCGCGGAAAACCCTGCGCAAACGACCGGAACCGAAACCCCGGCAACGTCCGAAAAGCCGCTGGAGCTTGTCATCATCACCCAGAGCTGGGATAACATCTTCTTCGTGCAGATGCGTGACGCGGCGCTGGCCTATGCCGAAAAGCTCGACAATGTCAACGTTACCGTCATGGCGGGCGCGGACATCAACGAGCAGCTCAAGCTGATGGAGGACTTTACGGTGCAGAAGCCCGACGCGATCGCGGTCTGCTCCTACGACGCTTCCGCCATCGTCCCCGGCATCGAGACGGCTATGGCGGCCGGCATCCCCGTGTTCTGCCTGGACAACAACTGCACCGGAACGGAGATCGTCTCCTTCATCGGCACGGATAACGTTCTCGGCGGCTATCTGATGGGCAAGTATATCAACGGAGTGATGGGCGGCGAAGGCGAAATGGCCGTGATCGAAGGCCCCGCCGGCAACTTTAACTCCAACATCCGCCGTCAGGGCATGGACCAGGCCTTTGAGGAAATCGGCAGCAAGGTCGAGGTCGTCGCCTCCATCTCCGCCAACTGGAAGCGTGATCAGGGCCTGACCGTCGCCAACGACATCATCACCTCCACGCCGGATCTGAAGCTCATTTTCTGCCTGAACGACGAAATGGCGTTCGGCGCCATGCAGGCGATCGAGGCCTCCGGCCGCGACATTATGCTCGTTGCCTACAACGGCGTTCCCGAGGCATTTATGAACATCTATAACGGCAATATGCTCGCTACCGTTGCGCAGTATCCCGAAACCTTTGCCACGACCTACATCGACTGCGCCATCGCGCTCGTCCGCGACGGTGTGCAGCCCGAAGCGACCTACGCCATTCCCGCGGCCGTCGTCGATTACGACCTGATCCACGACGTTGTGGACAACAACAAGGCCCCCACGAACGAAGAAGAGACCATTCTCTACAACAAACTCAAAACCTATTATCAGGGATAAGAAAGCAAGGATGCCGTCATGCGAAGTACCACAAAAACGGAACGCCAGATCAAAGCGGATCAGGTCCTGGATATGATCCTCAAATATATCCGGGACAACGATCTCAAGCCCGGCGACAGGATCCCCTCGGAGCGGGCCCTGTCGGAGCTGTTCGGCGTGGGACGGCCGGTCATCCGCGAAGCGGTCCGGGTGCTGAGCATGATGAACGTCATCGAGATCCGTCAGCAGGGAGGGATGTTCGTCACGCAGCTTGACGGACAGTCCGACCTGGATTTCTTCCAGCTGTGTATGAAGTCGGGACAGATCAGTGACAGAGGTCACCGAAGCCCGGCTCATTCTTGAGGTGGCGTGTGTTTCCCTTGCGGCAACACACATCACCGAGGAGGAACTGGATAAGATCGAACGTCTCCTCCGCGATGTGAGCATCGATGATGCGGAGGGCTTTGCCGAGGCGGACCGGGATCTGCACCGCGCGATCTATGCCTCCACAGGGAACCGCGCGCTGCAGCTTCTGATGCAGACGGTCAGTATGTGGACCGTGGTGAGCCGAAACTTCTCCAACGCCTTCCGCGAGGTCCGCGAGATCGTGCATATGGACCATCTGCGGATCTGCGCGGCGCTGCGTGCGCGGGACGTGGAGCGAAGCCGGGAGTGTATGCGCCAGCACATCCTCCACATCGATCACATCCAGACCATAAGCGACTCCATAGTGAAGGCGGAGCTTTCAAAAATGCTGGACACCGCCAGGGTGGATGCACTGTGATCCACCCCATTCCATCTGAAATCTGATCTCCGAAGGAGTAATATATATGGATTTTTCTTCCAAGGTCGTTGTAATTACGGGCGCGGGCGCCGGTATCGGACGGAGCACGGCGTTGGCTTTCGCCGCGCTCGGCGCGTGCGTAGTGGTGAACTCCCGCTCCAAAACGGCGGGGCAGGTCTGCGGCGAGATCGCGGATCAGGGAGGAACGGCCGTTTTCGTACAGGCGGACGTCGCCACGGCGGAGGGCACCGCCCGGCTGATCCAGACGGCGGCGGAACGGTTCGGAGGGATCGACATTCTGGTCAACGTTGCCGGCATCGTTGCGAGCGGAAGCGTTGAGCAGTGTTCCGAGGAGGAGTGGGACCGATCCATGACGACGAATGTCAAGAGCGTTTTCCTTACCTCCAAGCTCGCCCTGCCCTATCTTCGGGACCGGCACGGCGTGATCGTCAACATATCCTCCACCGTTGCCATTAAGGGCGTGGCAAACCGCGCGGTTTACAGCGCGTCCAAGGGCGCGGTGCTGTCGCTGTCCCGGTCCATGGCTGCGGAATACGTCCGCGAGGGCGTGCGCGTCAACTGCGTCTGCCCCGGCACGATCGAAACGCCGTCGTTCCACGACCGCGTGTCTGCCTCGGCCGATCCGGAGAAGGCGATGGAGGACTTCATCGCCCGGCAGCCGATGGGACGGCTCGGCACGCCGGAAGAGATCGCCCAGGCCATCCTGTTCGCAGCCAGCCCGGACGTCACGTTTATGACCGGCGCAAACATCGTGGTGGACGGAGCCATGACGCTCTGACGGCGCGGCATAACTTTCAGAGAGAAAAAAATTTTTTAAAAAAGGAGAAAAAACTATGAATCCCCTGATCATTACGGCGACCCCGAACCACTGCTGGCTCCACCCGGAAGTCGAGTATCCCGTCACGGTCGAAGGCATTGCCGAGGAAGGTGCCAAATGCCGCGAGGCCGGCGCGTCCATCCTCCATACACATTGCCTGGCGGACATCGGGGATGAGTGCGGCACCAAGGGCGTCGGCAAGTGGGCGGACATCATTAACGAGACCCACAAGCACAGCGATATTCTTGTGCAGTGCGGTATGTCTACGCTGACGCTCGCGCAGCGTATCGAGGCGTTCGAGGCGAAGGCCGACATGGTCTCCATCATGCTCAGCCACCACGACGAGGACTTCGCAGAATTCAATAACGACGTGCTTCACCCGATGGAAGAGCTCGTTGAGTATGCCAAGGCCTGCCGTAAGTACCGCGTCAAGCCGGAATTTGAAGTCTGGCACGCCGGTTCGATCTGGAATCTGAATTATCTCATTTCGCAGGGACTGCTGGACGGCCCCTACATCTGCTCGCTGTTCTTCGGCTGGCCCGGCGGCACGTGGACGCCCCCGACGGTGGAAGAGTATATGTACCGCCGCCGTCTGATGCCGGAAAACTGCCAGTGCGTCGTTTCCATCATGGGCGAAGAGCAGATCGACGTGGCGGTCGCGGCGATCCGCAACGGCGACGGCGTCCGCGTCGGCACCGAGGACCATCCGATCAACCAGCAGGGCAAGCTCTGCAACACGGTGGAGCTCGTCCGCGAGATGGCCAACATTTCGCGCTGCCTCGGCCGCGAGGTCGCCACCCCCGCACAGGCACGGGAGATGCTCGGCATTTATAACTGAACGGTCGGACCTGAGGCGAAAGGAGAGCGCGTATATGAAAGCAATGGTACTCAAGGAGTATAACCAGCCGCTGGTATACTGCGAGGACTATCCGGATCCTGTGATCCGCGAAGAGAACGACGTCATCATCAAAATCACCGCCTGCGGTCTCTGCACGACGGATCTCAAGGTTCAGCACGGCGTGCTGGAGACCGGCGGACTGCCGCGGATCCTCGGCCATGAACCGGCGGGCGTCGTTACGGCGGTCGGCAGCAGAGTGACCAATGTGAAGGTCGGCGACCGCGTCATCAGCTCCACCTATATGGCGTGCCGCACCTGCGAAAACTGCCGCCGCGGCAGAGACACGCTCTGCGAAAATCTGAGCGGACGGCTTGGCATCACGGTGGACGGCGGCTTTGCCGAGTATATGCTGGCGAAGGCGCAGTGCCTTGTCAAGATCCCGGACGACGTGGACGAGGCGCAGGCCTGCATCGTCCCGTGCGGCGGCGGCGTGGCGTATCACGCGATGGTCAAGCGCTTCCAGGTCGGACCGGAAGACCGCGTGCTGATCCTCGGCGTCGGCGGACTCGGGATTCAGGCGATCGAGATGTGCGCGATCTGCGGCGCGGAAACGATCGCGCTCGATATTGACGACGACAAGCTCGCCGCGGCGAAAGCAGCCGGCGCCACCTATGCCATCAATACCCGCAACCCCCGGTATCTGGAGCTTCTGCGGGAACTTGGCGGCGGAACGGTGCTTTTCGATACGACCGGCGCGGCCAAAGCGCTGCGCGACTGCGTCAGCGTGCTCAAAAAGGGCGCGCGGATCCTCCTCGTCGCCTACGGTCCGGGGCGCGAAGTGCATCTGGACATGGCGGATGTTGTGCTCAACGAATTCGAGATCCTCGGTTCGCGCGGCGTCGGCATTCAGGACGTGGCGGAGATCATGTCGCTGATCGAGCGGAAGAAATATGCGCCCATCGTCCAGCGGTATCCTCTTTCGGAAATCAACGAAGTCATTGATAAGCTCAACAGCAATAAGCTCATCGGCCGGGCGGTCCTCGTTCCCTGAACGGGGGCCCCGGTGTGACGGAAGGAAGAAAATGAGGTATCCAAATGAATTCTGATCTGGTTTTAAAGGCGTACAAAACGATGCTCACCAGCCGTATTCTGGATGAGTTCTGCGAGGGCGAATTTGTGGACAAGGGCGTGAATCTCCGCCATTACCACTCGTCCATCGGGCAGGAAGCGCTGTCGGTCGGCGGCGCGATCGGTCTGCGAAAAAATGATTTTATGTATTATACCCACCGCGGCGTCGGTCCGCTGCTGGCGAAGGGCATTTCTCTCGACGCCGTCATGCGCGATCTTTTCTTCAAGCCCGGCGGGACGAACCGCGGAACGGGCAGCGTGATGCACTCGCTCGCGCCTGAGCTCGGCATTCCGGGACGCAACGGCGTGTTCGGCGACCGCTTCACCATCGCGTCCGGCCTGGCGCTTTCCGCAAAGCTCCGCAACACGCAGCAGGTTTCTGTTTGCTATTACGGCGAGGCGGCGGCCGCCCGCGGCATGTACTATGAAGCGATCAATCTGGCGGTCCTCTGGAAGCTGCCGGTGATCTTCATCGGCGAGAACAACGGCTTTTCCATCAGCTCCCGCACGCGGGATATCTACGCCAACGGCGACCTTTCCAGCATGTGGAAGGGCTACGACATTCCGGTTGTCAAGTTTGACGGCAACGATATCATTTCCGTGCTTGAGGCGGTGGAGACCGCCGTTGAGCGCGCCCGCGAGGGAAAGGGACCGAGCGTTCTTGAAGGCGTGACCTATCGCATTTCCGCGCATATCCCGATGGAAGCGCAGTTCGAGTACCGCACGGTAGACGAAGTGAACGAATGGCGCGAAAAGGACCCCATCCCCCGCGCAAGGGCGTGGCTCATCGAGCACGGCGTGTGGGATATGGAGCAGGACGAGGCGCTGAAGGAGCAGCTTTTCAACGAGGTGCGCGAGCGCTATGCGGCGCTGGAAAAGACGCCCATCGTTGACCGCAGCGAAATGTTCACGATGGTTTACTACGGGAAGTGACGGGGAGGTAGCTATGGAACTTACATTGCGTGAGGGCATCCGCAAGGTGCTCTTTGACGAAATGGGAAAAAATCAGGACATGTTCCTGATCGGCGAGAGCATGCACTATACCGGCTCTCTTTTCTCCAAAGTTATCAACGAAGATTTTTACCGTACCTATGGAAAAGGGCGCGTGCTGGACTGCCCGGTGGCCGAGGACGCGATCATCGGCATGGCGTTCGGCGGAGCGCTGGCCGGGATGACGGCGGTCGCCGAGATCTGGGCGGCGGACTTCCTGCTCTGCGTGGCGAACGAGCTTGTGAACACCATCGCAAAGTGGCGCTATCAGCACCGCTATCCCAATCCGATCCATCTGGTCGTCCGCGCGCCGATGGGACTTTTTGTCAACGGCGGCGGCGGTCCGGAGCATGTGCAGTGTACCGAGTCGTGGCTGCATAACAGCCCCGGCCTGACGATCGTTGCACCCAGCTCCGTGGAGGACGCGGTGGGCCTGCTGCGCACCTCGCTCCGGTGCGGTGACCCGGTCGTGTTCCTGGAGCACCGGCAGGTGTACGACGTCAAGGCGGATATCGACTATGCCTCCGGCGAAGAGATCCCCATCGGCAAGGGCCGCGTCGTCCGCGAGGGCAAGGATATCACGATCGTGGCATGGGCCATGATGCAGCGCCGTGCCCAGAAAGCGGCGGAGCTCCTTGCGGCCAAGGGCATTTCCACGGAGATCATAGACCCGCGCACGATTAAGCCAATGGACTATGAGATGATCATTGCCTCGGCACAGAAGACCGGACGGCTGATCGTCGCCGAGGAAGCGCACCAGACCGGCAGCATCGCCGGTGAGATCATCACCCGCGTGCGGGAAGCGGGCGTCGAGGGAGATTTCCAGCGCATGACGATGCCGGATATCCCGTATCACTACGTGATCGAGTACGAAGCGTCCGAGATCCCCACGGCGGAGGAGATCGCCGAGCGCGCCGAAAAGATGGTTCGGGGCTGAGCTTCGGCCGGTACGGTACGATCCCATATAAGAAGAGAAAGCTGTGATCCGGTTTATCCGGATCACAGCTTATCAGAAAGGACGAAAACCATGGATGTTCTCAAACGAATCGGCAGCGCGGCCGTTGTCCCCGTAGTCGTTCTGGACCGCGCGGAGGACGCCGTGCCCACGGCACGGGCGCTTCTGGCGGGAGGGATCGACGTAATGGAGATCACATTCCGCACGGCGGCTGGCCGTGATGCCATTGCTGCCGTAGCAAGGGAGTGCCCAGAAATGCTGGTCGGCGCGGGAACGGTGCTCAACGTCGCGCAGGGCCGCGAGGCGATCGAGGCGGGGGCAAAATTTATCGTCTCTCCCGGCTTCAGTTGCGAGTTGATCGACGAGTGCGCTGCACAGGGGATCCCGGCGCTTCCGGGGTGCGCGACGCCCTCGGAGATCATGGATGCGCTGGATGCCGGATTGAAGATCGTCAAGTTTTTCCCGGCGAACGTGTACGGCGGGCTGGACGCGATGAAGGCGCTGGCCTCGGCGTTCGTTGGCGTGAAGTTCATGCCGACCGGCGGGATCGGGGAGCGGAATCTGGCCGCCTATCTGAAAGAGCCGAACGTCCTGTGCTGCGGCGGCAGCTGGATGGTGCCGTCCGACGCGCTGAAATCCGGGGATTTCGCCCGTATCCGGACACTCACCGCGCAGGTGGCTGTGCAGCCGGACGGACATTGCCGCACACAACTTTGACAGGATCACGGCGCTGTGCCGGGAGGCGCGGAAGATCGCGCTGGGATACGAGCTTGCGCACGTCGGCGTCAATACCGACGGCCGGGCGTCGGCGCTGGAGATCAGCGGAGAATGGGAAAAAACGTTCGGATTTGCGGCGGCGGAGGGCAATTCCTCCTGCTTCGCCGGAACGGAGATCGAGGTAATGAACCGCCGGTATCTGGGAGAGAACGGACACATCGGTATTGCCACGCGCTCCATGGAGCGGGCGATCGACGACATGGAAAAGCGCGGGTTCTCGCTGGATATGGATACGGCGAAATACAGCGGCGAGCGGATAAAAGCCGTGTATCTGAAAAACGAGATCGGCGGCTTTGCCGTTCATCTGATGCAGAAATAACGGGGGCGGAACGATGAAATATCTTACTTTTGGAGAGATCATGCTCCGGCTGAAAAGTCCGGGACATGAACGCCTCTTTCAAAGTCCGGCGCTGGAGGCAACGTTCGGCGGCGGCGAGGCGAATGTGGCTGTGTCGCTGGCAAACTATGGGCTGGACGCGGCATTTCTGACGGTGCTGCCGTCCAACGATATCGGGGAGGCGTGCCTTCGCGAGCTGCGCTCCTTTGGCGTGGACACGTCCCGCATCGTGCGCACTGACGGACGTTTGGGGATTTATTATCTGGAAAGCGGGGCCAACCAGCGCCCGTCCAAGGTCGTGTACGACCGCGCCGGTTCGGCCATCGCCGAAGCTGCTCCCGGCGATATCGACTGGGAAAAGGCGCTGGATGGCGTGGGCTGGTTCCACATCTCCGGCATCACACCCGCCATTTCCGAAACGGCGATGGAACTGAGTCTGGAGGGCGTGAAAGCGGCAAAGCGGCTGGGCGTCACGGTCAGCTGCGATCTCAATTTCCGGAAAAATCTCTGGAAATACGGAAAGCGCGCCGCAGAAGTCATGCGCGAGATGGCAAACTATGTCGATGTGGCGATTGCCAACGAAGAGGATGTGCAGAAATCGCTGGAGATCACGACCGATGTGGTCGTGGAGTCCGGCGAGCTCAGCCGGGAAAAGTACCGCGATCTCGGAAACCGCATGCTTCAGGCCTACCCCAACATGAAAATGATCGCCATCACACTGCGCGAAAGCCGCAGCGCCGATTGGAACGGCTGGGCGGCGTGCCTGAACGACGGGGAGAATTTCTATGTTTCCCGCC
>OHAT01003439.1_pt1 | contig 10423 bp, 6 predicted proteins | sample 1577141 | NCBI WGS metagenome assembly OHAT01 (sample SAMEA3541578, study PRJEB24748) | human gut metagenome | biome: human gut; feature: human-associated habitat; material: faeces | place: China | collected 2012
CATCGGCCGTGACCTGGGCCCCCGCTGCGCCGCCCGTCTCCACACCGGCCTGTGCGCTGACTGTACCCACCTGGACGTGGATGTGCCCAACTACATCCAGTTCCTGCGTGAGTCCTCCACTCTGGACGTTGACTCCATGAAGTGGGATATGGAGGACCGCAACCTGAAGATGACCCGTCCTGCTTTCGGCGGTCACCTGATGGCTACCATCATCTGCCCCCGTTTCCGTCCCTGCATGGCTACCGTCCGTCCCGGCGTTATGAAGAAGAACGCCTTCGACGAGGCCAAGGCCAACGCTGTTGAGATCGTGAAGCCCAACTTCACTCTGACTGCTGAGGACATCCACACCGACGTTACCGAGGTGGTGAAGGCCGCTAAGAAGCTGGTGGACCTGATCGGCGCCGACTTCATCGTGTCTGTGGGCCGCGGCATTTCCAAGGACGTTGAGGGTGGCATCAAGCTGGCTGAGGAGCTGGCTGAGGTCCTGGGCGGCGTTGTTGGCGGCTCTCGTGCCACCATCGACTCCGGCTGGCTGTCTGCCGACCATCAGGTTGGTCAGACCGGCAAGACCGTCCATCCCAAGGTGTACGTTGCTCTGGGTATCTCCGGCGCCATCCAGCACAAGGCTGGTATGCAGGATTCCGAGTGCATCATCGCCGTGAACAAGAACGATACCGCTCCCATCTTCGAGGTGGCTGACTACGGTATCGTGGGCGATCTGTTCAAGGTCGTTCCCGAGCTGATCGAGTCCATCAAGGCCGCCAAGGCTGCGAAGTAACTACGCTTTCTTCCTTCTCTTCTTACATTTGCATTGCGGATACACTCCACGACCCGTGGGCAGGCTCCTCCCTCCTACATCACAATAACCATTCATTTACTCAGCAGACCATGATTTTTGGAAAGCTTGCTCATCTCTACCGACACCAAAACTGTACCAATTTTAGCGACTTTCTGCCTGCTCCGGGTCTGGAGCATCTACAACAGGTAGTATGCTTTGAGCAGAAAAATTTTATTAATGCTTCGAGGCGAAGCATACTCTCTATGGGTTTGATGTAGGCAATGAATCCGGCTGGATGTACAAAGTCAAGGGCTGGTTTCCCAACTACGGCTGTTCCCGCTATCAGGTAGAAGACGGCGATGCGATCTGCTGGGTCTACACCTGCGATTTGGGTGCGGACGTAGGCGATAACTCTATGAGCAGTTGAGATCGTTAGATACGGCTTGCTTTAGAAAAAGAGAGAGATAGGGCTTTGGTGCTGATTACCAAAAGCCCGATCTTCCCCTTTTCAAAGCAGTTTTGGAAGTTCACAAAAAGCAAAGGGCTATTTTTCGAGGGCATACCAATTTACCACGGAGTAACTAGATCTTCCCTGCACGGTGCTAATTAAATTTACCAGATACTGGATGGTGTTATGTGTCGGGCTTTTTAAGCTGTAGAGTGATGTTGCCGTGTACAGCTTGAGAACTTGCGGTGCGGCAAACGGCCTGTGATTAAGCGGAACACGACGGCTATGACCGCCCGCACCAGTCATTACGCAGTTCTTCACACGCAGGAGGTCACTGGTTCGAGTCCAGCAGTCTCCACCAAAAAGTTCCTGATTTCGTAAGAAATCAGGAACTCTTCTTTATATTTCGAAGCAAAAAGTTTTCTATAAAATTTTGCTTTTGCGTCGACCAATACACTGACCAATACGGTGATAGTGCCCTATAGGGCAAGGCAGCATCGAGCAGAATTTCCTTTCCAAATGCTACAATTACTTGCTCCATGTTATTTATTTGCTATAATAGCAATGAGGCTTTTATTTTAATTGTGGGAGGCGAACCATGAACGATGAACGCTATTAACCTTTATTTTCTTTCGCGGATTGAAGCCCGTGAAGAGTTCGCACTATATGAAAAGCGTCTTTCTATGCGGCCGCAGTTACTCTCAGTTCGGGAACATGAAAGAGCTTCCTTGGCTTCATTTGTATCTTATGCTTCAGCTTCTGGGGCTTCATTACAAGATTTTGATTCGTTTTATTACAACTACTCTATTCCGCAAATTGGAAAAGAGTTCGACCTACTAAAAATTACACCAAATTATATTTTGAATATTGAGTTAAAAAGCCAAGAGATCGAGTTTGAAAAAATTCAAACCCAGCTAAAGCGAAACAAACACTACTTACGGCATACAGGTCGCCAAATTTATTCTTTTACCTATACTGCTTCTACAAATGAGGTGTATCAGCTTAATGATAGTGAAACTCTCGAATTTTCCGACATAACGGCTTTATTAAATATCATGCGACAACTTTCAGGTACTTATATCACTGATATTAATCAACTATTCCGTGCTTCAGAGTTTCTGGTTTCTCCGCTAAACACGCCCGAAAAATTCATTAGAAATGAGTATTTTCTGACAAAGCAACAAGAAGAATTTAAGCAGGCCATTTTGGCTTTTATGCGTCAAAATACATGGCAATATTATAAGATTACAGGCCTGGCTGGAACAGGTAAGACTCTTTTGCTCTATGATATTGCGAAGGAATGTAGCAAACATAATAAGTGTTGCATAATTCATTGCGGTTCACTTTCAGATGGGCATGTTTTTTTAAACGATCACTTGCAAAATGTAAAAATTATTTCCGCCAAGTGTGCCCAGAGATATTTTGACTTTTCAGAATATGAATATATATTTGTTGATGAAGCACACAGACTACACAACGCCGCTTATGATGCAATTATAGCTGCTGTATCTGGAAGCGATAAATTTTGTTTCTGGAGTTTAGATGCAAATCAAACTCTTTCACAGGCAGAGCAGCAACGAGATATCTCATCTCAAATTGACCAACTTACTTCACTAAAAAGTTTCCGTTTGACCCAGAAAATTCGAACAAATCAAGAGATGGCAAATTTTATTCAGTTGCTCTTGGATCTTCGGGATACACGACACTTTCAGGAATATCCAAATGTTTCTTTAGTATATGCTGGTACTGTAGTAGAAGCCAAAGAAATCCTCAATTATTATCGCCGTCAAAATTATACTTTCATCAATTATACTCCATCAATATACTACGCAAGTACCCTTGATCAATATCCTGACAGTCTCAGTACTCACTCCGTAATTGGCCAAGAATTCGACAATGTAATCATGATTCTGGACAGCCATTTTGCTTATGATGATGAAAAGAAGCTCCGTGCTGTTACTCACCCCAATCCAGACTATTTATACCGGAAAATGTTAATTCAAGGTGTCACCCGTGTTCGTGAAAAATTGTGCCTTTTAATTGTCGAGAATATAACACTTTTCCAAGAAATACTATCAATTCTATAAGCATAAGCTAAAACTTGCCCCGCTTTCTTACGGGGCAAGTTCGTTTTAAATCGCCCGTCCAATTACATCTCCCATCGTATCCGCTGCCTCTCGCATCATCTCCGGCATGGCGTGGGTGTAGGTGCTGAGGGTAAAGCCCGCGTCATAGTGGCCCAGCGCGCCGGACAGCATCTTGACGTCCACGCCGTACTTGAGGGACAGCGTGGCGAAGGTGTGTCTGAGGTCGTGAAACCTGATGTGTTCCGCGCCGACGGCCTTCAGGATCTTCTCATGGGTGTGGCGGAAGGAGTCCGGGTCGAACATGGTGCCGGTCTTGGGCGACACGAACAGGTAGGGACTGTGTGGGTGCTTGCTGTGCTCCTCTACCAGCAGCTCCACCGCCCGCTGCGGGATGGCCGGTATGTGTTTGGCCCGAAGCTCCTGCATAGCCATGGCGGCAATCGTCTCCGGCTGCATAGGTGTCAGCCGCCTGACGGCGTTGACCGTATGGGCAAGCGCCCGGTTGATGAGTCCCTCGAAGGTATGACTCATGTTACTTGCAGCCCTCTCAGAAATTGCCCCCATATCCAAGGCGAAGCGCAGGAAGCAGTCGAACACCCACGCCTGCTGCCAGCAGCCGATCCGCAGGCGCAGCTCGACAGAGTGTTCCGGGGCTGCCACAAAGGCATCGAAATCCTTGCGAAAGTGCTGAAGCTCCGTCTCCCTGCGGGCAGCGAACCACGCCAGAAAGTGCCGGAAAATGGCGGCCGCATAGAGCCGATCGTCAGCTTGGAACGCCGTCAGCGGGTGATCCAGGTGCAGCAGGATGCATCGGGTCAGCTCACTGGCGCTGGAGGGCAGCATCTCAGCGGTGACCACCAGGCCGGCTTCATTGCCGCCACTGGTCTGGCCAAGGCGGAGACCAAGCAGTCCTACAAGTATGTGGGCGTTTGCACGGTGCTCAACACCACCATCGCCACCATCGTGGTCACCCTGTTGCTCACCATCGCCCCCGGCCTCGCTTAATTCATTGCCGTTCGGCTTATACACAATGGGGAGGAGCGCAGCTCATTGAGTTGCGCTCCTTTCCTTATTGCTTCCCTTTGACATGAGGCCTTTTAAGTTGTTCTTATTCGTCTTGTTCATATTGACCCCTCTATTTGGTGTGGAAGGGTGACTCTATTAGATGAAGGGTGGAGCGCATGGGCAATCGGGATTTAAATACCACACTTTTATGAACGACCATTGCTTACTGTAGTTTTTCAAAAAAAAGTCTTCCAAAATCCTTGAAGACAAAGGATTTTTCTGAGTAGGTTTACTTTATCCCTTTATTCGGTTTCACACAAGTTTATAATAACAGCGGGGCTGGTATCATGACCAGTCCCGCTGTTCGTTCTTCTTTGGCTGTGGCAATAATAAAATGTTAAATTTACTTACACATTTTATTAGAAAGGCCACAGTTTGCCTCGTGATATTTGCATTATTTAGAACGAATTTTTTAGTTACATTGTCTTTACGGAATGTGGCTTACCGTGTAGGAAAAACCTGGGATATAATGTCTTAATAAGTGTTTGTTGACATCGTATTGACGCAGATTAACTCATCCGATGCGCGATTCAAAGAGACCGCGCCGTTGTCTGTGACCAAGTATGTTTGTCCCCAAGTAAAGCAGTGTACTTGGTCTTGTGTACAGACACAGGGATGAATAATTAGAGTCTCGCCGGAGTTTATTCTCCGCGGATTGGTTGACGTCAGTCGATCATCGACCAAATCGACGCTTGCAACATGGCCAATGGATGCTTGTAGCACAAATCCGTATGCAGTAACATAGCGATGCATATGTGCCCAAATATCCTTTACAGTAACACCAGGCTTGATAAAATTCAGAGAGTAATTAATGACATCAACACAAACTCTATGAAGCGCACTTGTAATAGAAGTCGGCTTGTCAGCGATGCATACAGTTCTAAGAAGTTGCGCCCAATAGCCATCAAACTGGGGTGTTATCTCCAAAAGGACAGTGTCGCCGCCCTCAAGGATTCGCTTAGAGGCGGGGTAAAGCTTGGGAATGCCAGAGGAAAAAACAGTTTCCTCCGAACCAGATGTAATAAGAGTAAAGTTTTTGCATGCGCCGAGGCGGTTGGCTTCATACTCAATCTCGGCTGTTACCTCATACTCGGCCCTGCCCGCACGGATGACAGAGCAAGCACGCGCGTAGGCTTTGTCCGCGAGAGATGCTGACACCTTTGCTTTTTCAATTTCTTCTTCGCTTTTCTGAAAATGGAGGGAAATAATCTCCCGATTCAGTTCGATTAGCTGCAAAGCTGGAAGCTGCTCCCGCAGTGTCTTATACCAAGAAGCGGGCAGCATATCCAGCGTACATCCCACACGACCAGCGCAGAGGCAGCTGTCCTTCAGCAACTCAATTAATTTTGAAATTTGATTCGGCGCAACGATGCAGTTTGAGATTTGTGATCGCACTATATTTGCTTCATATTGAAGCGGGCCAGCGGAAATCAAGAGAGGCTCATATTCTTTTTGAAGGAACAGTATTTGATAGGATTCAATCAGGTTGTTTTGAGTGAAATAACGTTGGCTGAAGTTAATGAATGGTCCGTTCAGCACGGTGTCACCCATAATGATTACAGCGTCCAGATCGAGTCGTGACATGATTTCACGTAACCCAGAAAAGCGTCGTCGCATTTCTTGATTTGAAAAGTCCATATATCCTCCTGTATAATGCGTTTCCAACGCGGTTAAGCCGAGATGCAACGTGCGATTTGCTCAACCGCGTATGATTAAAGAATCATATTCAGGAACGGATACGTAATGAATACGAATACAATACCTGAAAGCAAGGTCATAATTGCACCCCACTTCAGCATATTCCCATTCCCCAGCCAGCCATTGCCCACTGCCATAGCGGGAGCTGCCGATGCCGGAACAGTCGCAACAGCAATATTGGAGGCCATACCGAGTACGACAGCCAGTGCTGCTGCGTTGACGCCCATAATATTGCCTTGGGAGAGCAAGGGAAGAGATATCGTGCAGAGCAGAGTCAAGGCGACGGCATTGGACATCACATTGGTCAGAAGCAACAGAATGACAGTAATGATGACAATAGCAGTGTAGGAAGACAGCGAACTAACCGCTGGGCCAATCAGACTGCTGATCCAAGCTACGATTCCCGCATCGCCGTTGGTCAGAGCAGCACCGAGAACCATTGCGGTGGTCACCAGCATCCAGATTTTCCAGGGCACACCATTCTTAAAGGCATCATCATAGTCAAGAACTGGGGCGCCTTCAACCTTGATGAGGCAGAGCAGACCGGCACCCAGGACTGGGGGAATGATGCTACCAAGATCATTAAGCACAGCAGATACAGTGGGAAACACATCATTAAAGACACCCGGGAACACCCACATTGCCAAAACAACAGCAAATACAGCTACAGATACTTTTTCCTGTTTGCTCACTGGGACATGGTCCTTGAGAAGAAAATCAACATCGATGTTGCGGATTTTATCAAAGTCCGGCTTTACAACAAACTTCATTACCAGCATTAGCAGGGCGAAGATAATCAGAGAGCTGAGAATGCCGGCAAAAGAAAACTTTACAAGCGAAATGCTGGGGCTATCCGGGAAAAACTGAGAATAGTAGGAGATGGCCATCAGAGGGAATGTGTGTGCAAAGGGAGTAGTGATTGCCGAGAGACAAGTGGTAAACATTACCCCGAAGGTGAGTGCCTGGGCAGTACGGTTTCCTCTCGCGTAGCCGAGTTCATCAAAAATTTGTACAGTAAGGGGAAGCATGATGGCATACAGAGCGATTTGGTCCATGAACATGCCAATGATCAGAGGTGACAGACATAGCATAGTGACAAATGCCCAAGGACGTTTCCGGGCAAAGGGGCGTGTGATGAGCCAGATGGCTACTCTTCTCAGAAATCCTGTCTTTGACAGTGCGTAGCATATCAGAGAGCTGAACAGGACAAAGGAGGGGGCCCAAATGCTGTATGCGGTGGAGAACACTGAGTTTCCGGTATAGAGTGGAGTTAGGGCCAGGGCAGTCAGGCAAAAAAGTGTCGGCCAAGTGATGGAAACACCCAGCCAAAGGATCATTGTAGCAAGGAAGATCCCCAAAACTTGGAATGAGGTCGTGCTCAGAGCATCAGTCGCAGGTAAAAAGTTAAATACGATATATACGGCTAAGGCAAGCAGACTCAGGATCAATTTTCCATGTTTCTTCATATAGTACCTCTCCTATTTTGAACTTCAGTGTGTTTTCAATTTTTACAATGTCAGCGTTTATCGGTGCTCTTATTTAGGCTCCTGCATTTGTTTGCGGTTGGAAAGTTCCTGAAGCATATCCTCAAGGTAGGGGCTTTCGTTATAGGCAGCGGTTAAGTTGATGGCTCCATTGCTTGTTACCAGGTAGGTGTCTCCGTAAAAAATGCCTTTTTCACCAGAGACCACATTAGGATGCAAAGTAAAAACCATGTTTTCACGGATTTCGACCTGACACTCAGAGGTAATGGGCATTCCATCACCCAGATCAGCGCCCATAGCATGGCCAGCCCAATGCCCGGCAGAGTAGCCAGCTGCCTTAATATATCCCAAGACAGCGTTGTTGATATCACAAACTCGATTGCCTGGTCTGAGCAGTTCAGCGCCCCTTTGAATGGCGGCCTTAGCGGCTTGATAGAGTTGGTAAACCTCTGGTTCACAGCCGCGCTTCATAAATATTGCTCGAGCAAGCTGTGTCCAATATCCGCCGCTGCCGCTGAACTCGCAGGAGTAGACGAGAACGCCATCATCCTTTACAGCGACGTTCTTAGGTTTATGGATGAAGGAGTGTTGACCTTCCGACACACACATTACAAGCAGTTCCTGAGCACCGTTAGCAATCAGATAGCCGTCTGCCCCAGCGAGCAGTTCCCGTTCTGTGATTCCCGGGCGAATGTGCTCCAAAATGTAATCCATGGAATGAACGGCAAGGTCAGAGGCCTGCTGAATGAGATCAATTTCAAAGGATGATTTTGGCGCCCGGAGGACTGTCATGGGTGCGGTAATGTCAACAAATTCAGCATCTGCCTGAAACAGCTCATTGTGGATCAGAATCGGAAGACTGTTTGGCTCATAGATGCCAACTCGTTTTCCGGAGCCGAGAGACGTCACCATTTGTACTGCTTCTTTAACCGGATCGCCAAGCAGAATGTGGTCATATGGGATCCAAGAAGTGCTTTTTGCGTTGACATATTCGTCTTGGGTGGCCAGAATGAAGTAGGGAATTTCATTTTTTTTAAAAAAAGCGAATGCTCGTCTTGCCAGAAGACCTGTGTTTGTGAGATACTTAATTGCGACCTCATCTGTTTGTACGGCAGAAGAGGTAAATACAAGAGCATCTAAATTTTCCCGATCCATCAGTGTATTCATCAATGAGAACCGTCGCTCCCGCTCTAAAGTATATTTATCCAGAAAGATCCCTCCCTGATTTGAGATAGTGGTTAGGTGCACCGTATTGATCATAACTCAAATCCTTCATTTTGTTAAACTGCAAAAACAAATCGAGCACATTTGAAATCTCGATTAATAAGAAAATGTGATGCAAGAAATAGAGGAGGACGAATATGACGTTTGAGAAGATTAAATATTTTTATGATATCGTAAGATGTGGAAGCTTTACAGCCGCAGCCCAGGAAAACTATATTACACAAGCGACCATCAGCCAGCAAATTGCCGCAATGGAGCAGGAGCTTGGATTTAAACTGATGGAACGGACTGCGAGAGGAATTGCACTTACAGAGCAGGGAACGTCGTTTTACACAGACTGTCAGCCTATCCTACTCTCTTATACTCAGGCTGTGGGCAGGGCAAAAGCAAAGGGCAGTTCTGCACAGGTGCATTTTCCACTTGGCGTGGTAGCGGGTTTCGAAATGAGCCGTGTCTGCAAGGTGTTCCAACGGACTCTGGAGGATTACCCAACAGGTCGGTGCACTGTCTATTATGAGTCTCCTATGCGCTTGAAGAAGGAGTTTACGACGGCTGCCATCGCCGCCGTGATTGCTATGCCATATGATTTTATTGGGGATGCATCAGGGGAATATGAGGTAACCCCACTTTTTTCCTGTGGCTATGATTTGATTGTAGGAAAAGACCACCCCCTGGCTGGCGGATCTTCAGTAAAAGTGGAAATGCTGAGCGATGAACGTTTTGTTGTGAACAGTGAGTCTGTTATGGGGCCCAAAGCGTATGGCCGGATCGTAACGGAGCAGATGCAGAATCGCCACAGGCTATATAATATTACAGTGGAAGCGAACCAAGTCACACGAGAGCTGATAGTTGCAAGTCAGAGAGCATGTATGCTGCTCCCTCATTGCGTCCATTTGTCCTCCACCGAGTCGCTGATACGGCTGCCTATCACAGACTATCATGAGACCTGTGATTTTGCACTCATCAGTCGTTGCGGTGAGGCTATCAGCAGCTTTCTTCAGGATTTTATTGAGCACCTGAAGGAGGAGTATTTCACCAAATAGATCTGCAGGTCCAACAGATACATTGATTATCAAGGGGCATTGTCTGGGTCATCATCCAGGTGGGCAAAAACAGGGTGAAGAAGGCTTAAAGCATAACAATAGAAACAGGAGATGGGTAGTGATAATTCTCTCCTACAGTTTTTCAGCAGATTTTCATGAGGATTTTTACACTTGGAGAATCATCTGAACCCTTTTAATTGTTCTACTTCGTATTGTTCTATTACCCCTCTATTTAGCGGAGAGGGGTGCCCCCATTAGATGGAAGGCGGAACCCTGAGTTTTTCCACCTCCTGACCCATAAGCAGACCCATACGCCGAAACGTACAGGTGGAATCAAAACCACCCGTTGAACGGGTGGTTTGAACAGGCCCTATAAGGGCCTGCCTCTTGTGGTCGCCCCCTAAAGGGGGCACCGAAAAGGTCTGGCAATCACATTTTTACCACGGGCAGCCCCCTACTCGGGGGCTGTTCTTATTTGCCCTGTTTCACCGGCGATGAACATGGTATTCTCTGATAACGCTCCTTGATAAGGTACAATAACTTGTGCAAATTGAAAAGAGCATGAAGAAAGACATAGCTTGCAGGCTCTGGTAGAA
>OHAT01003457.1_pt1 | contig 10383 bp, 6 predicted proteins | sample 1577141 | NCBI WGS metagenome assembly OHAT01 (sample SAMEA3541578, study PRJEB24748) | human gut metagenome | biome: human gut; feature: human-associated habitat; material: faeces | place: China | collected 2012
GGTGGCGTCGCTGCCGCAGAATCTCCTGACGAGCACGCCCGAGAGGTCGTAGACTCTTACCTCAGCGTTGGCATCCGCTGCTATCGACTCGATTCCGCCGTAGGCTTCGACAGGCATTGCTACAGTCTTGAGAATAAGCTCGGGGAAGAATCCGTTTGTCATCTCGCAGATGACATCCTCTTCGGGAGTGGTCAGGAAGGTTGTGACACCGTCTTGAATCGTATAGTCGGAGCCCTTGACGAGCTCGGTGCCGCCGACGGTCACCCATTTATATTCGGTCGGGAAGTTGTTGACGCGGGCCTCGCTGGAGATGTCGACAGTTCCGTTGACAGCCTTCACCTCAACATCGGCTTGGTCGGTATAGGCGAGATTGTTGATGTTGTGGTAGGGGAATGTCGAGAATTTGAAGTGGTTCTTGGCGAGGTTGACGTATGCCATGTCGGGCTGGTTGTCGAGGTTGAGGGTCTCGAGCTGGTTGCCGGAGGCATAGAACTCGCGCAGCGAGGTCAGGGCCGAGAGGTCGATGGTCTTGAACTTATTGTCGGAAACACTGAGCCATTTAAGCTTCGACTGGGCTGAGAGGTCGACCGACTCCAGTCCGAGGCTGCTGATATTGAGCCATGTCAGCTCTTTCTGAGCCGAGAGGTCGAGGCTCTTGACGCCGCAGTTATTGAGGCTGAGCAGAGTCAGGGCCGTGTGTTTGCTGAGGTCGAGCGACGACAGACGGTTGCCGGCGAGCGACAGCTCTTTGAGCTTGAGGTTATGAGAGAGGTCGATCTCTTTCAGATAGGCGTTCGAGAGGTTGATACATTCTACATCGGGCATCTGGCTGAGGTCAACCGAGTTCATGGCGAAATCGGTAACCGAGAATACTCTGAGGCTTACGGGCGATTCGCTGTAGGTGTAGAACTTCACCTCACGGTTCTTGCCGAGTTTGCCTTCGACAATCGAAAAATCATAGTGGAGAGCTTTGTTGACGATGTTGCCGTCGCCGAAATCAACGAAAATGTAGTCGTTACTGAACGCAGCGAGCGAAAGTCTGACGGGGGTGCCCACGTCTTCCTTGGCGGCGAAGCTGGCGATAACCTTGTCGGGCATGCCCATGTGCTTCACTTCGGTTGTCTTCAGCGTCAGGCGCGGCCAGGTGGCATTGGTCATCTCGCAGTAGACGGCGTCGAGGTCGGTGTTGATGAACTTGGTGACGCCGTTCTCGATCGTGTAGTCCTCACCTTCGAAGAGGCGTGTGCCGGACGAGGTCTGCCATTTATAGGTGGTGGTGTTTTCGCCGATCTGATATTCCGACGACAGGTCGACTATGAACGAAGCCTTGGGAATCTCAACTTTCTTCTGGCTCGAATAGGAGAAAGTCGGGCTGGTTGTTTCAGGCATGGTGCTGAAGAGGAACTTGTTGCCGTCGACCCATACGATATTCAGCTTAGTGTTATTCCTAAGATTGAGCTCGGTCAGATAGTTGTCGCGCACTCTCAGGTCGACCAGCTCGGTGCAGTCGCTGAGGTCGAGCTTGTCGAGCAGGTTGCCGTTGGCCTCGAAATATGCGAGCATATTCATACTGCCGAGGTTGATGTTCTGAAGTTTGTTGTTCGAGACTTTCAGAGTTGTCAGACCGAGCGACTTGTTGAACTCGATTGTCTCGAGCTCATTCTGGTTGGCCGATATGCTCTGGAGGTAGTTGTGGCCGAGGAAGGTCAGGTCTTTCAGCTTGTTGTCGTCGAGGGTAACCTGCTGCAGCTTGCGATTGCCGTCGAAGTTTATTTCGGTCAGCGCGTTGCGCGAGAGGTCGAGGGTCTGAAGGGCGTGGGATTTCGTGAGGTCGATCTCGGAAATCTCCATCTGGCCGAGCTGGATATCTTTCAGCTGAACCCCCTTGGCGGTATAGACCTTCACCTTACTGCCCTTGATGACGCCGCTCTGGCGGCCTCCGTAGTTGCTGATATAGGTCTGGACGGTATATTCTTTCTGCTCGCCGTCGCCCCAGTCGATATAGATTTTCGAGTTTGAGCGCAGGGCTGCGAGACCGATCGAAACGTTCGTATCGACAGCCTTGGCGGTTGTGAATTCGAGGGCAAGATTGTTTTGGCCGATTTCGTCGGCATTCTTAATCATGAATTTGGCCGTTTTGAGCTCAAACGAGGGGAAGCCTTCGTTTGTCATCGAAACATAGACGCTGTCGGCCTGAGTCTTCAGCAGCGAAAGAACGCCTTTTTCGACGCTGAAGTCTTCGCCTTCTTTCAGCTCAGTTTCCTTGGTGGGATCCATGCTGTCGGTCAGATACATCCGGTAGGTAGTCGGATATTTCTCGAGATAGGTCTCGGCTGATATATCGAGCTTCGACCCGACGGCAAACTCAATATCGCTCAGAGGCATAGGTCTCTGCGGAGTATAGTAGTAGAGTTTCAGCTGAGGGCTGTCGGCAGGCACAGGCATTGTGTTGAAGTTCAGAAAATTACCGCGAACGCTCAGCTCAAAAACATCGGGATTATGAGAGAGGTCGACAACCGGGAGATTGTTATCTGAGCAGAAGAGCGATGTGAGCTTCGTGTTCTTGGTGAGGTCGAGGGTGCTGAGAGCCTGACCTGAGCAGAACAGTATTCTGAGTTCGGGATTGTTGGTAACGTCGAGAGTCTTCATTCGACTGTAGGTCGTTTTCGTGTCGATATAAAGTTCTTCGAGTTTCGGGTTCTTGGTGACATCGAGCATATAGAGATACCTGATATAGTTGCAGTTCAGACGTTTCAGGTTAGCATTCTTGGTGACGTCGATGCGCGAGATTCCGGTTGCCTCAACGCCGAGATATTCGAGGTCGGGCAGCTTCGAGACGTCAACATTGTTGATCTTCGAAGCATTTCTGACATTGACCGATTTCAGCGCCGGGCAGGTCGAGAAGTTGATATTGCCGAGGTTGAAGTTCATCTCGGCGTTGAGCTCCTCGAGCTTGGGCGATTTCGAGATGTCGAGTTTCTGAATGTCATTGTAACCGCAGTTGAGCGTCAGGAGCTCGGGCAGACCTGTGATATCGAGGCTCGTCAGTGCGTTGTGGGCGCACGAGAGCCACTTGATTTTCGAGCAGTCGTTGAAGGTGAGCTCGGTAACGTTATAGGCGCCTATTGAAAAATATTCGAGCGTCTCCCCCACTCCATATATCTTCACGGGATTTTCGCCGGCGGCGCGTTCGATACGGAAATCTGCGGTCTCACCCGCCGGGAGAGTATAGTCGGCAAGTTCTCCGTCGCCCTTATCAATCTGAAAAGTTGTCGCGGCTTCCGAGCCGGCAAGAGTCACCTGCAACTCCGACGCCGATGTCGTGATAACTATGTCGGGATTCGTTGCCTCCGCAGCCGACATCGCTGCAGGCATGAGTGCCGCTGCAAATAAAACCAGATGTCGAAATTTTTTCATAATATGATTGAATGGTTAAGAATAAGTGTCTCTGCAAATATCAATAATCATTTATTTAAAGTCAAGAGGTCAACTGTCAGGAAAGGAGAATAGCGTCACACGCCACAAAAACGCATTTTATTGGTTCACAGGCAATTTACTCAGAAAAAGCGCCATTTTGCGACACATTATGTAACGTTACACCTTTTATATATCTCGTAATATTCGTATCTTCGTAGACAAACCAATGCCTCTGGAACATGAAAAAACCAATCCATTATCTCATCACAGTTATCGTCATTTCTCTGCTGTCTGCCTGTGGCAACAGCAATATAAAGTCTCAGCTCGACAGAGCCGACAGCCTCATTGCCGCCGACAGCCTCGAATCAGCGCTTTCTTTAGTGTCGGCCATCGACACCGCCCTGATCGACAACGATGCTGACCGGGCCCACTATTATCTGCTGAATTCGCGACTGCTCTACTGCCTCTACCGACCTACTCCCGACATATCCCAGATCCGCGAGGCGTCTGAATACTACGCCACCCACGGCAACGACTATGTAAAGCTTGCCAATGCCTGTTACTACCAGGCCATGCTGGAATATGAAGCCGGCAACAACGCCGCAGCCGCCCACACTCTCAAGAAAGCAGAAGAGGCGGCCTCTCATACTACCGACATCAACCTCCACCATAAGATTTTCGACTCGCTGACAACGATAAACTTCATCACCGACAACGATGCCCTCGCCCTCAAATACGCCAAGCTCGCCCTCGACTGCGCCGTGAAGACCGACGACAGCCTTTGGCTCGCCTATGCCTACAACCATCTGGCCATTGTCCATTCCGAGCTCGGTCACCCCGACAGCGCCTGGACATATATTCAAAAGTGCATCCCCTACACGCGCACTGTCGACGAGCAGGACCGCGCACGCATATTCTACATGATCGGCGATTTCTTCCTTAAGACGGGCAAGACCGACCTCGCCGCCGACTATATCAGCCAGTCATACGCCATTCTGCCTACGCCCCAGACGACTAACCGGCTCGCCGGCATCTATAACCAGCGCGGAGAAAAAGATAAAGCAATGGATCTCTGGAAGAAAGCGCTGGCAGCAGGCGACGGCTACACCCGGAGCGAAATTCTCGACATAATAGCAACCCAATGTTTCGCCGAGGGAAACTACCGCGAATCGAGTCTGACGCTGCGCCGCCTTCTCGCCCTGCGCGACAGCCTCTCGCAACACCATGAGACAGTTGCCATCTGCGAAATTCAGCTCAAATATGACCAACAGGCCAACAAGCGCCTCTACGACAAACTCCTTATCAGATGTCTATACGGAATAATAGGTCTGATTCTGCTAATTACCGCCGGCACATTCTATCATCTCAAGCGCAGCGGACGCGCCAGACGCAAGATGATGTCTGACCAGATTCTCATCAACGATTATAATCGTCAGATCAACGATCTGCATAATTCCGGACGCAATGCCGCAAAAGACATAAGCCGCCTTCAGCAGAAACTCGACAAGATTCAGAGCGAGCAATCGGGCATAATGTTTGAAGGACGTGCACTCTACGACAGCGTCGTCGGCGGCCGCTCCGTGGTGACCTGGTCGAAATCGGAGGTTGCCAAATTCATTGAATATTATAAGGCCATCAATCTGCCTTTCGTCATGCAGATAGAGCACGACTATTCGGGGCTGACCGACAACAACCGCCTTTTCCTGATTCTTCAGGACATGGGAAAGAGCGACACTGAGATTTCTCAGGCACTCGGCATTTCGCCCGGCGCCATCCGCACAATCCGCTACCGTCTCCGCGCCAAGAAAGCCTGACCCGCCCTAAAATCGCCCTGGCCGCAACGCCTGAAATCGCCTTGACTGCAACGCCAAAATCGCCCGAGCGTAGGGACGCGCCTTCGGCACGTCTCACATGTAGCTGGCAATCTGCATATTGCAACGCGGCTGCACCACGGTGCAGCCCTACACCGGATTTCGATTAGCGCGAAGACGTTGATTTGCTTTCAGGGAATGAGGCGGCCGTTTTTCAGCTCCGACAGAAGAAGGTCATAGACATAAGCCGGACTATCGACATACAGTCCCGTCTCAAAATCTTCCAGCCTGGAAAAAGTCTCGGAATTATGAAACGCCGAGATTGCCTCGGTCAGCTCCATTCCGTCACGCTCCACAAGATAGCGGACCACATCAGCCGAGATGCCCTCGAAGAGATATCGTGCATTGTTATTGTTCATATCTTTTTCAGCATATTTATCGCTGCCTCAGTGTGAAAGAAATACTGTGATGTCACTTGCGAGAATGTCAGCTCTTTAACGAGCTGCTGCTCGCTGATGAAATGCTCCGTGAACATACGAAGCAAACGGACAATCGTGTCGTCAGCGACAGGGCCGACAACGATGTCGTAATCATGACATGGCTGCACAACATTTATATCACGGTTCGCCATAACAAAACGGACCCACTCCTCGTCGGGCGAATTGAAAATCTTTATCTTCAAACCTTGTTCTATGGCTGAATCCATATTGAATTCAAAACTTGTCAATGTCGGTTCACCATGGAACATTCTGACGGTTCTCGCCGCCATTCTTTCTGCCTGATGGCGAATATCGGTCAGATAGAATCCTTTACCGAAATCTTTGTACGGGCGGCATTTCCCAAGATCGATATTCTCAATCGCCACATTTGAGCCGTGATACAATATCATCGTATTACTCCTCCATTATTCCGGCACACAACCGTCAAATCATCCACACAATCGTTAAATGACAGCGTGTGCTCAACATCATAAAACTCAGTCAGGTAATCAATTCCCTTAAAGCGGTTTAGATAATTGCTCGCCTCCCTGATCGTTAGGCCATGCTTTTTGGCGAATTCTATTATTGCGGTCATCACGTAATCTATCGTGTTCTTATCGGGCTTTTTAACGGGCTTCAGTTCTACCACGGGTTCTACCTCAAGCGCTTCAGCCATACGACTGATTGTGTTGAAATTGACACTCTGTCCATTCTCAACCTTCGACACCATAGCCTTCTGCACGCCAATCATAGAGCCGACCTCTTCCTGAGTCAGCCCCCTGCTTTTTCGCCGGAGATGAAGAAGCGTTCCTATCTTTTTCAAATTTGTGTTCATGCCGCAAATATAAGAATAGTTTCTTAATCAGGAAACTACTTCGCCGGAAATAATGTTCGTTCTCCCTTATAACTCCCAAAACCAAAAAACGAGCCCCGACCGACGGCCGGGGCTCGCTATTTCAGTTCTGGAATCTATTATTCGGCGAAGAGCACGATACGGTTCCAGTTGTTGACATCGAAGGGCTGTACGTCGCTACCATACTGCTCGGTGGTGAGGCGGCTGGCGTCGATACCGTAGTCGTTGACGAGAATGTCTTTGACGGTCTGGGCGCGACGCTCAGAAAGCTTCATGTTGTAAGCGGCAGTTCCGGTGTCACGGTCAGCATAACCGCGGATGTAAACCTTTGCATTGGGGTTAGACTTCATCCACTGTGCAACGTTGTAGACGTTGACCATCTCCTGATCGCTTACGCGGGCAGAATTGATCTTGAAGCGCACGCAGCTGAGCATGGGAGCCGGAGCCTTTTCTTCAACAGCGGGAACTTCGGGACACGGAAGCTGAGCCTCGCAAGCGGCCAGAGCGGCAGCGGTAGTTGCCAGAGCACCGCGGAGGTCGTTGACCTGATTGTTGAGGGCGTTGATGTAGCCGATGTATTCACAGGGGTTGTAGCTGGTGAATTCGCGGCCACCGATGTTGAAGTTGAAACCGCCGACAGCAACAGCGTTGATATCGAGAGGACGGTTAACTACGTTGCGGTTCCATTCGTCGCTGTAGAATACATAGCGGCCTTCGGCGAAGAAGTCGACATACTTGCAGAGACGGAAGCGGAGCTGGATACCGGCGGTGACGGGGAGAGTCCACACATTGGTCTTCTCGTTGCCGTGACGGTCGAAGCAGTTGGTGTAGCCGCTGTAGTCCCAGCTGAAGTTACCGCCGAAACCTACGAAGGGAATGATCGAGAATACGCGGGTCTTGCTGTAGCCGCAGATGCTGTTGAGCATATCCCACATGATTTCGGCATTGAGGCTGACGTTCTGAGCCTTGCCCCATCCTTCGCTATCCCAGTGGATGGCGCCGTAGGTGGCGTTCATGCGGAAGCCGAAATAGGGGCTCCACCAGTGGCCGAAGCCGAGGTTATAGATCGCAGTGATCTGGTGATGCCAGTCGCCTTTGAAGCGGGTGTCTTCAACGAAGGGAAGCTGTGCGCCGGCACCGACTTCGATGAACCAGTTTTTACGCCAGGAGTGGTTGTAATTGTCTTTGCACTCGACGTTGGTAACGTCAATATTGACGCTTTCGTCGACAACGACTGTCTCCTGAGCCTGAGCGTCGTTTGCTGCCAGCAGCATACCGCCGCAGGCTGCAAGAAGAAGTAGATTCTTTTTCATTCTCGCGTTTTTATATTTCTGATAAATAGTTTACTAACTTCCTTTTATGAGTTTCGGTGTGTTAGACGTAACCTGTTTTTATGTTTTTATAACATTAATGCAGTTCGAATAGTTCAAAACTCGGTGCAAAAATAGCGTAATTATCTATCTTTAACAAATTTTTTGCAAACTATTTTACATATTCAGACAGATAAAGCGGGGCACGACAGTTTATTTCACAGCAATCTTTACTGTGTGGGTTGCGCCAGACAGAATGTATATTCCAGGAGCGAGCATAGAGCGGTCAAACTCTTCGTGTCCGGCAATGAAGTCTGCGACCTCGACGCCTGAAATACTGACAACGGATATGCGCTCGCCGTCGGCGAACCGGTCAGCCTCGACGGCGTTGATTCCGGCATCAGGAGAAAAGGAGACCTTCACAGCGTCAAGAGCCATGGCATTGCCCATATATCCGGCAAACCGAAATCCCAGTCTCACCTTCTTACCCGAGTAGGCTCCAAGATCCACCTCATTGTCGCGGAAATCGCGGCTATAATATTTGCTCATAAGCTCGTCGAGCGTATATCCCTGCCAGAGGTCAAACACGTCATAGACCTCGTCCCAGTCGTCGGCACCGTCGGCTCTGACCATAACCTTGAGCGTTGTTGCCGGCACCCGTTCACTGAAATCGAGAGGATCGGAGGTAAAATCGAGATATTCGTTAGAACAATTGTAGAGAAACATCGGCACGTAGCTGAGTCCGAATGTCAGCTGCGGATCCGACCCGAGTTCTATCGACGGCGTGATAAGCCATTCATCCTGACTGAGCTCGACGCGCTTGCCATCGCCATCGGTATAGCTTGCCTGATAAATCAGAGCAACCTTGTCGCCGTCGATCGGTTTCGGAAAATCGTCGGGTGCAGGAGCAACACGCCAGCTGAACACCCCATCTTTAAGCGTGGCCATCTCGGGGGTGGAATTGATGACTTCCCAGCCGGCGGGAAAAGCGTCGGCCGAACTGAAATTCTCATAAAGCACTATTGCGGATTCCTGCGCACTGATATTGGCCACGACTGCCGACATTGCGGCAACAAAGAGTAAATGTTTCTTCATAAATCAAGATTTAGTTCCGCACAAATATACTACAATTTGCGAACGCACAGCAATATTATGAAGAAATTTTAAGTCGGGTCAGCGTTTGCGGCGGCTGTTTTTCGGAGGGCGCCGGTCGGCCGGCTGCCTGCTCGCGGCGCGGCCGCGCGGGACTCCCCCGGGGAACAGCTTTCTGGCCAGGTCGGGACGGTGGAGCCGGTGCAGCGAGTCGGCAAGATCGGCCCGACAGGCAGGATCATACCAAAAGAAATATTTGCGCTGAGCCTGCTTCTCGGCGTCGGTACGCGCCGTAAACACCGGTTCAAGCGTGTAGGGATGATATCCGGTATAGTAAATCTCTGTCGACAGCGTCATCGGCGTTGGAGTAAAATCCTGAACCTGTTCGAGCTTAAGCCCCATATCTTTGGTCATAACGGCGAGTTCGGCCATGTCGGCCTCGTGGCAACCGGGATGCGACGATATAAAATACGGGATTATCTGCTGGCGCAGTCCGGCGCGTTCGTTTACGCTGTCGAAGATCTCCTTGAAACGGCTGAAGAGTTCGAAACGGGGCTTACGCATGATGTTGACGACAGAGTCGGAAGTATGTTCCGGCGCTACTTTCAGGCGTCCCGAGACGTGACGCTCTATGAGTTCGCGGTTATAACGCCGGTTGTTCGCGTCGGTTCGGGCATCACCGGTCGGAGCCATGGAAAGATCATAGCGGACTCCGCTGCCGATAAACGACTTCTTTATGCCCGGAAGGGCATCGACGGCATGATAGAGGTCAAGCAGCGGCCCGTGGTCGCTGTTAAGATTCGGACACGGTTTGGGATGGAGACAACTCGGGCGCATACATTTGGCGCACACCGACAGGTCTTTGCCGTGCATCCCGTACATATTTGCCGACGGCCCTCCGAGGTCGCTGAGATAGCCCTTGAAACCGGGCGATTTCGCAATGCGCTCCACCTCGGCGAGGATCGACCGCTCGCTGCGCGAGTTGATGAACTTGCCCTGGTGGGCCGAAATGGTGCAGAACGAGCAGCCTCCGAAACAGCCGCGGTGGATATTGACCGAGTTGCGGATCATCTCCCAGGCCGGGATGTCCCCCTTGCCTGCGTAACGCGGATGCGGGGCGCGCTCGTAGGGGAGGTCGAACGAGTGGTCCAGCTCCTCGGTGGTGAGCGTCGTGTTGGCGGGCGTCACGACCACGTAGCGGTCGCCGACGGCCTCGACGAGCGTCGCCGTGGGTTCCATCAGGTTGCTCTGGGTCTCGATGACGGTGAAATTCTCCCCGAAGGCGGCCTTGTCGCCGACGCACTCCTCGTAGCTGTGGAGGCGGATCGTCGTGGCGGGGTCGAGCCGTGAGACGTGGCTTTCGTCGGAGAGGAACGCCACCTGGCGGATCTTGCGCAGCAGTTTGGCGTTGTAGCCGTTGC
>OHAT01003469.1_pt1 | contig 10356 bp, 7 predicted proteins | sample 1577141 | NCBI WGS metagenome assembly OHAT01 (sample SAMEA3541578, study PRJEB24748) | human gut metagenome | biome: human gut; feature: human-associated habitat; material: faeces | place: China | collected 2012
TTTATTCTAAATCTCAATTTTAAACTCAATGCGTCAAAGCAATCTAAAATTTAAAATTTAAAATCTAAAATTAATTTTCTTCTCTACCGTGGCAATTCTTGTATTTCTTACCACTTCCGCAAGGACAAGGATCATTACGTCCCACCTTAGGACCGACTTTCACCGGCTCCACTTTACGAGGTCCTTGATTTGTCTGTGCTGCGGGAGCATCCGTACGTCCCGTGCGCATTTTGCTCATATCCGTACGTCTTTCCTCGGCTTGTCTTACTTCCTCCGGAGCCTCGAACGGAATTTGTCCTTTCATCAAAGTAGAAACCACACTCTTGTTGATCTTATCCACCATCGTCTTGAACAAATTGAACGATTCGAATTTATAGATCAATAACGGGTCTTTTTGCTCGTACGTGGCATTCTGAACCGATTGTTTCAAATCGTCCATTTCCCGCAAATGCTCTTTCCATGCATCATCAATATGGGCAAGCATAATCGATTTCTCGTAGGCACGTACTAATTCTTCCCCCTCTGTCTTATATGCTTTTTCCAAATTCGTGACCACGTTATACATTTTCTTGCCATCCGTGAAAGGAACCACGATATTCTTAAACATTTCACCCCTTTGCTCGAACACATTCTTAATCACCGGGAATGCCTGTTTCGAAATTCCTTCTACTTTGCGGGTAAAGGTTTCTCTCACCTCTTTGTACAATCTCTCGGTCAATTCCGAAGCGGAAGTCTTTTGGAATTCTTCTTCCTTTATATCAAAATTCACGGACAGATATTTCAATACATCCAATCGGAAATCCTCTACTTCGTTGCTATCTTTATGTACTTCTACCAACGTTTCACAAACATCGTACATGTTATTAGCAATATCCACCCCGATTCTCTCCCCGAGTAATGCATGACGTCTTTTCTTGTAAATAACCTCACGTTGCGAATTCATCACGTCGTCATATTCCAGCAAACGCTTACGAATACCGAAGTTATTTTCTTCCACCTTACGTTGCGCACGCTCGATAGATTTCGTGATCATAGAGTGTTGAATCACATCCCCCTCCTCGTGTCCCAAACGGTCCATAACACGAATAATTCTTTCGGAACTGAAAAGACGCATCAAATCATCCTCCAATGACACGAAGAATTGTGATGAACCCGGATCCCCTTGACGTCCGGCACGACCTCTTAACTGACGGTCAACACGACGGGAATCATGACGCTCCGTACCGATAATTGCCAAACCACCCGCGGCACGAACCTCCGGGCTCAACTTGATATCCGTTCCACGACCTGCCATGTTGGTAGCGATAGTAACAACTTGCGATTTACCGGCTTCAGCCACGATATCAGCTTCCCGCTGATGTAACTTAGCGTTCAACACGTTATGCTTGATACCGCGCATTTTCAACATACGGCTCAGTAACTCGGATACCTCAACCGAAGTCGTACCCACCAGAACGGGACGCCCTAATTCCACTAATCGGCTAATCTCCTCTATTACCGCATTATACTTCTCGCGTTTCGTCTTGTACACGTAGTCGTTTGCATCTTTCCGGATAATCGGTTTATTTGTCGGGATAACCACGACATCCAATTTATAAATATCCCAGAACTCTCCCGCTTCCGTTTCCGCCGTACCGGTCATACCGGCCAGCTTGTGATACATACGGAAATAATTCTGTAAAGTAATTGTAGCAAATGTCTGGGTGGCAGCCTCCACCTTCACGTTCTCCTTCGCCTCGATAGCTTGGTGCAAACCGTCGGAATAACGGCGACCTTCCATGATACGTCCGGTCTGCTCATCCACGATTTTCACTTTATTATCCATCACCACGTATTCCACATCCAACTCGAACAAAGTATACGCTTTCAACAACTGGTTCACCGTGTGTACCCGCTCCGATTTGGTAGCATAATTCTGTACCAACTGGTCTTTTTTCTCGACCTTTTCCTCGTCAGACAAATTCATCTTGTCTATTTCAGCCAATTCGGAACCGATATCCGGCAATATAAAGAAGTTCGGATCCTCCCCCGCCGCCGTAATCGTATCATGCCCTTTATCCGTCAAATCTATTGAATTCAACTTCTCGTCGATCACGAAATACAACTCGTCCGTGATCTCAGGCATACGACGGTTGTTTTCCTGCATGTATATATTCTCGGTCTTTACCAAAGTCGCCTTATTTCCCTGTTCACTCAAGAACTTGATTAATGGCTTGTACTTGGGCAACCCCTTAAACGCTCTCAATAACAGAATAGCACCCTGTTCCTCCTGTTTCCGGTCACCGCTGGCAAGCAAAGTCTTCGCCTCGTTAAAAATCCGTGAAACCAACTCACGCTGCATACGAACCAATTTCTCCACACGGGGTTTATACTCGTCAAACATCTGGATATCCCCCTTGGGTACAGGACCGGAAATAATCAACGGAGTACGGGCATCATCGATCAACACGGAGTCCACCTCATCCACGATAGCATAATTATGCTTCCGTTGCACAAGGTCTTCCGGGTGTATCGCCATATTATCTCTCAAATAGTCGAAACCGAACTCGTTATTCGTACCGAAAGTGATATCCGCTTGATAAGCCTTTCTTCTCTCGGGAGAATTAGGCTCCGTTTTATCAATACAATCTACTGACAAACCGTGGAACATATACAACGGTCCCATCCATTCGGAGTCACGTTTGGCAAGGTAATCATTGACCGTTACCACATGTACACCTCGCCCTGTCAAAGCATTCAAGAAAACAGGCAAAGTTGCCACCAACGTTTTACCTTCACCGGTAGCCATCTCGGCAATCTTCCCTTGATGTAACACGGAACCTCCGATCAACTGCACATCGTAATGTACCATATCCCAAGTTATCTCCGTACCTCCGGCAAGCCATGAATTAAAATAAACGGCATCGTCCCCGTCTATTTCCACGAAATCTTTACTAACCGCTAAATCCCTATCAAAATCCGTGGCCTTTACCACGATTTCCTTGTTCTCGGTAAATCGTCGTGCAGTATCCTTAATCACCGCGAAAGCTACTGGCAATATTTCATTCAAAATATCCTCCAGTTTCTTGTCAATCTGTTCTTCCAGCTTATCAATCCGGTTATATATTTCCTCCCTCTCCTCGATAGAGGGTTTCTCGTTTTCCACTTTTGCTTTCAACGCGGCGATCTCATCCTCCTCTGATTTTACATGAGCGTGTATCTTCGCCTTCAGATCAGCAGACACCTTTCTCAAATCATCATGGCTCAATCCTTTAATCTTCTCCCACTCCGCGTTCACCTTCTTAACTACCGGTAACAACTCCTTCATATCCCGATCTGCCTTGTTACCGAACATACTTTTTAATATATCATTAAATCCCATACTTTTTTATAATTGAAAAATTGAAAAATAAAAATCGAAAATGATAAAACATAGTTTACCCCTTCAATCGTAAATCTAAAATCATAAATTTAAAATTATCAGCATCTCCCCGGCGCTCGTATGGGATTAGCTGTTACTTCGGGTACTTTCCAACCCGGAAGCACTAAAGGTGAGTAAGTATAATAAACCTTTACACTATCAATAGAGGCTAAATAATTCTGATGACTAAAAACACCATAGTCCAAATCATCCGCGGTCCTCTTATCCGTGCAAACGGTTATAATTTTTTCAGTGGGAGAAGAAATCAACAAACGATAGCTGTCATTGGCAACAGGAACATTTCCGGCACGCACCCCAATCGGGAGTGTTGCCACACAACCAGCAAACACATATAAGGCAGCTATTAAATATTTGTTCATTTCCATGACGCCAAAGATAATGTTTTAATCTGAACCTTCAACTTTTAGCTTTTAGTTTTTATCTTTAAGTTTTCACAATTTCTCTCCAAATGCCAAATCACCGGCATCACCGATTCCCGGATCAATATAACAACTCTCCGTCAATCTCTCGTCCACAGCACCTGTCCATATCGTAACCGGCTCATCTATCAACGCCTCGGTAATTTTATCCACACCTTGACGACTGGACACGATAGCTGCAATATGCGTGTGCAGCGGTCTTCCACCTTGCTTCAACAACTCGTGATAAGCAACCACGATAGACGCTCCGGTTGCCAGCATAGGATCTACCAGCAACAATTGCTTTCCTTCCAGACTAGGCGTGTAAATTGAATCGAAACGAATCTCAAAATCTATATGATTCTCTTTATATTTTCTTCTTGCGGAAATAAAAGCACTCCCCGAACGGTCAAAGTAATTTAGAAACCCTTGATGAAAAGGAAGCCCCGCACGCAAAACAGAAGCCACCACCACTTCATCATCTGCCAACCTCACGTCCGCCACATCTATCGGGGTTTGCACCTTTCGCGACGAATAGTGAAAAGTCTTGCTGATCTCGTAAGCCATAATCTCACCGACTCTCTCCAAATTCCGTCGAAAGCGCAAAGGATCCTTTTGTATTTCTTTATCTCTAAGCTCTGCTAAAAAACGATTATAAACCGAATCCTCCTTGTTAATAATATACACCATTATATCTATTCTTAAATAATACTATCCTAAGCCCACAAACTCTTCCTCAATCATAAATCGTAAATCCGAAATTAAAAAGGTTATTCAACTTCCTCATACTCCGTGTCCTCAATCTCACCCCCACCCAACTTCTGTTGTTGTTCCGCCTCATGCGCCTCTTTTCTCAACTGATTAATCCGGCGTTGATTAATCAAATCGGTAATCCCGTAAAATATAGAAATCGCCCCGAAAAAAGTGATTATTCCTTCTTTCGCGGAAAACGGATTCGCGAAAATAACAATACCCGCCAAAAGTACGATTATCGGGAACAAATAACTCATCCCGCTAATCTGCCCGAATCTCCTCGCGGAAATAAGAACAACCAATTGACCGATACCCGCGACAACCAAAATAAAACCAAGCAGGTACATCAATATATTGGTAAAAGTATCCGCCATCACCCACAACAGAATACCCAGAATAATACTTCCGATCCCGTTAAAAGAAGTCAAACCTCTCGGCGAGTTCCCATCCTGATCCCGCAAAGACACGAGGAAAGACACGATTCCGGCAAGACAGAACACCGCCCCGATAATCTTAACCGTGTAATTCAACACCTCTGTCGGCCAAAGCACCAAAACGATACCTGTCACGATTGCCACGATAGACCTTACCATCGTTCTCTTATATGTCCCGGAAGAAAAAATAACCTGCATAATTTTATATTTTTAAGTAACTTCAATCAAATTCATCCAACGAAAGTAATGATTTTTTCTGAAATAAATAAGCCGGACAAACGTCCGGCTTAACTTTTTTATTTTATCAACTCCACGCTTCGCTTGACAAACCTGTTTAAAGCCTCTCCTTTCAACAACCCGTTTGCCAACAAAGCCAAGTCAATCAACTGACCTACAACCTTATTACCTTTTCCATATTCTTCCAACAGCTCGTTCTTCTGTTTCTGTAAATCGGAAACAGTTTTATTGTACTCAGTCTTCCTATCTTTATCTACCTGCGGAATTTCCTCGTCTTTCTTGCCTTTGTTCAATTCATCCAACTCCGCCTGCTTCTTCTCGGTTTCCTTAATCTCGAAGTAAATCGGTTCCAACTTGGCTTGCATCTCGCTCTTCTCGTTCTCCAGAATATCATTCACCAACTTGTGATCCGTGTTCACGACCAAAGTATACTGATCTCCCATAGCTCCATAGAATCCCATACCCGGATTCATTGCCGCCATGTCTTTCATACGACGCATAAACTCGGAACGCGTAACGATCACCGGATCACCATTCTCACCCATCGCCTCGAAATTCACCATGAACATCCCCCCGTCTTTAGGCAATTGGGACGAGAACACGGCACGCAATTCCTCCTGCTCCTCGTGACTCAAAGCCACTTCCTTAGCGTCCTCCTTCGGTATCAACTTATCAATAACATCCGAGTCTACCCGCACGAAACGATGTTCCGCATTCTTCTGCTCCAAATGATTGATAAAGTGCGTATCCAACTGACCGTCCATCAACAACACATTGTAACCTTTCCCCTTCGCGGCTTCAATATACGTGTATTGCTCTTTTTCGTCCGTGGCGTACAAGAATACCACTTTATTATCCTTATCCGTCTGGTTAGCTTTAATCAAATTCTCGTACTCCTCGTACGTGAAATACTTCCCTTCGGTATTTTTGAACAAGAAAATACTCTTTGCCCTCTCGTCAAATTTCTCGTCCGTCAGCATACCGTACTGGATAAATATCTTCAAATCATCCCACTTCTTCTCGTAATCCTCACGCTTGTTCGTGAATATATCGGTCAAACTATCGGCAACCTTCTTCGTGATATGACTGGAAATCTTTTTCACGTTACGGTCACTTTGTAAATAAGAACGCGACACGTTCAAAGGAATATCCGGAGAATCGATCACCCCGTGCAGTAATGTCAGATATTCCGGTACGATTCCTTCCACCGAATCCGTCACGTACACTTGATTGCTGTATAACTGTATCTTATTCTTCTGAATCTCGAACTTATTATCAATCTTCGGGAAATATAAAATACCAGTCAAGTTAAACGGGTAATCCACGTTCAAATGGATATGAAACAACGGCTCCTGAGCCATCGGGTACAACTCGCGATAGAACTTCTCGTAATCCTCCTCATTCAAGTCCGCGGGCTTACGTGTCCACGCCGGATTCGTGTCATTTATCACGTTATCCTCGTCCGTATCCCTGTACTCACCGTCTTTCCACTCTTTCTTCTTCCCGGAAATAATCTCGATAGGCAGGAACTTACAATATTTCGTCAGCAACTCGTTTACCTTCGAATCCTCCAAGAAATCCTTCTCTTCCTCGTTGATATACATGATAATGTCCGTACCTCTCTCGGCTTTCTCCGTTTCTTCCAACGTGTACTCCGGATTCCCCTCGCACGACCATTTCACCGCTTTCGCCCCCTCTTTATAAGATTTCGTCACGATTTCCACCTTGTCACTCACCATGAACGAAGAATAAAAACCTAACCCGAAATGACCGATAATAGCCGCCGCGTTATCTTTGTACTTGTTCATGAACTCTTCCGCGCCGGAAAAAGCGATCTGATTGATATATTTCTCCACTTCTTCCTGCGTCATTCCGATACCGTTATCCGATACCGTCAACGTACCTGCCGCTTTGTCAGCCTTCACTCTTACCTTCAACTCACCAAGTTCACCCTTAAACTCCCCGTTCGAAGCCAGCACCTTCATCTTTTGTGAAGCATCCACGGCATTCGATACAATTTCTCTCAAAAAGATATCATGATCCGAGTATAAAAACTTCTTGATAATCGGGAATAAATTCCCTGTTGAAACTCCAATCTTTCCTGTTGACATAACTCTATATTTTTAATTTAATTATACTTCAAATTTTTACGACAACTAAATGACAATAGTTATGCCAAAAAATATTCTCTGCCGATTTGACAGTTTCATTTTTGACTAATCCCCCGGTAATACCACCGTATTACTACCTCACGCCCCTTACCGACCACTCGCAACACGCTTATCCCACCGTTTCCCCACGATGCTAGAAGTGCCACACACTTGGGTTGCAAGCAAGAAGAGATATTATTACCCTAGGATTACCTTGGGAATACGGTAGGATTTTGAATGAAATTCACTACCTTTGCACCTCGGAAATAAAATTTGAGAATGGAGATACGGAATTTTTACATAGAAACTTATGGTTGCCAGATGAACGTGGCGGATAGCGAAGTGGTGGCAGCCATACTAGAAGATAAAGGATACAAACGAACCGAAGACAAAAACGAGGCGGATTTAATTCTGGTCAACACTTGTTCTGTCCGTGAAAACGCCGAACAACGGGTACGCGGGCGAGTACAAGGCTTCACCGAGGTGAAAAAGAAAAAACCGCACGTGTTGGTTGCCATCATGGGATGTATGGCGGAACGATTGGGCGACGCTCTCTTCGAACAGGAAAAAAACGTGAATATCGTCGTGGGACCGGATGCCTACATGGACCTTCCCTTGTTGATAGAAAAAGCGGCAAAAGGAGAAAAAGCCATCAATATCGAATTATCGACAACCGAAACCTATAAAGACATTTGCCCTTCCCGCATAGACGAAACGGCCATCTCCGGATTCGTGTCTATCATGCGGGGATGCAACAACTTCTGTACCTACTGCATCGTGCCCTACACGCGGGGACGCGAACGCAGCCGCAGCCCGAAAAGCATCATCAACGAAGTACTCGACCTCCATTCAAAAGGATATAAAGAAGTTACCCTACTCGGGCAAAACGTGAACTCGTACTTGTGGCGGGGAGATAACACGGAAATGAATTTCCCGGCGTTGCTTGCCATGGTTGCAAAAACGGTACCGGACATGCGTATCCGTTTCGCCACGTCACACCCGAAAGACATGAATGACGACATACTTCGGGCAATCGCCACTTATCCCAATATCTGTAAACACATCCACCTGCCTTTCCAATCCGGCAGTAACTCCGTGTTGAAAGACATGAACCGGAAATACACCCGTGAATGGTATCTGGACCGTATCCGTGCCATCCGTGAGATTGTCCCGGATTGTGGAATATCTACCGACGTGTTCGTGGGCTTCCACAACGAGAGCGAGGAAGATTACCGGCAAACTCTCGATTTGATGAAAGAAGTGATGTTCGATTCCGCTTTCATGTTCAAGTACTCCGAACGCCCCGGCACCATGGCATCCCGTAACTTACCGGATAACGTGGACGAGGAAGTCAAGGGCAGACGCCTGCAAGAACTGATTGACATGCAAGTAGAAATATCTCATCAAAGTAACTTGAAAGACGTGGGTAAAGTCTTCGAAGTTATGGTCGAAGGTGTTTCCAAAAAGAAATCGGACGAACTTTTCGGGCGTAGCAGCCAAAATAAAGTGATCGTGTTCCCGGATAATGGCGCTAAAGTCGGCGACCTCGTTCAAGTTCGAGTAACCGAATGCACGGCAGCCACCTTACTCGGCAAAACAATTGAAAATTGAAAATGCAAAATTGAAAATTAAAACTCAAAAAACATATTCAATCTTCAAATAAACTAAAAACTATCATTAATAACCCCGAATTGAAAATCGAAATGACTCACCCTCATTTTCAATTTTCAATTTTCAATTTTCAATTTCATGTCCCATCGCAAACTCCTCAACGAAGAACTGAACCGCCTCTCCGCGGAAGAATACAAAGAGGCTGAAAAACTCCCGCTTGTGGTAGTTCTTGACAACGTGCGCAGCCTGAACAACATCGGTTCGGTATTCCGCACGTCGGACGCCTTCCCCTTGTCGAAAATATACCTTTGCGGTATCACCGCCACCCCACCCCACCGGGAAATACACAAAACAGCCCTCGGTGCGGAAGAAAGCGTCGACTGGGCATATTTCGAGGAAACTACCGATGCCGTGAAAGAATTGAAAAACGAGGGGTACACCATTCTATCCGTGGAGCAAGCGGAGAACAGCATCTCTCTCGAAACCTTTACCATCACTCCCGGACAAAAATACGCCTTCGTGTTCGGCAACGAAGTGAAAGGCGTGCAGCAGGAAGTCATCGACCTCTCGGACAACTGCATTGAAATACCGCAATTCGGGACAAAACACTCCTTCAATATCTCCGTCACTGCCGGAATCGTGCTATGGCAAGTGATTCACCCTCTCATCGCCTCCACGATCTTCACTGCCTCCACGGCTTCACGAACATCGTGAACCCTAAGGATGTGAGCACCTTTAATTAGCGATATCGTGTTGAGCACAGTAGTACCGTTCAGTGCCTCTTTCGGGGTAATATCCAATAAACGCCATATCATCGTTTTGCGAGAAATACCCACGAGTAAAGGATATCCAAAATCGAGAAAAGACTCCATTTTATCCATCAATTGATAATTATGTGCCACGGTCTTCCCGAAACCAAAACCTTGATCCAGTATGATATTATTAAATCCCAAGGCATTCAGACGGGCTATACGCTCCGTGAAGAACTCCCCAACCTCACGTACCACGTCATCATAGCGTGGGTTTACTTGCATATCTTGCGGCGTACCTTGAATGTGCATCAATATATAGGGTAGCCCCATCCCGGCAACCGTTTCGAACATCCTCTCATCCATCGTGCCGCCGGAAATATCATTCACGATAACCGGTCCCAGACAGTGATTAATCTCCTTTGCCACTCCCGACCGGAACGTATCTATCGAAACCGGAACCTCGGGATGGTATTTACGCACTAGCTCGACGGCAAAACTCAACCGTGAAAGTTCCTCTTCCTCGCTCACGAAAGCAGCCCCGGGACGAGTGGAATAAGCTCCCACGTCAATAATCCCCGCCCCTTGCTCCACGATCTCGTC
>OHAT01003471.1_pt1 | contig 10353 bp, 5 predicted proteins | sample 1577141 | NCBI WGS metagenome assembly OHAT01 (sample SAMEA3541578, study PRJEB24748) | human gut metagenome | biome: human gut; feature: human-associated habitat; material: faeces | place: China | collected 2012
CGGCCCGGCTTTCTGGACCTCAATCTGGATACACCGGAGCAAAGTGAAGTGGACGCCCTTGCCATCTACCAGCAGGGCTTGGACAAGGCTTACAATGATGAAGTCCAAGCCTGGGATTTCTGGCCCCATGCGGCTAACGGCATGGAGGACAAATAACATGAGCACAACGTCTTTTCGCGCACCGGCAAAGCGCAGCCCGGCCAGCATGCCGGAATACCAGCGGCAGAACTTCGCCACGCCCGGCGCGGACGCATCGGCCCGACTCTCGGATTCAGCCGCGGGCATTTATGAGCGCGGCGCGGACCAGACCGGACGGCAGCTCATGGCGCTGGGCGGGGCCATACAGCAGGCCGCCAAGGTGGGGGATGCGCTCTATGTGGACTATCAGACCACCAAGGCCCGCGAAGCCTTCAACAGCTACCGCCGGGAGGCCATGCAGAAAAAGGCCGAGCTGGCGAATCTGCAAGGCGGCCTGGCCCTGGACGAGAAAACCGGCGTACAAGCCCGGCTTTCACAATGGCAGAGCGAGGCGAGGGAACGCCTGGTAAAAGACTTGGACAAACCCGCCGCAAATCTGTTCACGGCAGCCGCCGAGGATGTTGATGCACAGCTTGGGGCGTGGGCCACTCAGAAGTGGCAGTCCGAGGAACGCACATACCGCAACCAGCAGACGGAAGCCACCATTGCCCTGAACATGGACGAAATGTTGACCAATCCCATGAACGCCGAGGCGGTCAAGCAAGGCTTCAAGGCCATCAAGTCCGGGTACAAAGAGCTTGCCGACCTCAACGGCTGGTCTGATGAATATGCGCAATCCCAGATCAACAGCGCCGCCCAGAAGGCTTTCACAACAATGATCCGGGCGCAGATCGACAGTGAACAACTCGGCAACGCCCATGAATTGATCGGCCGTTATGGGCATGCCCTGGGCGGGATGCGCGGCCCGCTGGAGGCTACCCTCAAGGCCAAGGGCCGGGAGCTGGAGGCGAGGGCCAGAGCGACGCAGGAGAGAGCCGACACGGTTCAGGCCGCAAATCTTGGAGCCGGGCTATTTGAAACATACGGCGATGACGCCATCAAGGTGCAGTCGATTCTGGAGGAAAAGATCAAAGACCCGGTGCAACGGGCGAGGGTGACTCAGTCCTATCTGAGCAATGCCAGTCTGCACGAACGGATGAAGACCCAGACTGAGGAACGGGACAAGGCCGCTTCCTACGATAATGCCATTTCCCAAACTGATTCTATCCTTGCCGGGCAGGAATCAGAACAGAAGAAGGCCGCGTTGCTTTCCGGCGTGCTTGTCGGGGTCGCTGATCCCGCAACGCGCAAGAAGATTGAGGAATACCAGGATTTCAAAATCAACGGCACCGAGGCCCCGGTGGACAAGAATGTGCTGGCCGAGGCCCAGACCTATGCCGCGCAGCCCGGCGTCCGTCCGGACATGGTTACGAACCGCTATGCGGACAAACTGCCTCCTTCTGCCCTGGGAAAAGCCGTGAAGATCGCCAGGGACGAAGCGACCAAGCAGAGCGAAAAGCTGATGCAGGACGAAATAACGGAATCGCTGGTAGACGATTTCGGCTACACCCGCTCCCAAGCCACGGCGGGATACAGGGTCATTCTGTCCAGAATGACGGGCCTTACTGATCCGGCGCAACGGCTGGAACGTGCCCGCATGCTCGCACGGGAAATCAGCGTAAAAAATGATGCTTGGTTTTCCAGTAGCGGTTGGGGTTCTGGGGTCAAGATTCCCGCCTACGATTTTCAGCAAACCATTGTGGAAGATTCAGCTTTCAACTTTGTTGAGATACCGGAAAAAGATATTCCTCAGGTGGATCAATGGTTGCGCGTACGCGGGCTTCCCTTGACTGAAAAAAATAGACGAGCGGCGTATACGCAATTTCTGAAAGCCAAGAATGCAGACGCGCAAGGAGCGGAAAATTAATGGCACAAAATATATTTGAAGAAGCCAGTGACAACCCGATTCCTCCGGTCGATCAGATGAGTCCAGAACAACGAGGCTTGTTTGATCTGCCCGTGCAACTCCACGCCCCCGACGCCGTACAGGCCGCCGAGGACACCGAGGCCCAGGCCCGGCGTGTTCTCAACTACACGCTGGGCAAATCCCAGGACGCGGCGGTGACGGCTTTCAAGGTGCGGGAGGGAAAAGGCATCCCGACCTATACCAGCCTTGAAGACGAGAAGCTGGCCACCGGAGCGGCGCGCGAACTGGCTCTTGAGGCAATGGGCGATTTCTCCACGGACACGGTGCAAGTGCTGGGCGACCTGGACAGCGCCAGCCTCATTCATACGGAAGTGCCCCTGGCCGACCAGTTCAACAAACTGCTGTCCGCCCCGGCTGACCTGTTCCATAAGGGCGTTGAGACAATCAACCGCAGCCGGACGGGCAGGGAGTTGGTCAATGTGCTCCCGCGCGCGCCGCTCAATATCGCGGAATCCGCGTATCAGGGCGTTCAGGCTCTGGGCGGGGCCATGCAAGCGGTGGGCATGCGCGATGCCGGGGCGGCGGTAGAAGGCTTTGGCCGCCGCCAGGCCGATGTCTCCCGCGCTCTGCTGGCTGAACTTCTCCCTTCTGCCGGGCGTCTGAGCAATGAGGAAATCCGCAAAGACTGGACCACGCTGCTTTCGGACGAAGGCCTGGCCGCCGTGGTGGGCAATGTGGGGGACATGGCGGCAAAGATGCTCCCGACCATAGCGGCGTATGTGGCCAATCCCGCAGCCGGGGCCGTCATAGGCGGCAGTCAGGAAGGCGCGGCCCACTATGAGCAGTTGCGCCGGGATGATGTGCCCGTGGTAAATTCCCTGCTCAGCGCCGCAGCTTTCGGCATGGCTACGGGCCTGCTGGAGCGGGTGGGCCTGGACGCCATGTTGCCGCAAGTGGCCCCGCGCACGGGCAAACATCTTGTGGAACGGGCCATGAACGTGGCCGGGGCGCGACTGGATCAGGCCGTGGCCCAACTCCCGCCCAAGATTCAGACCGCCATTAACACTCTGCGCGCCGCAGCCGTGGAAGGCGCGACCGAGTATGCGGAGAATCCCATTCAGGGCGCGCTGGAAGGCATTGCCAAAAACGAGGACGCCGCCCAAATATGGGGCCGGGCCCTGGAAGGGGCCAAAGACTGGACCCCGATTCTCTATGCCGGGATCATGGGCGGAGGCATGCGCGCCATAGCCGGGAGCAACCCCGGCACGGAACAGCCCGCCATTGACCTTGCCGGCTATCCCCCGGAACAGCGCGGTGTGGCCGCCGCCATTGCCGAGGTGGCCGGGCAGGAAGCGGAAGCCGGACAGCGGCTTGCTTTGGGCGAAGCTTTGAGCCGGGCCGCCGAGGTGGGCGACGCTACCAAGCTCAAGGGCAAGAGCCGCGAAGCCTTTGAAGCGGCCTACGGCAACCTTGTGCCCCAGGACGTGCGGATAGTTTTTCTTGACCCGCAAAGCCTGACCAGCTTTGCCCAGGGCGAATATGCCCGCAGTCAGGAGCCGGTGCAGGAGGAAGGCCCGGCACCCACCATGCCCCCGGATACCCCGGCGCAACTCTCCCAACTCGGCCTGACCGTGGAACAGGTGCAAGCGGCCAAGGCATCGGGCGCTCCCGTGGAAGTCCCGCTGGTACGCATCCTTTCCATGCCTGCCGGGCCGGAACGCGCCGCCCTGCTGGATGCCGTGCGCCAAAAGCCGGACGGACTGACCGGGGAGGAAGCCCGGCTGTTCAATCCGGCTGAACAACTGGACGCCGCCGCGCTCAGACTGGCCGAGCGCCGGGAACAGAGCCGCGCCCTGCGCGCCGAGGAAAGCCGCCTGCGTCAGGAGTTCATGGGAGCGGGATTCCCCGCTCATGTGGCGGAACGATATACGGCCCTGCAACGGGCCAATGCCGAGGCGTTCCGCGCCAGATACGGCGTGGACCCGGTAGCTACGCTGCGCAATCGGAGCTTTGCCCGTGGGGAGCAGGCCCAGGGGGACGCCGCGCTGGCTCAAGCCATGTACCGAAACAACGCGGCCACGCTCCAAGGCTTTGTGGACGAAGTGCTGGCCGGAACGCCGCAGGACAAAAAATCATACTTTGGGCTGGGCACGGCTGGCAGGACGGATCTGAACATTCCAGACAGCGAGATAATCCTTGCATCGGATCAGGTACGGCATATCAAATCGGGACATCCTGACTTTAATGCCTGGAGTGCCATCCCGGAAGTTATCGTGCGCGGTGGACCGACGCCCCTTGCTCAAAACAAGGTGACCGGGGGGAGGGCCATTGCCTTTACCCTGAATGAAGGGAAAGAAAGTCTGGTTGTTGTTGCCGCCCCTCAAGAGGGGAAATTTCTTGGCAGACGGCTTGTGGTGTTGACGGCCTTTCGGGATAGCGCCGCCAAGGTTGAAAACTGGCTTGAACAAAATAAAGGAGCCGCTTTCTATCAGAGTGCCGGCGGCTCCCCGGCATACCCAAGCCCCCGTGGGGGCGACCCCTCTGCTCTCAAAAGCGGCTCTTCTGATAAAAATATAAGCCTTCTCGTCCCGGAGAGCAAGCCGTTTGCCCAGGATCAAGGCACGCAGGAACGGCGCGGGCAGGTAGACTTCCAGACCACGCCGGAAGGCGAGGTGCAAGCCCTGGTCACGCTCTTTGACAGCAAAGACCTTTCCACAGTGCTGCACGAGTCCACGCACATATTCACGCGCCAGCTTGAGGAAATCGCCGGGCAGGGGAATGAAGCCGCCGCCGCTGATGTCCGCGCCCTGCGGGAATGGGCCGGGGTTTCTCCGGAAGGTCCCCTTACCCCGGAGGAATATCGCAGCTTCCAGGAGGCCGTGGCCACGGCGGGCGAAGCCTATTTCATGGGGGGCAAGGCCCCCAGCGCCAAGCTGCGCCGCGTCTTTGCCGGATTCCGGGACTGGCTGCTGAACATCTACAAAAACATGCGCGCCATTTTTTCTTCTGCCGGGTTCGAGAACCACCGGCTGACTGACGACGTGCGCGCCGTGTTCGACCGCATGCTGACCACGGACGACATTCTTTCACGCTCCCGTGAGCGTATGGACCTTCTGGACGGGGCCGCCAGGGTCAACGCGGAATTGCCCCTGGAGGATCAGGCCGAACTGGACGCCCGGCTGGCCGAGGCGGCGGAAGATGCCGTGATTGCCATGAACAAAGCCACCCTGCGCGACCGGCAAAAGCGCCTGCATGAATACCGCGACATCGCCAGAACGGCGGTAGGCCAAGAACAGTTCTGGGAAACCGTGGACTATCTCAGCGGCAAGACCGGGCCGGGACTGGACCGGCAGGCCCTTGAACGGGAATACGGCAAGGAGGCGGTGCGCGAACTGTCCAGGGCCAGACGCGGGCTTGTGCGGGAAAACGGTCTGCCTCTTGATCTGGCGGCCCAGGAAATGGACTGGCAGGACACGGACGCGCTTTGGAATGCGCTGTATGACCGTCTCGCCTTGCAGGGACAGAGCAAGCGGGGACAGATTGAGGACATGGCCCAGGCTATGCTGGCCGGTGACGATTCCTTGCGGGAACAGTCTGTGGACCAGATGGCCGGGGATGCCTACGGCGATTATCTGGACGCTCTGGATAAATCCTTGGGAAAGCTGCTGGCCAAGAAGCGCGCCCCCACCCCGGAAAGCGTGAAGCGGCTGGCCGACAGTCTGGCCACGCCCCGCAAGGTTCTGATCTTTCAGGCCCAGGAGCAGATCAGCCGGAGCCGCGTGAGCGACATCCGCCCGGACACATACAATGCCGCCTTGCGTAAGGGCCAGCGCCGCTTGCAACAGGCATTGCGCAAGGGCGATCTGGTGGAATCCCTGGAACTTCTGAACGCCGCCCGGCTGTCCAATGAGCTGTATGTCCAGGCCGTGAAGGCCCGCAAGCAGATCGAGGCGGTAACGCGCCGGGCACGAAAGGCGGCCGCCATCAAGCCGGACAAGATTGATTCCCTGGCCCGTGAAGGTCTGCGCCGGATCATGGAGCGTTTTTCTCTTGCCCGGATGCCGGAAGGCGAGCGGGACAGCGCCGCGGAATCCTTGAGCCTGCGCGAGATCATCAACGCCCTGAATCCGGACGCCGACCTGATTATGGAAAGCGACGGCTCCCAGGCCCAGGCCGAGGGACAAAATATCCTGGCTGATGCCTTCCCGGAATGGTTGTTGAATGAGGCCGCGCCTCTCACGGACAGCGGCCCGGCACGCAACCGGAATGCCCTGCCCTATGGCGAGTTGACCCTGACCCAGCTTGAGGACGTGAACGAGCTTGTCAGTCACCTTGAACACGCGGGCCGGGCCATGAACCGGGCCAGCCGGGAGTCCGAAGCGGCGCGCATCGAGGCCCAGGCCGTGGAAGCCGCCGCCCCCATGCAGGGATTGAAGCCCGTGAGCATTGCCGAGGAAGGCAGCGCGCGGGAGAAGTGGCAGCGTCTTTCCCGCAAGTTCCTTTCCGAGCATGAAAGCTTGAGCAGCATTTTCCTGCGCGCGGACGGGTTCAGCAATATCGGCCCCAAGGGCAAGGCGGGCGTCAACGAGCAAGAATTGCTGCAACCCCTGCTGGACGGCGAGAATCAAAAGAAACTGCTCTGGCGCGATATCTCCACGCGGATGTCCGGCCCGGTGGAACAGCTTGTAACCCGTATGGCCGACCTGAATGAGCGTTTCGGGGAGAAGCTGGGCGGCGTGACCCGCGCGGATGGTTCCGCCTTGCGGGTGCCGGAAAAGATGCGGCAGGCCGGGCGAAGCTGGACGCCGGAACAGGTATTCGGTCTGGCCCTGCAGATGGGCAACCAGTCCAATATGGACCGCCTGCACGCGGGCTTCCCTGATCTGGACATGGAGAGCGTGGCCGTCCTGTTGGGCGACGATGCGGCCTATCATCTCTTTGGCGCCGACGCGGCGCCAGTGGATACCCCGCGCCCCGGTCTGCTCACCGCCGCCGACTGGCGGGCCATTCAGGGCATATGGGATGCGGTGAACAGCCTTTGGCCGGACACAGTGGACACTCGCCGCAAGCTCTACGGCTTCGCGCCCAAGAAGGTGGAAGGCGTACCGATGACCTTGCGCGTGGGCGACGAGGTTGTGGAACTGCCCGGCGGCTACTTCCCTGCCAAGTATGACCAACGCCTTTCCGAAACCGCAGCGGCCCGGCAGGAACGGGAAGACATTCTGCGCAGCGGTCAGGCGGGCTTCACGGCCCCGGCTGCGAGACACGGCCATACCATGACCCGCGCGGCCCATGCCCCCGGTGAAGCCCTGCGTCTGGACCTTGGGCAGATCATGCAGCACTTTGAGGACGCCACAACCTTTATTGCCCTCGGCCCGGCGGTGCGTCATGTGGACCGGGTGACGCGGAATCCCGTCTGGAAGGCCGCCTATGTGCGGGCCTTCGGGGAGCAGGAGTACAACGCCATCCGGGAGAACCTCAAGGGCATGGTGAACAAGGAGAGAAACCAGACCGCCGGACAGGACATTGCCCAGGTATTCCGCAAGATGGTCACCTACTACGGCCTTTCCTGGAACCTGAATACGGTCATGATGCAGACCGACGCCCTGATGAAGTCCATGGCCGACCAGGGCGCGCGGCCCGTGCTGGAAGGTCTGGGCAAGCTGCTCCGCCCCGGCGCGCTGGACCTGGTCAGGGATATTGAGAGCGTCAGCCCGTACATGGAATCCCGCTCCCGCAACATTGACCGCGACTTGGCCCAGGGCGTGACGGATATGGCGAAGCAGGCCAAACAGCGCAAGCTCATTTCCCTTGCCGGGGCAGCCCATACCGTGGAACAGGTTGCGGACGTGGGTCTGGCTCCCATGCGGTGCATGGACATGGCCGTGTCCTCCGCGCTCTGGATAGGGGCCTACAATGCCAAGATGCGCGAGCTGAACCCCGGGCGGCAAGGCGGGCATCGACACCAGCAGCGAGCACCACAAGGCCGCCGTGGACCATGCCGACAAAATGGTGAAGCGCTCCAATCCCGATTACGACGCCACCAGCCGGACAAAGTTCATGCGTGACCCCGGCTATAGCTGGTTCAACATGTTCAGCAGCGCCGTGGAGATGATCTTTCAGCGCCAGCGGTTGGCATTGCAGGCGGTACAAGCCGGAAAGCTGAGTGCCCCGCAGTACGCCCGCTATCAGCTCTATGACATGATTCTCCCGGCCACGGCCTTTTACCTCATGGGCGAGGCCATGACCGCCGTGTTCGGCAGCGACGACGACAAAAAGAAGCGGGACAAGAAGAACGTCACCCGGCGCTATCTGGAAGCCCTGGCGGACTATGCCGCTCCGGTGATTCCCGTGGCGGGCCCGGCGTTGTCCTCCTGGTTCATCAACGGGAGGCAGTCACAGGGCCGTAATGTCCTGGACAAGCCCGTGCGCCTGGGCCTCAAGGTGGGCGACAAGGCCCGTGCCCTGGCTGACCCCAAGCTGCGCGGCAAGAAGCGGGAGAAAGCCGAACGCGCCCTGGCTTTCAGCATCATTGATCTGGGCGGCTTCTTTGCCAGGATTCCGGTGCAGCGCTTCGCCAAATATGGCGAGAAGGTAGGCAACGCCCTGGGAGAGTAGCCGGGCAGGAGAAGAAACAAGGATGGGCCGGGGCTGACGCTCTGGCCCTTTTCCTTTGCACTGGGATGGAGGAGGGGAGTTTTACAAGAGTGTACCGGATTGTTGTTGCTGTTTTATGGGCACCGCCTGCAATTTTACGTTCAACGCCCCCATGATTTTTGCAATCGTCTCATAACGAGGCTTTGAACCGGGGCGTAGAGCCTTATACAAACTTTCCCTGTTCAGGCCGGAATCTTCCGCCAGCTTTGCCATGCCACGCGCTTTAGCAATATCCGAGAGTGCGGCAATGACAAGATCAGGGTCACGCTCCTCCATAACTGCGGAAAGATATTCAGCAATGGATTCTTCACTGTCTAGATAATCCACAACGTCAAACTTAGAATATTTCATGGCTGTAACCGCCTCTCTTTTGCCAGTGCTTTAGCTTTGGCGATATCCTTTTGCTGTGTTGATTTATCACCGCCAACGATCAAGACATAAACACAATCACCTTCTTGCACAAAATATATTCGATATCCCTTGCCAACATGTATTCGCATCTCAGAGATACCATCTCCCACAGGCCTACAATCTCCAAAATTTCCAATCTCAGCCCGGCGCAATCTGGCCAGAATGTTGAACTTGGCGCGCGTATCCTTTAGCGCCGTCAACCAACTATCGAATAATTCAGATTTGATAATTGTGTTCATACGAGGAATGTAGCTATTCAGCTACAGAAGTCAAGTCGCCTTCCGTGCGGAGGCTGGATTGAAACTACATTTCAGGCAAGGGCGGGGGCGCGGCAACGCCCCCACCGATGGGCTCGCTCAAGCCCGACACGGCCCCACACGGCTTTGGGGCGGTGTGCCGACGAAGCCCTTTTGACGATATGTCGGAAGAACATCACCACGAACCCATTTGGAAAAGGCGTGGGCTTCCGGCTTGTGGCTGCGGAAGACCAGAGCATACAGGCCGGATTCGGAGATGATGGTCATTTCCTGCTTTCCGCCAGGGGTGTCTATAATATGGACCCCCTTTTCATCTTCATCCAACCCGCGCAATGCCTCAGTCACGTTACCAAGGCCGAGAACCTCACACACATCCTTCGCCACAGACCACGGTTCGCCGTCAAAGGTATCAATCTGTTGATGCCCATCCGTTGACTGAAACCGAACAAAAAAGGCCGGGGCAGCACACGCTTTCCCGGCCCGGTTTATCCTTGACCCACAAGGCTAGTTGAGGATGTTATTTGTGGTGTCCTCGTAGAGTTCAAGCTTTTCGTCCAGGTGGTTGCCAGCGTCATTTCGAGATGTTGCGGGCCGGGCACGATCTGTTTCTCCCCTGCATTGTAGATTAATCCAGCCCACTTCTAATTTTTGAAGCCATATTTTATGACGAAAAAAGTTATGCGAATCAGGTTCTTCGCAATCTTTTCTCGCCCAATCTACGCCATCAGTAATAATAAGAACAGCAGTGGATACTCTTTCTTGTAGGTGTTCTTTATTGTGCTGCTGCCATTGATGCACGCCAAAAGACGCGGCAAGAACGAGCACAAGTATGCAGAGCGAAACTTTTTTCATGACCATTTCTTACCAATGATCAGGCAACGCCACAAGGCATACCAGTACTAATATACCAAAATCAGAATTGAATAAATTACTACCGATCCATCTCTAAAAAAATCGCTATCTTCATCAGGAAAATTCTATCTATTCAATTTATCTGCATAAACATTCTCTTCAACAACGCATAGTTCATATTTAAAATTATATTTTAGTTCTAAAAAGTGTTCAATAAGAAGTAAATAAAAC
>OHAT01003476.1_pt1 | contig 10337 bp, 17 predicted proteins | sample 1577141 | NCBI WGS metagenome assembly OHAT01 (sample SAMEA3541578, study PRJEB24748) | human gut metagenome | biome: human gut; feature: human-associated habitat; material: faeces | place: China | collected 2012
GCAGCACCGGGCAGGTGCTGCAGAAATCGTCCGGCGAGGACTACGCACTGGAATGGGGCACCATTGCAGGCATCCCGACCGGCGGGACAGACGGGCAGGCACTCCTCAAGGATGGTACGAAGGAATACGCCGTCAAGTGGGGCAGCCTGCCGGGGGCACTCCCGACCGGCGGAACGACCGGCCAAGTTCTGAGAAAAACATCCGCAGTAAATTACGCCTGCACATGGGGCAGTCCGGACGGCATCCTCCCGACCGGCGGAACAGCCGGGCAGGTGCTGAAAAAATCGTCCGCGTCAAACTACGCCTGCACATGGGGCGACGTCAGCGGGACACTCCCGTCCGGCGGCAGTACCGGGCAAGTACTCAAAAAGTCCAGAGGAACCGACTATGCAGTCGAGTGGGGCAGCCCTGACGGGATGCTCCCGACAGGAGGCACAGACGGCCAAGTCCTGCTGAAAAGCGGATCCAGCAACTACTCTGCAAAATGGGGCACGGTATCGCCGACCGTCTCCGCGCTGACAAGCGGCTCGTACAAGCTTACACTGTCGAGCAGGACGCTCATCCCGTCCGCGACAGGGTTTGAAATCGGGACATCAAACTATCCTGTGATAGTCAGAGGGGATGAGATCGTGCTGTATTACAGTTCATACCGATCCTGCACACTCGCATGCAATTCGTCGGGGAAATTAACGGTAAACGGCACAGCAATCAATTAGGAGGACGCCATGAAATTATATGATATTGCACTTGCATCCAAGCCGCTGCAAAAACTCATCGGGCAGGATCTCCCGCTTCGGCAGGCCTACGCGCTCGCCATTCTGGCGACCAAGCTAAATCCGACGCTTGAATTTTACGGAAACCAGCTCATGAACGGGCGGCCGCAGGCGGAGCTAAACGAGCTGGAGGCGGAGCTGCCGGAATTCTCTCGGATCAAGCTGCCGCTCGATCTTGACATCCGGCTTTCCGCCGGAGATATCAAGTGTTTGGAGCCGTTTGTGGAATTTGAAGGAGTTGACGAAGCATGATCCAGATCCACATCACCAAAGCCTGCGCGCATCTGTGCTCGCCGCCGGAGCTTCTGACGGCGGGCATGGCGAAGGCCGTCAGCGTCCGGTTCGCGTTCTCCGAGGAATGGGACGGCCTGACGAAGACGGCAGTATTTACAAACAGGAAGAAAACTGTAGACGTGCTGGAATCCGAGTGGGACGGAAACCGTCTGATCGTACCGTATGAGATCCTTGCCGACGCCGGGCTGATCGCCCGCGTCGGTGTGTACGGGTCCAACGCCTCCGGCGTCGTCCTCCCGACGGTATGGGTGACGCTCGGCAAAGTCATGCCCGCGGCAGAGCCGTCCGGCGATCCTTCGGCGGATCCCACGCTCCCCGTCTGGGCGCAGCTGCAAGAGCAGATCGGCGACCTGGACGACCTCAAGACCTACAGCAAGGACAACCTCGTTGCCGCCATCAACGAAGCCCGCCAGTCGGGCGGCGGAGGCGGCGGAGGCTATCAGATCGGCTCCGGCCTGAAACTGGACGCGGAAACGAATACGATCTCCGTCGATACGGCGGAGATCGTGGAGAAGGACAACACCAAGCCCGTAACGTCCGCCGCTGTGTTTGCGGAGGTAGGCAACATCAACGCGCTGCTCGCGACGATTTAAGGAGAGGATTTTATGAGCACACAGACTGAAATTACAAGATTACAGACCGCGCGGAACAAGCTGCGCACCTGGCTCGTCGGCCTCGGACTCGCCGCGAGCACGGACAAGCTCCCCACGCTGGCCGACAAGGCTGCCGCCATCAAGAATAACGGCGCGGTCGACGCGCAGGTAAAGGAGGGCGAGAGCTACACCGTCCCGAAGGGCTATCACGACGGAACCGGCACCGTAAAGGGCGTCGGAGGCGGCGGCAACTACCAGCTGCAAGCCAAGTCGGTAACGCCGACGAAGGAGCAGCAGGCCGTCACGCCCGATCAGGGCTATTACGGCCTGTCCGGTGTGACCGTCGGCGCGATCCCGGAAAACTATCAGGACGTCTCCGCCACGACCGCCGCGCCCGCTGACGTGCTGGCGAATAAAGTCTTTATCGATGCAGACGGCGTAACGCAGGCTGGCACCATGCCGGACAACGGCGCGGTCGAAAAGGTCCTGGACGCCACGACCGGGAACCAGGAATACACCGTACCGGCGGGCAAGCACTCCGGAACGGGCAAGGTAGCCATCGCGCTGGAAACCAAGTCCGCCACGCCTGCCGAGGCCGCGCAGGACATCACGCCCACGAAGGGCAAGGTTCTCGGCAAGGTAACCGTCGGCGCGATCCCGGCCAAATACAAGGACGTTTCCGGCGTCACGGCCGCAGCCGCTGACGTGCTGGACGGAAAGTTCATCGTGCTGGCCAATGGCAGCAAGGTAGAGGGCACCATGGCCAACAACGGCGCGATTGCAAAGACCATCGACGGCCTCACGCAGACCAGCGTAGCCATTCCCGCAGGCTATACCTCCGGCGGCACAGTCGGCCTGACAGACGACATCGAAAACGCCCTCGCCGCGATTTAAAGGAGGAACAGGCATGAGCGTACAGACAGAAATCGACCGCATTATAACGGCAGTCGGCGCGGCGTATGACGCAGTGGAGGCCAAAGGAGGCACAGCCCCTGCGGCACAGACCATCGAAGGGCTTGCCGCAGCAGTCGGTACGATTTCCACCGGAGGATCCTCCGCCCTCGGCGCACCCGGAGACATTACATTCTACGACTACGACGGCACGATCGTCACGTCTTGGACACTGGAAGAACTGGCAACCAAGACAGCGCTACCTGATTATCCATCGCATAACGGACTTACCTGTCAGGGCTGGAACTGGTCGCTGGCTGGCCTCAAGACCACAAACCGCAAAATGAACGTCGGCGCGATGTACATCACGGATGACGGCAAGACCCGTATCTATATCCGTCTGGAAGAGGGCCGCACATCTCCAATGCTTGGCGTTTGCCCGAATGGCACTGTCACCGTGGACTGGGGCGATGGAACCACACCGGATACGCTAACAGGAACAGACGTAACGACTGTAAAATGGACACCGAATCATGCTTATGCCGTACCGGGCGAGTATGTGATTAAACTGACAGTTGATGGGACGATGGGCTTTTATGGCGAATTTTCATTGACTAGTGCTAGCGCAATCCTTCGGTATTCGTCTAGCGATGACAATCGAAATTATGTTTATCGAAGCAGTGTTCAGAAAATTGAGATTGGAAATGGTATAACAAGTATTGATGGGTCATCATTCTATAGTTGTTATTCTCTGGCATCAATTACAATGCCTAATAGTATAACAAGTATTAAAGAGTCAACATTCTATAGTTGTTATTCTCTAACGTCAATTACAATACCTGACAGTGTAACAAATATTGGAAATTCTATATTCAATAGTTGTTATTCTCTAGCATCAATTACAATACCTAATGGTATAACAAGTGTTGGAGATTCTGCATTTAAGAATTGCCGAGGTGTAGTTTTTTATGATTTCACAGCTTGTACAACGGTTCCGACACTAGCATCCACCACCGCTTTTACCGGCATTCCCGCTGACTGCAAAATCCGCATTCCGGCAGCACTTGTGAATGCGTGGAAGGCGGCTACAAACTGGGCAACCTATGCAGATCATATCGTGGGGGTGTAAAGATGATTCAAAGAGAATTTTATACACAGCGTAAGGATGGTGTAAAGCTATACCGTACCTATTCTGATGCAGGAATGATGATTCGGCAGAATGAGACTGGCGCGGAATACGCCGAGGCTATCGATGTTGAGGGCGCGTCATATACCTACACGGAGACGGAGACCAGGATCCCGGCGGAAGAAGCTGCGGAGGACACCGACGCCCTGCGCGCCCGGCTGGACGACGCCGAGACCGCCGCAAAAATTCTGCTCGGGGAGGCGGACTGACATGAGCACGTATACCGAGCGGGCGCGGGCGCTGCGCCCCTATATCGTCAAAAGCGCCGCCAGTCTCACTGACGCCGACGCGAGTCTCGCGCCGGAGCTTTTCACCCGCCTGACCGGCTCCGGCAGCCTCGTCAAAGCCGGCACGCGCATCAACTGGGGCGGCACCATCAAGCGCGCCGCCTCCGACCTCTGGGACACGGCCCAGAACACCCCGGACGCCGCCCCGGCCCTCTGGGAAGACATCGCCTACAAGCAGGGCTTCCGCATCATCCCCGAGACCATCACTGCCGGCCTTGCATTCTCCAAAGGCGAAAAAGGCTGGTGGCAGGACGAGCTCTACGAATCCCTGCTCGCCGCCAACGTCTGGAACCCATCCGTTAACCCGGACGGGTGGAAGAAGATCACGGAAGAAGGTACATAGCCATGGATACCAAAACCATCATCGTCACACTCGTCTGCGCCGTGCTCGGCTCGTCCGCGCTGACGGCGGTAGTAAACGCCGTCGTCGGCGCGATACAGAAAAAGCGCGGCAAGGCGACAACGCAGGAGGCACATCTAGCCGAGATCGATAAAAAGCTCGGGAAAATGCAGGAGCATCAGGACGAGCAGTATTTGGCTATCCTCCGCCTCACGATCATGAGCGAGGAAATGCCAATGGCCGAGCGGCTGATTGCCGGGCAGAAATACGTCAAGCTGGGCGGGAACGGCGACGTGAAAAAATTCCTGCACCAGCTGGAGGCGCAGTGCGGACATAGCAGTGCGCAATAAATTGGGAGGCAGATATGCGGGTAAAAGGCAAGTGGAGCAAGGGCGAAATGGCGCGAACCATTGTTTTGTATCTGCTCCAGCTCATCACGACGGTAATTGTCTGGGCCTGCGCTCTGAAAACCGTCGCCGTCCTAATTGCAGTCATCCGCAGCCCGGAGCTCGGCGCGTCGGTCGACCTGTCCGACGTGCTCGGCTTTACCGGCTGGGCAACCATCACAGAGCTTGGCCTGCTTGCCTTCAAGCGGGTTTTTGCGAAGAAAAATGAAACAGTCGAATAGCGAAAGGAGCAATTACTTATGGACTACACACAAATTATCTCGGCAGTGATCGCGCTCATCAGCGCGCTCGTCTCGGCGTTTCTGATCCCGTGGCTCAAAACCAAGATCGACGCGGATAAGCTGCAAACGCTCCGCACTTACGTTGAGATCGGCGTAAAGGCGGCGGAGCAGCTGTACACCGCGACGGACGGCGCGGCGAAAAAGGCGTATGTCGTGAACTTCCTCGCCGAGAAGGGCATTCAATTTGATGTAGAAACGATCGACAAGCTGATCGAGGCCGCCGTGCTGCAGCTGCACCACGAGTTGTACGGGAGTGAGCGGGCATGAGTATCAAGATCGGACAGGCCAGTCTCGGCGAGACGGGCGGCCGCAACCAGCAGCCCGGCAACCAGACCGGACGGGAGCTAAATATCTCCAACTGGTACAATGGCCGCTGGCTCGGCGTCCTGCGCTACAAGAGCCGAAAAAAGGCCGAGCGGGCCGCGCAGACGTGCGAGGCGACCATTAAGAACCGGAACATCGGCTACGACATGGACAACAGGAACACGGCGTATGAGGCAGCCAGAACCGTCGGGTGGGACGTGAGCAAGATCACAAAGCCCGTGGAGACGGATTGCTCCGGCCTCATGACGCTCAGCGCCGTGGCTGCAGGCTGCGAGGCCGTCGCCGCGCTCTACAAAAAGCAGGGGAATTCCTGCACCACCTACTGTATGCTGCACGATTGGCCTGCGACGGGAGACTTCGAGCTGCTGACCGGCAGCAAATATCTGACGACGGACGCCAATCTCCTGCGCGGGGACGTACTGGTAAGCGAGGGCCATACCGTGATGGCCCTCGAAGATGGAAAAAATGCAGAGGAGGAAACCGAAATGGTAGAAAAGAGCAAGATCATCGTCGACGGAAAGGAAATCACCGTCGAACGCATCCTGAAAGACGGCACGAACTACGTCAAGGTGCGCGATCTGGCCGCTGCGCTGGATCTCGAAGTGAGCAACAAGGGCAATATCGCTGTGCTGAATCACAAGGAAAAGTAAGCCCCGCCCGTCGGCGGGCCGAAGGGAGTGACGAAAGCATAACTGCGCGGCTGGCTCTGCCGAAGGAGCTGGAATACCTCACGCGCAGCGACTGGGAGCGCGTCGCTGACGAGGGCTTATTGGATGAGATCGATCAGCAGATCGTGAATCTTTATATCGTGCGCAGGCTCCCGCAGCTGGACGCGGCCGGTGAAATCGGTATCGACCGCAAAACCATCTCCCGCCGCCTGCCGCACATCTACAACACCGCCCGCCGTCTGACAGGAGCATAACGCAAAAGCACCCGTGGGATTCGTCCCACGGGTGCTTTTGCATCAGGACCGCAGTTATCCTACGGGCTTATTTTGTTGCATGAGCGCGTCCCAGCGGGCCCAGAGTTCGCGGTTGCAAGGTTCGCCGTGCAGCGAATCGAGAATATCAGCGACTTCTGCCGGACTTTGATAGTACAAAACGCACGTTTCGCCGGTCTGCGTGCGCCGAAATTGCAGCTTTTTCGGCCCTGCCGGAAAATGCGAGGATACTTGCGTTAAAAGCTCAGGCTGCCCGTAAACCCGCAGCCGTGGTGTCCTGGTGGGCTTGCCACGTACCTTGTGCGGCCAGAGATCAAGGCAAGCTTGCAGCTCCACCACACCGCGGCAAAATCCCTGCCAATCCGTCACGTCGGCGAGGGACGGGAGAAGATGCACCTTCGCGGATTTCACAGTCCAAAAGTCTTTCTTTCCATCTGCGCGGTGCTGAAGGTATGGCGCGGTTGGGAAAAGATCGGCAACCGCGTCGATGTACCACCGATCAACACAGCGCACAAGGAACTTGCCGCAGGTATCAACGCCGAGCAGCATGAGGATCGCTTGCTGATAGTCAGTCATCTTCGATACCTCAAATTCTATCGCCGTAAACCTGCACACGCTCCCACACGTCTTCGGGGATGTTGTGCTCAACCTTGCCGAAGTACCATGCGGCAAGCATATTGCCGTCGCTGTCGCGGCTTTCCTTGTTCGCAAGCGCCAGAAGACGGTATGCATAATCGGAACGATGGTTGAAAATGATCTGGCCGTTCTCATCGGTGACTTTGTAGAAGTATTTGTACTGTTTCATTTTTTGTTCCCTCCCGGCTTATCGCCTCGCTTTATCTTATGGTCTTATTATACGCCCAATGGGCGCAAAAGTCAAGAGGAAAATGAAAAAAAGTTATAAAAAAATAAGCGCCGGAAGCCCATCCGGCGCTTGCTTTTTTATCGATTGTTCAAGGCTAAAATCTCGGCTGCCATTGTGGCCACATACGGCGGGCAGGCGCGGTCGCCGAGGCACCAGTGCTGCACGGTGCGCAGAGGAACGTTGAAATACTGCGCAAAGCCGGTCTGCGTCAGTCCGTATTTCTCGATTAGCTCCGGGATCGTGCAGTGCGTGCCGTCCCAGATCCCGCCGAGCAGCGCCAGCCGCTCGGCCGGAATCTCTTCATCTTCGGCGTCGCCCCAGACGCTGGATAGCGCCATATCGGATACATAGGCGTCGCGGTCAGCGTATGCGCCGGTTTCGGCGTAGAGGGCGGAGAGGATAAAGGGCGTAAGTTTCATGTGGATTCCTCCTTTTGATTCTTTCTTTTTTCGGCGTCAATGGAGAGAAGTTCATCTGCCATAGAAAGCACGTACGTCGGGCATCTGCGCTCCCCTGAGCACCATCTGCTAATGAGAGCTGAGCTGATACAAAAACGGCGCGCGAAATCAGCTTGTGTGATGCTGTGCTTTTTCAGCAATGTGCAAAATGCATCTAAATCGAGCAAAGAATCATCAACACGCGGCAATCTCTTTAGAGCGGCGCAAGCAGGGCAGTATCTCTGCCCCGTAGCAGTCAGAATGAACGATTCACCGCAGCGCTTACAGGTTGCGGCGCTTCCAATGTGGCGACGCTCGCAACGGCCCCAATGGCTGTGTGCGCAGGATGGGCAAAATTTCTGATTTCCTCCGGTTGTTGTGTATTCAGATCCGCAGCGCTCACAAATAGCCGCAGATCCAATTTTCCTAGAAGTTCCAGCGACCTTTCGATGAAAACTGGCGGCGACGGCCTCGCGTCTGCGAATTGACGAACAGGCCAAACAATATTTCTGGCGTGTGCCTGTCACGGTGTACTCATTGCCGCACATTTCGCAAATGGCGGTGGTTCCGATTTCTCCCTTCATATCAGAAGCAGTACGCGCTGATGGGCTGGCCGTCGATGCGGACGGTGGCGAGCGTATCGTCGCTGAAATCGGGATAGTCAGCGTCTTCGACGCTGTCCGCCAGCTCGTCCAGCGTGTAGCCAAAGTACACGCAAAATGCGTCGCCCAGGCAGGCGTCCATATCGCGGCAGAGGATCGCGTCCTGTACTTCCGTGTCGCCAGCCTCGGTGGCAGCGGCAGTGCAAGCAATGAGTTCGTAACGGTTGTTGATGATCTTGGTTTCCATGTTTATGTACCTCCCGGCTTTCGCCTTGCTTTATCTTATGGCCTTATTATACGCCCATTGGGCGCAAAAGTCAAGAGGGAAATGCAAAAAAATATAAAAAAATTGGTACACAAATGCCCCATAAATGTCCCCCAGAAAAAGCGCGGATCCGGTAGACTGAGAATAGAAACCGGCCGGTTTACTACTTTTCGGAGGTATTTTTTATGGAATACGCAAGCAAGGGACTCGCGGGGACTGCACTGGGCTTTGGCATCGGCGGCGCCGCGCTGGGTCTGGCAAACGGCGGGCTCGGCAATCTGCTGGGCGGCCTCGGCCAGAACAACCGGGCGGCTGCCGCAGAAGTGACGGCGGCTGCGGCGACGCCCGCCATGGCAGCGCTGGCCGCTGCGCTGGCTTCGCGGCAGCAGGAGCCGACGTGCAGCGAGAATATGCCGGTCACGCGCTATGATCTCGAACGGGAGCAGCAGCTGGCCGCGAAGGACAGCGAGATCGCGCTCCTGAAGGCCAACACCTACAACGATCAGAAAATGCTGGAGATGTACGGTTATATCGACGGGCAGCTCAAGGACGTCCGTGAGGCGCTGTGCAAGCAGGCCGTCCACAACCAGCGCACCGAGGACAGCTTTACGCTCGTCAAGCAGGACGTTGATTGCGTCCGCAAGGAGGCGCTGGACGCCGTGAAGATGGAGGCCGAGCGGCGCTGCTGCGGCGATAACTCCATCATCACCTACGTCAACGCGACGTTTTACCCCAAGCAGGTCGCCGACGTCACCACCGGAACCGCAACGTCACCCCAGACGCTCTACGATCCGCTCCCAAAGTGCGGCGGGTGCTGCAACAACTAAGTCAAAGGGGCGGCAATAGCCGCCCCATCCTTAAAGGAGGGAATCTGCGATGACAGTGACGATAGATCAGGCCATGCGCGGCGCGATGCGCTACGCAGACAATGAGGTCATTCCGCACCTGCCGGGCGGCAAGGGCATCGGGGCCGGGATCATGCTTGCACTCATCATGGAGGGCAGCCGCGAGAAGATCCTCGCGCTGCACGAAAATCCGGCGGTAAAGATGATGCAGATATTCGACGACGCCGGAAACATCGACCTCGACAAGCTCTATAACGCGGCGCGTCCGCGATTTGAGAACAAGCTGACCGTATCCGTCCCGCTGCTGGGCGATATGCGCTTTGATCAGAACGACGTGGACAAACTATACCGGTATATCCAGGAGGCATGACAGGATGAAAGAATATATCGAAAAGCTTTACACAAAGCTGCACGAGGCGATGGAAAAGCCGGTGACGCTCGGCAGCGCGGAGGAAGTCGGTATGTACGCGAAGACGATCCTCAGGCTGGAAAAGCTGGACTGCCGCGCAGACGAACCGGATGCGGCAGCGTTCGACCGAGAAACGGCCATACACTGGGCCGAGCATATGCAGAATGCCGACGGCTCGACCGGCCCGCACTGGACGATGGAGCAGACAACGGCGGTGGCCGAGAGCATGGGTATTCAGGAACACGAGATCCCGCGCTGGGCGTGGGGCGTGACCATGAACATGATGTACTCGGACTACTACCCCGTCGCCGTAGAATTCGGCCTCAACCGCCCGGAATTCTACGCCGCCCTGGCAAAGGCGTTTTTGATCGATAAAGACGGCCCCGGCCCGGAGCGCAAGCTCATGAAATACTATGAGCATGTAGTAAAATAAAAAATTCCCTCTCCAGATTGGAGAGGGAATTTTCATCTTTGCACGATCATCCCAATAACACCATTTACAAATATGATGTGTTCGGATAAGTGCATATCTGGTACGCCGGAAGGGACTCGAACCCCCGACCTACTGGTTCGTAGCCAGTCACTCTATCCAACTGAG
>OHAT01003478.1_pt1 | contig 10328 bp, 9 predicted proteins | sample 1577141 | NCBI WGS metagenome assembly OHAT01 (sample SAMEA3541578, study PRJEB24748) | human gut metagenome | biome: human gut; feature: human-associated habitat; material: faeces | place: China | collected 2012
CCAGCACCATCATGTTGTAGAAGGTGTTGCGGCCCTGACGCTCGCTCTTCATGGTGCGGGAGATGATAGCGGTCTGGGTGGAGTGGAAGCCGGACAGAATGCCGCAGGCTACCGTCACGAAGAAGATGGGCAGGAAGTGCTTGGTGGAGAAGTAGTCCGCGTAGGTGAAGGTACCCACGGTGCCGTCAGCACCGGTGAGGCTCAGCACGGGAGCAGCCCAGCTGTCCCAGATGTTCATCAGGGGCATACCGGTGACGAAGATGCCGATGAAGATACCGACGGCGGAGAACAGCAGGATACCGCCGAAGATGGGGTAGATCTTGCCGATGATGGCGTCGATGGGGAACACGGTGGCGATCAGGTAGTACAGGAAGATGACACCGTAGATGACCCACGTGGAAACAGAGGTGGCCTTACCGTCAAAGCCGAACACCTGGGTCGCAGCGATGTCGCCGGGGGTGTAGATGAACACAGCGCCCACCAGCAGCAGCAGTACGCACACGAACACGTTGTAGAACTTATAGATACCCTTGGTGGAGTAGCGGCGAATCATCTCGGGCATCTGGGTGCCGCCGTCGCGGAGGCAGATCATGCCGGAGAAATAGTCGTGCATGGCGCCGCCGATGACGTTGCCGATGGGGATGGTCAAAAACGCGATGGGCCCAAACAGGATGCCCTGGATCGGCCCGAGGATGGGGCCGGTGCCCGCGATGTTCAACAGGTTGATCAGGCTATTTTTCCAGCCGCGCATGGGGACGAAGTCAACGCCGTCTTCCTTGGTGTAGGCAGGCGTCTTGCGGTCGTCGGGTCCAAAGACCTTTTCGCAGAAACGACCGTAGAGGGCTGCGCCGCCGATCAGGATGACCAGACCGATAATGAATGTCAGCACAGAAACACACTCTCCTTTGTAAAGTGAATTGTCTCATTCCGAGGTGTCCGGATCGCCTCAAAAATCATGCTCAGATTATAGCACTGCGTGAATAAATTGCACGTTAATCTTTGCTGCGTGTACATAAAAATGTCATAAATAAAAGGTCGAAGCCTGTAAAGAATTGCCGTAAAAAGAAACTTGTAAAAGTCTTTAACAATGAGGGACTTTTGCAAGTTTTCCTGTCGCGAACCAAAATACAAACGGTGTTTGACTGCCAGAATTTTTGTCTGGCGGTAACGTTGCCGGGGAAACGGCAAGATCACCTGGGCACTTGCCCGCTTTCGGCAAACGTGGTATCATAGCAATAATATGAGAAAGGGAGGATATGCCTGTGGAATACAACAAGTCCATCAACGCCATGACCCCCGGCGACGAGATCGAGGGCTACTACATACTCAAGTCCGCCAACCCCAAGGTGGCCGCCAACGGCAAGCCATTCCTGACCGGTGCGCTCAGCGACCGTACCGGCACGATGGAGCTGAAGGTCTGGGACTATGCTGGGCCGCTGACCGCCGCCGACGAGGGCACCGTGGTCAAGGTGCGGGGTACCGTGGGCGAGTATCGGGGCACCGCGCAGTTCACCGCCGCGCGTATCCGTCAGGCGGCCCAGGAGGATCCGGTGGATGTGTCCGCCCTGGTGCCCACTGCGCCCATCGACTGCGGCGCGGCGATGGAGGATCTGCGCCGTGCGGCGGCCTCCATTACGGATCTGGATTACCGTGCCGTGGCCGAGGCCATGCTGGAGGCCCACGGGGAGACGCTCGCGTCCATCCCCGCCGCCAAGAGCGTACACCATGCCTTTCTGGGTGGCCTGCTGATGCACACCGCCAACATGGTGAAGATCGCGGACTTCCTGGCGGGAATGTACCCGGAGACCATCGACCGCAGCCTGCTGCTGACGGGGACGCTGCTCCACGATATGGCCAAGGCGCAGGAGTTCGTGTTTTCGCAGCTGGGTCTGGCCACGGATTACTCCATTAAGGGTCAGCTGCTGGGGCACCTGGTCATGGGAGCGCAGGACGCGGCGGAGACTGCCGCCCGCCTGGGTGTGCCGGAGGAGAAGTCCGTGCTGCTGCAGCACCTGATCCTCTCCCACCACGGTGAGCCGGAGTTCGGCGCGGCGGTGCGCCCTCTGTGCGCCGAGGCGGAGCTGCTGAGCCTGATCGACGCGGTGGACAGCCGTATGGAGATCTACCGCGAGACGTATGATACGATGGAGCCGGACACCTTCAGTCCGCGCATCTTTGCGTTGGAGAAAAAGGTGTTCAGGCACGCGTAGGCTCTTGACAAACGGCGGCGCGGAGAGTACCCTGTCGTCAGTACCCGCAGGGCACAATACACATTTTACTAAGGAGACGCGTTTGAAACTCAATACCCTGACACTGGAGCGTGTGGCCTGACCGGGAGGTCTGGCAGCCATCGATTGACAAGAGCAAATACGCCTGCACTTGTCAATTGATGGCGATATGCACGCCATTCCTCCCGGAGCATGAAAACACATCTTCAGGAGGAAACACCATGAACCGCGAAAACAAGCGGAAGACCTTTGAAAAAGGCTACTACAAGACCCATCCCTGCAGCGACAGCTTTACCTGCGAGGTCTGCGGTCGGCTCTGCACACCGCGGAATGCCGGCAGCGACTACCGTAACCACTGCCCCAACTGCCTTTCCAGCCTGCACGTAGACATCGAGCCCGGCGACCGGGCCTCTGACTGCGGCGGCATCATGGAGCCGGTGGCGGTCTGGGTACGCAGGGGTGGTGAATGGGCGATCATCCACCGCTGCAAGCGTTGCGGCGCGCTCAGCTCCAACCGTGTGGCGGCGGACGACAATCCCATGAAGCTCATGTCCATCGCCATGAGGCCCCTGTGTGAGCCCCCATTCCCACTGGAGCGCATCGAGGAGATGACCGCCCTCATGGTCGGCGACGGCCGAATGAAGTAGCCCCAGCAAAAGCAAAACCACCCGTTAGGGTGGTTTTGTTTTTGCTGTTATCTTATCATGGCACAAATAGATTCGAACACGTCCCCATACCGCAAGGGAGGCGCTGCGTGCAGGGCGACCTATTAAGGGAGCGGCTTCAGATCAGCGAGGGTGCATTGCTTTCAATGGCGGGTATCTGCATAAGTGGTACCTCCCGGCAAAGCCCTTGTGTATTTGCGGATCATCGAAGCGGCGTAAAGCATGACCAGCAGCTCCGTGACTGGCATCGCAAACCAGATCGCATCGGCGTTGACCAGCGCAGGAAGAACCATGATCAAAATGCCGCTGATGACAAGTCCCCGTGCCACAGAAACAACGAACGCTGCCTTCGGCTTCATGATCGCCTGGAAATAATAGGTCGAGAAGATGTTGAACGGCAGCAGCAGGAAGGATAACGCATAGGTGCGGACAATGGTAGGAGCCATCCGCTCCGAAGAAGGTCAGGATGGGGCGCTCGAAGCATATGGCCCCGATCCATGCCAGAATGGATAAGATCACTGCGCCGATCACGGCCGATGTGAAATACTGGTTCTCACTCCCGTCGCATTTCTCGCTGCCGCGCTTTGTACTGAAAATCACGCTGCCGCCGATGCCCATCAAAAGGCCAAGACTGTAGATGATGTTCCAGACCGGAGCGACGACCGCCAATGCCGCCGTTCCCTGCGGCCCGTGGTACTGGCCGAATAGACCGATGTGATCATGGCGCTGCCAAACGCAGCCGACAGGTATTTAAAGTACATTGCATCACCTCCAATAAACTATTGTAAAAAACGTCGAAATGTGTTAGAACAAAATGGAAATATATTTGAAGGAGTGGTTTTATGCTAAATTATACTTTAGGAACGATAGAAGCTTCTGAAGCCTTGATCAAAGATTTATATATTGATTTAAGAGCAAAAGTTAATGCATGGTCAAAAATAACTCAACAAACGCCTCAGGCACGTATGGGATATGTTGGTCAGCATTTGGTGAGTGTCGTAACAGGATATCCTGGTGGAAAATCTGGTGCTCGTGGTTATGATTTAGTTATAGATGATGAAAGACATGGTGAAATTAAAACTTGTTATAGAGTCGATCAATTAGGGTCTTGTAATGCTTGTGGTGCAGTTGTTTCAAGTTTAGAAACGGAATGTGCTGTATGCGGCTCTACAAGCATTAATAGGAAAGATGATTCGAAGTGGTTAATAGCAATCCGAAACAATGACGAGTTTGCAAAGTTATTGGATCCTTACAGATATTACTTTGTTCTTTTTGAATTCGAATCCATATATGATAGCAACAACAACGACATTATTGCATCAATATGGGAAGTTGACCCAAAGAGTAAAGGGTTTGCGTACTGTATGATTGACTATTATCTCAATATTCGTTCACAGTCAACATCTAAAGCACCGTTTAACATGTGGCCTCATATGCTAAAATTCGCATTAACAGAACCAACTTTGATTTACAGATCAAAAATCACAAATGATGGCAATATAATCACCGATGTATTCCCATCCAAAAACAATACTTATTCAGATGTACTACTTCCTTTAAGTTCATATTCTGGATCAACTACCATAAGTGTAGCTAACATTAAAAATGTTATTAAAAAATACAGCCCATCTGCTCGTGTTAATGGATTAAATAAAGAAAAGCTATTGCAATTATTAGAAGGCATAAGGAAAACTAATAATATAACCAATGCCGATCTATGCAACAAATTTGCGGATGAAATATATTTGCCTAAAATCGTTTTGAAAAAAGCAGATATACCACTATCGTTACGCTCACAGTTTATCGATTTAAGATAATTATAATAGCGTCATCTGTCTACATGCTAATCGTTCTAACGACTTTTCGTAATACTCTTGTTCTATTTCAAATCCAATATAATTACGCTTGTTCTTAATACAAGCCAAGGCTGTTGAACCTCCACCCATAAATGGATCTAAAACAATATCGTCCTCATCACTGCTTGCAAGAATTAGTCTTGCAAGCAGTTTTTGTGGTTTTTGGGTAGGATGGATGCGGTCTTTTTCTTCATAAAAATTCACATCATCCCATACATCTGTTAACCCCATTTGTGCATGATATGTTTGACTAATCTTATCGTATGGAATGTTAAATTCAAGAATTGTTTGCAATTTGTCCCACAATTCTTCAGTGGGTAATTGCTCGCAAACATTTTTGCCTGTATAAATACTCCACATACCGCCACCGTTTGATTTGACACCCAACATCTCATTGATTTGTTTTGCGGAATAACCTAATTCTTTTTGCCTTTGCTTTAAAAAGGATTTTGCAAAAGGTTTGGGATCTTTACATAAAAATAAAATACTTTCGGTCACATTAGGGAACATTCGATAATTTTTAGTTGCTCGCCCAGATACAGCTTGCATGCCTTTATTTAATATTATTTGTTGTCTAAGTTCAAAACCATACTTTTCTAAAATAGGCAACAATCTACTTAACATTCTAAAATAACCAAACAAATAGAAACTGCCGCCCATTCTTAAAACACGGGCAGCTTCTGCAATCCATTTTTCTGACCATTCAAGATAGTCTTCTTCTGTTCTCCAAAGATAATCCCATTTTTCGCCGATAACCTTAAAATATGGTGGATCCGCGATGATAAGGTCTATAGACGCCTCATCTATCATTTGATTCATTCCGGCGACGCAATCTATATTATAAATAATGTTTGTATCCATTTTTTCACCTTCTCTTTATTTATCGAACCTGATCTCCATTAGCTAAAACAAAATACTGTTCATATTTCACATTGAGCACATTAGCAATTTGATTTAGCTCATCTTGTGTAACCGTATTTCTCTTAAGTTTAACACTGAAATTTTGTGGTGTTTGATTTATTCTTCTTGCCAATTCTGACAAACTTACGCCAGAACGCACACAAAGAACTCGTATCTGTTCAGAAGTAGTCATAATAAGCCTCCATACAACTATTATCACAGTTGACATTATAAATCGTTTGATTGATAATATCAACTGTTTCTTTGAGAAACGAGGGTGGCAAACTCGTTAAGTTAAGTTGACATGCAAAAACGAGGGAGACCTGAACTCAAGTCTGACAATGAAACAAAAAGAAACCTTTGAAAAATTCAAGGACTGCACAAGTGAACTGTCTTGCATCACTGAGCGTGAAGCGTTCAGTTTAGGATTTATCTTGGCCACTCGCATCATGGCGGAAGTGATGCAAGGCTTGGAGGAGGCCGAGAATATGCTACAAACCACAGTAATTTCTAAATTATAAAACAACTCATAAAAATCAAAAATCCGAACGTATCACCATTGATGATAATGTTCGGATTTTTTGACTTGTGTCATGGCGTATCAGTATAGATATCGCTAAATCTTGATGGAAGCGGGCAATTCACTTGCCCCGCGCATGTTCGATTCCCTTGGGGTGGAGCGACCACAGGGAGCGGAACCCAAAAATAAGACCATCTGCCAAAGGCAGATGGTCTTATTTTTGGAATATCGCAACACTATAGATGCCAAGCAAATCCGGATATCACGATGGTACACATCTGCAAAAGATCGTTTCGTTTAAACATATCTTGATCTTGAACCTATGTGCAATAAAAGCGACGAAGAGTGAGGATTTTAGATATCAGGTAAATCAAGCGTAATTACGCGGTGTGGTTTAGGCCCGGTTTTAATTGCGTCAATTACATCTCCGTCACAATATGCTGCATATTTGATGAGCAGACTATTGTATGAGTTTGGTTCGACGTCTTTTAGAAACGCTAAATTTCCTAAAATAGTGTCTGGATCTCCCCGACCATGCATAATGCGCTCATATACCATTTTCTTTATGGCTAATCGCTTTTCCAGACCGACCGAAACTTTTCCGGTTTCTGTTAATATCAGGCCAGTAATCTCTCTCCGGCATTTTTTTGAACAGAACCATGATTTATATGCATTAGAAGAAAAACCTATCTCGTGTAATTTTTCATTAACTTCACTCTGCAAAGAAGAAGGTAGATATTCTTGTGCAGATATGTAAATATCATCGGCGTATCTTGAATACTTCCAATTACGACGATTGCAATAATTGGTAAAATGTTCATCAAATGCATACATCACGATATTACATATGATAGGAGAACTTACTGTGCCAATACATAAATGATTGCGTCGGAAACAGATACTTGACACAACATCGAGTATGTCGTCATCCCATAGATTTGCTGCTTCGATTATGCCGCGATTTGCAGCAAGCTCGGCGACCAAGTGTTCTGAGGTTATGCTGGGAAAAAAATCTTTTATGTCTGTATGAAAAATAAAGTAAGACTCTTTATGAAATGTAGCGTGTTTTTTGATGCTGTTTCCTCTGTTGTAAGCGAAAGCTGCTTTAGAAATTGGTAGCAGAGAAAGTATATTAGTCTTGACCCAATACTGCAGTGTTTTTAATTCAGGACTTGCCTGAGATATTTTTCTCCGTCCGCCGTTACTTTTGGGAATATAATAATCTTTATAATAGTAATTGCTACGACGAATAATGGAACTAATGTAATCGTCTTTTAATTGTAGATTTGAAGAAATTCGAGTAATCAATGAGCTCATACTTTCTCACCATAACGATATTTTCTGCATATAATTCTATTACGCTCACGATCCATAGCATTTCCTGAATATCTCAGCATGAAATTTTGCGTTTTGGAATAATTCAGCAAAGATAGGTATCCTTCGTCTATACGAACTATCTGTGCAACTTCAAGCATTTTCCATATATAGGTTACTTGAATTTCACGTGAAAAAGCTTCGCCATTGCGCTTAATAAATGTAAAAGTGTCAATACCCTTGATGTCCTTATAAAGTTGAATTAAGTCGGCACTCAATATTGGTTGTGCCAGTCTGATAATTTCAAGTACTTCAGGAATAAATGAGCTAATGTATACATTAGTATCTTTATTGATTGTTCGTTTATTAATAGATGAAATTTTCGTTTTCATTCTGCTTGTTAAGTCAAGCACAACCGATCTTAGTTCTTCACTTGCCAATAGCGCCCCGTATTTTATTTCGGCATATACAACTTTTGAACCGTTATCTGAGGCTTTTAAAACTGGACCTGTTGAGATAAAAGATCGGCTATTGCGATATGCCTCATCCAATACAACAATCATTTTGTCACTAAACAGTGAATCTGCGTAAGCAAATGCTCCAAGTTCACAAAATGATCCGGGGCTTTCCACAAAAAGAATGATTGCGTCACTAACTTCAGCAAGGAACTCTTCAAATGTCAAGAGATCGATTTTACTATCAAATCCATCTTCCCACAATTGTTCTGATAATACAACATTTATATCCGGTAACAATTTTTCCATATATCGGTGAATTATTCCACGGTTAGTATTCCAATAAGAGTCCTCAACGCTTTTATCAAAACCTTTTCCACAAAGAAATATAAATTTAGGGTAGGTGATATATTTTGCATCTCTTGTATCAAGATGGTTGCGAATGTTTTTAATTTGATTCTCTCCAAATGCCTTCGCCTGCAAAAATATCACCTACCCTGTCAGAATGGAAATACTTACAACTAAGCAGTTGCTGCGGCGCGCTTGTAATGAGAAATTACAAGCGTGACGCAGCAACTGCTTGTAATCCCCACAATTCTTCTGGCTCTGTTTAACACAAAGCACAATACGACTTTCTAAGCCATATAATTTACTAAGTATTTCCTCCTATATATTAGCAAAAAAAGCCGCTATTTGCAAGAGTAGGACGGATAATATCTGCCCAATAACCCTACATTATTTAATCCTTTATAATGGAGTTAAATATCTACATTTTAACTACACCATTAGGAGGGAATGATAAGGATGAAAAGCAGAAACTATTCGGAATCTGAAAAATTCGCAGCAGTTGAACGCTTTTTAGTCGATGGAGAATCCGTAGCGACGATTGCCGCTGACACTGGTATCTCCAGAAGTACTCTCTATGCTTGGATCAAGTCCGCACAGATTGAGCCGGGTATGTTAGAGTTTACTCGCAAAAATTTTCGGATGCTGGAAGCAAAGGTCAAACGTCTGGAAGGAATCGTGGAAATTTTACAAATCGCAAACTGTACCGCCAACGCACCTCTCAATGAAAAACTCCAAGCGTTAGAAGAACTCCATGGCCAATACAATGTGCATATACTATGTGACGCGCTGAAAGTTCCCCGCGGAACATTCTACAATTATATCTTCCGGAACAAACGGGACAATACTTGGTATGCAAAGAGAAGAGAGGAACTTCGGATCAGAATTCAACAAATCTATGATGAAAGTAAGCAAATCTTTGGAGCAGGAAAGATTACCGCAGTTATGAAAGAGGAAGGTTATAAAGTCAGTCAGGAAATGGTTCGGGAACTCATGCGGGATATGGGCCTGCTAAGCATTCGACAGGATGCCAAAAAGGTCTATGCCAAAGAGCGACGCAGTTTGAAAAATCATTTAAACCAGCAATTTGAGGTAACGCGGCCAAATGAAGTATGGGTCAGTGATGTTACATATTTTCTTTGTAAGGATATCAAGTACTACATCTGTGCCATTATCGATTTGTATGCCAGGCGAATTGTAGGCTATCGAGTTGGAAAGCGTAACAGCACACAACTTGTGAAAAGTACATTCAAGCAAGCATACAAATCCCGCAAGCCTGCAGGACAACTGCTATTCCATACAGACCGGGGGAGCAATTATCGCTCTTATGCCATGTGCTCGTATCTTAGGGAGTTTGGCGTGATACAATCATTTTCCAAGGCGGGAGTTCCCTATGATAATTCCGTAATGGAGTCCTTTTTCTCCTCGTTGAAACGAGAAGAACTGTACCGAACAAAATACCGCTCTGAAGCAGAATTCAGAGCGGCAGTAGATGCGTATATGGTGTTTTACAACGAGCGCAGACCTCACGCTAAAAACGGTTACAAGACACCAATGAAACTGGAATCTATCTATTTTGGCGAGCAAAGGGAGCCAGAGACCATGTCCTGAACAAAGGGGTTCAGATTGATTGTTTTCGCTGTTTTACGGCCTAAAATTCAACGATTTATCAAGAATGTCCGAAAAGGAGATTGCTCCTTGAAGCCCTGAATCCCTTATAAATCAAAGGGAACAAGAAAAACACCATTGATGTCCGAACCTTGGGGGGTTCAGATGTCAATGGTGTTTTCATATGGTGGAGCTGAGGGGAGTCGAACCCCTGTCCGAAAGCGCTTTGACAAGACTTTCTCCGGGCGCAGTCAGGTTTCAGCGTTCCCTCTCCGCACAGACACCTGACAGACTGCGCGGTTCAGTAGAGTCATAATGCATGGGCGGGGCAACTCTTACCCGCCGCACGTCCGCCGCATAAACGACGCCTTCCCCGGCCTGCGGCCTCTCCGGTTCAGACGGCTGCCTTTAGTTAGGCAGCGACAGCAATACGATTG